>JAABUN010008737.1_pt1 | contig 10217 bp, 9 predicted proteins | sample 5559311 | NCBI WGS metagenome assembly JAABUN01 (sample SAMN10711877, study PRJNA513370) | rock metagenome | isolation source: Antarctica rocks | place: Antarctica: Victoria Land, Siegfried Peak sud
GCTCGCTGCCCGTATGATGCGCTATACCGGGCAGTGCAGGGGCCGGATAACAACAACGAGCATGCCCGCCGTTCGCTCGGCCAAGAGAAGAGCCAGCATATGTCCCCCGATGTATTGGCGAGGTTTCCGCCGTGCGGCGTCGCCGAGCTGGCGAAGGCCGCGCCCAACTTGTCGCGGAAGAGGTCGTGGTGCCAGGGGCGGGTGCGATCGAGGGTCGCGCCGCTGGCGGTCGCCAGGTCCTTGAAGAAGCGCTTGAGCGGCGAGGCGAGCGAGCCGAAGTAGGCCGGCCCGCCGATGACCAGGGCGTCGGCGCGGGCCACCCGGTCCAGCAGGGCGGTGCGCCGGGCGCGCCCCTCCTCGTCAGTCGCGCCCCCTTGCAACTCGGGGAACGGCGCGTCGCCGACCTCCAGCAAATCGACCGCAGTGTCCGGCACGCGCGCCACCCCCTCCCGCACCTGCCCGGCCATCTCCCGGATCGCGCCGAACCGGCGGTAGAAGACGACCGGCACGCGCAGCGGTCGCGGCGCGCTGCCACTGGCGCTGGCCTGTTGCGTTTCGCTCATCGGACCCTCCGTTAACGCACTGTGCCGACACAACGCGCGATCAGCCGGGTTCCCCGGTCGTTCGGGGCGTATCCGCGTCCCGTGCCCCATGCACGACCTCGATGGTGTGGTCGGGGACCAGGGCCGTGAGAGGACCGACGCTCCGCCCGCCCTGGCCGGAGTAGTTCAGGCCGACCCTCGCGCGGCCACGGCCCGCCGGAACACCGGATAGACGGCGCGGTAGAACTTGCCGAGCTCGCGCACCAAGCGGAGCGGGGCCATCCCGTAGGGGCTCAGGTGCTGGAACCCCAGCTCGGTGTATCGCACGCCCGCGCGTCCGGCGAGTGCGGACTGGAGTTGCCGCGATTCGCCCACCGGGACCACCGCATCGCCGCGATCGTGGAGGAAGACGAGCAAGGGCGCGTGGGCATCCGCCAGATAGGCCAGTGGGGACATGGCGGTCAGGCGGCCCTGCAAGGCCGGGGGCAACCGGCGTAACGCGGCATCCGCGGCGTCGGCGTCCAGGGCGGTCAGCAGCGGACAGACGAGCCGACCCTCCTGCGAGAGCGCATCCTGGTCCACCAGCCCGCCCCGTTCCATGCACGCGTCGCGGAGCAGCGCCGCCTCGCTCGTCGCCAGGTGGTCCGTCAGCGAGCGGACGAACACCGTGCGGGTGAGCGGGTCGACCACCCAGGGCTCGCGGCCCGCCCCGCAGGGCCGCGTGGCGCTGGCGATGTCCCGCGCGAGCGTCCACATCGAGGCGAAGGGCGCGTAGGCCGCGACGAACGCCACCCGGTCGCGGATGCGCGGGTCGGCGGCGGCCATCAGGCCGAAGGCGCCCCCGACGCAGGTCCCCAGGAAGCCGCCCCGGGCCGGGTCGACGTCCGGGCGCTCGACCAGCCAGCGATAGGCCAGCGCGAGGTCCCCCGTATCGCCCGGATCGAAGCGCAGGTCGCGCATCGCGGGCGACCAGTGCAGGAGCGCCGCGAAGCCGGCGCGCGCCAGCGCCGCGCCGGTGCGCGCGACCTGCGGGTGCTCGACGGCGAAGGGGACGACGCCGAGGCAGACGACGAGGCCGGGGTGGGGGCCGCCCATGGCGGGCCGGTGGGGGTCGCCCTCGGCCAGGCCATCGCGCGTCGGAGACCGGACCCGCTCGATCACCGGCGGCGTGGTCACCCGGTCGATCGGCCGGGAGGGCAGCAGCGGGAAGACCTCGAGCAGGGAGAGCGCCGACTTCGCCACGGCGCGGAGCGCCAGTGCGGCGCTATCGCGGGCGCGGGCGACCGACCGCGCGCCACGCCGCAGCGCTGCGGCGGTGCCTGGTGCCGCTTCGGGAGGGACGGGCCGTCGCGTAACGCCTGTTGCCATGGCCAGCTTCCTCTCTTGCTACGATGAGTGTCTATCCGGGGGGTTGCGCGCGACGTAGTCGAAGGAGGAGGGCCCCCGCGTCGATCCCCGCGCGCTGCAGGAACCCCCGACGGCCCATGCGCCGCCGGCCCGCCTCGCGCGGGGCTGGCACCGGCTGCGGCGATGCACTGGCCATGGACATGGGAAGTCCTTTCTGCGGGTAGCCGCGTTGGTCAATCTTCGTGGCGCTGCCCTAATGCATGTCCCCCAAGCCACCGCCTGGCCGGGGGTCACACGATCGCGCGGCCGGTGTTGGCGCGGTCGTAGGGTGCGCGGTACAGGGCGGCGGGTGTCCTCGGCGCCCGCCAGCCGGGGCCTCGCCGAGCCCGGTCACGGCGCCAGGGGGGGCGGCGTGCCGCTCGGGCGCGGCCATGGCCGTCACGCCGTGTCCCCCGAGCGCGCGGAGAGCATTGAGGATGACCGCCACGTCGATCGCCTCCTGGAGCAGCGCACCGGCGACCGGCGGCAGATACCCGAGGCTCGCCGCGACCATGCAGGCGAAGCTCAGGCCCAATCCCAGGTAGATGCTCTGCTTGGCGATGCGCAACATCTGTTGACCGATCGCGACCGCCTCGCCAACTTTCGCCACGTCGTCCACCAGCAGCACGATGTCCGCCGCCTCCGCCGCGATGCCGGTGCCGCGCGCGCCCATCGCCACGCCGACGGTCGCCGTGGCCAGGGCGGGCGCGTCGTTGATGCCGTCGCCGACCATCACGACCGGCGCGTACTCCGCCTGCAGCGCCACCAGCCGCCGCACCTTATCCTCGGGCAAGAGGTTCGCCTCCACCTGCATGATGCCCGCCTGCGCGCCGATCGCCGCGGCATTGGCCGCGTTGTCGCCGGTCAGCATCACCGTCCTGCGGACGCCGAGGTGCGCCAATCGGCGCATCAACCCGGCCACGCCGGGGCGCAATTGGTCGTCGAACCGCACCACGCCCGCCGGTTGCGCGTCGATCGCGACGTAGGCCGCCAGCCCGGCCGGGCCATCCGGCTGCGGCGGGCCGCTGGTGCCGAGCCGCTCGACCAGGAAGCGGGGGGAGCCGACGAGGACCTGCCGCCCGTCCAGCTCCGCCTCGATCCCGCGCCCCGGCACCTCGCGGAAGTTGGTCGGCAACGGCAGGGACCCGACGCGACGCTGCGCCTCCAACGCCAGCGTGCGGCCGAGGAGGTGGGACGACAGTTGCTCCACGCTGCCGGCCACGCGAATCAAGGCATCGGCGGACAGGGAGCCGAAGGGCACGACGGCGGTGACGACGGGCGTCCCGAAGGTCAGGGTGCCGGTCTTGTCGAAGACGACCGCCCGCGCGCGCCCGATCTGCTCGAGCGCCGCCCCGCCCTTGACGATGATCCCGGCGCGGGCCGCGCGGTTGATGCTGCCGCTGAGCAGGCGATCCCCGCGGTGCTTGGCGCGCCAGCGGCTCGCCGGTCAGCGCCGACTCGTCAATATCCGCTCGCGCGGTGAGGAGCGTCCCGTCAACGGGCACGAGGTCGCCAGGCCGCAGCACCAGGATGTCGCCGACGCGCACCGCCGCCACGTCAATCTCGACCAACTGATCGCCCACTTTGCGCCTGGCACTGCGCGGGGCGCGTGCCAGTAGCTGTTCCAGCGCTGATGATGCGCGGCGCAGGCTGTAGCGCTCCAGGGCCTCGCCACCCGATTGCATCAGCACGATGATCAGCCCGGCGAAGTATTCGCCCATCGCCAGCGCCGTCACGATCGAGAGGGTCGCCACGACATCGGACGCGAAGTTGCCGCGCAGCATGCCGCGCACCGTCGCGAGCACCAGCGGCGTGCCCCCGAGGAGCAGCGCCGCCAACCAGACCCACCGCCCGAGATCGGGCCGCATGACGCCCCAGCGCAGGATCACCCCGCCGCTCAGGCCGATCAGGACCAGGAGCGGGACCGGGTTGCTCGCCACCAACGACCAAGTCTTGCGGCGCATATCGCTACCTTTGTTCCCTGACGTCACGTCGCCACGCGGCGAATACCGCGCCATCCTCCCCACGAACCGCCCACCCATCTGCCCGGGCGATACTCCGCCCCACTCGCCATGATCGGGATGGAAGGGCGGCTTGCCGCCCTCCCGACAGCCGCTGCGACGGCTACGACCGGGGATCGCCCCCCGAATTGGCCCGCACATGCGCGCCGCCCGGCGCGACCACGGAGGGTAACTCCTCCTTGCGCCGCCCGTGCGCCAGGTGCCGGGGTCCGGCCACGACCACCACGGCGAGGCCCCAGAGGGTGATCAGCGCGCCCATCGCGTTGGCGAGCTGCGGGTCGGCCGGCGAGGTGATGGCGATGTCGATCGCCCCGTGGAAGACGGCGACCAGCAGCACGCTCCCGCCGGTGCTGTTGCAGAGCCAGGTCAGGAGCACCGCCCCGGTGAGCAGCGAGAGGTACCAGCCGACGGTCCCAGTCGGCCCCAGCTGCGCGAGCCCGCCCGCGAAGGTGAAGAGCGGCAGGTGCCAGGCGGCCCAGGGGAGGCTGAACAGGACGGTGGCCCGGAGCGCGCCCCGGCCCCGCTGCAGGCGCGGCAGCGCGAAGCCGCGCCACCCCACCTCCTCCCCGAACCCGTAGCAGACCAGGTTGGCGAGCCAGTAGACGAGCAGCGGCAGCGCCGGGTATTCGACGCTGCGGCCGAACTGCCCGAGGTCCGGCCAGCGCCCGGCGACGAGGCGGATGCCGAGCGCCGCGACGACGTACAGGAGGGCCGGGGCGAGCAGCGCGACCGCCCACCAGCCGACGCCGACGCGCCAGCGGGTCGCCCGCGCGAGGAGGTCGCGCAGCCCCGCCCCGCCGCCCATCGCGCCGCTCACCAGGCACGCGGCCAGCAGCGGCCCGAGCCCCCCGAGCAGATGCCAGTACGGCGAAGGCTGTGCGTCGAGGAACCCGGTCGCGTGCGCCACCAGCGGCAGCCACCCCAGCCAACTCAGCGCGTGGGCCAGCCCGAAGAAAGCGGCCAGCGGGTGCCGTCGCGTCGTCGTCCCGAGCCACCCGCCGCGCCCCTCGCTCGTCGGCGCGTCACGCTCCTGGCCCGCTCCGGCGGCGATGCCAACACTCACGAGGAACCGGCCCGGACGATCAGGATCGGGCAGGGCGCTCGATCGAGGACATATTCCGCGGTGCTGCCGAGCGCCCAGCGCAGCACCCCGCCGCGCCCGTGACTCGCGGTGACGGCCAGCCCCATTGGCCGCTCGGCCAGGTAGGTGGCGATGCACTCCCCGGCCTGCGCGGTCGTGCTGCGCCGCCAGCAGGTCAGCACGGTGCGATCCGGCGCGCGCAGGGGCACGGCCACCGCTTCGAGGTCGTCCGCGATCGCGTGCCCCTCCTCGCGCTCCAGATCCGGCGTGATGGGATAGCAGCCGCCGTATCCGGTGCCCCATCCCTCGGGGGCGGGGAGGCTGGAGATGACCTGCAGCAGCGTGAGCGGCACCGCGAGCGCGGCGGCAAGCTGTGTGGCGAGCGGCAGCGCCTCCTCGGCGAGCGGCGATCCGTCGAGCGTGATGGTCACCTCTGAGATCGCCGACCGACCCTCGGTGCTTGCTCCCTGACACGGTGGGATCACCAGGGTGGGCGTGCCGCTGTGACGCAGCACCTGCGGGGCGACGCTCCCACGGCGCAGGCGTTCGAGGCCCGTCCGCCCGTGCGTACTCATGACCAGCAGCACGCCCTCCGCTCCCTCGGCCTCAGCCAGGATCTCGCTCGCCGGAGCCAGGATCGCGCTCGCCGGGTTACCATGGCGGAGCGCCGTCCCGATGACCAGATCGGTCGCGCGCAGCGTCGCCGCCACGGCGTCCAGGTGGGCGGCACTGGCGGCGACGCGCCGGTCATCGCCCGCGATGGCGTCGTCACTCGGGACGCCGGGGCGGTCCGGGAAGGACTCAACGACGGCCAGGAGGCCGATCGGCGCGTCGAGCGCGCGCGCCAGGGTGGCGGCGTAGGGGACGGCGGCGGCCGCGAGCGGCGAGCCGTCCAACGGGACCAGGATGCGGCCAACCATGGCGGTCGTCTTTCTACGCACTCAGCGTCTTCGCGGCACGGTGGCCGCCGATACCAAGTAGCAGGGGGCAACCGCTTGCCGGGCTCCTCCTCTCGCTCGGGAAGGGTGCAGGGGCGGGCCTGGCGCAGGCGACCTGCGCCCGCCATACGCTCGCCTGGCGCGTCGACAAGGATCGCACTCGTGAGAGACTACCCTCGGCCGCGTTCAGACCGATTCGCGGCCCAGGACGCGTCGGGCCTGTTCGTACTCGGCCTCGGTGATCTCGCCGGACGCGTAGCGTCGCCGCAGGGTCTCGCTGGCCGGGTCGCGGTGATCGCGCTGCCGATCGCCATACGCGCGGATGGCCCAGGCCACCAGCACGAGCACCGCAATCCAGAACAGGAGCATGCCGCCCCAACCGAACCAGCCCATCCCGCTCCAGCCGCCGCCATAGCCCATCATCGTCGGTGCCTCCATATCGCCGCGCGCCCGCGCGCCCGTCCTGCGGTCTCCTGCGCCACCCCAGGGCGGCGTGTGTCACCCCCCTAGCTTACTCGGCCGACGGCGGCTGGGCGTGAGGTTTCTTCATCACGTCGGCAGAGGACACCGCCGCCAGCGCCAGCGAAGACCGGCGTGCCCGCGCGCGGCACGAGCGCGTGCTGGTGTCGCTATGGCGGCGGTCGTCGTGGCCGTGCGGTGGCACAGTCGCGCTTCCCCCGCCGCATTCGATGACGCACGCGGCGCTCCGATCGGCGACCCGGCCCGTGCGCGACAGGGGCACATCATGCCAGCCATCTGCCGAGCGTCACCCCCGCCGCCCGGCGATGACTGGCCACCGGGCGGCGGGGGTGACGCTCGGCAGATGGCCCGATCCGGGCTGCCAATCGCCCGAGACCCGTCAGGTCGTGACGCCGCGCCGCGAGCCGGGAACGGGCTGAAGGCGCACGCGACAATGCCTGCAAGCGGCGGTTGACGGCCGTGCCCGGCACCGCCCGGCACGGCTGTGCTGCTCGACCCGCCGGAAACCAGGACACGACGGGGGCCACCGGTGTACTTCAGGTGGGGGGAGTGCGGTGGGGCTGCGCGGCATAGTGCGACGCGGGAGGATGCCCGCGTCGATCGAGCAACAATCGCACCTTGGCCACATCATCACCGCCGTGGGGCTCCACTCCCTCCGCCCCGGCGAGTGGTTCGCCGGGGTGCCCCCCGCCAAGCCGCGCCGCTCTCCCTTCGCCCGGCAATAGTTGCCATACCATCCCGCCAGCGGTTATGGCAGCGGGCTACCCTCAATGATCCAAGGGGTACCTTGCCGATGCCGCTCGTTGCGCTTCCGCGTGGTCAGATAGGACTGCCGCCCCGGCGCGCGGCGCGCGCCGGGGCACATACCCGAGCGCCCGTGGCACACCGCCTCCTATCGGTGCCTCCTCCGCCTCCGAGTCGTCGCGGCGACACGGCAAAAGGGCGGGCGCTCTATCGGGCCACCGGGTCCGGGTCCATCTGCTACACTGCTCCAGCAGTGAAGTCAGAGGGGGTGGGTACCCTGGCACAGGGTCAGATCAAGACACTCCATGTCGAGCGCGGCTACGGCTTCATCGCGGTGGATGGCGAGAGCGCCGAGTTGTATTTCCATCGCGATTCCGTCGGTGAGGACGCCTTCGCCGACCTCCGGGCGTGTCGGCACGTCGATTTCGCGGTCACGCCTGATCCGCTCAAGGCGGATCGCCTGCGCGGGGAATATCCGGCGCGTGGAGTAGCCTGCGGTTCACGCCGCACACCGCTCCTCAACCGGGTGCATGTGCGAAGGCGACCCCGGCTAACCGCCCGGCCTGGATGCGGCTTCGCGTTCCAGCTGTGGCGCGAATCGCAGAACAATTCCAACGCGGAGTGCGTACCACCGGCTCCGCGCTTTTCTTGGCGTACCCTCGGTCGGTACGCATACGGGTCGGTAGGAGGGCAACGTGACGGAGAGCACCCGCAAGACCAGCCGCGACGAGGCCAAGCGTGTCGGCGATGCGATCGGCGTGGATTGGGACCGCTTCGACCTTGCGCAATTCCGGGCGGGGATGGGTGTGGAGTTCGAGCACGGCGGACACGACCCGCGGACCGACGTGACGGGGGACGACCCGATCCTGACCGGCAAGATCGCCCTGGCCCACATGAAGGAGTTCCCGGATTATTACGCGCGTCTGGAGAAGATGGAGGAGGAGGCGAGGCGCGACTGGGCGGAGAGACGGGGCGGGACCATGGATTAGCGGCAGTCGCTCGGGGATAGTCCCCCGGACACCGGCCAGCGATCGGCGTACAGCGGATCCATGCCCTCCCCGCCTCTACCCAAGCCCATACCACCTGCCGCTTGCTGAACATGACCGCGATCGAGCTGAGCCTCTTGGGGCGGCACCGCCTCGGTCGGCGTATCCCCAACCATGCGAACCTGCGCCAGGGAGTGGCAGCCCGGGAAGCAGCCCGCCACACCTCGCCACATGATCCGGGGCCTCCCGAGAGGTTGGTGCTTCAGGGTCCGGAGGAGGGACGATGCCCGCGCATACAGCCGAATGCCAGCCCGGCTTGGTTGATTCTCGACGGTTGCTGGCTCATTGCCCCGCCTGCGAAGCGATTTTCCTTCGAAGCACCGATTTTGCGGCGACCTTGCCCAAACCATATCAAGGCAAAGCTCACCTGATCTGCGTATAGCTGGTCCAAGTCACGGTGATATGGCCGATTGCAAGGATCACGGCTGCAGCCCCAAGCCACAGCGATCGTCCCCAGAGGGCTGCGAAGCCAAAAGCACCCACCGGAATGATCGCCAGCGGAATAGGGATGAGCAGGAACGAGAGCCAGCGTGATGAAAACTCCTGGCCGGATCCGATGTATCGGAACCGTAGGCCGTGGTAGATGACGCTGCAGCTGAGCATGGCCACCGCCCAAATGTCGAACGTATGCAGCCGAAAGCGGTCCTTCGGGCACTGTCAAGTTGAGCAAGTCTGACGGCAATGATGGCAGCAAAGTGGGGAGCGCCCCTCGCTTGCGGGTGATGATCAGCCCACAAACACACTGTTTGGGGCGATAATCGGGTCTCGGTGGGGAGAGTTCGTTCAGCTAAAACTTAACGTGACAGTACCCCGCCGAGGGTGACCAGCAGGTGCAGCTTGTAGCCGAAGATCGTCTGTTTCTTGGTCGCCACCTTACCGAAATCCGCCCCCGCCGCACGCCAATGCCCGGTCCCCGCCGCGCTCGGCACCAGATGGAAGGCCAGCACCGGGACCGGCAGGCTGTCGATGGCGCACTGGCGGTCCTGCGCTACGTCGAGGGTCGCCAGCAGTCCCTGCCGGATCGCGTTGAGCGCCTGCGCCAGGTCGCGCCGCCGCCGGTTGAAGCGCGTGCGCTCGGGGACGACCGGGAAGAGCTGCCGGTACTCCCGCCAGCAGGCGACCAACTCCGTCTCGCGGTGCCAGCCCCGGCACTCGCCCGCCAACGCCATCGCGAGCAGCTCGCTGTCGCTGCACCCCGGCGCGGGGCCGCGGCTCGGCTTGTACGCGGCCGGCAACTGTTGCCACAACTCGTCCACCACCACGTACACCCACAGGCAGAAGTCCGCGAAGTCCGCTATCATCGTCCCGTCCTCCTCGGCGACTCGGATGTATCTCGACACCACATCCCGTACCGCCCAGGAGGACGCTTTGTCAACTACCGGAAACTAGCACAAGGGCCCATTAGCACCGCAACCGCCCCCACACGCTGGCCCCGTGGATCGCCGTGCGGCGCCCTCACCCGAGCGGCAGGGCGAAGAGGAGCAGGTAGCCGTTGACCATCAGCACGGTGGCGACGACACCAAGGGCCAGGGCCAGGAGGAGCAGCCGCCGCGAGGTCGCCACGATGCTCACCGAGCCGAGGACAATCGCGATCTGGAAGAGCGCCTGCGCGTAGTCGAAGTTCGGGTCCTGCCGCTGCGCGCGGTCCCGCCGCGCCGCGAAGTCGCGCGCCTGGGCGAGGAGCTCCCGCTTGCCCTGGCCCGGCTGCCCGTCCCGCCCCGGCTCGCTCTCGTAGCGCGCGATCGTGGCGGTATACGTCTCCAGGCGGCGCTGCAGCGCCGCCCGCTCCGCCGCCGGCACCGCCGCGGTGTCCAGGCGCGTCTGCAGCTCGTCGGCGGCGAGCTGGTACTGCGTCTGCCGGATGTTCTTCGCCTGGTAGAACGCGTAGGTGTCCGAGGCCTGGATGTTGTTGTTGGTCGTCTCCTTGCCGGCGTTCGCCCCGCCGAGGCTGGTGAGCGCCAGCAGCATCGCCAGCACGG
>JAABUN010008738.1_pt1 | contig 10216 bp, 3 predicted proteins | sample 5559311 | NCBI WGS metagenome assembly JAABUN01 (sample SAMN10711877, study PRJNA513370) | rock metagenome | isolation source: Antarctica rocks | place: Antarctica: Victoria Land, Siegfried Peak sud
AGACGCGGGGGATCAGCAACGTCGGCATCGTCTACAACCTGCACCACGGCCACGATCACCTCGACCGTTTCGCCGACCTGCTCGCGAAGATGAAGCCCTACCTGCGGGGGGTGAACCTCAACGGGATGGTGCGCGGGGGGGACAAGAAGGGGCTCAAGATCGTGCCGCTCGGCCAGGGTGAGCACGACCTGGACCTCCTGCGCACCATCCGCGACAGCGGCTATCGAGGCCCGATCGGCATCCTCGGCCACACCCAGGATGATGCCGAGGAGCGGCTCCGAGACAACCTCGATGGGCTCGACTGGCTCGTGCCCCAGCTCGAAGGGAAACCGGCCGGGTTTGCGCCGAAGCCCAGGACCTTCAAGCCTGCCGATGGCGCCCCGGCCGGCGGGGCGGCTTTCGACGTCCCGGCGGATGGGCCATCGACTGTCGATCCCCGGCGGGTGGCGACCCTGATCGCCGAGGCCCGGCGGGACGGCGACTCCAGGCGCGGGGCTGAGGTCTTCCTCGACGCGAAGTTCACCTGCGTCGCCTGCCACAAGGTCGGGTCCCAGGGCGGCATCATCGGTCCCGAGCTGACGTCCCTCTCCAGGTGCATGAGCCCCGAGCAGATCGTCGAGTCGGTCCTCTGGCCCCGCCAGAAGGTCAAGGAGGGATACATGGCGATCGCCGTGGCGACCGCCGACGGCAAGGTGGTCCAGGGATACGCGCTGGACGCGACCGATGGGAGACTGGCCCTGCGCGAAGCCGCGACGGGGAGTCGGATCGAGATCGCCAGGGCCGACATCGAAGAGGTCCGGGAGCAGGGCTCGCTCATGCCCGATGGGCTGGCGGAGGCGATGACCCCCGCGCAGCGCCGGGATTTGATCCGCTTCTTGCTGGAGCTCGGTCATTCCCCCGACGTCGGCGACGATCCGCTGCCGGCTCATGGCCACGCCCCGGCGCCCTTCGCCTATGATCGCACGCCGTTGCGGCCGGAGCACTGGCCCCACTGGGAAAGCCCGGTCAACCGCGAGCGCGTCTACGACTTCTACGCGAAGGAGGCCGAGCACTTCGGCAAAGGCACGACCGTCCCCCTGCTCTTGCCCCCCTTCCCCGGGCTCGACGGCGGGACGCACGGTCACTGGGGCAACCAGAACGACGAGGTCTGGGTCGATGGCCGCTGGAACCGGACAGACCTGGGGACGGTGATGTGCGGCGTCTTCCGGGGAGAGGGGCGGACCGTCCCCAAAGGGGTCTGCGTGCGGCTCGGCGAGCGGGGTGAGATGGCTGCCTGCTTCGACCCCGAGACGTTGACCTACCAGGCCCTCTGGCGAGGGGGATTCGTCAAATTCGCGCCGGCCCGCCACGGCTTCCTCGACGGCCTGATCATGGACGGCACCCCCCTGCCCTGTCCCGACGGCAAGGCGCCCGAGCGGCCCTACGAGTACCACGGCTACTACCGCCACGGCAGGCGCATCGTCTTCGCCTACCGGGTCGGCGAGACCGAGATGCTGGACTCGCCCTGGGTGGAAGACGGCACGTTCACGAGGACCGTCGGCCCTGCCGATGGCCACCCGCTCGCCGCCTCGACCCGAGGAGGACCTGCACAATGGCCGCAGGTCCTGGAGACTCGCGGGAAGCGGGGAGAGACGCGACCGTACGCCGTGGACACGATCGAGCCGCCGTTCCGCAACCCGTGGAACGCCCTCATGTTCTTCGGCGACCACGACTTCTTCCCCGATGGCACGGCCATGATCTGCACCATGCAGGGCGACGTCTGGCGGGTGGAAGGGCTCGACGACGACCTGGCCTCGGTGCGCTGGCGGCGGTTCGCCTCGGGCCTGCATCAGCCCCTCGGCCTGGTGATCGCCGACGGTCGCGTCCACGTCATCGGCCGCGACCAGATCACGCGCCTGCATGACCTGGACGGCGACGGCGAGGCCGACTACTACGAATGCGTGAGCAACGCATTCGAGACCTCGCCGGGGGGCCACGACTTCGTCTGTGGCCTGCAACGCGACGGAGACGGCAATTTCTACACCGTCTCCGGCAATCAGGGGCTGCTCAAGATCGCGTCCGATGGCCGCAAGGCGGAAGTGCTGGCGACGGGCTTTCGCAACCCGGCGGGGGTGGGCCTCTCGCCCGAGGGAGTCCTCACCGTCCCTTGCTCCGAAGGGGAATGGAGCCCGGCATCGATGATCTGCGAGATCCGGCCCGGCGGCTTCTACGGCTATCGGGGCCCGAAGGGGGGCCAACCTCCCGACCTTCCCCTCGTCTACCTCCCGCGCGGACTGGACAACTCCAGCGGCGCCCAGGCGTTCGTCACGAGCGATCGGTGGGGGCCGCTCCGGGGCCAGATGCTCCACTTCTCCTTCGGCGCGGGCACGTCCTTCCTGGTCCTCCGCGAGCAGGTCGACGGCCAGCCGCAGGGGGCCGTCGTGCCGCTCGCGACCGAGTTCCTCTCGGGTGCGCAACGCGGGCGGTTCAACCCGAAGGACGGCCAGCTCTACGTGTCGGGGCTGAGTGGATGGGGCTCGTACACCGTCGCCGACGGCAGCTTCGATCGCGTACGCTACACGGGCGACCCCGTGCAGCTCCCGATCGCGTACCACGCCCATCAGAACGGCGTCCTCGTCACGTTCGTGCAGCCGCCCGATCGCGCCGTGGCCGAGGTGGCGAAGAGCCACTTCGTCCAGGCGTGGAACTATCGCTATGGCGCGGCCTACGGCTCCCCCGAGCTCTCCCCTCGCCACCCCGGCGTCCCCGGACACGACCCCCTCGTTATCCGGTCCGCGACCGTCCTGGGTGACGGCCGTTCGCTCTTCCTCGAAATCCCCGACCTGCAACCCGTCAACCAGCTCCACCTGTACTTGCGGGTCGACGACGGCCCACCACAAGAACTGTTCGCGACGGTCCACAAGCTGGCGGCCCCCTTCACGGGATTCCCCGGGTATCGCCCGGTCTCCAAGACGATCGCCGCCCACCCGATCCTGACCGACCTGGCCCTGGCCAGCAAGTCGGTCCCGAACCCGTGGCGAGGGCCGCTCCCCGGTAGCCGCCCGGTCGTCATCGAGGCCGACAAGAACCTGACGTTCTCGACGAGGTCGTTCACCGTCCGCGCCGGCGAGCCGATCAAGCTCACGTTCATCAATCCCGACGTCGTGCCGCACAACTGGGCCTTGATCAAGCCCGGGACCTTGCCGGCGGTGGGCGACCTGGCGAACAAGCTCGTCGCGGATCCCGAGGCCGTCTCCCGCCAGTACATCCCGAAGACGGACGACGTCCTCGTCCACACCGACGTGGTCGACCCGCAAGGTCAATTCACCATCCAGTTCCGTGCCCCGGCCGCGAAGGGTCGCTATCCCTACCTCTGCACCTTCCCCGGCCACTGGATGGTCATGAATGGCGTGATGATCGTGCAGTAGGCTCCACGCCTCTGGCAAACCGGCCACTTCCCGGAGGCAGAGAGACGCCGACTGTGACCGGGGTTGGGTTGGTCCCGGCCCGATGCTGAGAACATGGTAATGCATGCAAGGAGAAGTCGTTTGCAGCCATGCCGGTTGGTAGGCGATTCCGAGGAGGTCGGCGCGACATGGGCCCGTACCTCGGAGGTGGCGGCATGAGGCCCGCCGTGTTCCTCGACCGCGACGGGACGATCATCACGTCGGTCCACTATCTGGCCGATCCGGAGTTGGTCCACCTGATCGACGGCTCAGGGAGGGCGATGCGCGCCCTGCAATCGGCCGGATATGCCCTCGTCGTGGTCAGCAACCAGTCGGCCGTCGGTCGGGGCATGCTCACCGTCGAGCGGCTCTTCGAGGTCCACGACGCGATGTGCCGGCAACTCGCCGAGGACGGGGTCGCGCTCGACGGCTTCTACTTCTGCCCGGCCGTCCCCGCCACGGGCGACTGCACCGCCATCGACCACCCCGACCGCAAGCCCGCCCCGGGGATGCTCCTCCGCGCCGCCATCGACCTGGATCTCGACCTCTCTCGCTCGTGGATGATCGGCGACATGGCCTCCGACGTCCTCGCCGGCAGGAACGCCGGTTGCATGGGGAGCATCCTCGTCCGCACGGGGCTCGGACTCCCCGAGGACCTCGGGGAACTGGCCGACGTCCCGATCGCCGCCGACATCATGGACGCCGCCGACATGATCCTGGCCCACGACTGGCCCGATCCCTCGGGCTCAGCGCCGGCCACCGCACGGATACCCGCGCACGATCGGGGCGATCCCCCGCCCCCATTTTGAGGAGTCTCTCGAGTCATGCGGATATTCATCACCGGTGGGGCCGGCTACGTCGGCAGCGCCTGCTTGCGTCGCCTGCTCGAGGCCGGGCACGAGGCATTCGCCTACGATAACCTCGTGGAAGGGCACCCCGCCTCCATCCCCGAGGGCCGGCTCATCCGGGGCGACATCGCCGACACCGCCGCCGCGGCCGACGCCTTGCGGACCACCGGGGCTGAGGCCGTGATGCATTTCGCCGCGGCGACCTACGTGGGCGAATCGGTCAAGGATCCCGAATACCACTACCGCAACAACATCGCCGGCACGCTCAGCCTGCTCAACGCGATGCGGACCGCGCAGGTCAAACGGTTGCTCTTCTCGAGCACCTGTGCCACCTACGGGGTGCCGACGCGGGTGCCCATGAGCGAGGAGAACCCGCAGGCTCCCATCAGCCCCTACGGTCGCACTAAGCTGGCCGTGGAGTGGATGATCCGCGACTTCGCGGCCGCCTACGGCATGGGCTTCACCCTCCTGCGCTACTTCAACGCCGCGGGCGCCTCGCCCGACGGACGGTACGGCGAGGATCACGATCCGGAGACCCACCTGATCCCCCTCATCTTGCGCGTCCCCCTGGGCCAGAGCGAGAAGATCATGGTCTTCGGCGACGACTACCCCACGAACGACGGCACCTGTATCCGCGACTACGTCCACACCGATGACCTGGCCGAGGCGCACCTGCTGGCCATCGCCGCCACCACGCCCGAGACCGGCGAAGTCTACAACATCGGTACCGGAGAGGGCAGCTCCGTCCTCGAAGTGGTGAAAGCCTGCGAGGACGTCTCGGGGAGCCGCATCCCGCTCGAGCTCGTCGCCCGCCGGCCGGGGGATCCCCCCGCCCTGGTCGCCGACCCCTCGAAGTTGATGAAGGCCCTCGGCTGGAGACCTCGCTACCCGCAGATTCGCTCGGTCGTCGAAACGGCCTGGCGCTGGCACGAGTCGCATCCTCAAGGATATGAATCTTCGGTGGCCCCAGAAACGGGCGGTTGATCGTGTCGTGATCTCCTCGCCACCTCCGCCACGAGGCGATTTCTCCCATCGAGCTTGCGGGTTCACACGACCTTGCGGAGGTCGTTGACGAAGTGTTGAAGAATCGGCTACCCTGAATTTGCGACGACGAGCGAGGTAGGCTGGGTCGCGACCCAGCTTCCTTCCGCGTGCTTGGGCTCGTCGCCGTCTCGATTGCTCGCATGCTCTCCGAGACGAAGGATGTGGCGATGCGCCGCTACATCCGGCACAATGGCTGGGTCGAGACCCAGCCTACGTCGAGAAACCCGCCTTCCATCGCTCGCGGCTCGACGCGATCGGCCTCGCTCCCCGGTGACGTCGGGCGACCTGCTCGTGATCTTCTTGAGACTTATACGGACCGTCAGGGGGATGAGACATGGGTGGCGGCTCGATCCGGAAACTCGCGAGTGTGTTCGCCCTCGTGGGATGCGTGATCGTGGGTATCACCCTCTTCCCGCAGCCCGGGGTCTCCGCCGAGCCTCTGGAGTCGAGCCTCGATGCGCTCGGAGATCGATACGCCACCGAGGTCCGGCCGCTCGTCGCGCAGTTCTGTCAGAAGTGTCATTCGGCCGAGCGGACCGAGGCGGACCTCGACCTCACGGCGTTCGCCACGCTGGCCGACGTCCGGAAGGATGCACGGGCCTGGCAACGCGTGCGCGAGATGATCGACGGTGGCCAGATGCCTCCACGTGGGGCGAAGCAACCCTCCGCCGCGGAACGAGAACGCCTCCAGGGCTGGGTGCATCGTTACCTGAAGGTCGAGGCCCGGGCGAGTGCCGGCGACCCGGGGCCGGTCGTGCTCCGTCGGCTCAGCAATTCAGAATACACCTATACGGTCCGCGACCTGACGAATTTGGGGTCGCTGGAACCGACCAGAGAGTTTCCCGTCGATGGCGCGGCGGGCGAAGGGTTCATGAACACGGGCAGTTCGCTCGTCATGTCGCCCTCCCTGCTCACGAAGTACCTCGACGCGGGCAAGGAGATCGCGAGCCACGCGGTGCTCTTGCCGGACGGGTTCCGCTTCTCCACCAGGACCACGCGACGCGACTGGACGGACGAGGCCGTCGGCGCGATCAAGGCGTTCTACGCGCAGTTCGCCGATGTCGAGGGGAAGATCCCGCTCGAACGATACCTCGCCGCGACCCTCGAAGAGCGCGGTGCGTTCATGTCGCGAGAGAAGACGGTCGCAGGCGTCGCGAGCGAACGCGGGCTGAATCCGAAATATCTGGCAACCCTATGGACGCTCTTCAACGCGAAGGGGCCGTCGCTCCTCCTCGAACCCTTGCGCGGACGCTGGCGCCTCGCGAGACCGGGCGATGCCGGGGCGCTGGCGGCGGAGATTGGCCGCTGGCAGCAGGCTTTGTGGAGTTTCAAGAGCGTCGGGCATATGAAAGCGTGGCAGGTGCCGGTCAGCCCCGTCGCCACGACCGCCGACGTGAGGCTCAAGATTCCACCGCAGGCGGAGGGGAAGTCGGAGGTCAGATTGTACCTCACGGCGGGCGATGCGGGTGATGGGAACGAGCACGACTACGCCGTCTGGCGAGAGCCTCGGATCGTGGCGCCTGGCCGGCCGAGCCTGTCCTTGCGCGACGTGCGGGACGTGAGCCGCGAGCTGGCCGAGAAGCGGGGGCGCGTCTTCGCGGCGGCGGCGCAATGCCTCGCCGCGGCGGACGAAGCGAACGCGGGCGACGGCAAGTTCGACGTGTCCGAGCTCGCCAAACGCCACGGTGTCGAACCGGACGTGCTCGACTCCTGGCTCAATTATCTCGGCATCGGCACGGGGGGGGCGGTCCAGGTCGTCGGCCACTTCACCGAGAAGTCGGAGAGGGTCTCGGGCCACGACTTCGTCAAAGCGTGGCGCAACGCCGAGTTGCCGAGCATCTACGCCAATTCGTCCGACCTGCACGTACGCATCCCGGGCAACATGAAGCCGCATGGCGTGACGATGCACCCCTCGCCCGACCTGCAGGTCGCCGTCGGGTGGCAGAGCCCCGTCGCCGCGACGCTGAAGATCGACGCCCGGGTCACTCATGCGCACCCCGAGTGCGGCAACGGCGTCACCTGGGCGCTGGAGATTCGTCGCGGAGCCACGCGCCAGCGACTCGCCGCCGGCGTCTCGGCAGGGAGCCGGGAGGTCAAGGTCGGCCCCGTCGAGAAACTCGACGTCCATGCCGGCGACCTGGTATCCCTCCTCGTCGGCCCGCGCAACGGGAACCACGCGTGCGACTTGACCGACGTGGAGCTCGTGATCGCGAGCCTGGGCGAACCTCGGCGGGAATGGAGCCTCACGCGCGACGTGTCGGGCGACGTGCTGGCCGGTAATCCGCACGCCGACCTCTTCGGCAATGAGGGCGTCTGGCATTTCTACACCGAGCCGGTGTCGGGCGGAAGCGAAACCGGGCCCGTCATCCCGCCGGAATCCTTGCTGGCGCGCTGGCGAGCGGCGTCGACCGGCGCAGAGAAGAAGCGACTGGCGGAGCAGGTGCAGACGCTTCTGATCTCCGCCCCCCCCGCGGCGAAGGATAGCCCGGATGCGGCCTTGCATCGCCAGCTCTCCTCGCTCGGCGGGCCGCTGTTCCGCGGACTCATCGCGAGCCTCCGAAGCGGGAACGCGCAGGCGAAAGGGTACTCGCAGCCCGCCAACTCGCCGGCAAACGCGGGATGGGGCCTCGACCCTGCGCTCTTCGGCCGCCACCCCGATGGCCGGTCGATCGACGCCGCGAGCCTCTGCGTGCGGGCACCTTCGATCGTCGAGATTCGGCTCCCCGCCGACCTCGTGGCCGGTTGCGAATTCGTCGCGACGGGCGTCATCGACCAGGGCACCGGCGCGGGCGGGAGTGTCCAGCTCCAGGCACTCACGGCGAAGCCGGTGGCCGATCTACCGCTCTCCCCCGGCCTCCCCATCCTCGTCCACGAAGGGACCGGCGCCAGGGAGCGCGTCGAGGCCGCACTCGACGAGTTCCGCCAGGTCTTCCCGGCGGCCGTCTGCTACAGCCGGGTGGTCCCCGTCGATGAAGTCATCACGATCACGCTCTTCCACCGCGAGGACGAGCACCTCGCCCGGTTGATGCTCGACGACGCCCAGAAGTCGAGGATCGACCGGCTCTGGGACGAGTTGCACTATGTCAGCAACGATCCCCTGAACGTCGTGGAAGGATTCGCCCAGTTGATGGAGTTCGCGACGCAGGACAGCGACCCACGCTTGTTCGAACCATTGCGCCAGCCGATCAACGAGCGCGCCGCGGCATTCCGCAAGCAGCTCGTCGCCACCGAGCCGGTTCATCTCGATGCCCTGCTCGATTTCGCGGCGCTGGCTTACCGGCATCCGTTGAGCGGCGGGGAAGAGGACGAGCTGCGCGGGCTCTACCGTAATCTGCGGTCGCAAGGTCTCTCGCACGAGGAGGCATTCCGTCTCACCCTCGCCCGCGTTCTCATCTCGCCGGCCTTCCTCTACCGCCTCGAAACACCGGGCCCGGGTACGAGCCCGAGTCACGTCCCGGACGGAGAGCTGGCCAGTCGGTTGAGCTATTTCCTGTGGTCCTCGATTCCCGACGCGGAGCTCCGTGAGGCGGCCTCGGCGGGGCGGTTGCACGTGACCGAGCCGCTCGTGGCGCAGACCAGGCGCATGATGAGCGATGGGCGGGTGCGACGGCTGGCGACGGAATTCGCCTGCCAGTGGCTTAACATCCGCGACTTCGATGAGCTGGATGAGAAGAGCGAGAGGCATTTCCCGACCTTCGGCGCGCTGCGCGGGGCGATGTACGAGGAGTCCATCCGCTTCTTCACCGACCTCTTTCAGCGCGACGGTTCCCTGCTGGACATCTTCGACGCGGACTACACGTTCGTGAACGATGAGCTGGCGAAGCACTACGGGATGCCCAAAGTGGTCGGGAAGGAATGGCGACGGGTGGAAGGCGTGAAGCGATTCGGGCGCGGCGGCATCCTCGGCATGGCGACCACGCTGGCGAAGCAATCGGGCGCGTCGCGGACGAGCCCCATCCTGCGCGGCAACTGGTTGAGCGAGACGCTGCTCGGCGAGAAGTTGCCGCGTCCTCCCAAGGACATACCGACCCTGCCCGATGACGAAGCGGCGACGGATGGTCTGACCGTCCGGCAACTGGTCGAGAAACATCGGAGCATCGCGTCGTGCGCCGTCTGCCACGACCGGATCGATCCCTTCGGATTCGCGCTGGAAGGCTTCGATGCGATCGGCCGCCTCCGCGACAAGGACCTCGGGAATCGGCCGATCGATGCGCGTGCCACGCTCAAGGATGGCCGCGAGTTCGAAGGATTGGACGGCCTTCGCGGCTATCTCCTGTCGGAGCGGAAGGAGCAGGTCGTCCGCCAGTTCTGCCGGAAGCTGCTAGGATACGGGCTGGGACGCTCGGTCCAGCTTTCCGACGAGCCGCTGCTGGACGAGATGCTCGCCCGGCTCCAGTCCCATGATTACCGCGTCTCCGTGGCCGTCGAGATGATCGTCACGAGTCCGCAATTCCGCCGGATTCGTGGCAGAGACGTGGCCGAAGCCGAATGATCTCCAGACGTACCGACGTCGCACGCCCGCCCCGCCCGTTCGATCTCAAGGAGCAATGACATGACGGCACATCGGCTCTCGCGTCGGACCCTGTTGCGCGGGCTCGGGGTCACCATGGCCCTGCCGTGGTTGGAGTCGAAGGCGGTCTGGGGTGACGAGCCGTCGGGGGGCGTGCGGTCGAGCGAGGCCCCCGTGCGTATGGCGGTCCTCTTCTCGGGGAATGGCTTCCATGGCAAGGAGTGGTGGGCCAAAGGCGATGGCAAGAGCATGGAGCTCGGCAAGGTGCTCGAGCCGCTCGCCGACTTCCGCGATCAGATGCTGTTCATCCGCGGCCTGTACAACGAGCAGGCGCTGAAGGGGAACATCCACAGCTCGCAGACCGGCAACCTGCTCTCCGGGGCCCCCCT
>JAABUN010008739.1_pt1 | contig 10215 bp, 12 predicted proteins | sample 5559311 | NCBI WGS metagenome assembly JAABUN01 (sample SAMN10711877, study PRJNA513370) | rock metagenome | isolation source: Antarctica rocks | place: Antarctica: Victoria Land, Siegfried Peak sud
GTGCCGCGAGGAGCACCTGCCCCACGTCGGCAGCTACGTCGTCTACGACATCGCCGGCGACTCCTACCTGATCGCCCGCACGCGCGACGGCACGATCAAGGCGTACGTCAACGCCTGCCTGCACCGCGGCCGTGCGCTGAAGGACTACGACGGCCGGTGCAGCGAGTTCCGGTGCTCGTTCCACGGCTTCACGTGGAAGCTCGACGGCAGTCTGCGGCACGTGCCGGCGCCGCAGGAGTTCCCGTCGATCGAGGCCGACCGCGACGCCTGGCGCCTGCCCGAGGCGAAAGTCGGCACCTGGGGCGGCTTCGTCTTCCTCAACCCCGACGTCGACGCCGAACCGCTCGAGGACTTCCTCGGCGACCTGCCCGACCACTTCCGACTGTGGGACTTCGAGAACCGGTACCTCCAGGCCCACGTGGCCAAGAAGGTCCGTTGCAACTGGAAGGTGGCGCAGGAGGCGTTCGACGAGGGTCTCCACGTGGCCGCAACCCATCCGCAGTCCGCTCCGTACGTCGGCGACAGCAACAGCGCAGTCGACGTCTACGGCAACTACTCCCGCCAGATCAGCCCGTCCGGCACACCGGCCGACGACCTGCAGGTGGATCCCAGCGAGCGCGACATCATGGCCCGCATGCTCGACGTCCGGGAGGGCGAGGAGCTGCCGGTGCCGTTCTCCCAGCGGACCACCGCGCGCGACAGCATGGCGGCAGCGGCGCGGGAGCGGTGGCGGGAGGTCCTCGGGGATGACGCCGACGCCGTCTCGGACGGCGAGCTGGTCGACCACTGGAACTACGCCGTCTTCCCCAACCTCCACCCGTGGGGCGCCTACAACCGCATCGTCTACCGCTTCCGTCCTCACGGCGACCGGCACGACGAGAGCATCTTCGAGGTGATGCTGCTGACGCCGTTCAGCGGCGAGCGCCCGCAGGCCGCCCCGATCCGCTGGATCGACCTGGACGAGTCCTGGACGCTCGCGACGGAGCTGCAGACCCTCGGCCTCGTGATGGAGCAGGACACCTTCAACATGACGGCGGTCCAGCGCGGGCTGGAGGCCACCCGCCGCTCGCACGTCATCACCTCGGACTTCCAGGAGGACGTCATCTCCTGGCGTCACGACCTGCTGTCCCAATGGGTGGAGCGGCCCGCGACGACGGGCACCCCCGGCTGATGGAGGCCGACGGCGGCATCCGGCACCCGCTCAACCCCAAGGCGCTGTACACCGCGGACTCCGACGGCACGGTGCTCGTCACGAGCGGCACCCGCTGGGGACGGTTCCGCAAGGACGGCTGCTGGCTCGAGGGCACGATCTTCGAGGCCGACCCGGAGCTGTGCCTGTGGGTCGCCGCGCCGCGGCCGACGGGGCACCACCGCACCAGCCGGCTCATGGACGTGTCGAGCGAGCGATGACCGTGCCCGGAGTGGCGCAGCGGCTGGCGGCCGTCGAGGCCCGGCTGGCGCTCCAGGAGCTGCTCGGTCGCTACGCCATCGCCGTCGACGACCACGACACCGACGCCCTCGGCGAGTGCTTCACCCAGGACGGGTCCTTCGGGTCCGCGAACAGCGGTGGGTCGGTCGGCCGGGCAGCGGTCGTCGAGGGCTTCCGGCTGCGCTTCGACCGCGACGGGGCCACGCTGCACGTGCCGCAGTACCAGGTGCTCAGCCGGCTCGGACCGTCGACCGCGAGCGGCACGGTGGTCGGCTACGCCGAGCTGGCCCGCGACGGCCGAACCCTCGTGACGTCCATCCGCTACGACGACGAGTACGCCGTCGAGGACGGCAGGTGGCGCTTCCGCAGCCGGCAGGTCTACACGCTCTACGCCATGCCGCTGCCCGACCTCGTCGCCGGCGGGCTGGCGTGGTCCGACCGCAAGCGCTGGCCGGGCGTGGTCCCGTCGGCCGGCGAGCTGCCGCTCTGGGGGTGAGCGTCACCGGTGCGGGTCGACCAGCACCTTCAGCCCAGCCGACCGACCGCCGGCCAGGTCGGCCAGCACGCCCGCCAGGCCCTCGAGCCCGACCGTGCTCGTGTGGAGCGGGGTCACCTGCAGCCGGCCGGCCGCGATGAGCCGCATGGTCCGGTGCACGTCGTCGCGGGTCGCGGCCAGCGCGCCGCGCACCACGAGCTCCCGGGACAGCAGCGTGGCGGGGCGCACGGTCGCGGCCTGAGCCGTGTAGCCGAGCAGCAGCACCGTCCCTCCCCGACGCGCCAGGCCGAGGGCCGTGGCCAGCAGCTCCGGGCGGCCGGCGCACTCGACCACCACGTCGGCGCCCCGGCCCTCGGTGAGCTCGTCGACCAGCAGCGCGGCCGCCTCTCCCGGCTCGACTGCGACGTCCGCACCGAGGGTCATGGCCAGGGACCGGCGGCCCTCCTGCGGCTCCACCACGACCACGGCCGCTGCACCGGCGACGCGCGCGCACTGCGCGGCGAGGACGCCGATCGGGCCGGCCCCCTGGACCACGACGACGTCACCGGTCACCACCCCGGCCCGTCGGACACCGTGCAGCGCGACGGCTGCCGGTTCGACCAGCGCCGCCTCCACGTCGGTCAGCGCGTCCAGCGCCGGCAGCACCCTCATCTGGTCGACGAGGAGCCGCTGCGCGAACCCGCCGTGCTCGGGTGCGGCCGGGTCACGACCACGGGCCACCTCGCTGACGTGTCGACAGTGCTCGTGCAGCCCGCTCCGGCACTCCGGACAGGTGCCGCACGGCGGGGGTACGGCGACGACCACGCGCGTCCCCGGTGACAGCGACGACACAGCGCGGCCCACATCCGTCACCATGGCCACCCACTCGTGCCCGCAGACCGCTTGCGAGTGCCCGCCCCCGGCGGTGAAGCCCTCAGCGTCCGTGCCGCAGACGCCACACAGAGTGATCGACAGCGCCACCTGAGTGGCGGTGGGCGCCGCGTCCTGCCGGCTGCCCACGTGGATCCGACCGGGTCCCGTGACCGCCGCGACCCGGTACCTGGTCACGCGCTCAGGTCTCCACCACGGTGACCACACCGGTCGAGCCGTCGACCGTCACGAGGGCGCCTGCCGGGATGCGGGACCGAGCGCCGACGACCGAGACCGCGCAGGGCACCCCCATCTCCCGGCTGACGATCGCGGCGTGGCTCGCCTGGGCGCCGATCTCGCACACCACCCCGCCGGCCACCATGAACAGCGGCACCCACGACGGGTCCGTGGTGCCGCAGACGAGCACGTCACCGGGCTCGAGGTCGGCCGCCTCCGACACGTCGTAGACGACGCGGGCCCGACCGCTGACCACCCCCGGGGACACGCCGATCCCGGTCAGTGCGTCGCCCGCCGCGGCGGGCTCGACACCGTCGCGCGCCCGGCCGCGTAGAGGCCACGCGCCGATCGGCGGCACCGGAGCGCCGTGCACGACGGTGTACGGCGGCTCCCGCTCCGCGAGCTGGGCGAAGCCAGCGGCCCGCTCGGCCAGCACGGCTGACCACCCGTCCGGCTGGGCGAGCAGCTCGTCGAGCTCACTGTCGACCAGCTGGAAGACGTGGGCCGCCTGCCCCACCACGCCCCGCTCCTGCAGGCGCCGGCCCAGCTCGAAGAAGGGCAGCTTCGCCTCCAGCATGACCCGGACAGCGGCGTCCTTGCCCGCCTCCCGCGTCCGGTAGAACAGCTGCCCGGAGCGGATCGCGGCGCTCAGCGTCGCGAGAGTCGCCTCGTCACCGCTGACCAGGGCCGCCAGCTCTGCGGTGGTCCGCTCCCGCAGCGTCGCGCCGGCGGCCGCGCGCTCGGCGGGTGACTGCTCGTCGTCCTGCAGCCGGATGAGGTCGATCATCCCCAGGGCGATCCCGGGCCGGGTCAGCCAGGTGTCGCTGGCGAGGTCCCACTCGTTGGGTCCACGGTGGCCGTACTCCGCCAGCAGCGAGCGGAAGCCCACAGCGAAGCGCGCAGCGTCGGGCTCGGACGCCGCGTCGAGCCGGTCGAGCAGGTCGGCGGTGCCCTCGTCGAAGGCGGCCGTCAGCCCCGGCGACCGGCGGACCAGCCGCGACAGCTCCCACACCTGCCGCGCCGTGCCTGCCGTCTCGACACCACCCAGGCTCGTGAAGACCGCGACCGCGTCGTCGCCACGTCCGAGGGCGCTGGCGATGGCGTGGACGGCCCCTGGTCCCACCGAGGCGCTCACGACGATCTGGGCGTACACGTCCCAGGTCCGGCGCAGTCGCAGGCACGCCGCCCGGCCGTGCGCCACCAGGTCGGCGTCGCTCAGCGAGGTGAGGTCCGGCCGCTCCGCGGCCCATCGCCGGACCTCGGCGAAGAAGTCCTTGGCGTACGACGGTGTCGCCTCGGCACCGAGGATCTCCCCGAGCCGGGCACCCACCGCCTCGCTCAGCGTCGGGTCCTCGTCGCGGGGGTCCGGCGCATACGGCGGCACGTCGGGGTTCCCACCGAAGTAGGCCTGGTCGATGGCGTCCGGGCTGCCGCCGGGCACCCGGACGCCGAAGACGCGGCCGACGCTGACCTGGTTGTAGAAGTAACCGCCCCAGCAGCCGAAGACCTCCGGGACCGGCTGACGGAACTCCTCCGGGCGGAACGCGCCGAGGTGCACCCACGCGTCGGCTGTGCCCGGAGACGCGCCGCGCTCCCAGGCGAGGCTCCACGTGAGCGGCGGGAACGGCTGCGGCCCCACCTCGTCGGCGTTGCCGCGGGTGTACAGCGGGAAGCGCTCGGTGGTGGCGGTGTCCGTCAGCCAGGAGTCCATGGGGGGAAGGTAGGCGCACCGACCGCTACAGGACAAGAGTGTCCCGATGTGGGACGTTGGCGTCCTAGAGATGCGCACGACACCGGGAGGCGACATGACCGACAGCGGCCCTGGCAAGGACTGGGAGGACGTCCGTTCCTACACGCTCGAGCAGGACGACGAGGCGGAGCTGCTCCGCCGGCAGACGGAGTGCACGTTCATCTGGTCCGGCAAGGAGGGGCACGCGATGGGCGTCATCGTCAACTTCATCTTCCGCGACGGTCGCTTCTGGCTCACCGCGTCGGACCAGCGCCCGCGCATCGCCTCCGTCCGCCGCGATCCCCGGGTCAGCATCGCGGTCTCCTCCAAGGGCTCCGGCATACCGGTGAGCCGTTCGCTGACCTACAAGGGGACCTGTGTCCTCCACGACGACCGGCAGACCCTGGACTGGTTCGTCCCAGCGTTCGCCACCGCCATGCGGCCCGACAGCCCGGCCGCAGCCACCGCCTTCGCCGCCCACCTGGACTCGCCCGGTCGCCTCGTGCTCGAGGTCGTGCCGGACACGCGCATCGGCTACGACGCCGCCAAGATGTGGCGGGCCGCCCCGGGCGCCGCACCCGCCGGACCGGCCGCCGGCTAGTCCACCGCCCGCCAGTCCTCGAGCAGCGCGTCGACCACCTGACGGACGCGAGTCGGCGTGATCCTGCGGTGCAGGAGGAAGCAGTCGTAGGCGAAGGGGGCGATGAAGGCGTGGGTGGCGTCCTTGGCGTTGAGGTCATGCCGCAGCTCACCCCGGCGCACGGCCTCTCGCACCGTCCTGAGCAGGTGACGCGAGCGCTCGGTGATGAGCCGCTGCTGCGCCTCGGCGTAGACGTGATCACGCTTGGCCTCGGCCATGAGGGCGGCGAAGGCGGCTGAGTAGACCGGGTCGTTGAGCCGGTCAGCGAGGTGCCGGCCGTAGGCGTGCAGGTCGCCGGCCAGGTCACCGGTCGAGGGGTCGTCGTAGGGCGAGCCGTTCTCCGAGGACGTGAGCGCCTCGAGGTAGAGGTCCGACGGGTCGGGCCAGTGGCGGTAGATCGTGCTGCGCGAGACGCCGCTGTACTCGGTGACCTTCTCGACGGTCGCGCCCGCCAGTCCGTGCTCGGCCAGCAGCCGGTAGGCCGCCGTCAGCACCAGGGACCGGGTCTGCACCACCCGAGGGTCCACCCGGCGGGCTCGGGCTGGGCCCGTCGTCGCTCGTGCCTGCGGCACCCCGGTCACCTCCCCTCGTCCGCCCGGACGGCGGAACGGATCGGATCCTAGGCGACGAAGTTCCGAGACATTAATGTAGCGAACCACTACAGGAATGCCGCACAAGCCTGTACGGTCTCGGTGGAGCGGCGCGACACGGGCACGGGAGGCCACATGGAGCTCGAGGGTTGCGTCGCTGCGGTGACCGGTGGTACGCGCGGCATCGGGCTCGCCATCGTGGAGGCGTACCTCCGCGACGGAGCGTCGGTCTGCCTCAACGGCCGCTCCGCCGAGCGCGGCGCCGAGATCGTCGAGCAGCTGGGGCACCCCGAGCGCGTGCACTTCATGGCCGGCGACGTCACGGAGCGCGCAGACGTCGACGCCTTCGTGGACGGCACGGTCGAGCGGTTCGGCCGGATCGACGTCCTCGTCAACAACGCCGGGGGTGCCGACCAGCACGCGCCGGTCGCCGAGCTCACCGACGAGGCCATGGAGCTGGCCCTGAAGTGGAACGTCTGGTCGACGTTCTGGGGGATGCGGCGGGCCCTGCACCACATGCTCCCCCAGGGCTCGGGCCGGATCATCAACATGTCGTCGGTCGAGGGCAAGCACGGCAAGCCGGGGATCGCGACCTACGTCACGGCCAAGCACGCCGTCCACGGCCTCACGAAGTCCTGCGCCGCCGAGGTGGGACGCAGCGGCATCACGGTGAACGCCCTCTGCCCGGGGATGATCGAGACCTACAGCGTCCAGACACAGGGCCAGAGCGCGGCTGCCGCCGCGGGCATGAGCTACGACGACTTCCTCGGGATCTTCTCCGACGAGACGGCCCTCAAGCGACTCAACACCGTCGAGGAGGTCGCGGCCGTCGCCGTGTTCCTCGCCGGCTCCCTCGGTGCCGGGACGAACGGCTCCATGATCTCGATCGACGGCGGCACCGCCGCCTACTGAGAGGACTGCCATGAACACGCTCGAGGGCGCCGTCGCCGTCGTCGTCGACGACAGCGAGTCGGCGCTGCGCCGCGCCGTCGTCGAGGCGCTGCTCGACCGGGGAGCCGCTGTCGTCGCGGCCGCGACGGACGGCGTCACGCACGACCGTCTCACGTCGTACGACGGGAAGGTGGCTGGTCGACAGGACGTGAACGCGCTCTTCGCCACCGCGCTGGAGCGTCACGGCCAGGTGGACGTCGTGGTGCTGACCGGCGGCGAGCCGGAGGACCGGACGCTGGGCGAGCTGGACGACGACGCCTGGGCTGCCGCAACGCGCACGCTGGACGTGCTGCTGTGGGGGATGCGTGCCAGCCTGGGGCACATGGCGCCGCGGGGCCATGGGCGGGTGGTCGTGACGCTCGGCGCGGAGGCGAAGGTCGGCCGTCCCGGCGCGGCCGTCGCCGCGGCCGTGGGGCACGCGGCGTACGGCCTGGTGAAGGTGGCGGCCAAGGAGGGCGGGCCGCAGGGCGTGACGGTCAACGCGGTGCTCGCCAACGCCCGCGCCGACGACTCGCTCACGGGTCGACCGGCCGACCCGGCCCAGGTGGCCGGCGCGGTGGTCCTGCTGGCCTCGCCGGACGGCGGCGGGATGAGCGGCGTCGCGTTCCCGGTCGACGGGGGCGTCTCCCCGTACTGAGAGCTCAGCTGATCATCGTCACCGCAGCGGCGTGCCGTCCGCCGCGAAGGCCAGGTCCGTGAGCCGGCCGGGCGCCACCTCGGCGTCGGTCGTCAGCGCGACCGCCACCTTCTGGTAGCTCCACTTCATCACGTCGAGCACGAGCTCGAGCACCTGCTCGGGCGAGTAGTGCGCGCGTACGTCCTCCCGCAGCTCGACGGGCAGCGAGCCGGGCTGCGACAGGAGCGCGTCGGCCAACCGGACGGCGACCTGCTGCGGTTCCGGAAGCACGCTCGTCCCCGACTCGGCGACGGCGCGGGCTGTGGCCTCGTCGAGCCCGGCGTCCCTGGCAACTGCCAGGCGGAGCGACAGTCAGGTGTGGCAGTCGTGGTAGGACGCGCAACGCAGCCGGACCAGCTCGGTCGTCACCACGTCGACCGTCGACAAGCGGACGACCTCGGCGGCGAACCCGTCCAGGCTGCGCTGCAGGTCGTGGTCGCCTCGGGTCCCGGTCGGCACGCGGGGCGCCCGGCTCATGTCACACCCGGCAGGTCGAGCGCCTCGCCGGCGAGGCGCAGCCGCTGGCGCTGCTCCAGCACCAGCAGGCCAGCCGCCAGGTCGCGCAGGCCGGTGGCGCCCAGGTGGTGGGCGACGTCGAGCGCCAGGTCGTCCGCCATCCCTGCGACGTCGATCACGAACTGCTCGCAGAACGCGAGGCACGCCCGCTCCCGAGCCCCGAACCGCGGGGAGGACGGCCACTGCGACAAGGCCGACACCGCCGCCTCGTCGAGCCCGGCACGCTTGGCGACGGGGGTGCGGACGCTCCGCTCGGCGTCGCAGCCGAGCAGCACCGCGATGCGCAGCCGGCACAGCTCGAGCAGCACCGGGTCCACCGCCCGCCATGCCGCGTCGTGCGCCGCCGCGAGGTGCGCGTAGACGGCCGGGCGGTCGCGCAGGACAGCAGCGAGCACCGCGTCCGTCGTCCGCTGCCTGCCGTGACCACCACTCACCATCGGGCTTCCCCTGCGACGCTCTCGACGTTACTGTACGCCCTGTCCTGTAAGTAAGCAGGTACGTAGACCAGGAGGCACCGCCGTGCTCAAGGGCCTGACCGGCACGTCCATCGTCGTCACGGGGGCAGGCGCCGGCATCGGCGCCGCGACCTGCCGGCGCCTCACCGCAGAGGGCGCCCGGGTCGTCGCCGCGGACATCGACCTCGCCGCAGCGGAGGCGATCGCCAAGGAGATCGGCGGCGGTGCCGTGGCCGTCGGCGTGGACGTCAGCACGCCCGACGGCGCAGCCGCGTGCGTGTCGACCGCAGTCGACGCCTTCGGCCGGTTGGACGCCTTCCACGCCAATGCCGGCGTCGAGGGCCGCGCCCACCTGGTGGCCGACTTCGACCTCGCCGTCTACGAGCACGTCTTCGGTGTCAACGTGCGCGGTGCGTTCCTCTGCGCCAGCGCAGCCATCACGCAGCTCACGGCGCAGGGCGACGGCGGCAGCCTGCTCTTCACCTCCTCCCTCGCCTCGCTCATGGGCTCGCCGGCCACCTCCATCTACAACGCGTCGAAGCACGCCGTCCACGGGCTGGTGCGCTGCCTGGCCCGCGAGGTCCCGCCCGGCATCCGGGTCAACGCCCTCGCGCCAGGTGTCGTCGACACCCGCATGATGCGGTCGCTCGAGGAGTCGATGAGTGCCGCGAGCGGGACGGACGCCGCGACCCTCAAGGCCGGCCTCGAGGCCGCCGTGCCCATGCACCGCTACGCGACAGCGGACGAGATCGCGGCGACCGCCGCCTGGATCCTCAGCGACGAGGTTCCCTACCTGCACGGCGAGACCGTCACCGTCGGCGGGGGGCTCACGCCCTGAGGCTGCGTGCCGTCGCCGCTCGACCCCAGGCCAGGTCGTGGCGGGAGGTCTGCATGCCGACGCCCTCCCGTGACCTGCTTCCCGGCGCCGAGCCCTCGTCATGGGGCGACGCTCGTCTGTGAGTAGCTGGACGTCCAGGCAGTCGCCACTAGCCATATCGCTGGACGTCCAGGTACCTTGGCGGTCTGCCGATCTGCCGAGGAGCCCCCGTGACCGTGCATGTTCCCGTCCACCCAGTCCGCCTGGTGACCGCCGCCAGCCTGTTCGACGGGCATGACGCCGCAATCAACATCATGCGGCGGGTGCTGCAGTCGCAGGGCGCCGAGGTGGTCCACCTCGGGCACGACCGGAGCGTCGAAGAGGTCGTGGCGGCGGCCGTGCAGGAGGACGCCCAGGGGGTCGCTGTCTCGTCGTACCAGGGCGGGCACGTGGAGTACTTCAGCTACCTGGTGGAGCGGCTGCGCGAGGCCGGAGCCGGCCACGTGAAAGTCTTCGGCGGCGGCGGCGGGGTCATCGTCCCCGACGAGATCGCGCTGCTCGCCGATCGCGGCGTGAAGATCTTCGCCCCGGAGGACGGCCAGCGCCTCGGGCTCGCGGGCATGATCAACGAGCTCGTGCTCGCCTGCGACGTCGACCTCGCAGCGTCACCACCAGAGGTCGCCGACGTGCTGGCGGGTGACCACACTGCGCTGGCGCGCGCCCTGACCGTGCTCGAGGCCGGGCGCTCCCCGGAGCTCGCCGCCTCGCTCCGCTCCGTGGTCTCGGCCGTGCCGGTGCTCGGCATCACCGGCACGGGCGGCTCCGGCAAG
>JAABUN010008740.1_pt1 | contig 10214 bp, 14 predicted proteins | sample 5559311 | NCBI WGS metagenome assembly JAABUN01 (sample SAMN10711877, study PRJNA513370) | rock metagenome | isolation source: Antarctica rocks | place: Antarctica: Victoria Land, Siegfried Peak sud
AAAATGTAGACAAAGGAGCCGTTATTAAACGGGTCAGATTTATCAACCAAATCTTTGGAGTGGCTAACTAATTAACTTCCCTTTCAAGGAGTTTTCTGTTCTCAACAAGTTTTTGCAACACAACCGCTAAAATTACCACTTAGCACCAACAGATTAAAATACAGATAGCGAGTATGGGTTTAGTTTAGAGAAAATTCTATGATGACTTTACAAGAAATTATCAATTCTATTAATAGTTTACCTACGGACGAGCAAGAGCATTTATTTGAATGTCTGCGTCAGCAACGGATTGATAATCGGCGAGGTGAAATTTTATCTCATGCTCAGGAGGTAACGCAAGCTTTTAAAAATGGGACTGCAAAGAGGGGAAGCGTTGATGATTTGATCGCTGATTTGCTAGGGGATGATGATGGAAGTTGTCTAGAGTAGTGGATTTAATCGGTCTTTTAGAAAAATTACTAAGAAAAACCCACAATTAAAGGAGCAAATCATTGAAGTGTTGAGGCTATTAGCCAACGAGCCATTTACGCCATCTTTAAAATCTCACAAATTAGGAGGTAATTTAGCAGGATTATGGTCTTGTTCTGTTGCTTATGATTGTAGAATTATTTTCAGTTTTTCCGAAGACAGGAAATTGTTAGAAATGGTTATTTTATTAATAGATATTGGCAGTCATGATGAAGTTTATTAAATAGTGTAGAAGCCTGTGTTTCAGGATGAGGAGGGGAATGTTATCTCTAAAACCGATAGTTCTTTGGTAGGCAAACTTATTGAGGTGAGGTTTAGATTCCTAAGATAGTCAGCAGTGCGATCGCAAAGGCATATAGCTGCTCAATGCCTTGCGATATCTAAAGTATAGTTACCTTAATGGGCGGTGATAAGTTCGCTTTCACAATAGTATTCGATGTCCTATGGGATCTGAGGTTTAGGCTCTAAGCGCCGTAGGAATTAATAGTTTCTCTAAAGCAAGAAAACACAGTCGAGAATTTCTCTAACAAACTTGTAAACCTCTGGTTCTTCTGATGCTCTGGGTCCAGCAATATTCAAGTTTATTATTTCAAACTTGAGAAGAAACGATTGAAATTGACTAACAATATCTCGATAAGTTAGCTTCTTGCATAAATGTATATACGGTTTCTCGTAGTTTTTGGCTAATTCAACGGTTAATAAAGTTCCTCCAGAAATTGCTTTAGAGAGCGAAAATACAACAGTTCCATCAGAGTCACGGACATTCCATTGAGTTCGCTCAGAATATTGTGATGATGGAGTTTCAGTTAATTTGTAGCACGGAGCAATGATGCCATCTTCGGCTTTACGTCCTTTAGGACACCAGCCTCCATGAGCAACTTGATTAGCTATAGCCCAATCAAGCGCTGCACGGTCTGCTCCTGTCTGACCACCAGAAATTATTTTTGATTTGTCATCTAACAATATTTTCGTTTCCACTACGTCCCAGCCTTAAGGAATGCAATGTGCAGGATGATTTCAGTACGTCTACAAATGTAATACAAATATTATCTTCATTTCTTCTACTACACTCATCAATCGTCTAAACAAACCTGGCTAAATGACCGAATGACCTCTGCGAATTGTTGATTGCGCTCCATCAGTACCATATGTCCCCCTGGAGATAACAAGGCAAGTTCTGCTTGAGGCACTTCCTCACTGATACGCTTGCTTGCAAAAGAACGAGTAGCAATATCAGACTTTCCTACCACAACTAATGTTGGCACTGAGACTTTGGGTAAGGTTTCAGTTTCATCAAATTTCAGCATTGCCAGCACTCCCCGTGCCAGTATGCCGGGTGATGCTTTCAGCCCGATCAATGTTGAGAAGTTAAGTTGCCCGCGAGTTTCTTTACCTGTAAATCCAGAAATTTCAGTGGTTAATAACGTGAACCCATTCAAATAACTAAGCCAACTTGTCAGCCATAGCAGGGGAGAAAGGAGGATCGCCAGATGCAACAAAGGTTCCAAAAGCGGTTTCTGTAACATTAGTAGTAGTTTGCTCAGGATGGTGGTTTTGAGGGGATTCGTGTAGGTTGCGTCTACTACAATCAGTCCAGCTACTCGTTGTCTCAAATGTTCTGGAAACAAGCGACAGAAGGTGAGTAAAATCATACCTCCCATGCTATGTCCTAACAAGATAACAGGTTGATCTCCTGTCAAGCTCAAAACAGATTCTAGGTCACGGGCATATTTCTCTAGGGAATAATCTCGGTTCTTAGGCTTTTTGGATTTTCCTAAACCGGGCAAGTCCCACACCACTACCTGAAACTGATCGATAAGTTGTTTTTTGGCGTAATACCAAACCGTGCTGTCAGGTCCCCAACCGTGTGTCAAGATAATTGTTGGAGAGCCATCTGAACCGTAAAACTCGACGTTGATTTCGCTGCCATCAGGTCGGGCAAGGCGCTGAACTCGTTTACTATGAGATGGTTTTGGTTCATCGTGACCGGGACGATGTAATAACAAAATTGGCAGAAAACCTAAAAACGACCAAAGCATCATGACTGTACTCAAGAGTAACCAACGGTTGCTAACCAGTTCGCCCTCATACCACTGATAAAAAAGATAGCCTGCGCCACCCAGAAGTGCGATCGTCAGTAAACCCGATAACCAGCGCAAAAGAAAATCAAGCGGCATGAACATAGTAGGATTAGCCCTCTACAATACGACTTAAGGGTTAATTTTAAGTAGAAGCATGAGGTTTGAACAATCACCTGAAGTTAGAATCAGCTAGTATCCCTACTTTTTTAGGAACCTAAATTAAACCTTTAAAACAAATGAAAAAGCTATAGCATTGTTCCACTTAGGAGCCGACGGACTAAGGATAAAGTTTTAGTGCAATTATTCCTACTAGCACAATTAGTCCAAGCGCTCGACGGAAATAGTTGACTCCTGCAAAAAGCTCTTGCCATGCCCAGGTAAATAAAGCACCAAAGGCTACTAAATCTGCTCCCATCTGGAATCTGCCGCTTGGAAGTACAAATTGAAGTGCTATCGCTGTTAGTCCAACTAACAGAGGCAGGTTAGGCATCTGGGCTATGACAATTTTACCCTCGCTATCTCGGAAAGTGCGATTAAACAAGGTATTATCTTTTGCTTCTATTTTCTGGACATCGCTATCTAATTGAGATGACATTTACCTTACCTAAAATTAATATCTAAAAATCAGCCTAGCGCTGTGGCTCATTGCCGTGCATGACGCTAAGGGTATAGATGAATGTACATGAGCTTCAGGTTGTTCAGCAATGTACAGAGTAAAGTTAAGGATTAGGACTAAATATAATCCTTGCTCTATTTGCTTAAAAATTAGCAAAATTAACCAAACAACTACTCAAAATTGAAATATGCCTTACTGCCTAACGTAGGCTATAAAGGTTGTATTGTTTTATTTAAACTCACGGTGCAAAACTCCCAATCCTCCGATCCAACTGTTGCCAAACTATTAGAAGCTGATGCCGATCTAGCAGTGCAAGAAGCTGGATTAGCTGCTCAACTCCAATCAGTGCAGGATAAACGCCAGAGCCTCAAAACTGTGATTGACCTGTTTATTCCTGTTGATTCCGCTATTAAGCCTGTGGCAACCCCAAAATCAACATCTGTTGCTCCAAAACAGGTGGAAGCGATCGCAAAAACACCAGTTGTTGAAGATGTGGCAGAACACCTGGTTCAAAAAATGGCACTTGCAGAATTAGACGATGCTGTAACCGTTACTGTTGAAGCTGCTTCACCACCTCAAGCGGCAAAAGGCAAGAAAAACTCATCCCCTAGTAGCAACAAGTCAGGTAAAAAATCTGTACCCACCAAAAGGGCATCAGAAGAAGCCAATGGTTGGCAACAGTATTTGCGAGAGGAGTTTGTCGATGCTAGTCTAGCTGAAGCTGTGGCTGAAGCTGTGCAACAACACTCAGATAAGGTACTAGAGATTACAGCAATACTAAATATCCTCTTTGTCGATGAGATACCCAAGGAGATGAGAAGCACGGCACGAGAACGTGTCTCGAATGTTCTCTCGGTTGGTGCGAAGAAAGGGAAGTGGTATCGAGGACAGTTAGGTAAATACAGTCTGTCGAAAGCCACCGTTGAAGAAAACTCAATTGGGTAAATAATAACCACAATAAAAAACTAAGTAGTCAGGCGGAATTAAACTTAAAACGTTCCAGTGTATAACCACCTTTAACACTCCGAGCTTCCATTCCATCCATGATGGCAAGGGCTAAATCATATTCATCCTCGAACATCCGTCCAGCAATTTCATGGGTCTTGAGTTGATGCCATTGGTCCTCAATCCGGTTCATTTCGGAGCAATACGGAGGGAGGAAGAATAGGAACAATCCTTGCTCGCGCCAGCGTTGCCACTGTTGGCGAGTTTTGTGGCTCCTATGCAAGGACCCATTGTCTTGGACCACTACGGTCATCCGTCCTGTAGTTCTTAAAGTCTGAGCAGCAAGTTCGGCAATCCAATCAATGACTTTGATATAACTCGCACTCTTGAAACTGCCACAAGTTAAGGCATACTTAAAGATTTGATCCGGTTGCCATATGCCTAAAATACTGATACGTCCGTTCCGTCGGTCAGTCTGCTCGATGCTCTTTTGTTCGCCCACGCGACTATAACTATAACTTGCCGGACTCCACAACTGGCAGCCTGACTTATCCAGGTACATCAGTTCAATGTAGCCTAATTGTGCCACTTGTTTGAGTGCCTTTAACTGAGCTTGTTTATACTGTTTGTACTGAGCATCTTGTTTGGCTCGATGACTGTGTCGCGTGCGTTTCCACCTCAACCCCTTTTTCGCAACAAATGTCGCAAACGGTCAGGACTTAGTTTTACTTGTCGTTCCTGAGATAACTTCTGGGCTAGTTGGAGACTGTTGTAGGTGTGCCCATCAAGCTCTAAACACTGCTCTAGGAATTGCAAGTCTGTTTCTTGCCATTTACGCTCTGCTCCCCGCCCTGGTGCTTCCCACAACCCCCCTAGTCCTTCTGCTTGCCAGCGTCGAATTGTCGCTCTTACTGTATGCTCATGACATTCAAAAATTTCTGCAATTGCCGGGGAATTCCACCCCTGCGCGTTTAAGCGCAACATATGGGCGCGATCTCTTGTCCTCTGTGGCACATTAGTAGCTACTCGCAATTCTAATAATGTGCGGTCTTCTTCCTCTGTTAAAACTATCCGGATGGGAGCAGGCATTAGGAAAATTGCCTCATTACAGAAAACACATCTTTTTTATCTTACATTTTATTGTAGCCGCCTACTTAGAGCAATTTTACTAAAGTCCTGATCTACACAAGGTTCTAGATTTTACTCTCCCAAAAGTGACAAAAGAAGGCTATAGCAATTGAAGAGATAGTTAGGACATAATAGTTAAATAACTAAAGCTATGAGGTGATATTAATAGCATCTCCTTACGGTGATGACTTGCGGCAAAAAGTCATGGAGGCCGTCGATCGCGGTGAACGTAAAAGTCAGGTATGCCGAATGTTCAATATTAGTCGTAATACCTTGGACTTGTGGCAGAAGCGACGGGAGAAAACGGGGAAAGTAGGAGCGATTCGGGATTATCAGCGTGGGCCACAGCCAAAAATTGACAACCTTGAAGTCTTTAGTAAATTTGCTCAAAGTCAGGGTCATTTGACGCAGCAAGCAATGGCAAAGCATTGGTTGGAGCCGATTAGCAATCGCACGATTGGTAAAGCGCTCAAGCGAATTAAATTCACTCGAAAAAGCGGAAAAAGTGCAGTGTAGCTTTGCTTCCCGCACTATTTTTCAAGAGAAAAGACCTACGGCTATCGGGAACGTGATGAAGTCGAACGGCAAGCTTTCTTAGCGCAATTACAGACTTATAGACCGAGGGAAGTGGTCTATGTCGATGAAGCTGGAGCTGAGGATACCGAAGACTACCCCTATGGATGGAATCAGAGAGGAGAGCGCTTTTATGCTCTGAAGTTGGGTCATCGAACCAGTCGCACTAGCATGATAGCGGGGTGGTGCCAGGGGGAGGTACTAGCAGCCATGACTTTTGAGGGAACATGTAATACAGCTTTGGTAGAAGCTTGGCTCAAGCGATTTCTAGTTCCCGCCTTGAAGCCTGGGCAAGTAGTGGTGATTGACAATGCTAGTTTTCATAAATCTGTAACGATTCGTGAATTGATTGCACAAGCTGGGTGCAGTCTTTTATTTTTACCCCCTTACTCGCCCGATTTGAATAAGATTGAGCAGTTTTGGGCGCGGCTCAAGAACTATCTGCGCCAGACCCTACATGAATTTAGCAACTTCTGGGATGCTGTCAATAATGCCTTGAAAGCATTGTCCTAACTCTCCCTTCAATTGCTATAATCCTCTTCTGTCAGTTTCCGAATGAACCCTTACGGGGAGGGAAATTCAGGCGTTGAGCCAGATGCGCTAATTGTATCATTAAAAAATCAATAGACCGCCTTCTAAGCAAAGATTTGATAGTTTAGAAATTACAAAAGTTTTCGTAGTCTGACAGAAGAGGGATATTCTGACCAGTGCTGGCGTAAAGCGTTGTTAACACTAAGCACCATTACACGACCTTATACTGACAATGTTTTTAAAGGAGGCGCATCACAACTGGACAGTTCACAATAATGCCAGTCGAGCCATATTTCTTACCCATAGGACCCGTAATCCATCCCTGTTGAGCAAAGCGTAGGATCTGAAATTCTTCCATCAGGCGAGAACGGTAACCTTTTTGGATAGCTTCCTGCGACCATTCGCCTAAGTTAAGATCCCAAAGTGGACTGTAGTCTCCAGCAATAGTTGGAATACCACCGAAGATATTAATTGGTCCGTTACCATCAACTATGGCACTGTTAAGCCCTTGGCGCTGTGGATTCTGCTTGCCCATTGGACCGTTAGCGGTAACAAAGAGACGCTCCACAGCACTAAACGCACCGTCGTTGCCTCCCACCTTGATGTCACTAAGCGCTGGGGCAAGAGTTGCCTCTTCCAGCGTGGCTGTTACAGAGTCGTTGGAGTCAAAGCTGAGGTAGGCTATTGGTCGGGCGAAACTCATGCCAGCAACCATTTGCAGCGTTACCGTCATCGCTGCTGGGTCAATTTTGACAACTTTATCATGCACGAGTCTGTAGTCAGGTTTGCCGTTGGGAAATGAGATTTGCTGGGCATTTACGTCAAAGGCAATGATCGGCGCGTTGTAAATATGATTGCCAGCATTCGCGATCCGGACAAGCGGAGTGTAATTCTGGTCGCCCACCGAGCCTGGTTGAGCTTGCTTGGGAGGAAAGGCGTTGGGTCCATCCCCCGGTACTATTTTATGGGCTGGACGGAAGTCAACTGTACCGCTGTCGAAAATGAGGGTGCCATCTTTATCCAGCGTCGCATTGCGTACTGCCCGACCAACTGCTGCGTAGTTCAACTTTCCCGAAAAAAGCAAACCCAACGCCTCAGCGTTCTTTTGATCAGTTGTGTCTGTAAGGACATACCAGACTTTACGACCATCCCGCACCCGACCTTGATAGAGCGGCAGCGTCACCGTAAAGGCTTTTTCGTCAATCTGACCTGCTTTGAGCAGTTTATACGGACCGATCAGTTCCTTCTGCACCTCGGACGGCATTGGACCAAAGTAAGTGTTCGGGATATTAGCGCCAACTCCAGGCAGCGCAGGTCTAATATCATCCGCGTTTGTCGGCATACTCTGGGCTAGGGACGGTGCAATAGAGCCAAAGGAGATCGCAGAAATTATCAAAGTGCTGATATAGCCGAGCCAAGGCATCCGACGATTTACACAAATAGGGTTCATCAAATTTTTCCTTTCTTTTTTAGTTTTGTTTTGAAAAAGTGTTTGTCTTCAAGCGCCCATTTATTTACGAACAAAGGAACTGAATTTTATAGTGAAATACCGCTTTGCAGAGCGGATTTTTCTTATGAATGTAAGTCAATTCCTACCAGGTAAGCGTTCAGCATCGGCGCATTCACTATGAGTGGTTGGTTTCGCTCGTATAGGACGAGACCTCGACGGCGTAATTTACCCATCGTCACTGTGACGTGAGGTCGGCTCATCGCCGCCATCTGTGCTAGTTCGTCATGACTGACGTGCAGGATGACTTGACCCTCTACAGGAGGATTGGCACGACCGCGAGTTTTAGCCAGTTGGAGCAATAACCGCCCCAACCGCTCTTCCGCACCACGATAGGTTAATATCTCGGAGCGGCGCTCGGCATCGCTCAATCGCAGGCAGAATGTGAACATTAATGCCATTAATGCTTCTTGATGGTGCTGTAGGTAGCTGACGAAGTCGTCAAGTAAAACCTCAACAACTTCGCTAGCTAGAAGCGTACGACTATCGGTTTGCCTTTGACCTTTGCGTGGCAAACAGTAGCACAGTTCCCCAAACGGCTCTCCCGGTAGAATGGACTGCAAGGTAATCTCGCGTCCCCGAGGGTCGCTGACCATAACAGCGACATGTCCACGTTGGAGAAAATAGATCCGATCGGTTGGATCACCTGCCTGCCAAATATAGGTTCCCTGGTTGTAATACCGCGTGCGACCCAATGAGCCATCGCACGGCAATTGGTTCAATGTGAGCCCGGTCAGCGTCTCGCACGCCCGGTGATCGGGAAACTGCAAAGCACCATTTCTAGACATGTCTGTACCTATGACAACAGAAATTCATCCAAATCTTCATATCCCTAATTTCAAGCCACGACCAATGCTTGTACTGTAAGGCAACAAAGCTATGCTAACAGCCGCAAGCTCCATCCCAACGTTCGTGGGCTAACGTCACTTTTGGAAGCCTAGTAGTCAGCCACAATGATTTTGACAGGCGGACAGGGATCAGGGGTATTATCAAATTAACTCAAAGGTAGAATAATCGTACTGGTCTAACTCGGAGCGCAACTCCCTGCCCATGTACTTCCCTCATCGCTTCCCCGGCGAAATTATCAGCCAGTGTGTCTGGCTCTACTACATCTTTGCCTTGAGCTACCGGGACATCGAAAAAATGATGCTATATCGCGGAATCAAGGTGACGTATGAAACGATTCGGAAATGGTGCCAGAAGTTTGGACAACAATACGCGAATCAGCTGCGACGCAAACGTCCTTACGTTATGGACAAATGGCATCTCGATGAGATGGTCGTGACGATCAAGAAACAGCAATACTATCTGTGGCGGGCAGTAAATTCAGAGGGGAACGTTCTGGATGTCTTGCTACAACGGCATTGGGATACGAACGCAGCAAAGCGATTCTTCCGCAAACTGCTGAAGAAACAAGGCTTTACTCCACAAGTCATCGTTACCGACAAACTCAAAAGTTACGAAGCCGCGAACAAACAAGTGCTAAAGAGTGCGGAACATCGACAGCATAAGAGCTTAAACAATCGAGCCGAGAATTCCCATTAGCCCACACGAGTGCGAGAGCGACGAATGCGACGATTCAAATCCCCAGGGCAAGCGCAACGATTTCTGGCTGCCTTTGGACAGATTCGAGACCATTTTCACCCAAAACAACATCAACTGACCGCTCACCGCTATCGCCAACTCTTGCGCCAACGAATTCAAGATTGGCAAGAAATTGCTGGGCTGAAATCTGCTGCATAAATTGAACATACCTGACGATTCGGGAATAATCGTGCTTAATTTTGAACGTGCCTGGTTAAGTTGACAATACCCGCCATAATATACCCCCAGCTTTGGTAAGCCGAGTAACAAGAGTACAATTCAGCTTCACCATTTCTTGCTGCATCTAATCTTGCCTTCTCTAAAAAGTAAATTCGACCAAAATGAAAACCATCATTTCTATCCCTTATGGCAAATCTCCATCATCTATGTTATTAATAGCGTCTTGAGGAAAAAATAAATAAAGCTTTGCTCTTAAGAAACTGATATTTGATAATAAGAGGAAATAAGGGTGAAAAAGACTTTGGGAAACTTCATTAATACAGTGATATTTCTTGATACGAATTTTCAGGTGTGTTTCCGCATCTTTGAGGGCTTGCCAAGCAAGATTAACGTAAGTCGCACGTTCATAATTATGAGGTTCTGGATCTATATATTTGCCATCTTTGTTGTCCTTAGTATCGAGGAGATAAAAGTAGTTACTCCCTTCCCGTTAAAAGATTAGGCAACTAAGGAGAAGATGAAATTGAGCGTTTTTTGCACCTGCTCCGCTGAGAGAAACTGATGAGATGCGAAAAACTGTTCTAACTGCTGCTGAATCTGT
>JAABUN010008741.1_pt1 | contig 10214 bp, 10 predicted proteins | sample 5559311 | NCBI WGS metagenome assembly JAABUN01 (sample SAMN10711877, study PRJNA513370) | rock metagenome | isolation source: Antarctica rocks | place: Antarctica: Victoria Land, Siegfried Peak sud
AGAACCATTAGATGAAGTGGGCAGATCTCACGGCCACCGCTGGGCACTTTTCATGGCCGCCAGTGGGCAGTTACGTGACCGCCTATGGGCACTTTTCCATGGCCGCCAACACTCTTGAGTCAGGTGAGCAGATCAAGCACTTTCTCGAACGCTCGCGCACGAATGGTGGATGTCGAAGCCGCTATGTCCCGCAGTGTTTATACCGCAGCTTGCGGAGGTGCTACTTCCGGTTGAGCCTGTTCGCGTCCAACGGTCTCTACGACTTCTCCGAAGACGTCTTGGGCCAGCGCCGCCGAAAGAGCGTGTTCGGAGACGCCGCCGCGAATGTGTATCCACGTAGGCCCGGCGAATGGGTCGTGCCTGAGGACGGTCAAAGTCACATCCGGCAGGACTCCATGGTCAGCGAGATGGCGTAGGACGGCAGGGTTGGCGTCGCTGACTCGGCGGACGAGAAATGAGCAGCCCGCTGGCGCGTCCACCAAAGGGAGATGGCGCCCTTCCGGCTCGGTCGGCCGGCGCCGGCTCGGAATCGGATCCCCGTGCGGGTCATGGGTGGGGTAGCCCAAGGCCCGGTCCAGGTAGCCTTCGAGGCGGTCGCTGATGGCGTGCTCCATCCGCTCAGCCTCCTCGTGCACCTCATCCCAGGGAACGCCCAGCTGCTGGTAGAGCATGGTCTCGACTAGCCGATGTCGACGAACCACCGTGAGCGCCAACGCCTGCCCTTCGACCGTTAGCCTCACCGCTCGGGCGTGTCGGGTGGTGAGGCCGGCGTTGTCGGTGCGGGCGAGCATGGCCGACACGGACGGGGCCGCAACGCCCAGCCGCTCGGCGAGCGCGGACGTGCTGACCACATGGACGCTCCCGCCGGGCGGGTGCGCCAGGTTGTAAATCGCCTTGAGGTAATCCTCAACCGCGCTGGTGATCTCCACGGCCCTCCAAGCTTCAACCGAGTATGGTTTGGTACAGCAGGAACGCGTTTAGGGCCACGATGATCGCCGCAACGACAGCGGCCACAATCGTGGTTGCCTGCCGGTTGACCAGGTCGCCCATGATATCGCGGCGCCGCGTCAGCAGGACCAAGGGAATCAGCGCGAACGGGATGCCGAAGGACAGCACCACCTGGCTGATCACCAGTGCTCGGGTGGGGTCGGCGCCGATGCCCAGCACGATCAGTGCCGGCGCCATGGTCAGCCCACGCCGGAGCAGCAACGGGATCCGGCGGCGCAGGAACCCTTGCATCACGACCTGCCCCGCGTAGGTCCCGACGCCTGACGAAGCGAACCCTGACGCCAACAGGGCCAGCGCGAACGCCAGCGCCGCCGGTGCGTCGACCAGGCGGCCGATACCAGCGTGCACCCCCTCGAGCGTGTCGACCGTGGTGCCATCGGGGGACCCGAAGAACAGGCGGGCTGCGATCACCAGCATCGCCATGTTCACCAGGCCCGCCAGCCCCATCGCCAAAACGACGTCAAGACGCTGGTGGCGCAGCAACGTAAGGCGCTCGGTGGCGTCTTGAGCGGGGATCCGCTGCTGGGTCAGCGCCGAGTGTAGGTAGATCACATGCGGCATCACCGTGGCGCCCAAGATCCCGGTCGCGAGAAGAATGCTCTCGGTCCCCGCGAAGCCCGGTATCAGGCCGGCGGCGACGCCGCTGGCGTCGGCTCCGACCTGCAAGAGGTCATAGCCGAAGCCGAGCAGGATCACCCCGAGCAGCCCGGCGATAACGATCTCGAACTTGCGATAGCCGCGGCTCTGAAACGCCAGGAGTCCGAACGCCACCGCGCCAGTCAGCACACCTGCGGGGAACAAGGGGATTCCGAACAGTAGGTTCAGGGCGATCGCGCCCCCAATGATCTCGGCCAGATCGGTGGCCATCGCGACGGCTTCCGCCTGGCCCCACAGCCCCCATACGACCGGGCGCGGGTAGTGCTCCCGGCACAGTTCCGCGAGATTGCGCTCAGTCGCCAGGCCGACCTTTCCCGACAGTGACTGAATCAGCATCGCCATCAGGTTTGCCGCCACGATCACCCACAACAGCAAGTAGCCGTACTTCGCGCCGCCGGTGAAGTTCGTGGCGAAGTTGCCCGGGTCGACGTAGGCGATGGCGGCGACGAATGCCGGCCCCAGCAGCGGCAACCTCCCCCGCAGCCGTCCTCGGGCTCGTAAGCCGGCCAGCACGGACCCGTGTCGCTCTGGCACCCCGGGCGCCAATCGTGCCCCGCTCACAGACTGTCCTCCGGCCCACGGGGTGCGAGTGCGGCCGCCTCGGCGTTCTTAGATGCGGCTAAATCTTCCATGAGATGAGCCTAAGGCATTAGGGCAGGCGTCGATGCTCGTCCATCAAATTCGTCGAAAGCCCCTCACCGTGATGAGGAAGATATCGACGAGGACTCTTTGGACAAGACCCTCTTGGCGCCGAGAACAGTCCCACCACAGCGATCGACGTGAGTGATCGGATTGATGCTCCATCAGCCCCCGATCTCGGGCGGCCTGCTATTAGTTGCTCGTTTTGCCGGCGAGCGCCTCGTCATTGCGGGCTGTTCACCTCGCCCAACTGCGCAACATCGACGGACCCACGTACGTGCGGATCGTGGAACCAGCACTGACGAACCCACCACGGCCCAATGCCCGCGGCGTCGATCCGTAGACCGGCGGCGACGAGGGCAGTTGCCCGTACGCGCTTGACAATATCTCGAACTGGCGATGTCATCGTCTTGTGACGATGGACATGAGCGTTGGGGTTGAGTTGGCCACTGCCGCCGACATGTCGGCGGAGGCGAGCCCGGACGCTGCGGTATGCCTGTTCCGTAGTCTGGCCGACTCAGCTCGGTTGGCGATCCTGCGGCATCTCGCTCTGGGCGAGCATCGGGTGGTCGACCTGACCGCCCACCTGGGCCTGGCCCAGAGCACTACCTCGGCTCACCTGGCCTGTCTGCGAGATTGCGGGCTGGTGTCGTCGCGGACGGTGGGCCGGTCGTCGATGTACTCGCTGGCGATCGGTCCGGAGCTGATGGTCCTGCTCAGCGCGGCTGAGCGGCTTCTCGCGGCCACCGGCGACGCGGTCACTCTGTGCCCGAATACGGGTTACGACGCCATGGACGCCTGATGACCACCGCGACCGTTCCGGCAACCGGCCCGCCGGGTACGGACCGGAGAGAACTGCTGCAGCGGCGAGTGCGGCTGGTCGTGGCGGCAATCATCGGCTACAACGTGGTCGAGGCCATCGTCGCGATCACCGCCGGGAATTACGCCTCCTCTACGGCGTTGGTGTCGTTTGGTCTAGACAGCTGCGTAGAGGTGCTGTCTGCCGCCGCAATCGCCTGGCAGTTTTGCGCCGCCGACCCCGAAAAGCGGGAGAAGGCCGCACTCCGTACGGTGGCCTTCGCCTTTTTCGCCCTCGCGCTCTACGTCAGCGTCGAGTCAGTAGTGAACCTGCTCGGGTCAGCCGGGCCGGAGCACAGCACGATCGGGATCGTCCTCGCCGCGACCAGCCTGGTGGTGATGCCGGGTTTGTCCTGGTACGAACGCCGAACCGGTCGTGAGCTGGGCTCGGCCAGCGTGGTGGCCGACTCCAAACAGACCCTGCTGTGCACCTACTTGTCGGGGGTGCTGCTGGTCGGTCTGGTCCTGAACAGCACGCTCGGCTGGTCCTGGGCCGACCCGGTCGCCGCCCTGGTCATCGCCGCGGTAGCGGTCCGAGAGGGAGTCCACGCCTGGCGGGGCGACACCTGCTGTGCCCCGCCGAGCGCGCTCCTCGCCGGCCAGGACCCCGACACCCTCGACGGCGACTGCTGCGGCGAAGACGGGTGCAGCGACGGCTGCTGCGCCCCTGCCACCACCACCACGGCCACTGCCCCGCCGAGCATTGCTCAACCAGAGAGCTCATCACCTTGACCGTTCCACCGCGCCACGACGTGCTGAGGTACGACGCCTACGCCTTCCGCGCCGGGCGGTTCCTGCCCGGACTCGGCCGACTCACCCGCCACCCATCCCGAGCCGCCGGAGCGACACCGGAGCGTTTGACGTGAGCGGCGGCCACTCGCACGACCACGCGCCCGCGACCGGAACTGGTCGGCACCGTAAACGGCTGGTGCTGGTGGTCGCCATCACAGGAGCCGTGTTTGTCGCCGAGATCATCGGTGGGTTGCTGTCCGGCTCGTTAGCTTTGCTCGCGGACGCCGGACACATGCTGACCGACTCCACCGGGCTCGTTATCGCCCTGGTCGCCACCGCACTAGCGGCCCGACCAGCCACTACCGCACGGACCTTCGGCCTACAGAGAGTCGAGGTACTCGCCGCTCTCACCAACGGCCTCCTGCTGGTCGGGGTCGCCGTCTGGGTGCTGCTGCGCGCCATCGACCGCTGGAACCAGCCCGTCGACATCTCTAGCGGGCTGATGCTGACCGTTGCGGTCGTGGGCGCGGGTGCGAACGCGGCCGGGCTGCTGATCCTTCGCGGCGGACAGAGCGAAAGCCTCAACCTACGTGGCGCCTACCTTGAAGTGATGGGCGACCTCCTCGGCTCGCTGGCGGTGGTCGTGGCCGCTCTTGCGATCACCTTCACCGGCTACACCCGGGCCGACTCGATCGCCTCGATCGCCATTTTCGTGCTGATCGTCCCCCGCGCCTGGTCCCTGCTTCGCGACGTGGTCGATGTCCTACTCGAGGCCACCCCGCGCGGGGTCGACCTTGGCCAAGTCCGCACCCATATCACCGAAGTGCCCGGCGTGGTTGATGTTCACGATCTGCACGCCTGGACCATCACCAGCGGCGTCCCGGTCCTGTCCGCTCATGTCGTCATCGGCGACAGCTGCATCCGCGACGGCCGTACCGGTGAGGTACTGGACCGGCTCACTGAGTGCCTCCGCGACCACTTCGACGTCGCGCACTGCACCTTCCAGCTCGAACCTCAAAGCCACCGGGCCCACGAGTCAGCCCACCACCAGTGACGATCTACAAACTGCTGCCCTACGACGCCTTCACCCCGGTCCCGGATCCGAAGGCGATAAGGCTGTGGCAGCGTGAGTGGTGCGAACGGCGGGGACTCCGCGGCCGCATCATCATCTCCCAGCATGGCATCAACGGTGCTTGGTCGATCCCCGCGGCTTTTCGTGCCGGGCCGTCTCCGACCTCTGAGCAATCGAGGTTCGTAGCCCAGTCACCGCCGACGCACAGGTAAGCCATAGGAAACCGAGCCAGTCTTCCAGCATGAGCAATCACGACGAACAATCAAGTTCGGGTACGCCGATCAGTAATCGCGACGACCAGCCGGGTTTGGGCACGCCGCCGTTCGGCGGGTACGCCTACCCGCCATCCTCGGCGCCGTACGTGCTGCCCGACGGCCGGCTCGGCGGCTATACCAGCGCGGACTTCCCGGCCCCGGCCGGTGTCCTACCGATCATGGAGAACCAGGTCCCGTTGGCGCTGAAGACGCGATCGGGGGGTCGGATCGGCACCCTGATAGCCGCCGCGTCGCTCTCGGCTGTGATCGGCGCCGGGGCCGGCATCGGGTCCTACGCGTACGTTAACGAGGCCACGCCAGGCGTCTCACCCATCAGCGTGACCACGGTGCCCGCAGCTCAGACGCCGGCGCTGAACGGAACTATTTCGGCGGCGGCGGCCAAGATCCACCCCTCGGTCGTCACCATCGCGGTGCAGACCGGCTCCAGCGGCGGCGTCGGCACCGGCGTCGTCCTCGACACCGCGGGTCACATCCTGACCAACGACCACGTGGTCGCGGCCGCCCGGCAATCGGGCGAGATCACCGTGACGTTCAGCGACGGCACCACGGCGAGGGCCACCATCATTGGCACGTCGCCCAGCAATGACTTGGCGGTGATCAAAGTCGCTGCGTCTCCCACGTTGACGCCGGCCATCTTCGCCAAGTCCGGCAGTCTTCAGATCGGTCAGACCGTGATAGCCACGGGCGCGCCCCTGGGCTTGTCGCAATCGGTGACCAGCGGGATCGTCTCTAACACGGCTCGACCAGTCCGCTCCGGCAGCAACGGTGATGCGGTCTATCTCGCTCTGCAGACTGATGCCGCCATCAATCCCGGCAACTCCGGTGGACCGCTGGTCAACGTGAATGGTGCTGTCGTGGGTATCAACTCCTCCATCGCCAGCACGGGCTCGGGCAATGGCAGCTCTCAGTCCGGCAACATCGGCATCGGCTTCGCGATCCCGGCCGATGTGGCCGTACGAGTGGCGGCCGAGCTGATCGCCGATGGCACCTCCACTAATGCTGCGATGGGCGTGACGATAGCGGGGTCGGACTCCCAGCTCCCGACCGCGACCGGGGTCACCCTGCAGACCGTCGTCAGTGGCGGGGCGGCTCAGCAAGCCGGACTCCAAGCGCGTGATGTCGTCACCAAGATCAACGACTTACACACCACCACGGCCGACGGCTTGATCGCCGCCACCCGTTTCTACGCCCCCGGCACCACAGTCTTAGTCACCTATACGCGCGCCGGGAAGACCACGTCCGCCGATGTCACCCTCGGTAGCAACTGAGCCAGGGCCGACCTCTTCGAGGCCCCTCGACCAGCTCAGGGGGCGTAACGGATGACAAGCTCAACGGGCGGTCAGGGGCCTGCGCTTTTTGGGGGCCGGAAAGCTCGTGCTGAAGGCAGGCTTGACGGGCCGGCTAGCGGGCGCGGCGCTCGACCCGTTCCACGTCGATGATGGTGACGGAGCGGGGTTCCAGTCGGATCCAACCGCGAGCGGCGAAGTCGGCCAGTGCCTTGTTGACCGTCTCGCGGGAGGCGCCGACAAGCTGGGCTAGTTCTTCCTGGGTGAGGTCGTGGTGCACATGGACACCGTCCTCGCGACGATCACCGAACCGTTTGGCCAGCTCGAGCAGTTGTTTGGCCACCCGCCCGGGCACGTCGGAGAACACCAGATCGGCGACCACGTCGTTGGCACGGCGCAGGCGACTGGCCAGCTGGGTGAGCAGGCTGCGAGCGACCTCGGGGCGGCCGGTCAGCCAGGACATCAACTCGTCATGTTCGAGCGTCCGGATCTCACAGGCCGTCACTGCTGTCGCCGTGGTCGAGCGGGGTCCGGGGTCAAACAAGGACAACTCACCGAACATCTGGCCAGGCCCAAGTACGGCTAGCAGGTTTTCGCGCCCCGCGGATCCACTCCGGCCGAGCTTAATCTTGCCGCTCACCACGACGTACAACCGATCCTCGGCGTCGCCTTCGTGGAAGAGAACCTCGCCCTTGCTGAGCGTGATGGTCCCCATCGCGGCCGAAAGTGCCGTCGCCGCCTCGTCTTCGAGCCCGGCAAACAACGGAGCTTTCTTCAAGACTTCCGGATCCACGCGACCTCCTGACGCCTTCGCCGATGTTGACTTCGGTAAGGCTACCGTTGAATGGCCTTCAGCGGCAGGGAGGAATGACCTTCAGCGGCAGGGGGCCAGGATGGCGGCGCTCATCGAGTGAGTCCGGCCGGTGGCCACAACGTAGGCTACCGCTATGAATTCGAGCAATCTCACGGTGGGCGCCGAGGCGCTTCCGCGGAGGGACAAGAGCCGTACGGCACTGGTCCGTCGGGCTCGAACGATCAACCGGCTGCTCGCCGAAACCTACCCCGACGCGACCTGCGAGCTGGACTTCACCAGCCCGCTCCAGCTGCTGGTGGCGACCATTCTCTCGGCCCAGACGACCGACAAACGGGTCAACCTGGTGACACCGACGCTGTTCGCCCGGTATCCAGATGCGGCCGCCTACGCGGCAGCGGATCGGACCGAGCTGGAAACTTTGCTGCAGCCCACCGGTTTTTTCCGGGCCAAGACCGAGTCGCTGATGAAGCTGGGTGCGGCGCTGCTGGAACGCTATGACGGCGAGGTGCCCAACACGCTGGCCGAGCTCGTCACCCTGCCCGGTGTCGGCCGCAAGACCGCCAATGTGGTGCTGGGTAACGCCTTCGGCGTGCCAGGCATCACGGTGGACACTCACTTCGGGCGACTGGCCCGTCGATTCGCCTGGACGAGTTCCACTGATCCGGTTCAGGCCGAGGCGGCGGTCGGGCAACTGTTCCCGCCGCGCGACTGGACCCAGCTCAGCCACCACATGATCTGGCACGGACGCCGTCGCTGCCACGCGCGGAATCCGGCCTGCGGAGCCTGCCCGGTCGCACACTGGTGCCCGTCCTTCGGCGAGGGTGAGACCAATCCGGCTAAGGCGGCCAAGCTGATCCGGGAACCCCGCGGATGACTTTGCGTACGCCCGTGGCAGCGGCCGCGGCAGCGTTGTTGCTCTTCACCGGCTGTACGGCTGAACCGGCGCTGGATCCCGTGGTCGAGCCGACCCCGAACCCAACTTCGCTCACTCAGCTGGCGGCGCAGAAGAAGGCGGCGGAGATCGAAGACTGCCCCACATCGAATGCGGACGCGGCGCCGGTGACGAATGGACTGCCGGACGTGGTTTTGGCCTGCCTGGGCGGCGGCCGTGAAGTGCATCTGGCCGGCCTGCGTGGGCGGCCGATGATGATCAACATCTGGGCGCAGTGGTGTCCGCCGTGTCGCGAAGAAGCTCCCGCGATCTCTGAGGTGGCCATGTTGAACACCTCCGAGTTGACGATCTTGGGGATTGACTACGCCGACCCTCGGCCCGATGACGCCCTCCTCTTCGCCGAGCTGTCGGCCTGGCGTTTCCCCCAACTGGTCGACGCCGACAAGCAGCTTCAGTCCCCGCTGCAGATCAAAGGGCCGCCCCAGACCTTCTTCGTTCGGGCGGACGGGACGATCGCCTACCGTCATTCCGGACCGTTCCGATCGGCCGATCAGATTCGCCAGGTCGCCAAGAAGTACCTCGGGGTCACTCTGTGATTGGATCCCTGGGCGAGACGCCAACCCGGCCGGCGTGGTTCGTCACCCTGAAGGAGTCACTGGCCGATCCTTGGCGTACCCAGCAAACGGTGGCGGTGCGTCCCGGCATTGGCGGTCGTCCCGCGGCGGTGTTGATCTTGATCAGTGATGGCGATCGCGGTCCAGAGCTGGTCTTCGTCGAGCGCGCCAGCACCCTGCGTACCCACGCTGGCCAGATCGCCTTTCCGGGCGGGGCGGCCGATGCGGGCGATGTCGACCTTGTTGATACCGCCCTTCGAGAGGCGCACGAGGAGATCGGGGTGGACCGACTCGGCGTCGAAGTCATGGGCTCCCTGCCGCCGGCTCATGTTGCAGTCAGCGGGTTCGACGTAACGGCCGTGGTGGCCTGTTGGCGTTCGCCGAGTACGGTCCACGTCGCCGATCCCCGGGAGGTGGCGTCGGTGCAGCTCATCTCGGTGGCCGACCTGGCGGATCCGGACCACCGGGTCCAGGTGGCCCACCCCTCGGGCTACACCGGCCCGGCCTTCGAGGTCGGCGGGTGGCTGATCTGGGGCCTGACGGCCCACCTGGTCGACGGTGTACTGGACCTGGCCGGGTGGCAACAACCCTGGGACACATCACGGCGCGTCCCTATTCCCGCCCGCTACCTACGAGATCGGTCTAGCCATGGAGGCGACAATGCCCACTGAAGACGTGCACCGGCCGGACCGGCCGACCGAAGGCTGGCGCACCGGAATCAACCCAAACGAAGACGGGTCCAGCGAAGACCTGTTGGCTCGCTGGGAGGCGGTGTTGCCGGGCCAGCGGGTGATGGGCCAGGAGCTGCTGACGCGCTACGCCGAACCGCATCGCCGCTATCACACCGTGGCGCATCTAAGGTACGTGCTGGACCGGATCGACGACTTCGCCGGCCGTGATCATGACCTTTTCTTGGTGCGCTTAGCGGCCTGGTTCCACGACGCGGTCTATGTCATTCCCGAAGGCCAGGTCAGCAACGAGGAAGCTTCCGCCCGATTGGCTTTTCGCGAGCTCGGCCGGGTCGGTCTGGAGCAGGAGGACCTCAACGAGGTGGCTCGGCTGGTGCGGATGACCAGCACGCACCAACCGCCACCGGGGGAAAAGAACGGCGCGCTGCTGTGTGATGCCGACCTCGCAATCCTCGGTGCCTCGCCGGCGGACTATCAGCGCTACGCGGCGGCGATCCGGGAAGAGTTCGCCCGGGTGGACGACGAGACCTTCTGCAGCGCTCGGCTGGAGATTCTAGGCCCGTTGGCGGAGACCGACATCTTCCGTACGAGCAAAGGGCGCAAGCTGATCGAGCAGGCCCACGCCAACCTGCTGGACGAGTGCGAGTCGCTCCAGGTGTCGCTGGAGGCACTCAATAC
>JAABUN010008742.1_pt1 | contig 10213 bp, 11 predicted proteins | sample 5559311 | NCBI WGS metagenome assembly JAABUN01 (sample SAMN10711877, study PRJNA513370) | rock metagenome | isolation source: Antarctica rocks | place: Antarctica: Victoria Land, Siegfried Peak sud
CGCGCTGTGCGCCGGGCCGGAGGCCCTGACGGCCTACGCCGGGCTGGCCCCGGTGCCGCGCGAGTCGGGGCGCCGCCTCCGCGGCCGGGCGCAGATCGGCCATGACGGCAACGCCCGCCTGCGCACCGCGCCGTACATGGCCACCCTGAGCGCCGCCCGCGACAACCCCGCCATCCGCGTCTTCGATCAGCGCCTACGCGCGGCGGGCAAGCCGCAGCAGGTCGCCCGCTGCGCCGCCGCCCGGAAGCTGCTGCACCAGGCCTGGGCGCTCGGCAGCACACTCCAGCGCTTCGACCCGGATCATCAACAACAACAACACGAGGTCTTGCCCGAACTGGCCGCTTGACCGAGGCCGCAGAGGTTTCGCTGGCCAGGGAGCTTGACAAGCAATACCGTATCTCCCCCGGTCGGTGTGGTGGATCAGCCCCGGCGGCGGGCGGCGGGCGCTCAGCGCCATCGCGAGCGCGTCGAGGGCCAGCGCCGTGCGCAGGTGGTCGGCCATCGCCCAGCCGACGACCCGACGCGAGTGGGCGTCGAGGAGCGCGGCAAGAGACAACCAGCCCGCGCCCGTCGGCCCGTCGGTGATGTCGCCCAGCCAGAGCCGATTTGGCACCGGGGCGGCGAAGTCGCGTGCCACCAGGTTCGGGGCGGGCAGGCTGGTCGGATCGGCGACGGTCGTCCGGGTGCGCCGTCGCCGATGGCGGCCGACGAGGCCGCCTGCCCGCATCAGGCGTGCGACGCGGCGGCGGGAGGTGCGGACGCCCGCCGCGTGCAGGACGGCGTGGACGCGAGGCGCCCCGCAGGTCCCCCGGCCCTGTGCGTGCGCCGCGGCGATCTGGGCGGCGAGTTCCGCCTCGGCCCGGGCGCGGGCCGAGACCCCGCGGCGCGCCCAGGCGTCGTCGGCCGAGCGGGCAATGCCCAGGACCCGGCAGGGGAGCGTGATCGGGTGAACGGCCTGCTCTCGCTGGATGAACCGGTAGCGGCGCATGCGGTCCCCTGCGCGCAGCAGGCCGCGGCTTGTTCCACGATCTCCCGCTCCTGCTGCAGCCCCTCGACCTCCCGGCGCAGGCGGCGCCGCTCCTCCCGCTCGTCCGTCGGCAGGTCGCGGGGCTGGCTGCGGCCCGCGTCGGCGTCATCCTGCCGCAGCCAGTGGCGCAACGCCTCCGCCGAGACGCCCAGGTCGACCGCCAGCGCGGGGAGCGATTTCTCGCTGCCCCGCGCGAGGCGCACGGCCTCGGCGCGGAACTCCGGTGGGGAGGGTGGATGGGTACGCGGCATCGGGGCACCTCCTCTTCTCGGACCACATCATCGGGTGTCCGTGTAGGTGAGGCAACTCCAACGCGCGATGGTCACCTACAGGCCGCTGCAACGCGCCACACTTGTTCGACCGGCCTTCCGCCTGTCGCCGTATCTCCCCATTGGCGCGCTTTCGGGCGTCGATCAGCAGGGACGAACGCGACGCCATCACGCGCCGGTTAACTGCTGCGAGAGCGCCCGAGTCGGCTGTCGTGCGGCATGGTTACAGGCACGGTATGAACTCGTCCCACCTCGGTCACGTCGGTTGCCCCCCGCAGTCGACGACACTACAGTAATGATGTTGATTTAGTGGTGCGAGGCGCGATGGGCGCACGCGCCCCTTGACGCATGTCCGCCGCGCGCTCCAACAAGTGTGCTTAGGGTCACTCGCGGGTGCGAGTACACCCACTTGCCGCAGAGGGTGGCTGATCCTGCGAACCCCGGCGTTGTCGCTGCCGCCGCTGCGGTCAGAGCGTGCCGGTGCTGTTGGGCGGTTTGCCGCACTCGAGGAACCCGATTCCCCGATGCGACCGCGCGGCGTACCGTTGCTTGGGAACCGTACACACACCGTGTTATCGAGGAGGATTGGTCGCATGGAGAGCCAGCTCGCACTGTGTCTGCACGATCAACTGCGGCTCCGCCGCAAATCGCTCCATTTCCTCGCGGAGTTCACGGGCCTGGATGTCCGCTATCTGCGTCGCCTGGCGTGCGGCGAGAAACTCAACCCGAGCACGGAAGTGTTGGTGAAGATCGCCTTCGCCCTGGTCGCCAGCGAGGAGCAATTCAGGCGCGACCCCAGGCTCCCCATGGTCCTGAGCGAGCTGTTGCTCGCGGCGGGCTATACAGCCGTGGTCGCGCACCGCGCATAGGTGAACATGTGGCGGTGCCGCTGCGTGCGGGCCGAGTGAAGCGGTCGCCCCCCACCCATGGATCGGGCAGGGGTGGGGGCGTCTAATTCCAGCCACGGCGTCAGCGTGGATCGCGGCCTCACGTCGGTGTTTCACCCTAGACGCCACGGAACGGGCGCGAGCAGGCCTCGCCCTCACCGTGCTGCAACCGCGTTTGTCGGCGGCCTACAACGGGCGTACCGGCATGCCCTTCAACCATGGGCAAGGCCCCGCCGACGGTGCACGGCTCGTCACGCTGCGGTGCCTGGGCGACGTATCCGGTCTCCGGCACCCGGTCAGCGATGTCCCCGGCGCGCGTCTTTGTCTTCACACATATTTGCGGGGGTGGGGGGCGCTCCGCGCCCATGCCGACAGCGACCGCAAGGGGCCGATCATGCAGCACCATAGGGTCGTCACGAACGCGAGCGACTGGGGCAAGATTGATCCGCTCGGCTTATGGTGCGGGGCGTTTGGGTGCCATAACGTCCCATGTCGCCGAAGCCCTTCACGTAGTACAGGGGACACGGATCGAACGGATCGGGGTACGCGGGCACAGGCGAGCGCGACACGCCGCGCTCGCCTGTGCCCGTCGGCCACGCTTAACGTTTGAGCATCCGGCGCGGCGGGGGCGGTGGGGCGGCATGGCCGACAGTGCCCAGCAGCCGGAGGAAGGGCGAGGCCGCCGCGTGCTTGGCGGCGATATCCTTCGGGTCCAGCGAGACATAGCGCAGGGTGGTCGCGATCTGCGTGTGACCGAGGATGTCCTTGACGGTGAACGGATCGGCGCCGTCCAGGATCATGTTCGTGGCTGCGGAGTGGCGGATCTTGTGGGCGAAGACGTGGACGCCGGTCTCCAGCCCGATGCGCCGGAGCAGGATCTGGATGCCGCGCGGCTCCAGGAGGAAGAGCGTGGCGCGATCGGTGGGGAGCAGGCCGCGGATAGCGAGCCAGGCATCGAGCAGTGCCCCTACCGGCGGGGTGAACGGGACCAGCCGCTCCTTGCCCCCCTTCCCCAGCACATGGACGAATCGCAGCGAGCCGGAGCCGTGGATAGCGCCCGGCGTGAGGCCGGCCAGTTCGGCCAGGCGCAGCCCGGTGTCGAGGAAGAGGGCGAGAAGGGCCCGGTTGCGGATCGGGAACTCCTGCTCGCCCGTCAGCCGCCTCGAGCGCCAGACCTTCAGCAGTTCCTCGTCGGAGAGGACCGGGAAGAAGGTGTCGGGCACCTTCGGCTTGGGCACGGTCACCTTCCAGGTGACGAGGCCCCGCTCCTCGTCGGCACACCAGCGGACGAAGGCGCGCACGTCCTTCAGGTGTCCGGCGACGCCGACGATCGAGCGCGCGGTCGTCCCGCGATAGGGCCGCCGGAGGGGCGTCTCCTTCAGCCAGGTCACGAACGCCTGGCAGGTCTCGCTCGTGAGGATGCCCACATGGCGGGGATGGCGCTTGACGGCCAGGAACCGATCGAAATCCTTGAATGTTTGCCGGTAGTGCGCGAGTTGCTTCGGGCTGTGGTTCTCCCCCGCCTGGTAGGCGAAGAAACGTTGCTGGGCGTCCGCGAGCGATGCGTGTTCCATGGACTGATCCCTCCGCCGCGTGGTCGAGAGTCGCAGCCTTGACTGTGCCATGCTGGCCTTCCTTCCGGCAGGGTCTGGCAGGCCCCGACAGCGGACTGTCCGCCCGAATCCAGACCGACTATCCGCCCGAAAAACGCGCGGACGGATGCTCCCCGTGCCGGATTTCCCGCATGGATGCGTGGGAATCTGTCGCCTGTGTTTGCTGGTACCCCCGGCTGGGCTCGAACCAGCGACCCTCCGCTTAGAAGCAGGTTGGTCATTTTCCGGGGGTTTTGCGCCTAAGTTAACCGCGTCACAAAACATTCAATCAACCGCGTATCGGATAACCTAAGTTTAGCAAAAAACCTTTCCTGGTAGGAATCGACATCAACACATCGTTCCGCCATACTGATCGCTATACTGACAATGAATCGTCTTGGGGGGAACTGATGGACCATCCGCGCCGACAGCACATTTGGGAACCTGCGTCTGGGGATCAGGAAAAAAGCGACGTTCGCTTAGGCGATGATGCGGTCCATGCACAGGCGCGGGGGACAGAAATGATCACACGGGCTGAGGCTCATCAACTGGTTCAGGATGCGCTGCGGGATATGCGCGAAGAGGGCATCACCGATGGGGCGGTGCTGCTTATAAAGGCATGGGCAGAGAGAGACGATATAGCGGAAGTGATGAACGAGCTGATGAAGCCACGTCCGAAGCCGGGTGCGATGGGGCAACTCCTCAATTACGTGCAAGACAGCCTCTACGGCTGATTTTTAAGCCTGTCACGGTCATCCGCATCACGTAATTCCTTAAAACTGTCACGTAAGCTGTTGCGCAACGTGATGATTACTTTGTTATCGCGTGACATGCGCACCGCGAAAGCGAAGGCGATCCGCGATAAGTGGCTGTCCCTGGGGTGGGGCTCCGCGCCAGAGAAGATATCAGAGACAACTGTAACGCTCAGACTGGCTTCCCATGCCAGTTCTTCGGGGTTGGCGAAGCCCGCCCTCTGCATATTTCCATGCAGTGCCCGCAGTAATCTTGGACCTTGCCGCTCCATTGCCGCCCCCGCCATCATCAACACGGATCGCCTCATGGCGTCACTCGCGTCCGGCCTCCTCCATATCCCGTTGTCGAGCCTCCTCCAGGTCGTTATACAATCTGGTCGATTTCGATTTGATCTGAGACTTATCCTCTATCAAGCGGACCGCAAGAACTGTCGCGAGTCTCCGTAAGATGGCTCGCGAGGGATTGTATTCATCACCTGACAAAAGCTTCGATAGATAGCCCCCGCTAATCTCCGCATCTCGAGCCATTTGGGCCATCACCTCATACTTTGCCTGAACCCTCAACTTGTCGAGTTTCAGGCCGAAGTGTTTCCCCCTGAATGTCATCACGCCCCCGCATCTTCGCGTCGATCCTACCACACACATCACTCTCTAGGAGATATTTTAGTTACTTTACAGAAGGGAAACCTTTCCCAACAGTAAACCCCCAGGACATGGCAAGCATGGTCCACTAGCTACAGAGGGCTTGGCCTCAATGTTGGCGGTCGCCCCCGGCAGTGCCGGGCGGGATCGACGGGTCTCGGGGCTTCAGCGAATTTCGGGCAAGCCATCCGGGGTGGCACTGGCCGCGCGCGCTGACGCTCGACAGTGCCCGCATCGCCGCTCTCGCATGGGTCACAAGGTGGCTGATCGGGCCAGGGCGATGGGTCGTATTTTCGGCCCGACAACGCGCGATGGGCGGCCTGCCAACAACCTTCATTGTACGCGCCGGGGCCACTTAAGTCTGAGTGGCCCCGGCACAGACGAAAGGACCGGTGGCTGATGGATACCGTTACGTGGCTCGGCGGGTTATGCGTGGCGTTCGCCCTCTTGTCGTTCATCCTGTTTTACTTCGTGTTCGGGCAGTTCTACAGTGAGCTGTGCTATCGGCGGGCGATCAAGCATTTCAAGAAGCTCGTCTGCCACACCTTCGATGGGACCCGCGACGAACTGGATGATGTCGCGACGATCAAGGCCGAGCTGAAGCGCGTGGCCGGGCCGCTCCATCGCCTCCTACCCGACAGCGACTACTGGTCGACGTTTATGGAGGATGTCGGATGGTATGTCGATTTGACCTCCCAGGCCATCCGGGGCCGGGAGGAACCGGAGTTCGCCAAGCGCAACCTCATGTACGAGGCGGAGGTCCGCATCCTGGAACGTGGCGAGAATATCGGCCAGGATGTGCTGCGCGCCGTCCGGCTCGAAGTGCTCAAATCGAAGGAGCGCGAGATCGAGAACCGGCAGGCGCTCCAGATGAAGCTGCTGACCATGCGCCAGGAGCTCAACAAGACGCTGATCTTCGTCCAGGAGGAGGCGCGGAAGAATCCCGGCTTCAACGACCTCTTCTTGCAGGTGCGCTCGATCTACGACAACCTGGCCACGCTGAGCCCGGACGACCCGCACGGCGGCATCGACGTGGAGGCGCTGAAGGACCTGATCGAGGAGATCCTGATCAAGAAGGTCCGGCGGGACTCCTGATGACCGCCATCAACCTCGGCCCGTACACCCCGGAGGGATCGGCGCGTCGCCGGTCCCTCCTCATCGCCCCCGCCGACCTCTGGGCGGTCCACCTGGAGGGGGCCAGCGGCGAGGGCAAATCGACCGCCATGGCCTGGCTGATGGACGCGGCGGCGGCGGCGGGCGAGTCCGTGATCCTGATCGACCCCAAGGGCGACCTGGCCGCCGACTACGCCGCGCGCACCCGTTTCCCGGCGCGCCTCGCCTACATCGCCCCGGGCCTGCTGACCGACCGGTGCGTGACCCTCAACCCCTTCGAGTTCGACCGCCACCACCCGCACGTCGCCCGCCTGGAGTCGATCGTCGCGGACAACGTCATCCGCAGTTTCGAGCACATCGGGCGGGCCGACACGAGCTGGATGAGCTACATCCGCAAGTACCTCACGGCGGCGACCCGCCTGGCCTTGCAGGAGCCGGAGCCGACCCTGCTCCACCTGATCTGCATCCTCGTGGACACCGACTACCGCAACACGCTCCTGCGGTCCGCCGACGACCACCAGCGCGCCTTCTGGGCCGACTACGTCACGCTGACCCCCTACGTCCAGCAGACGCAGACGGAATCGACGAAAGGCCGCCTCTGGGACTTCCTGTTCAACCCGCTCATCCGGCACTGGGTCGGCGCGTACCGCTCCTCGTTCCGGGTGATGGACCTCCTCGCCCGAGGCCGCATCGTCGTCTGCAACTTCGGGCACGGCCTCTCCGAGTTCGAGGGCGAGATCCTCGGCAACCTGGTCGTGTCCCACCTGATGACCGAATACCGCCTCCGCGACTCGCTGCTCTCGGACTTCGATCGTGCCCGCCGCATCCGCGTGTTTGTGGACGAGTTCCAAGACCTCTCGCCGGCCCCGTTCGCGCAGGTGCTCACCAACGGTCGTGCCTACAACATCTTCCCCGTCGTCGCCAACCAGAACCGCGCCCAACTGGCCGATCACCCCCGGCTGGCGGAGGCGATCAAGCACGCCCGCGTCAAGCTCATGTTCTACGGCTCGTCGGGCCAGGGCGTGGACGACTTGCGGGCGCACCGGGCCAAGATCACCTGGCGGATCACGGAGACCAAGCAGGCCACCTTGACCCTGCGCGACTGGTGGCAACCGGCGAATCCGCAGCAACTCGCCGCCGCCGAGTCGGCGCAAGCCACGGACGACTACACCATACCCCTCGCGGACGTGCGCGAGATCGTGCCCCACGTCAGGCCGAAACAGCCGCGCAAACCGACCGGCAAGCGTCGCGGTACCATAGTCGAGGATGACCACCATGACCAGACAGACCCATCGCCCGCATCAGGGCCGCACGAAGTTCGACCCGCAGCGACGCAAGCAACCGCCCCGGACGCTGGAAGCGATCCCCAAGGCGATGCCGGCCCTGACGCTGATCGACCTGTTCGGCTGCCTAACCGGCGGCCAGCTCGCGCGCTCGCTCTACTGCGGGCGGCCGACGCGGGGGGGCGGCCTGCGGGGCCTGGCGGCGGCGGAGCGGGCGATCAACCAGATGACCCTGCGCCCCCTCAAGGACCTGGGGCTCGTCGAGGTGGTGCAGCACCGGCGTGAGGACTTCGACCCGCGCCGCTGGCTCAGCCCGTTCGTCTACTGGGAGCTGAACGTCCTCACGGCGCGCGGCGCGCGGGCGCTCAAGAACTGGCTGGCGGACCAGGACGAGCCGGATGGCGTCTTCTGGCGGGCGGGCCTGCGGGACACGGTGCGCGGCTACAGCGCCCACGACCTGGAGATCATCAACGCCGGGGTGTCGCTCCAGGGTGCCGCCGACCTGGATGGCTACCTGCTCGGGGACTGGCTGCGGGACCGCGATTTCCGCTCCCTGGCCGCGAGCGGCGGGTTCGTCCCCTTCCTGGAGCCGGATGCCGGGCTTACTTTGCACAAAGATAGCCACGTCTACCCGCTGTTCGTCGAGATCGACCGGGGGACCACCCCGGCGGCGGGCGCAGAGGACAACGCCTGGGAGACGAAGATGCGCCGGTACGCCAGCTACTTGCGCGATCACTACCGGGCGGCACCGCTGTTCGACACGCCGATCCCGCCGCGCGTCCTGGTGGTCACGACGAATCACGCCCGCCGGGAGGCCTTGCGGGGGGCCACGCGCCGCGCCGGGGGCAAGGATAGCTATCTCTTTGCGCTAAGAGCGTCGCTGGACCCGGTGTCCCGGCAGAAACGGGACGAGGACGGCCGAGCGCTGTTCGCGGAGGACGGCGATGCGCTGCTGGAAAAGGCCGCGCCGGATATATTCGGGCCGATCTGGGTGACGCCCGACGACGACGCGCCGCGTGCCCTGCGGGACTATCTCCGGCCCCGCTCACTTACCGCCGAAAGCCCGACATTATAACGGGACGTGGGTAAAGAGAAAGGAAAGGGAGTGGCCGGGGAGGGGTGAGGTGATTGGTGAAGAAGAGAAGAAGATAAAGGGTGGTGAGATGAGGTGAGGTGAGATGAAGGTAGTGAGGTTGAGATAGAAGATGAGTAGTGGTGATGAGGTTGGGATAGAAGAACGTAGGTAGAGGTAGGGATGAGAGGTGGTGGTGTAGGAGAGATAGTGAGATGAAGTGAGGTTAGTGGTGATGGTGAAGTAGAGATAGTAGGGTAAGGTCGGGGAGGGTGCAGGGTGGTGTAGGGCGTTAGCCTCGCTGCGCTTCGGCAGAGGGTCCGCTGGCGCTCCACGGGTGCGCTGCGCTCCATGAGCCTAATTCCCACCCCACCAGCTTGGCCTACGGGCGTCAAGGGATCGTGGCGGTCTGTCGCAAGCAGCGGTGGCAAAGCCACACGCTCATTGCTCCGTCCGCCACTTCAGCCTGTCGGCTGACCCTGTGACCCCCTCCGGCGCAAGCTGGTGGGGTGGGAGGTGGTGCATATAGTGATGCGGAGTTTCGTCTTATAGTCATGGTCGATACGCGGACGGAGACAACGAGCGATAAGGGGTGTTGTCTGATAGGGATAGACGTAAACTGGGGTGTTGACAAAAAGGTCGTATCTAGATACAATAGAGATGTACATTGACAATAGAAGAGGGGGTGATGAGAAATGCTAAAGAGTCTGAAGCAGCACGCGGCGGAGGCGGTGGCGCGGCTGAAGATGCAAAGATGCGCCGGTACAACCGATAGCCAGTTATGCGAACAAGAGGCGGTCATCTGGGGCAGTATCGCGCTCGTGTCGCAGGACATGGCGGAAGGCAGCAGGCGGTGGGAGCAAGAAGCGGACACCATAAAAGGACTGCTCCTAGAGTTAGGCATGATACGGATAGAGCAGGAACGGCGAGAACGACGCAGGGCAGCGTAAAAGAACAGGAGCGGCGCGGTGGGGCGCTGCTCTCCCGGAAAGAACAAACAGTATTGGAGGATAACAACAATGAATACTCTTGAATCGCAAGCGACCGAGGAAGTTAATGGACAACTCCAGGAAGTGTTAGAGGAGAACGGGTTTGTGCTTGACGAACCGGCCTTACAAGAAGAGCAAAGGGCAGTCTATACGAACGGACAAGTACGGATAACACTCGGCTGCAAAGAAGTTACGCAAGAGTCGATTGAAGGCCAACCGGTTGCCGCCGCGTGCAAGGCTATCAAGGAAGCATTGCTGACGAGCGGTTGGGGGTTTGCCGACTACCAGCCCCAGATGACCGGCGAGGAAATCCTGGTCTTCGTCGGCAAGAATCATGATAGCCTGCAAGTCGTCGTGACGCTGGAAGAGCCGGAAGCCGCGTAAAGTACATCATTACACGATGGGGCGCGGTGGGGCGCTCCCCTCTCAAAACATCTATGACACTATTCAAAAGACTCTACCAGTAGAAATGCTGCACAATAAGGGCTGGTCGGGTATGCTGACGGGCGGAAGGGGGGCCGCGATGATCCTGCGCTATCACCACCTGACGATCGCGCCGACGGTGTTCCGGGCGATGACCGGCCTGG
>JAABUN010008743.1_pt1 | contig 10213 bp, 11 predicted proteins | sample 5559311 | NCBI WGS metagenome assembly JAABUN01 (sample SAMN10711877, study PRJNA513370) | rock metagenome | isolation source: Antarctica rocks | place: Antarctica: Victoria Land, Siegfried Peak sud
GCGTGCAAATCGAGACCGATCTGGTGGAGCGTTTTCTATTGTTAGTGGACGGGCACAACCGCGAGTGCGCGCGGCGCTGGAACCGTCAGCAGCCTACCAGGTCAGCAACGCTGTAAAATCCATAGCCCCATTAACCTGCCTCCGTCACATGACTGACCCTATACTTCATTAGGGCGCTTCGTACGCTGAAAATAATCTTCAATCTCTCAGAAAGGACCGTTCCTGGGGGTTAGAACCTGTGTAGAAACCTGCTTTTGATGGTGATAACCGTGGCATGAGTACCCGCTATGCCAGTGACCTGACTGACGCCCAGTGGAGCCAGATCGAAGCCCTGCTGCCCCGACACGACCCCAGAAAAGGGGGTAGACCGCGAATCTGGCCCTTGCGAGAAATCTTCAATGCCCTCTTCTACATCGAGAAAACCGGCTGTCAATGGCGCCTGATTCCCAGTGATCTGCCGCCCAAAGAAACCGTTTGGGGACACTTCCGCCAGTTCCGAGAGGACGGGACGCTGGAAACGATACGGCTTGCCCTCAACAAGCAAGTACGCCAGGAAGCGGGCAAGAAAAGTACTCCTTCCGTGCTGATTGCTGACAGTCAGTCCATCAAGACGACGCTAAAAGGGGGGAGCGCGGCTTCGATGGGGGCAAGAACATCAAAGGCCGCAAGCGTCACTTCCAAGTAGACACGCTGGGTCTTCTTTGGGGTCGGGGCGTGACAGCGGCCAACGTTTCGGACCAAGCGGGTTTTCGTCTGATTTTCGCATCCGTGATGCTCGTTATGGTGTGCGTGGTGAAGTTGTTTGCCGACCGTGGGTATCGTGGCACGTTGTTGAACTGGGTGGTGAGCGTGACGGGCGGTCATGCCACGTTGCAGATCGTGACGCCGGCAGCAGGCCGCAGAGGTTTTGGCGTGGACCCCAAGCGCTGGATTGTGGAGCGCACGATCAGTTGGCTGAACTGGTCGCGTCGCTTGAGCAAGGATTATGAGCAGACACCTCGCAGCGCGGAAGCGTGGATTGACGTGAGTGCGATTCGCTGTACGCTGCGCAAACTGGAGCCGAAATAGAGGTTTCTACACAGGTTCTTAGCGACAGCCGCCGCTCCCCTGCCCCTTCCTCTTCGTGCGATGGACGGGCCGAAACCCCAAAACTGCTGCCACAATCAAAGGTTCGTAAACCTAAGTACTCGTTCAGAAATAGATTACACTACCCCCGGGTTGAGTTTGGCCTAACCGCCTCACGAACAGTGGGTTCAACGCCTTGAGGATAGTTTAACTTATTCCCGTTCAAGTACTTACCAATCGTCAAGTTTTGGTGTAGGATAGCGGCAGGGTAGCGCGCAAGAACCCAGGGCGGAGTCCTCTCGGGACCATCCAGGAAGCCACGGATGGTAAACATTTGTTTGATAGCCGGCAGGCTCAAGTGCTATAATGAGGCCATCATGGCTTCCGATGCCGCCGATACCGCCCCGCAACGTCGGGGCGGCGCGCCGCAAAAACCAGACGGCTCTCCCGAAACGCTGGTGGCCCTTACCGGAGACACCTATGCGCTGCGCGCACAACTCAAAGCAATGGGTGCGGTTTGGGACAGTGCCGGCCGCGTGTGGAAGATCGCTCCCGAACGTGCGGCCCAGGCCCAGGCACTGGTGGAACATCGGCCGGCCGCAGGGACAGCCTCTGCGCCTCCCGCGGCAGTACCAGCCAGGAATGAGCCAGCCTACGAGACGGATCCCCTGGCGCACCTTCCGGATCCCTTCGAGGAGTCGGAGCCCTCGATCCCACCGGTGGCACTTTCGGGCAACACGTATCCGGTTAAAGAGGCGCTCAAAGCCCTGGGAGCGCACTGGGACAAAGAACAGCGCGCCTGGCTCATCGGGGCAAGCAAAGCCGCCCATGCCCAGGCCCTCATCGACAACCAGCAGAACCAACTACCTGCGCTGCTGCCGCGTTCAACGAAGCGCCAGGAGACGTGTGACAGATGATCACCTCGATCGTGGGCCGGCTCATCAAGAAGCCTGAGGTCGCCGAACGGATCCAGATCCCGGGCAAGCACGTGGTTAACTTCACCGTGGTGGAAAACCGCAACCGGGGCGAGAAGCGGCTCTCCGTGTTCTTCAACCTGTCCTTGATCATAGGGACCGACGCGCAGTTCGACCTCGCCCTGCGTTTAGAAAAGGGCACGGTGCTGCTGTTCTCTTCCCCCCGGATCACCTACGTGCGCCAAAGCGACAAGAGCGACACCGAGCAGACCATCAACCTGTACGCGGACGCCGACAACTTCAAGATCGTGGCGGGGGCGGGGGTTGGGGAAGGTGCTGCTGGGAGCGGCGCAGGCGAGGGCCGCGGAGGCGACATGTTCGCCCCCGCCGCCCCTGCGGCGGCCGCGCCGGCGCGCGTGAGTCAGACCGTCCCGCGCGGCGCGCGCGGGGCAACGAACCTGTCAGGTCCCGACGACGCGGGCGACCTGGACGACACGGACGATCCGTTCGCCGAGTATGAGCCGGCCCCGCTTCGTTCTGGAGCGACACCGCCAGCACCAGCGCGCGGCGGCGCCAGACCAGCAGCGGCACCGCCGCAGCCCGCGGCCGCACCGTCCGCACCGTCCGCACCGCCGTCCGCTGCGCGCCCCGCTCCGGGGCGATCCCCGCAGTCTGCGACGGCACCAAGGCCAGGCGCGTCTCGGCCAGCAGCGCGCGGTCCCATCGCTCCACCACCTGCCGATGAGGACGACATGGCCGACCTTTCCGATCCTTTCGCCGACGGTGGCTTGTAGCACCGTCGCCGGCGCACGACCGTTTAGGCGCCGTGTTTTGCTGTACTGTGAATCATGGCAACCATCGCAACCCGCATGACAATCAGCAGTCCGGGCAGTCCGGGCAAACAACAGGGCGGCAACGAAGACACGCACGCAAGTGGCGCGGAGCGTCAACTCCTCACCGTGGAGCAGGCAGCCCAGTACCTACACCTCTCCCCCTCTTCGATCCGCTCCTACATCCGGCAGGGAAAGTTAAAGGCGTTCCGGGTCGCGGACCTGCGAAAGGTGCTTATCGCTCGCACCGAACTGCTGGCGCTTCTGGAGCCGACCGCTTCCAGCAACACCCAACAGCCTGTCGCCCGAGCCAAGTAGCTGCCGGTCTCTCCAAACGGTCTCCCGGGGTACCGAGCAGCCGTATCACCACCCCAACCGTTCCAACTGTCTCGAGCCGCGCTCCCGCTCGTCATTAACCGGCCTTTTCGCATCTGCCGTTTATACGTGATAAAAGGCGTTACCCCGTACTAAGTAGACGAGCAGCAGATGAGCAGACGTGGCTAGCGTGCCGATCCCTCATTCCGTCGCTTTGCATATAAGAATCATTATATGCAAAGCGTGCGGTTGTGACGGTCCGTTCTTCTTCGTGGCACCCGTAGGGAGGAGGTCGGGTAGATGGATGCGAATCTTACGGTTATATGAAGAATGGGAGGAATCTGCTGGTGGGACCCGTTACTGGTTCTGTCGCTCCCTCTGTAGACGAGGCCGGTGGCGCGGCGTTGCGACTTGTTGCGGCAAGTGCTGGGCAACGGCTGCCCGCCCTGGTCGAAGACTTCCTCTTGGACCGGGAAACGGGCGGGGCGTCATGGCACACCGTCACCAACTATCGAGCCGATCTGCGCGCGCTTCTCTCTAAGGTAGGGGAAGAGGCGGATTTGCGGCAGATCGGCACCGAGGATCTGCGCAGCCACTTCCGCAGCCTGGCCGAGCGCGGACTCTCGGTCGCAACGCGCGCCCGCCACTTCGCCAGCGTGTCCGCCTTCTTTGCCTGGGCCGTTCGCCAGGAGATCCTCCCCAGCAGTCCCCTTGCCAAGTTGGAAGCGCCCAAGAAGAGCGAGCCCGCGCCCCGGGCTATCGGGCAAGGCGACTGGCAGCGCCTGCAAAAAGCGATTGCTCAGGCCGCCGAACCGCGGGATCGGCTGCTGTGGGCGCTGCTCAGCGAAACGGGTCTGCGCGTGAGCGAGGCGCTTGGCCTGTACACAACGGACGTGCTCCTGTCGCCGGGGCAGGAGCACCTGCGCGTGCGCGGCAAGGGGGGCTCGTGGCGGCAGGTGCCGCTGCTGTTCGAGCACAAGTGCCGCCGCTTGCTCCAGGCAGAACTACGCGCGGCGGGCAAGGAGCGCCGGCCGCTGTTTCGCACCGGCGCGAACGAGTCACGGCAGATGGGTTACCGGGCGGCTGCCTACCGCTGGCAGCAGTTGCTCCAAGCGGCGGGTCTGGAGCAGGCTGGCTACACGATCCACCAGACCCGGCACACGGTGGCAACCGACCTGATTAATGATGGAGTGAGCGTGACCGCGGTGCGCCGGCTGCTGGGGCACAAGAACCTGCAGACGACTCAGCGCTACGCTGAGATGAGCGACACGGCCACGCGGCGCGAGTTGGAAGAACACGCCCGCAAGAACAGCCGCTGACGCCGCCCACAAGGACGCCCGTGCATGGCTCGGCACCACAGAGCGGCCTGTCCTCCGGGATGGTGCTGGCGGGAGGCTGGACAAGTCGCGGCGGTCTGCCACCCAGCCCAAGTGCAACACGAAGGCCAAGATGGGCCGCCGCCGTCGAGACGCCGTGGTTCGCGACACCCAGCAACAGACGATTCCGGCACCCGATGAGGGCGGGAACTGGCGTGCAGAGCAAAAGGTCCCTGTCAAACGTGCCAGCCAACGGGATAGGACCGCGCTCATGCTGGATGGGGGAGGATTATCCATCACAGTTCGAGCGGCTCAAAAAAATATAGTATATATTGTATTTTTAGTATATTTAATATATATTATATAATGAGTATGTCGACGCTCGTCAGCGACTCGCCAGGCTATCGGATTCGACAGCCATCAACGTTTTCTAATATTGCATTTAAATCACTTATTGCATTTGTTTTACAGGGGACGTATTCTTACAGCAGAAACTTTTTTGTTTTCTGGAGAAGAACCATGAGCACGCTCACTCCCTCAGCCCCGAGCGCATCCGGAGCGGCCACGGCACCGGTCCGCACCGAACCGGTCATTCTGTCGGAGCAGGAGACGCAGCTCGCTCGGCAGTCCGGCCGCACCATCGCCGATTTCATCAACGGCGACCCGTTCCTGCGCCTGACCCTGACGCGCAGCGACGGAGAGAGCGTGCAGGCAGAAGTGCCCACGGTCGCCGTGCGCCTGCTTGCGCACGTGCTGGAGGAGATGGCCCGCGGCAATCCAGTTATTCTGATCCCCCGCCACGCCGAATTGACAACGCATCAGGCCGCCGACCTGCTGCGCGTTTCGCGGCCCTACCTGATCAAGCTCCTGGATGGCGGGCAGATCCCCCATCGCAAGGTAGGCGCCCACCGGCGCGTGCGGTACGAGGACCTTGTTGCTTACCAGGAACAGGAAAAAGCCGCGCGACACCGGGCGCTCGACGAAATGACCGCGGAGGCGCAACGACTGGGATTGTACGAGTGATCCGTTCCACGGCCGAGGAGGAGGGCGCGGGAACAGCCGCCGTTCTGGACGCCAACGTGCTGTATTCGGCGGCCCTGCGCGACCTGTGGATGCGCCTTGCCGCGGAGGGAGCCTACGCGCCGCGCTGGACGGAGCAAATTCACGACGAGTGGATGCGCAACGTGCTCCGGAACCGACCCGACCTGTCACCTGAGCAGCTGCGGCGCACGCGCCACCTGATGGACCGGCACGCCGAAGGCAGCCTCGTGAGCGGCTACGAGCACCACATCCCTGCCCTGTCGCTCCCGGACCCGGACGACCGGCACGTGCTGGCGGCCGCTATCGCGGCGGAAGCGACCGTGATCGTGACCTTCAACGGCCGGGACTTCCCCCCGAACGCTCTGGAGCCTTACGGGATCGCGGCCGTGCATCCGGACGACTTCGCCCGAACGCTCCTGGAGACCGCGCCAGCGGCGTTCGTCGCCGCCGTGCGCGCCCAACTCGCCGCTCTCACCAACCCGCCCAAGACCTGGGCCGAGCATCAGGAAACCCTGCGCCGAGTCGGCCTGCCCCACACCGCCGATGCCCTGGGACAACACCCGTTGCTGCACGCCGCGCCGGAATAACGGGATAACTGACCCGCGCACGCGCGGCTGACAAAAACCGCTGGACAAAACGGCAAACCCTATGTAGAGTGCAAACGATATAAACGATAAATACCATTTGTACGGTATGGTCTCTTGAAATGGAGGGTCTCGTATGACCGCGAAGGTGGTTTGTATCTGCAATCAGAAGGGGGGGCCGGGCAAAACGACTCTGACCATGCAGCTTGCCGGCGCACTCGCGCGCCGGGGCTACAAGGTGCTTGTCGTGGACGCCGACCCTCAGGGATCGGCGACCCGCTGGGCGGCCTCCGCAGAGGAGGTTCCCTTCCCGGCCCCCGTCGTCGGCCTGAGCGCGGCCAACGCCAAGGTCCACCGCGAGGTGCAGAAGCTCATCCACGACTACCAGGTCATTTTGATCGACTGCCCGCCCGCCGTGGACTCCCCCATCCCCCAGAGCGCGCTACTGATTGCCGACCTGGCGCTCGTCCCCATCGTCCCCTCGCCGCTCGACATGTGGGCGTCTGTGGGCATCCGGCAGATCATCACCAACGCCGGGCACATCAACGAAACGCTCCAGGCCCGCCTCGTTCTGAACCAGTACCAGCCCAACACGACGCTTGCCAAGGAGGCACTCCAGGTGCTGCCGGAGTTTGGCATCCCCGTGTGCCAGCACGCGCTGGGCGACCGGCAAACCTACCGCCAATCGGCTCTTTTCGGCCAGACCGTGCATGATTTCGGTAACGCCGCGAAGGACGCCATTGAGGAGGTCGAGGCCCTCACCACGGAGGTACTGACGCTGCTCGGGACCGAACCACCGCAAATGGAAGGGAAGTAACGTTTGATGTCCGCCAAGAACATGAAGGGCGCTCTGGGCGCCTCCTTGAAGGCCGAAGAAACGGCGGTGAAGAACCGCTTCGAGCGGGCTGAAACCGCTCTCGCCCGCAACGACGTTGCCGCGGCCTCCCGGCCCGAAGCCGCGCCCATGCCCGACACGCTTCGGGTCAAGCGCGACAGTTTTACCATGCCGGTCGCGGACCATGAACGGATCGCGCAACTCCAGAAGCGGTGCATGAAGGGGGAGATCGGCGCGAGCAAGAGCGAAATCCTGCGGGCCGGCCTGGCAGCCCTGGACGCCCTGACGGACGAGCAGCTGGCGGCTGTGGTCCGGAGTCTGGACAAGGTGAAGACAGGCCGAAGACCGCAGAATACGGTGTAAACGATAGGTTTCGTTAGTACAATATGAACTATTTGAACCATATTTATTGTTTATATAGTATATATTATTTTAGAAGCGCTCACGATTTGGGGAGACGAACCTCACGATTTGGGGAGACGAACCTCACGATTTGGGGAGACGAACCTCACGATTTGGGGAGACGAACCTCACGATTTGGGGAGACGCGAAAGAGAGAAAAACGGACGTAAACCCTCGTGAATTCCGTGTTTTTCCGGCCCAATTTTTCGCCCGACTGTATTAGACTTATTTAAGACAACAGCAGACAATAGACTAAAGTTGCTGCTGCTGTTTCTCAAGCGACGTTTATGAGCCGAAAGCCTCCCGTCCTCCCCGCCCCAACGACCGACGATTCGGCCGCTCCCCTGAGCATCATCCGGACGGAAACGGCCCTGTCGCGCTTCCCCGTCCACCGGATTGCCAAGCGCGGCGACGTTACCATCGAGATCAAGAACCAGGCATCCGCCGTGCTCTGGGAAGTCACCCATAATAGCAAGTACGGCCAGCCCGGCCCCCTCGCCTACAAGCTCGACACCGTCGTCATCAACCGCACCATCGAGGAGACCGGCAAGCCCGTTCCCAAACTCCTGCGGCTCGGCAGTCTCAAAGAGATCGCGGCAGCACTCGACCTGGGCCGAGACACCAACACCGTCAAGAATGCCCTGCTGCAAAACGCGTTCGCGGCCATCAACGCCAAGATCAGCTATAAAGCGATGGACAAGAGCGAGCGCTTCCTGGAAGCGGCGTTCACCCGCTACAGCGTTCTGTTCACCGGCGAGACCCTACCCGACGGCCGCAAAGCCGACGCCGTGTACCTCATTCTCAACGACATCTACCAGCAGGTGCTCAATGAAGCCCAGACCCGTCCGCTGGACTATGAGTACATGAAGGCGTTGCCCCCGGCGGCGCAGCGCTTCTACGAGATCGCCAGTTACCAGATCTACGCGGCGCTTTTGCACAAGAACCCGCGCGCGAAACTCACCTACTCGGACTACTGCACGCTGTCCACGCAGACCCGCTACACGGACTGGGACCACGTGAAGAAGCAGATGTACAAGGTGCATCTGCCCCACCTGCGCTTCGGCTACCTCGCCAAAGTGGAGTACGAGGCGACCACGGACGCCGAGGGCAAGCCGGACTGGAACATGCTGTACACCCCCGGCCCTAACGCGGCGGCCGAGTTCAATGCCTTCAAGGGGGGAGGGAACCGGGCGGTTCAGAAACTCACCCCCAGCAGCAACAGCAAGCACAGGGCGACCGAGCCGGCAACGCAGGTGCTCGCGCTCTCATTTCCGACCGCTCCAACCACGAGAACGTCTGCCGCGCCCAAAGCGCCCGCAACGCCGCCCGTGCACAAGCCCGAGCCGGAGCCGCTCAATCCGGAAACGGCCGCACTGGTTGCCGCACTGGTCGCAAGCGAACTCAACCACGCTACCGCCGTGCTGTACGCCAAGGGCGACTCCGACGAATGCCGACGCCAACTCGCCTTCGTGGACGCCATGACGGAGGCAGACTTCACCGGAGGCCGGGGTGCCTACCTGGCCCGCGCCATCCCCGAAAAGTGGGGACCGTCCAAACAGTTCAAGGCCAAGCAGCAGCAGGTCGAGGCCCAGAAGAAAAAGACCGAAGCCCTTGCCTCGGCAAAGGCCCGTCGTGAGCAGGAGACGGCCCGCCAGGGGGCGCAAGAGGCCGGGTGGCTCCAAACCCTTAGGCGTCTCGAACAGGCACATCCCGAGGCGCTTACCGCCTTTCTCGCGCGCGTCGAATCCGAACGGCGTGCTGCTGTGGAAAAGTTTCCCGTCAAATCTGCGCTGCTTCGCAAGCAAGTCGAAGCCGAGTTTGACAAGCCGGGCAAGCAGCGGGAAATCTTCGCGGCCTGGTTGCCCGCGTACGAAGCCGCCCACGGCACGTTGGATCTTCCCAAAGGGTCCTAACGCCTCTGCGCGTCTGGTGTCCTTACGCCGGAGCCCAAGCGCAGGATTCGGCAGCGCGCTCATCAGGGCGTCGAGCGCCTCGTCGCCCTCGCTCCACCCGCCCGTCCAGGGCAGACCCGTCTGGTTGCGCGCGCGCGTCACGCGCGCAGGGCGGCCATGTGCCCGTCCGCGCTGCGCCTCACGTTGCGTCCCACGTTGCGCGCGCGCGACGCAAACATCCAGTCGAGCAGTCCAGAAGGGGCGTCGTGTAGACCGCCTCTAGACCGCATCGAAACTCGGAGCGCCGCCCTCGGAGCGCCGCCCTGCTCGATCAACTCCGGTCATCCCGAGTCCTGTCACCCCGGGTCCAGTCACCCCGGGTCCGGGGCTGTTCCGTCTCCGGGCAAGTCCACATCGTGCCCTGGCACGTGCCCTAGCACGCCGGGTCACTCCCGGCTCGGGCTGTATCGGGCTATATCGGGCGGTATCAGGCTGCTGCCGAACGTTCCCCTGGTTCGCCCAACCAACCAGCCACCGGCAGGCCAGACCAACCAGGCTGCCGGGTTTGGATAGGTGGCAGGTTTGGACAGGCGGGCTGATTCCTCCCTCCTCTTCCCCGCTTTGAACGCCTTTTGAACGCCAGCGGGGGAACCCGCAAGTGCGCGCGCGCCCACATGCGTGCGCCTCTGTCGGTCAGGCGGTATTCCGTTTGGCTCAATTGGACGCACCGAACGCACAGGACGCACCGGCCTGCCCGCGCGCGCCTGTACCCGCGTCGCACGCACCAATCGGGGCCAAGGAGAATCACACATGAGGCCAATCAGCCCCACCACCCCCGTCACCCTCGCCAACCCCGTCACCCCCAGCACGGCAGACTCCGAGGCAACGTGCCGGGGGAGTGCCTAAAGTTGGGCGGTTAAGAATTGTGCCAGTCCGATGTTAGCCTGCTTCAACTTGGGCCGCTCGTGCCAGAACAGGCAACGCTGGTTGTAGCAGTAGGCGAACAGCCAGAAAGCGCG
>JAABUN010008744.1_pt1 | contig 10213 bp, 9 predicted proteins | sample 5559311 | NCBI WGS metagenome assembly JAABUN01 (sample SAMN10711877, study PRJNA513370) | rock metagenome | isolation source: Antarctica rocks | place: Antarctica: Victoria Land, Siegfried Peak sud
CTTGGCGCTGCTCCACGCCTTGCCCAGTGACGACATCGTGGGTGCGACCATAGTCGCCGCCTCGGACGACCGCCGCATCAACGGGAGCATTCTGAACTCAGATTGCACCCCTTGATGCGTTTGGGGGGACGGGGATAGCGCGACGGCGCACGCGGCGCCTGCCGGACGACGCGGTTGTGGTGGGTGTACGCGAATCGGTCAGCCAACGTCGAACCCGCGCCCGGTATTGCCTGCTCGTGAACTTCGACGACCACACGACTCCTCGCAAGCAGAGCGACGACGTCACGGCCGAAGAAGTCCAGTTCAGCTCCTTCAATGTCGACGAGAACGAGCGCCGCCTCCAACGGCAGACCACGAAGTGCGGCAGCGTCGCAGCGGCCACCGATGCGGACGCGATCCGCGATCGTGTTCGCCGTCGCTGTTCGTCGGCACACTTGCCGTGCCGAGGCGGACAGGTCAAACGCGAAGGTCGTGATCGACCGGCTCGCGTAGGCCATGCCGACCGCGTAGTAGCCGTCGGCGCTTCGACAGCACCGAGGTCGCGTCGGTCCGCGTCGACGCCAAGGCTCTGATCACCGTCCGTCAGAACCGCTACTCGGTCCCGGTCGCGCTGGCGGGCCTGCGCGTCAGCGTCCGCGTCGGCGCTAACGAGATCATCGTCGACTATCAGGGCCGCGAGGTCGCGCGCCACGAGCGTCCTGCACGGCCGCTCGGCAACCCGGGCGCTGCTCGATCACTACCTCGAGCTGCTTGCGCGCAAGCCCGGCGGCCTGGCGCGCTCGGTGGCGCTGGCCCAGGAGCGCGAACGGGGAGCTTGGCCGGCCTGCTACGACGAGTTGTGGCAGGCGCTGACTGGGCGCTACGACGCGTCTGAGGCCGCCAAGCAGATGGTCGACGTGCTCATGCTCACGCGCGAGCACGGGCCCGCGGGCGTCGAGCTGGCCGTCCGCGGCGCGCTGGCCGCGGGCGCGATCGATGGCCGCGCAGTCGCGGTCCTCGCGCGCCGTGCCGCGGCGCCGGAGCGGGCCACCCAGCCGACCCCGACCGCCTACCTCGCCGCGCTGCTGGAAGCCGAGACCGCCGAACGCGCCGAACGTCGCAAAGCGGTTCCCCACGCTCAAGCGCCTCGACGAGTTCCGCTTCACGGATAACCTGAAGATCCCCCAGGCTTCGCCCACGGCCTCACTCGCACGACCAAGAAGGGCAGCTGACCGGGGCCGCTGAGCAACGCGCTCGCGTCGACCTCGACGCGACACATCAGGCACACTGCGAACAACACATCAACCAACCAGCGCGAAGGTGGGGCCACTTCAAGCCGTCGCACTGGGGCCAACCGAAGCCGTCGCTCCTATCGCCGGCTGCGCTTCGCGAAAGAAGAACGACCCGATCGTCGCAGAGACCCTCGATACCCTCGTGGCCCCAGACCGCCAGCTCTCGTCCGCGCTACTTCTCCTCCTTCCAGCCGCCCTCGCCGTCGCGCTCAGCTATCACGCAGCGGGGACGGCCGCCGGAGCCTCCACGCTGACAGGAGTCGTCCTCACACTCGCCTTCATCCTCTCTCAAGAGCGGCCGGTGGCAGGGAAACCCGGAGCGCTCGACCGCATCTCGGCCATAGGCTTGACGGGGCTGCCGGCTGCGCTGACCGTCTACTTCGCCTTCAACGCGGGTGGCTTCTTCCCTGACTCCACCGGCGTGGGAACGCTGGTAGTGGCGTACATCCTCATGGCCCGGATCGCACTCGCGCAGCGCCCCTTCGAGGGTTTCACCCGGCCACTTGGGATCGCCGCCGCGGCGTTGGTCCTCTATGCGTTGTGGACCCTCTTGTCGGTCTTCTCCTCAGACGCGCCAGAGCGAGCGCTCGTGGAGTTCGACCGGGCATCGCTCTACGCGCTGGCCTTCGTCCTGTTCGCCTCGGTGCCCAAGACCTCGGAACGTCTTCGTTGGATGGTGCGGTCCGTGGCCGTGGCCTTCGTGGCCATCTGCGCCGCGGCGCTGGTCACGCGTGTGCTTCCCGAGGTGTGGAGCATCCCTCGGACATATGCCGATAACCGGCTCAACTTTCCGCTGACCTACTGGAACGCGCTCGGGCTGGTGGCCTCCCTGGGATTCATCCTCTGCTTCCACCTATCGGCGAGCGAACGCGAGCCGCCGCTCGTCAGAGTGCTCGCCTCGGCTGGCATACCGGTCCTGGCAGCCGCCCTCCTTCTAACGCTGTCCCGTGGAGCGATTGCGGCCGGGATTGTCGGGCTGCTCGTCTACGTCGCAGCAGCGAGGCCGCGGGCACTGTTGGGCGCCTTGATCGCGTTGGTCCCGGCCACGGCCATCACCCTTGCGGTCACCTACGACGCCAATCTGCTCGTGAGCAGCACCGAACCGACGAGCCCCGAGGCCGTCGCGCAGGGGCACTCGGTGGCGCTAGCGGCAGGTCTGTGCGCCCTTGCGGCGGCGGGCCTGCGGCTGTTGCTGCTGGCAGTGGATGCTCGGCTCGCGCGGATCTCGTTGAGCCCAGCGGCAAAGCGAGTGTTCGCGGGCGCAACGGCGGTGGTCGGGGTACTGATCGTCGTCGGTGCATCGGTCTCGATCGGCTTCACGGGTGGACTCAGAGAGCAATACGATCGCTTTGCCAACTCCCCGGTGGCAGGTGATGCGTCGGATCCGCGCCAGAGGCTCACAAGCGTCGGCAACAACGAGCGCCTCGACCCGTGGAAGGTAGCCCTGGACGACTTCGACGAGCATGCGCTTCGGGGCCGCGGAGCGGGCACCTGGGGGCTGTCATGGAACCAAGAGCGGCCCGGGCCGCGGGAGGTGCTTGACGCTCACTCTTTGTCGCTCGAGGTGCTCGGCGAGCTCGGGCTCGTCGGCACGATCCTCCTGGGCACCGGCTTGGGCATCCTCCTCCTAGGACTCGCTCGACGCAGCACCGGTCTGGAACGGACCCTGTACGCAGCGGCGTTCTCTGCCGGCATCGCCTGGCTCCTTCACGCCCAGGTGGACTGGGATTGGGAGATGCCCGCCGTCACGATCTGGCTCTTCATGGTCGGCGCGACGGCCTTGTCGAGGGAGCCTGTGGCCGAGGTCGCCTCCCGGCGCTCCCCCATGGCACTCCGCGCCGGCCTAATCCTGGCTGTCTCGGGCGTCGCCGCCCTCGCGGGCGTCATTGCCATATCGGAGACCAACGCTAACCGCAGCCTGGCTGCGATCGAGGTTGGGGACTGCAACACGGCCGTAGATGCCGCCCAGTCGTCCAACTCTGTTCTCGCAACCCGGGTTCGGGCCTACGAGATCGAGGCCTACTGCGACGCCTCCGCAGGCCGCAATCGAGAAGCGGCCGAGGCGATGCAGAAGGCAGTCGAGCGAGATCCCGACAACTGGGAGCCACACTACGGGTTGGCCGTCGTCCAGGCGGCCGCGGGGCTCGACTCGCGCCAAGCGGCCAGGCAGGCCGCGCGGCTGAATCCTCGTGAGCCGCTGACTCGCGACGCACTGGAGCTCTCTGCCGCCCAAACGCCAGAGGAACGAAAAAGGAGAGCCCAAGAGGCTCTCCTTTCCCTTGGACCGGACGGACCGGCCCTGCTGCTGGTGGACCTCTAAAGAGGCCCGTGCGTTTCTTTCTAGGCCGATCCTGTCTTTCGGCAGCGAGCCTCCTGCCTACGATCAGTCCGCTTGAGTCGCCGCTCGCTGGCCCGGTTCCGGCGGATGGCTTGCTTACGGGCGCGACCCCTGAGCCCCCGCTCGGCGCGGCGGTGCTGGCGACGGAGCGCTCGCTCGTGGGCCCGGTTGGTCCTGCGTTGATCCTTGCACGCCTTCGAGCCGCCGTACTGCGCCTTCGCCGCCGAAGCGCTTGGCGAGCTCCCCCGGGTGGCGACGCTACCCGAGCCGCTGCCCGGGAAGTTTCCCGTGACCGCGAGGCCTACGCTCGTCGTGCAGAACAGCAGCCCTACCGCGAGTGCGGTGCTTAGAAGCTTGCTTCTCATGAACATCCCCTTATATGGGTTACCAGATGACCGGGACGAGACTTGCGCCATCGCCCGCTGCTTGATGCGATCCAGATCCAAGGGGCTTGCCTCGTATCGGCAGCCGCGAAGCCGCTCGGCGACCGATCGCAGTTCCACCGGCGTGGGCTCGTCTCTCTGGTCACGCATTGAGTCCTTATACGAACGACGAGCCAAGTTCCTGACCGGACACGACCGTCCGCGAATCAACGATCATGGGCGAGATGCGATCCGATGACTTCGAGCGGCTGTTCGCCGACCACGCAGGGCCGCTTCTCGCCTTCCTCGTCTACCGGACGGGCGACAGGGCGCTCTCGGAGGACCTGGTCGCCGAGACCTTCGAGCGCGCCCTGCGCGCCCGTCGCGGGTTCGACCGTCGGAAGGCGAGCGAGAAGACCTGGGTGTACTCGATCGCGCTCAACTGCGTACGCGATCACGTTCGTCGGCGCCAGGCCGAGCAGCGCGCCTACCAGCGGGCTTCAGACCTTGCCCGTGTGTCGGCAACCGGAGGGCCGCTAGACGAGGTCGACGATCGCGACTTGTTGGCCCGAGCGCTGAGAGGATTGAGCGTCGAGGAGCGCGAGGCCATCGCCCTGCGTTACGGCGGTGATCTGACCGTCCCGGAGATCGCCAAGCTCCAGGGCGAGAAGCTCTCGACCGTTGAAGGACGGGTCTACCGGGCGCTTCGAAAGCTGCGGGCGGAGTTGGAGTAGGCGCGTCGCTGCCACCCTGGTAGACACCTACATCACTCCCCGGGGACGGCATCTTCGACCGGACGATCTGATCTGGTTGCGCCGGCAAACGCAGCGACGCGGCTTTCCTGGTCGCCAGCGAGTTGGTATGCACGAGGTCTGGCCGCAGCTCTCGAAGTTGCCGGCGCAGGCGGACCACGTAGACAGCAGTGTCGAACGCCGCGCACAGGTCGAGCCGGCTGCCCGTCACTGTCTCCCTCCGTAGGGAGCGGGTGCGCGCGGTGAGGGGCAGCACCTCCACGGCGATGCCGTAGTCCCGCAGCCGCTCGGCGAAAGGACCCTCGGCAAGGATGACGTGCGGCTCGACCTCGTCGAGGTGGGGCAGCAGGCGGAGCAGCCCGATCTCCCCGCCCGACAGCTGGGCGACATGGTCGAGGTAGACGACGCGCATGCGACGGCCCGGACCCGCCGGAAGCGCGCCGACTGGCGACGTCTTGGACATCATGCCTGTGGCACTGTCCTCCCTCGAGTTTGAGACGAGCGCACTTCTCTCCCCGACTTGGCACCAGGATGGAAGGCTGACTTCTGATTTGGCGTCGGTTTTCTCAAGTGGGCAGGAGTGATCGAGCTGCTTGGGCCGGTGGTGCGGGGTGGTCGGTGCGGCGGGCGCCGGGCTCGGTGTCGGCGTTGCCAGTCTGATGATGCGGGGATTTGGTGACCCCAGGGCCCGGTTTCGTGCTGCCGGCGAGCGCCATCTAGGAACGAGCGTGGCCGCGGTGAAGCGGCTGCTCATAGGGGTAACGCGCGTGCCGGCCGCCCGTGGCCCGGCGCCCCGGCCCACCGACCAAGAATGCGTTGTCAGCCGTGGCGGGTCAGTCGGCGACCGCCGCCTCAAAGTTCCACTTGACGCCGTCGCTGGGCCCGCGCGGCGTCTTGCCCGGCGCGATGACCATCATCTCGACCCCGGCAGCCTGGGCGGCGCGGTCGCCTTTTCAAGATCGCCGGCGGCCCGCGGATCACCCGCGTCGGGGGCTACCTGCGGCGCTCCTCGCTCGACGAGCTGCCCCAGCTCTTCAACGTGATCCGCGACGAGATGAGCCTCGTCGGCCCGCGGCCGCTCATCGCCGACGAGGACCGCCGCATCATCGGCTCCGATCGCCAGCGCCTGCAGCTGACGCCGGGGATGACAGGCCAATGGCAGATCGCGGGCTCGGCCCGAGTGCCGCTGTCGGAGATGGTGAAGCTCGACTACCTCTACGTCGGGGGCTGGTCGCTGTGGTCCGACGTGAAGATCCTCATCCGCACCGTGCTCTACGTCAGTGGTGGCCGCAGGCAGTAGTCCATTGTCTTGGGGTGAGCATGCCGACGAACGGCCCACCGTCCCATCAAGCCAGACACGGCCCGACGCGCGAGTTCACGAACGAGGGTGGCGCGATCCCTATGCTCTCCAGGATCGACCACGCACACCGCAGCCTCGCGGTATGCCGCGACCATCTGCGCGGCGACCATCTTCGGGGCGAACGGCGCGATGCTCGCTCGAGCGGCGGCCCCGAGCCGGCGACGCAGTTCCACATCGCTGGCTAACCGTTGGAGTGGCTCCACAAGCGCGGCCGGCTCGTTCCGTTGCACGAGCAGGCCGTTCTCCCCGTCGCGCACGAACTCGGCGAGGCCGCCGGCGTCCGCGGCGATGACGGGCAGGCCGAGGGCCAGCCCCTCCTGGACGGCTTGGCCGAACGGCTCAGGCAGGGTTGAGGCGTGGACAAGGACGTCGATGGTGGTGAGCTCGAACCACACGTCTTCGCGGAAGCCGCGGAACTGCACCCGGTCGGCGATGCCGAGGCGGGCGGCGCGGGTGCGTAGCTCGCGCTCGTAGTCCTCCTCGCCGAACAGCGGCGCGCCAAGGAGGACGGCCTCGTGCGGACCATCGGGGAACGCGCGGGCGAAGGCCTCGAGGAAGACGTGCTGGCCCTTCCACGGCGTCAGGCGGCCGACCATGCCGAACACGAGGCGCTCACGCTGCTCCGGAACGTGTGGAGCGAGGAGCATCGGAGGGAGCGCCGAGGGGATCACCCTGGGCGTGGGGCCGCCACGCAGCGTCGCGGCGGTCGAGTGCGAGTTCGCGACGACCCCGCTGGCCAGGCGAGCGATGGCGACGCGGATGAGGGCGACGCCGGCGCGCGGCAGGTAGTCCGGGTCGAGGCGGTCGTGGAGATGCCAGACGAGCGGGACGCCGGCCAGCCGGGCGGCCAGCCCGCCGTACAGGCCGCTCTTCAAGGAGTTGGCATGGACTACGTCCGGGCGCTTCCGGTGAAGAAGCCGGGCGAGGCGGACGACGTAGGCAGCGGAGTCCCAGATCGCGCGCCGCGGGAGCTGTCCAGGGCGCACGGCGTCTTTGCGCAACTCGCGCGATGCCTCGCCGAGGGGAAGCACCTGGACGGATACGCCCGCCTGGATGAGACGGTCGGCGAGCGGGCCGTCCTCGGCGAGGACGACGTGGACATCGACGTCCTCGAGGTGCGGCAGTAGGCGCAAGAGCGCGATCTCGCCGCCTGAGAGCCTGGCGACGTGGTCGAGGACCACGACGCGCAACCGCCGCTCGCCGTTCGGCGAAGTTCGCAAAGCTGGCCCACTCACCCGTCCGCTCCCTGCGAGGACTAGGCCGACTCGGCCTGAGCGGCGAGCCAGACACTCATCTGCGGAGCCGTCGACAGACGCGCCCCCCACAGCCGAGCGGTCTGCCACAGCAACGACCGACCACCCCCGCCGTTCGGTGCGCTCCCCTCGTAGTAGCGCCTGAAGCCGCCAAGACCGACGGCCGCGCAGTCGCGCTTGAGCTGTCGGATGCGCACGCCACGCTCGACCCAGCCGAGCTCCTTGCTTGTGCGTCGGGCGGCGGGGGAGATGTCGTGCAGCCACGACGGCTCGCCGAAGAGCACCCAGCCGCCGGGCTTCAGATGCGCGGCAATGCACGAGACGACCTCCGCTTGTCGCTTGCTGTGATGCAGGGCGTCGAAGACGAGCACCCCGTCAAAGCGCTCCCTGAGGTCGAAGTAGTCCATGTCGGCCACGGCAAACTTCGCCGGGTTGCCGTAACGGTCAGCTCGGGCCACGGCGTCCTGAATCACTGGAGGTGCGAGGTCGACACCGGTCGCATCGAAACCCGACTCGGCAAGGAACACCGTCGTCCAGCCGCTGCCACAGCCGATATCGAGGACCGTCGCGCCTTTGGGCAGCAGCTCGAAGAGCGCATAGCTGATCGTCTGCCACTTCCCGAAGTACGGATGGCGCCAGTGGTGACCGAACGGCTTGTACAGCGTGTGGTGCAACCCTTGGTCGGCTGTGGCGGTCTTGATCTCGTCAAGCTTGTTTCGGTCGAGGCTGGACATTGGCGCAAGGTACACCGGCACCCCGCTTTGCGTGAGGAGGGAGAGCTGTCATGCCGGTCCCCCCGCTGACCCCGGTAAGTATCGGCTCGTCGGTGCATTCGCAGCGCTACTTGCGGACACCGGGTCAGTCATACCGCCGCAGAATGTGGCGGCGCAGGCGGTGCCGCCTTATGCTCGTCGAGGCTGGCACGGTGCTCGAGGCCCCGGATCGCCGCGTTCGAGGTCACTCCGTGCACGAGGATCGAGACGAGCACCGCCGCCAGGACCGTCCACAGCACCGTGCGCCCCTCCCCCGCGCTGAGCACGCCGGTCCCGAGCGCGGCGGCGACGTAGTAGATCGAGCCGAGGCCGCGAACGCCGTAGAACGCGACGAACCCGCGCTCCTCCCGGCTGGCCAGCCAGCGCGGCCGCAGGACCATGAGCGCGGCGGCCGGCCGGACGAGGAACACCAGCAGCACCCCGACCAGCCAGCCCTGCCAGCCCGGGACGCCGAGTCCCGACAGTGTCACCATGCTCATGACGAGCACGATCGTCCCAAGCTCGAGCAGCTGCACGATGCGCTGCGCCCCGGCGTGGAGCTCGTCGTGCTTCTCGTGGTCGTGCTCGTAGCGGCGGAACGCGAGCCCCGCGCAGATCGCCGCGAGGAAGCCGTAGGAGCTCATGACCTGCGCGGCGCCGTAGACCGCGAGCGCGATGGCCACCGCGAGCCACCCGTCGAGGTCGTTGCCGATGTGGCCCTCCCGGCGTAGCGGGAGTACCAGCCGGGCGCCAATGTGGCCCATGAGCACCCCGACGGCCACGCCGACGACGACCTTGTAGAGCACGTCGAGGAGCGCCCACGAGCCGATCCAGCCCGTTCCGCCCTCGCTCACGATGGCCAGCCCGGCGAGCAGGAACGGGAACGCGAGGCCGTCGTTGAACGCCGCCTCCGCGGTGAGCGAGAAGCGCGCCTCGGGCTCCTCCTCGCCGGGCGCTCCGACGCCGACGTCGCCCGCCAGCACGGGGTCGGTCGGGGCCAGCGCCGCGCCGAGCACCAGCGCGGCGCCGAGCGACAGCCCGAGCAGGCCGACGCCCAGGAGCGTGACCGCGGCGATCGTCAGCGGCATCACGACGCAGAGCAGCACCAGGACGCTGCGCCACGCCACGAGCTTGAGCTCGCGGTCGATCTGCAGGCCGGTGGCGTAGAGCGTCACGACGACGGCGGCCTCCGCGACGTGCTCGATGACCTCGATGTCACCCTCGGCCTCGAGCCAATCAACGCCGAGAGCGTGGATCGCGGCCGCCGCCGCCAGGCCGAGCGCGGCGTAGACCATCGCGCTCGACCACCAGCGGCCCTCCTCGCTCGCGCGCGCGGCGATGCCGACCGCGACGATCAGGCCGAGCGCGAGGAAGCCCAGCGCCGCGGGCTCGGCCCAGGACAGGCCCAGGCCGGCCGCGACCACGGCGAGCGGGCCCGTCAGGAGGCCGGCGGGCCGGGCTCGGCGCCCGCAGTCTGCAGCTCGGACTGGACGGCCTTGACGCCCTCGACCTCCTCGGCGTCACGCACGAAGCGGCCCTCGGCCTCCTCGTCGGCGACTTGGCCGCGGAGCGTCACGACACCGCTCACGGCCTCGACCTCCACCCCGACGCTGGGCAAGCCACCGAACAGCCTGGCCTCGACGCGCGCCACGAGCACGTCGTCGTCGTCGCTCACGTCGGCGGCCGCGACCACCGCCGCCGCCTCGGCCGCCGGGCTCGTCGTCGGGGTCGCGGGCGGCGCGTCGCGCGTCTCGGGCGGCGCAGCGTCCACGGGCGGCACGGGCGGGTACGCCGGCGTCACCGTGCCCGCCGGCTGCGCATCCTCGCGCTTTGTAATCCTGCGCACGATCAGCACGATGCCCCCGGCGACCACGACGACCCCGACGACGGTCACAAGGCGCGAGCCGCGCGTCGCGGGAATCGCATCGATGCGGGTCGCGGTCACGACCTTCTTGGAGACGCGCCGCAGCGCGAAGCGGACGACGAAGCGCGTCAGGCGCGAACGCGGATGCGTGACGAGGTATTTGCCGCCCGCGAGGGCGACCCGGGACTTGACGGTGGCCATGGGAAGACGGTACCCGGAGGCGGCCCCGTCATGCGCGCCGGCGAGCGGCTCCTGCACTCG
>JAABUN010008745.1_pt1 | contig 10213 bp, 7 predicted proteins | sample 5559311 | NCBI WGS metagenome assembly JAABUN01 (sample SAMN10711877, study PRJNA513370) | rock metagenome | isolation source: Antarctica rocks | place: Antarctica: Victoria Land, Siegfried Peak sud
TGCGCACGGCCTGTTGACCAGACCCACCCAGGACGTCGACTTGTTCAGTCCTCAGCCCGGCGGGGCAGCCCGGGTCCTCGCGGCTGTCCGCGCGGCGCTCGAAGCCGACGGCTTCGACGTGCAGGTCACTCGGGGCTCCTCCGACGAAGGAGCCGAGTTCGCCCAGCTGCACGTCAGCCGCGACGGCCAGACGACGCAGCTCGACCTCGGCCGTGACTGGCGAGCCCACGACGCCGTGACCCTCGACATCGCCCCCGTCCTGCACCTCGACGACTGGATCAACTTCCGGACCAGCAGTTCGCGCGCTACGAGCTCGACGCAGTGCAGATAGCCGCGCTCCGAGATCGGTTCGCCGACTGGCCGCGCGACAGCGCCCTCGACGAGCTCGCGCACGCGTCGTACCCGTCACTCACCAGCCGGACGACCTAGGATAAGCCCCCTCGCGGTGTGGGCGGCCCTGGCAGCCGTGTGGTCCAGGCGCGGTGGGTCACGGTAGCGCGCGATAGATGTGACCAAAGCGCTCGCTAGGCAGCCGGTCACGCAGCGTGGACGCACAGCGCTCGGCCGGACTTTCACGACGCCTACCGCGTGACCTCCTGAGACGGCCGGACGGAGCCGGCTCGGCGGCCCAGCAGCGAGGGACCGAACCGCCGGATAGCGTCCGGGGCGTGGCCCGCCTCTTCTCGCGTCCCGAGTGGGCCTTCTTCGCCTCGCTCGTCAGGGCGGACCGGCGGCTCGCCCTGACCTGGTGGGGGTTGCTGGCCGCGCGCGGTGTCCTGCCGGTCGGGTTCGCGGTGGCCACCGGCTCCCTGGTCGCCGCCGTAAGTGCCGGCAGGTCTCTCACCGGACCGCTCGCGGCCGTTGGTCTGGCCTTCGTACTGCTGCAGGTCCTCGGCCCGCTGCACGCCGCGGTGAGCGCCAACCTGGGCAGCCGTACGTCGGCCTGGCTCTACGACCGGCTGACCGACACGTGCATCACCCCGCCCGGTCTCGGTCACCTGGAGGACCCGGAGCTGGGCAGCGACCTCACCGTCGCGCGCGAGTTCGACCTCGGGCTCACCGGCCCGCCGATGAGCGTCAACATGGACTTCGTCGCCGCCAGCCTCGTCGAGATGGTGGCCGGTCTGGCGGCGGCCCTCGCGCTGTTCGGCTTCTCCTGGTGGGCGCCGGTGCTGCTCGGCGGAGCCTGGCTGTCGACGCATTGGCTGCTCCGGGAAAGCTCGGTCTGGCGGGACCGCCGCACCGCCGAGGTGCGCAGCGCCCAGCGCGACGCGGACTATGCATTCCGGCTGGCCGTCGACCCACCCTCGGCCAAGGAGCTGCGTCTGTTCGGCCTCGCCGACTGGACCGTCGACCGCTTCATCGACCGGCGCCGCAAGCTCTTCGACCTGCAGTACGCCGCCACCCGGCTACGCGAGCGGTCCGTGCTGGTCAGCCTCGGCGTGGTCACCACCGCCAACGGCATCTTCTTCTGGGCGTTGGCCGACGCCGGCCTGTCGCTCGACAGCACCGTCGTCTACGCCCAGGTGGCCGTGGGCGCGAGCGCGATCGCCTTCGGCGGGCTGAACTGGGCGCTGGACGGAGCTGCGGCACCGGTGGCCGCGGTTCGCCGGCTGCAGCCCGCGATGGGGCCGGCAGGGGCGCTGACGCCGGGCAGCCGACCGGCCGACGGCCTGCCCGCCGTGGGCGTCCGGCTCCGGGGGGTTCGCTTCGGATACCCCCGCACCGACCGGCTGGTGTTCGACGGCCTGGACCTGACCATCCCGGCCGGGTCCTCGCTCGCGGTCGTGGGCCAGAACGGCGCCGGCAAGACGACGCTCGCAAAGCTGCTGTGCCGGTTCTACGAACCTCGAGACGGCGTGGTCGAGATCGACGGAATCGACCTGCGCGAGCTCGACGTCGACAGCTGGCGGGCCCGCGTCACCGCCGTCTTCCAGGACTTCCTCCGCTTCGAGCTCTCTCTGCGCGACAACGTCGACCCGGCCGGCGCCGCCACCGACGAGCAGGTGCTGGCGGCGCTCTCGGATGCGGGCGCCGAGGGGCTGGCCGATCTCCGCACCCCGCTATCGCGCAGCTACCGGGGCGGTACCGACCTGTCCGGCGGGCAGTGGCAGCGGGTCGCCCTCGCCCGCGCGATGTGCGCCGTACGACGTGGTGCCGGGCTGGTGCTGCTGGACGAGCCGACGGCGCAGCTCGACGTGCGCGGCGAGGCAGAGATCTTCGAGCGGATCCTGGCCGCCACCCGGGGCGTGACCACGGTGCTGGTGTCGCACCGCTTCTCGACCGTGCGGCACGCCGACCGCATCTGCGTCCTGGAGCACGGCCGGGTCATCGAGCTCGGAACTCACGACGAGCTGATGGCGGCCGGCGGCCGGTACCGCACGATGTTCGACCTGCAGGCCATGCGCTTCGAGGATGAGCCGGAGTCGCTCGATGTCCTCTGAACCGGAGCTGCCGCCGGCTCTTCGGTCGATGGTGCGGCTGCTGCGGCTCGGCTACCAGCATGAGCCGAGGCTGCTCGGTGCAGCGTTCGCGCTGACCCTGCTGGCAGCTCTTCCCGATGCGCTCATCGCGCTGTGGCTCAAGCTCCTCAGCGACGGCGTCCAGCACCACGACCGCGGCACGCTGCTCGTCGCCGGGCTGGGCCTGGGACTGTCGGCGACCGCGACCTGGCTGCTCAAGACCGTCAGCACCCGCGTCCAGCGGCGCTTCCGGGACAAGGTGTCCATCGCGCTGGAGTCCCACGTCGCCCGGCTGCAGGCCGGCGTCACGACGATCGCCCACCAGGAGCGACCGGACCTGCTCGACCGGCTGTCGGTGCTGCGCAACCAGGTGTTCGTGCTCGACCACATGTACATGTCGGTCTTCTCCACGGCCGGCTGGGTGCTGCGGCTGGCCGTCACGGTGGGCCTGCTGGCCTCCATCTCCCCGGCGCTCGTGCTGCTCGCGCTGTTCGCCGCGCCGACGGTGCTCACCTCGACCTGGCGGCCGGGCGTCGAACGGGCCGTCGAGGAGTCGGCAGCGGCGCACGACCGGCTCGCCAAGCACCTGTTCACGACCGCCACCACCGCCGGGCCGGGCAAGGAGGTCCGCGTCACCGGCATCGGCCGCCGGCTCGCCGAACGGCGCAGGTCGACATGGGAGCAGTGGTACGGCCCGGTTGCGGCGGCGCGCTGGCACAGCGCGCTGTGGCATACCGCGTCCTGGACCGTCTTCGGGCTGGCCTACGTCGGCGGGATCGTCTTCGTCAGCTCGGGGCTGCACCGCCCGGCCGGGGACGTGCTGCTCGTCCTGGCGGCCGGGGCGCGGCTGTCGGCGTACATCGGTGCCACGGTCGGGGAGATCGGCTTCCTGCGGGGGATCTGGCTGGACGGGTCGCGACGTCTGGTCTGGCTGGAGAGCTACGCCGCGGCTCTGGTCGCCGACGCCGACACGCCGGTGCCGTCGCGGCTGACTGACGGGATCCGGCTTGACGGGGTGAGCTTCGTCTACCCCGGTACGGAGCGGCTGGTGCTCGACGGGCTCACCCTTCGCCTGCCGGCCGGCGCGGTCGTCGGAGTCGTCGGCGAGAACGGCGCCGGCAAGAGCACTCTGGTCAAGCTGCTGTGCAAGCTCTACGAGCCGACGTCCGGAAGCATTCTCGTCGACGGGGCTCCGCTGGCCCGGATGGGTGCAGACGACTGGCGCCAGCGCGTCGCGGGTGCCTTCCAGGACTTCTCGCGCTTCGAGTTCCGGGCCCAGCAATCCGTCGGGCTCGGTGACGTGCCGCGAGTCGACGACGAGCCCGCGGTCGTCTCGGCGATCGGGCGCGCGGGTGCGCAGGACGTCCTGGACCGGCTGGAGCACGGCCTGGCCACGCAGCTCGGGGCGACCTGGCCCGAGGGCGTCGACCTCAGCTTCGGCCAGTGGCAGAAGATCGCGCTGGCCCGCGGGTTCGTGCGGACCGACCCGCTGCTGCTGGTGCTCGACGAGCCCACGGCGGCTCTCGACGCCGAGACCGAGCACGCGCTCTTCGAGCGGTACGCCGCCGCCGCGCAGGAGTCGCGGGAAAGCGGCCGGATCACATTCCTGGTCTCACACCGGTTCAGCACGGTGCGGATGGCCGACCTGATAGTGGTGCTCGACGGGTCGCGGCTGGTCGAGGTCGGCAGCCACGAGGACCTCCTCGACCGTGGCGGGACATACGCGGAGCTCTACGGCATCCAGGCGGCGGCCTACCGCTGAGTGTCGGCACACGGAGCGCATCCGCGAGTCAGCTGAGCTGGTGGGATCGCATGCCACGCCGAGCCTCGATGAACCGGCCGACCGGCTCGGCGGCTCGGGCGGCCAGTGGCCCGGTCACCGCCATGAGGAGCACGTACGCCGCGGCAAGAGTCGCCAGCCGTGGTTCCAGGCCCGCGGCCACGGCCAGGCCGGCGATGACGATGGAGAACTCACCGCGGGCCACCAGGGCTCCGCCGGCCCGCAGCCCCGCCAAGCTCGGCAGGCCGGCGCGGCGGGTGGCGTACCAGCCGACGGTGACCTTGGTCGCCGCGGTGACTGCGCCCAGCAACAGCGCCGGAACCGCGACCGCCGGGATCGAGGTGGGATCGGTCTGCAGCCCGAAGAACACGAAGAACACGGCGGCGAAGAGGTCGCGCAGCGGCCGCAGGATGGTCCGTGCGTTGCCGGCCACCTCGCCCGAGAGCGCGAGGCCCACCAGGAAGGCCCCCACCGCGGCCGAGACCTGCAGCGACTGCGCCACACCGGCGACGAGGATCGCCAGCCCGAGCACGCGCAGCAGCAATAGCTCGTCGTCGGAGGTGAACACCGCGCTGCTGATCGCATGGCCGTAGCGGAGCGCGGCGAAGAGCACCACCACGACGACGGCGACCGCGATGCTGATGGTGAGCCCGCCCTGGACCAGGCCGGCGCCTACCAGCACGGCCGAGAGGATCGGCAGGTAGACGGCCATCGCCAGGTCCTCGATCACGAGCAGGCTGAGGACCGTCGCAGTCTCCGGGTTGCCGGTGCGGCCCAGGTCGGACAGCGTCTTGGCGATCACTCCCGAGCTGCTGATGTAGGTCACGCCGCCGAGTACGACGGCCGCTTCGGGTCCCCAGCCGAGCAGCAGAGCCGCCACCGCGCCGGGGATGGCGTTCAGCACGAGGTCGAGGAGCCCACTGGCGGCGTGGGTGTGCAGCCCGCCCAGCAGCTCCTGCGCCGTGTACTCGAGGCCGAGGGTCAGCAGCAGCAGCACCACGCCGATCTCGGCACCCGTTGCCACGAACTCCTCGCTCGTGGCCAGTGGCAGCAGGCCGCCCTGGCCGAACGCGAGCCCGGCCAAGAGGTAGACCGGGATCGGGGAGATCCCGATCCGCTTGGCCAGGGTGCCGACGACCCCGAGTGCCAGAACCACCGCACCGATCTCGATGAGCAGTGATGCTGGATGCATGGCGCTCCGGTGCTCGAGCTCGCGCGGTCAGGCCTTCTTTGCCACCGTCAGGGTCGAGATAGTCACCGGCTGGTTCGGCTTGCCGTCTCCGGCCGGGGTCGAGCCGGCTGCGGCGATCTTCTGCAGTACGTCCAGCCCGGCGGTGATCCGGCCGAACGGGGTGTAGCTCGGCGGCAGGGAGCTGTCCTTGTAGACCAGGAAGAACTGGCTGCCGTTGGTGTTCGGCCCGCTGTTGGCCATGGCCACCGTGCCGGCGGGGTAGGTGGCGCCCTTGAGGTTCTCGTCCTTGATGGTGAACCCGGGGCCGCCCGAGCCGGTGCCGGTCGGGTCGCCGCACTGCAGGACCGACAGCTCACCCGAGGTGAGCCGGTGGCACGGCGTCTTGTCGAAGTACTTCATCTCCGCCAGGTAGCGGAAGGCGTTGGTCGTGCACGGCGCGTCCGCGCTCCGCAGGTCGAACTGCACAGTGCCGCGGTTGGTGACCATCGTGGCGGCGTACGGCACCTTGGTGTCGCCGGCGCTGAGCGGCGGCGCCCCGACGTCGCGGGCCGGCTTGGGTGCACCGGGCGGGCGTGGGTAGACGCAGGCTGCCCCCAGCTTCGCGGCCGTCGCGGCTGACCGGTCGGGGCGGGCCAGCTTGATGCCTGTGAAAGCAACGCCGCCCAGCACCAGCAGGGTAGCCACCGCGGCGCCAATCATGCCGTTACGGCGGCGCGCCCGCTCCCGCGCAGCGGCACGCCGGGCGGCCTGGCGGGCCAGCCGCTGCCGCTCGTTCTCGCGAATCCGCTTGCTGCCGGCCACGCCGCTGCCTCCCGTTCTGTGGGTTCGGTCCAGCCGCAGTCTAGGGACGCCGCCGATAGTCGGTCGTGCGGGAACGACCCGGCCGATACCCTGGCGATGTCCCCAGCCTTCGCTCTCCGGGAGGACGCACGTGCTGGTAGCCGGGTTCCCGGCCGGCGTGTTCGGCACGAACTGCTACATCGTCGCGCCGAGCGCCGGGGCGGAGTGCGTGGTGGTCGACCCAGGTCAGGATGCGACCGCCGGGATCGAGCAGCTGCTGGCTCTGCACCGGCTACGGCCGGTGGCGGTGCTGCTCACCCACGGGCACCTCGACCACGTCTGGTCGGTCGTGCCGGTGTGCGGCGCCCACGACGTACCGGCGTACGTGCATCCGGCGGACCGCGCGCTGCTCTCGGACCCGGCCCGCGGCCTGTCCCGCGACCTCGGGGCGATGCTCGGCGGCCTGGAGTTCACCGAGCCGGCCGACGTGCGCCCGCTCGAGGGCGCGGCGACGCTCGCGCTGGCCGGCCTGGAGATCCGGGTCGACCTGGCGCCGGGACACACGCCAGGATCGGTGACCTTCGGACTGCCCGGCGAGGAGCCGGTGCTCTTCTCCGGCGACCTGCTCTTTGCCGGTTCCATCGGCCGGACCGACCTGCCCGGTGGCGACTATGCCGAGATCCTGCGCTCCCTCGCCCGGGTATGCCTGCTGCTGCCGGACGAGACCAGGGTGCTCTCCGGCCACGGCCCGGCCACGACCATCGGCCGGGAGCGGGCCGCGAACCCCTACCTGCGGGAGGCGGCTCCGCTGGCCGCTCCTCGCCGGAGCATGTAGTGGCCGGCGCATTCTCCGCGCCCAAGGGTGTCCCGGACTACGTCCCGCCCCGATCGGGCGCCCTGCTCGCCGTCCGCGACGGCCTGGCGGCGCCGGCCCGCAGAGCCGGCTACTCCTACGTCGAGCTGCCCGTGTTCGAGGACACCGAGCTCTTCGCGCGGGGGGTCGGGCAGTCGAGTGACGTCGTCGCGAAGGAGATGTACACCTTCGCCGACCGCGGCGGCCGCTCGGTCACGCTGCGTCCCGAGGGAACCGCCGGAGTCCTCCGCTGCGTGCTCGAGCACGGTCTTGCGCTGGGCCAGCTGCCGGTGAAGCTCTGGTACGCCGGACCCTTCTTCAGGTACGAGCGGCCCCAGGCCGGCCGCTACCGGCAGCTGCACCAGGTGGGCGTCGAGGCGATCGGAAGCGACGACCCGGCCGTGGACGCCGAGGTGGTGGCGGTCGCCTACGAGGGTTACCGCAGCCTGGGGCTGCGGAGCTTCCGGCTGCTGCTGAACACACTCGGCGATGCGACCTGCCGGCCGGCGTACCGCTCGCTGTTGCAGGAGTTCCTTGCTGGGCTCCGGCTCGATGCCGAGACCCGCGAGCGGGCGGAGCTGAACCCGCTGCGGGTCCTCGACGACAAGCGCGCCGCGGTGCGGGAGCAGCTCGCCGGCGCGCCGTTGATGGCCGACCACCTCTGTGCCCCGTGCCGGGACCACTACGAGACGGTCCGCGCGCTGCTGGCCCGCGTGGGGGTCGAGTTCTCGGACGACCCCCGGCTCGTCCGCGGGCTGGACTACTACACCCGTACGACGTTCGAGTTCGTCCACGACGGTCTCGGGGCGCAGTCCGGCATCGGCGGTGGTGGTCGCTACGACGGGCTGTCCGAGGCGATCGGCGGTCCACCACTGCCCGGCGTCGGCTTCGGCCTGGGAGTCGACCGCACCCTGCTCGCGCTGGAGGCGGAAGGAGCTCCGCTGTCCGTGCCGCCGCGCTGTGAGGTCTTCGCGGTGTCGCTGGGGGAGGCGGCCCGCGCGCCGCTGTTCGCACTCGTGGTCGAGTTGCGGCGGGCCGGCATCGCCGCCGACATGGCGTACGGCGCCAGGGGCCTCAAGGGCTCGATGAAGGCGGCCGACCGTTCCGGCGCCGGAGTGGCGCTGGTGCTGGGGGACCGCGACCTCGCCGGGGGCGTGGTCCAGGTGAAGGATCTGCGGACCGGAGAGCAGTCCGGCGTACCGCTGGAGAAGGCCGTCGAAGAAGCGGCGCGACTGGTGGCCGAGCTCCGGTGATCCGCACCCATGAGGCCGGGGCGCTCCGGCTGGCGGACGCCGGCAGCACCGTCACGCTGGCCGGCTGGGTCGCGCACCGGCGGGACCACGGCGGCGTGATCTTCGTCGACCTTCGGGACGCATCGGGCGTGGTGCAGGTGGTGTTCCGCGAGGGGGAGCCAGCGGCCGAGGCTGCCCGCCTGCGCGCGGAGTTCTGCGTGCTGGTCGGCGGCACGGTGGCCGCGCGGCCGGCCGGCAACGAGAACCCGGAACTGGCCACCGGGGACGTCGAGGTCAGCGCGGCCTCGCTCGAGGTGCTCTCCGCCGCCGACCCGCTGCCGTTCCCGATCACCGGACAGGCCGGCGAGGTCGACGAGGTGGTCCGCTACCGGTACCGCTACCTGGACCTGCGCCGGGCAGGGCCGGCGGCGGCCCTGCGGACCCGCGCGCAGGTCACCAGAATCATCCGCGAGGTCATGGACCGGGCCGGCTTCGTCGACGTCGAGACGCCGTACCTGACCCGGTCCACGCCGGAGGGCGCCCGCGACTTCATCGTGCCCGTACGGCTGCAGCCCGGGCACTGGTACGCGCTGCCGCAGTCGCCGCAGCTGTTCAAGCAGCTGTTGATGGTCGCCGGGCTCGAGCGCTACTACCAGATCGCCCGCTGCTTCCGGGACGAGGACTTCCGTGCGGACCGCACCCAGGAGTTCACCCAGCTCGACATCGAGATGTCCTTTCTGGACGAGGATGACGTCTTCGCGCTGACCGAGCGCCTGTTCGCCGCTCTGTGGCGGGGGATCCTGGGCGTCGAGCTGGCGACCCCGTTCCCACGGCTGACGTACGCCGAGGCCATGGGGCGCTACGGCTCGGACAAGCCGGACCTGCGCTACGACCTCGAGCTGGTCGACCTGACCAAGCACTTCGCCGGCACGGCGTTCCGGGTCTTCCAGGCCGAGCACGTGGGGGCGGTGGTCATGCCAGGCGGCGCCGGCTCCACCCGCCGGGAGCTCGACGGCTGGCAGGACTGGGCCCGCGGCAGGGGGGCCAAGGGGCTGGCCTACGTGCTGGTCGACTCTGACGGCTCGCTGCGGGGCCCGATCGCGAAGAACCTCTCCGAGGCCGAGACGTCGGCGTTGGCGGCGGCGGCCGGCGCATCGCCCGGCGACGCGATCTTCTTCGCGGCCGGGCCGACCGTCGAGGCGCAGGAGCTGCTGGGCGCCGTCCGGGTGGCGATCGCTGCCAGGCGAGGCCTGGTTCGCGAGGGGGAGTGGCGCTTCCTGTGGGTGACCGACTTCCCGATGTTCGAGCCCACGGACGATGGCGGCTGGACCGCCGTACACCACCCGTTCACCGCGCCCACGCGCGGCTGGGAGGACGGGTTTGCGACCGACCCGGGTCGCGCGCTGGCCCGCGCGTACGACCTCGTGGGCAACGGGGTCGAGCTCGGCGGCGGCTCCATCCGGATCCATCGGGCCGAGATGCAGCAGCGGGTCTTCGATGTGATCGGGTTGTCGCGCGCAGTCGCGGAGTCGAAGTTCGGCTTCCTGCTCGAGGCGTTCCGGTACGGGCCGCCGCCGCATGGTGGCATCGCGTTCGGCCTGGACCGGTTGGCTGCCACGCTGGCCGGTAGCGACGCTATCCGGGAGGTGATGGCCTTCCCCAAGGCGTCCTCGGGAGGCGACCCGCTGACCGGCGCCCCGATGCCGATCACCGCGCAGCAGCGCAAGGAGGCGGGGGTCGACGTCGTACCCGATGAGCCGGCGCCGCCGCCGAACCGGCCAGCCGGCGAGACCCGCCCGGACGCCGCCCGCAGCTGACGCGGCGGCGCCGCACCAGCTAGCGATCCAGATCCCGCCAACGGGCCTGCTCCGCCCAATTGGTGCCGTCCACGGGATCCCGATCAGCGAACCGCCG
>JAABUN010008746.1_pt1 | contig 10212 bp, 10 predicted proteins | sample 5559311 | NCBI WGS metagenome assembly JAABUN01 (sample SAMN10711877, study PRJNA513370) | rock metagenome | isolation source: Antarctica rocks | place: Antarctica: Victoria Land, Siegfried Peak sud
CGCCGCCGGCCCGCACCTGACCCAGCAGGTCCGTCCGGGTGGTGTGCAGCACGTTCACCAGGTCGCAGCCGTCGTCGAGCAGCAGCTGCGGCCGGCTGTCCAGCACATCGTTCAGGTGCGCGAGACAGCCGGCCCGGTCCACTGCGTGACGCGCATGGACCCCGACCGAGTCGTCGACGACGAGCGCTGCAGCGACGTCGTCCTGGGTCGACAGCGGGTTCGAGGCGGCCAGGTGCAGCTCGGCCCCACCAGCCGCAAGCGTCCGCGCCAAGCACGCAGTTTCGGGTGTCACATGGGCACACAGCGCCACCCGCAGACCGGCGAGCGGCCGCTCGCGACCAAAGCGCGCCCGCAGCAGGCCCAGCACCGGCATGGCGCGCTCGGCGAACTCCACCCGGCGACGCCCCTGCCCGGCCAGCGTGAGGTCGGCGACGTCGTGCGGCGGCAGGGTCACGCCGGCCATGCTGTCAGTCGGTGCACACGACAAGCCCGGCAGCAGGTCGGGCCGGGCGATAGCGTGCGCGCCATGCCGGAGGCGAGGTCCCGTGGACGCTGACCTGGGACCCGACCCTGGCCGAAAGCGTGCTGCGAACGCAAGGCACCTTCGTACGGCCGCAGGCATGACGGCGCTCAGGCCGGGCCGGGCCGGACGTACGGTCTGCCGATGACCACCACCGCACTCGTGACCGACTCGACCAGCTATCTGCCACCCGGGCTCGCCGACGCACTGGGGATCACGGTCGTCTCGATGCACGTCGTGCTCGACGGCCGCTCCGTCCCGGAGGTCGAGCTCGACCCGGCAGAGTTCTACCGCCGGCTTCGCGCCGGCGCGACCCCGACAACCTCACAGCCGGCGCCCGGGGAGTTCCTCCAGGCGTACGACGCAGCCGGCGCCGAGCGGGTGCTGTGCGTGACGGCGGCCGCGGCACTGAGCGGGTCGCACCAGAGCGCACTGCTCGCCGCCGGGATGACCGATCTGCCGGTCGACGTGGTGGACTCCGGGACCATCGGCGGTGGCCTGTGCCTGGTCGTGCTCGAGACGGCGCGCGGGATGGCCGCCGGCGCTTCCCACGACGAGGCGCTGGCGCTGGCCCAGTCGTTGGCTGGCCGTGTCGCCTCGACCTGGTCCTCCGACACGACGGCGCTGCTGGCGGCGGGCGGGCGGCTGCCGGACGACGTGCCGGAGGGCATCGCGGTGTTCGCGCTGGACGGGGGGCAGGTCCGGGTCCTCGGAGCGGCACGGTCGGTAGAGGAGTCGATCGACTTCCAGGTGGACGTGATCCGGGCGTCGGCCGCGCAGTCGCCGACCCGCGTCACCGTCGGGCACGGCGACGTGGCCGAGCTGGCCGATGCGCTGGTGGAGGCGCTTTCCGGTGTCGACGGGGTGCTGGGCATCGACCGCTACGTCGCCGGCCCGGTCGTCGCGGCACACGCCGGCGCCGGAAACGTCGGCGCCAGCTACCTGCGGGCAGCCGACTGACCGGAGCTCAGGCCGAGGCGCCGAGCCTGCTTCGGAAGGCTGGGAACGGTTCTGCTCCTGCTGCTGCTGCTCTCCGCGCGTGGCCTGGTCCGGCTCGTGCGGTCCGACGGGTACGGCGTGACGCCCCCGCCCGCCGACCGGCTACCCCGCCGACCGGCTACCCAGCCGACCGTACGCCGTCGGCCGGTGAACTGTCGGCGGACGGGCTGAAGAGGTCCGGCTCGAGGTAGATCGACCGGGCGATCGGCACGGCGGCGCGGATCCGCGCCTCGGCCTCGTTGATCGCCTTCGCCAACTCCTCGACGGACAGCGCTGGGGCCACCCCGATCTTGGCCGCCACCAGCAGCTCGTCCGGCCCTATGTGTGCCGCCTTGAGGTGGATGATGCGGGTGATGGCCGAGCCGTCGACCATGGCGGTGCGGATCTGGGCGACCTGCTCAGCCGTTCCGCCCTCGCCGATGAGCAGGCTCTTCATCTCGATGACGAGGAAGACGGCGATGATCAGCAGCAGGATGCCGATGGCCATCGTGCCGAGGGCGTCCCACAGCAGGTCGCCGGTGATCGCGGCGAGCGTGACGCCGAGCAGTGCGAGCAGCAGACCGACGAGCGCGCCGAGGTCCTCGAGCAGCACCACCGGCAGCTCGGGGCTCTTGGCCGTGCGCACGAAGCGCCACCAGGACTGCTCGCCCTTGACCTTCTTGGACTCGACGATGGCGGTACGGAAGGAGAAACCCTCGGCGACGATGGCGAACAGCAAGATGGCGACCGCCACCCCCGGACTGGTCAGCTCCCCGCCGTCCGCCGCCTCCTCCAGCTTGTGGTAGCCCTCGTAGAGCGAGAACAGCCCACCGAGCGAGAACAGCACCAGCGCGACGACGAAGGCCCAGAAGTAGCGCTCCCGGCCGTAACCGAAGGGATGCTCCTCGTCAGCGGCCTTCTTCGCCCGCTTGCCACCGAGCAGCAGCAGCCCCTGGTTGCCGGAGTCCGCCACGGAGTGCACCGACTCGGCGAGCATGGCGCTCGAGCCGGTGACGAGGAAGCCGACGAACTTGGCCACCGCGATGACGGCGTTCGCGATCAGGGCGGCCAGGACCGCCTTGGTGCCGTGACCGTCGCCACCGGCGCTCATCTGGGCCTGCTCATCGGGGCGTCCTCATCGGGGTGGCGATCCTCTGCTTCAGCGAGGTGATGGCATGGACGGGACTCGGATCGATGCCTTGCAGCAGAGCCAGATAGGTGGTGGCGTAGTCGGCCAGTCCCACCAGCGAGGCCAACCGGGACACGGCGCTGTCCCCCTCGGCAAGCAGCTGCACCACCGGGACGCCCCCCTCGCGCGCCATCTCGGCGCTGACCTCGGCCCGCCGGGCGACCTGAGGGTGCTCCTCGCCGTCACGCAGCAGGACCAGCGCCAGCTGCGTGGCGTCCGGTCCGTCCTGCTCCCGGTCGGCGAACAAGTCCTCGCCTCGGCTGCTTTTCGCTGCGAACGGCCCGTCAAAGGCGACCACCTGGTTGTGGTCGGCCTCGGGAAGCACCCCCCACACCGCCGGCAGCTTGGCGTTCTCGTTGAGCTGGCAGGCGAAGCGGTACGCCGCGCTCGCCGTCATCGGCGAGGCGCCCCACACGACCGGCAGCGCGCCGTCCAGATCGAGCGCGAGCCGCTTCGCGGGGTTGACCAGCGAGTCGGCGTCGGGGCGGCACCGGCCGGCGACCTGCTCGAGAGTCACGGCAGCCGCCTCGACCACCTCGACCGGCGCGTGCAGCAGCCCGAGGGCGTGACCGGCGACGATCAGCGGCGTCGACAGGGCCCAGATCGACGCCCGCGGCTGGCGTCCCTGTGTGACAGGCACGAACACAGCTCGGCCACGCTGGCCCAGGTCGTCGAGCGGGGAGCCCGACCGGCCCACCACGAGCAGGCGGCAGCCGCGCCGGACCGCCTCCTCCAACGCCGACAGCGGCTCCTCGGTCGAGCCCGAGCACGACACGGCGACGACGAGGTCGACCGGACCGACCCAGGCCGGCAGGCCGTAGCCACGGTGGGTCAGGATCGGCACCGGGCTGCCCAGCCCGGCGATGCCGGCGAGGATGTCCCCGGCGATGCCGGAGCCGCCCATGCCGCACACGACGACGGCCCGCGGACGGCCGTCGGCGGCCAGCGACGCCACGCCGGCTTCGGCAGCCAGCACCGCAGCCTCCCGCACCTGGGCGGCGCTCGAGGCCACCGCCGGCAGCATGGCGCCCGGGTCGCCGGCCTCGAGCAGGGCGACGTCGTCGAGCACGTCCCCCCGGAACGGGGTCACGCGGGCTTGCGGGCTTGGTCGGCGAGCAGCACCGGGATGTCGTCACGGACCGGATAGGCAAGGCCGCAGCCGGTGCAGACGAGCTCCTCGGCAGCCTCATCGACGCGCAGCGGGCTGATGCAGGCCGGGCAGGCGAGGATGTCGAGCAGGGCGGCGTCGAGCTTCATGGACGCACTCTAGCGAGCGGCACCGGACGCCGAGCCTGCCGGACCTCCGTCAGCTGCCGTTCGCGTCCATCCATCGGTTCAGCCGGAGGTTGGCGTAGGGCGTCACCAGCGGCAGACCCAGCAGCAGACCCACCGGAGCGTTGTAGGGCTGCGGGATGACGGCCAGGCCGAGCACCAGCACGTTGACCCCGGCGAGGGCCATGCCCAGCATCTTGGTCTCGCTCAGTCCGCTGGCCGAGACCTCGCCCTCGTCCGGGACCATCCGGTCGTCGAGCTGGCGGAGTCGGCTGAGCAGTCCCATGGCCCGAGTATGCCCGATCATCGACGTCCTGGCTGCCGCTTCTCAACCGCGGATGAGACCTAACACCTCATCCCGGATGCGCTCCATCGTGGCTTCGTCCGGCGCCTCGACGTTGAGCCGGAGCAGCGGCTCGGTGTTGGAGGCCCGCACGTTGAACCACCAGCCGTCCGCCGACTGCACGGTCAGACCGTCCAGCTCGTCGATCTCCTGCTCGGCGTAATGCTCCCGGATCTTCGCGACCCGGCCGGCTGAATCGTCGACGGTCGAGTTGATCTCGCCGCTGGCGGCGTATCTGTCGTAGGACGCGAGCAGCTGCGACAGCGGGCCGTCGTAGGTGCCGAGCGCGGCCAGCGTGTGCAGCGCGGCGAGCATGCCCGAGTCGGCGTTCCAGAACTCCGCGAAGTAGAAGTGGCCGGAGTGCTCACCGCCGAAGATTGCGCCGGTACGTGCCATCTCGGCCTTGATGAAGGAGTGCCCCACCCGGGTGCGGACCGGGGTGCCACCGTTCTCGGTCACCACCTCGGGCACGGCCTTGGAGGTGATGAGGTTGTGGATCACCGTCGACCCCGGCGCCTTCTTCAGCTCCCGCTCGGCGATGAGGGCGGTGAGCACCGACGGGCTGACGATCTCGCCCCGCTCGTCGATGACGAAGCAGCGGTCGGCGTCACCGTCGAAGGCCAGCCCGACGTCGGCGCCCTCGGCCAGCACCCGGGCCTGCAGGTCGGCGGTGTTCGCCGGGTCGATGGGGTTTGCCTCGTGGTTCGGGAAGCTCCCATCCAGCTCGAAGTACATGCTCGTGGTGTCGAGCGGCAGGCCGGTGAAGACGGCCGGCACCGTGTGCCCGCCCATCCCGTTCCCGGCGTCCACGACGACCGAGAGCCGGCGGATCGCCTCGATGCCAGGGACCAGCTCCTTCATGTACGCGGCGTAGCCGGCCAGCACGTCCTGCTGCGTGACGGTGCCGGGCTTCCCGTCGTAGGCCGGCAGGCCGCTGTCGAGGTAGGCCTCGGCGTCCTCACGCAGCTGCGCGAGGCCGCTGTCCTGACCGACCGGCCGAGCACCCGACAGGCACAGCTTGATGCCGTTGTACCGGGCCGGGTTGTGGCTGGCGGTGAACATCGCGCCGGGGACGTCCATCGTGCCGGCGGCGTAGTAGAGCAGATCGGTCGAGCCGAGACCGGCCTCGACGACGTCGACGCCCTGGCTGGTCACCCCTTCGGCGAACGCGGCCGACAGGTCCATCCCGGACTCGCGCATGTCGCGGGCGGTCACGATCTTGGGGGCGCCGGCAAAGCGGGCGAAGGCCGCCCCGAGCGCCCGCGCGATGTCAGCGTCCAACTCGGCGGGCACCAGCCCGCGTACGTCGTAGGCCTTGATGATGGTCGACAGGTCGCGGGTCACAGACGCGACCCTAGAGGGCGCTAGGCGAGCTTGTACTTCTGGGCCTTGCCGAGCACGGTGGCGATGTCCAGACGGCGACCCGCCTGCGTCCACGACCGGCTCTCGCAGCTGTGGCAGGAGGCGAAGTCGACCGGCGAGCCGTCGGTGAGCGTCATGGTGATCGAGGTGACCCGGCTGCTGGCACATGAGCCGCACACGGGCAACTGACCGGCCGGGACGAGAACGAGCGACATCGGGGCTCCTGGCAGTCGAGGGAAGGTGTTACCGACTGCTTCGGCGACGAAGGGGACCGGGCTTGAGAATGCGGCGCGTCGCGGACAAACCGGACAGCCAGCGCGCTCAACCCGGCGTCGGCAGCGCCCGCAGGTGGCCGCGACGACCGGTCCCGGGGTCCTGCCCGCCACCTGGGACAGGCCCGCCGGAGCGGTCGGGCGTGGGGCGGGCGGCCTCGCGGACGGCATCAGCCAGCGCCTCGAGGTCGTCACTACTGCGGGACCGGGCGGTCTCGGCGCTGTCGCGCTGGTGCCGCACGACCTCCCAGCCCCGGGGGGCCGTCAGTCCCTGCGCATGTTCCTCGCACAAGTCGTAGCAGTGCGGCTCGGCCTGCACGGCGAGCGGCCCGACGACGGCGGCACGGTCGGCATAGGCGTAGGTGAGCGTGGCGACGGCAGGACTGGTGCAGGCGGTACGGGAGCAACGCCGGACAGAGCTCACGGCCGGGACGCTAGCCGTCCGAGCCCCTTCCGGCCAGCGACGCGCCGCGCCTGCGCGGCTCGGGCCCCCCGCTCGCCTACCCTTCGCGCGTGGACACCGCCCGCCTGACCCGCCGCCGACGGCGCGACCGACACGGCCGTGGACTGCGGAGCCCGCTCGTCCCGCCGGTCGTCAACGTCGGCGGCCGGGACGTCCGGGTGCCGGCCTCGCAGACCCGCAGCCAGCGTTTCGACGACCTCGTGCTCGACGCGGTCGAGGACCTGGAGCAGCGCTGGGGGCAGGAGCTCCAAGGCGTGGAGTTCGCCGTCGAGGATGTCCCAGCGGTTCCGCTGCGCAACGACGCCGTGCTCGACGATGATGTGCTGGCTGACCAGACATGCGGCGGAGCAGTGCCGCTGGGGCGCGTGCTGCCCACCGGCGTCGATGAGCAGGGCCGGCGAACCGCCCCCAGGATCGTCGTGTATCGCCGGCCGCTGGAGGCTCGCGCTGCCGACCGTCTCGACCTCGCGGACCTCGTGCGCGAGGTCGTCGTCGAGCAGGTCGCCCGGCTGTTGAATCTCGACCCCGACGACGTCGACCCGCCGGCGGCCTGAGACCCGCGCCGGCGCGCGACAGCTCAGCCGACGGCGCGCTTGAGTCGGCGACGCTCCCGCTCGGACAGCCCACCCCAGATGCCGAAGCGCTCGTCCTGCCCCAGCGCGTATTCCAGGCAGTCGCCCTTCACATCGCAGCCGACGCAGATGCGCTTGGCCTCCCTGGTGGAGCCGCCCTTCTCGGGAAAGAACGCCTCCGGGTCGGTCTGCGCGCACAGCGCCTGCTCCCGCCACGACAGCACGCCCGTATCGGCATCACCCAGGGCGGCGACCAATTGCAGTGGCTCGCTCATCTCGTCTCCTCGGACCAGATCACGTCCGGGCCGGCGATTGCCGGCCCGCGGTGGGTGTCACCGGACAGAGCGGCGAAGCGCCGGCTGTGCGGGGGGAACGACACGTATGTAATTACACGCGTGTCTTGCCCGTCCGTCAAGGCGTGAGGTGCTATCGCCGGGACCGCCCGGACCGTGTGCTAGGACCTGCGGCGGCGGAACAGTGCGCGCAGGCTCACGTCCTCGTTGCTGTCGTCGTCCTCAGCGGCCGACGCCCGGCTGGCCCAGCTGGTCTCGGCCTCGGGCTCTTCGTAACGCGCCGGCGCCAGTCGGTGCGGGGGGGCGGCAGCGTCGAGAGCGACGTTCGGTCCGGGCACCGTAGGCATCGCGTCGAGCCGTCCCCGCCGATCCGCGGCGGAAGCCCGGTCCTGGGTGGGGGTCTGCTGCCTGTCCTGCGGGCGAGAGGATCGGCCGGCGCCGCCCGATGTGGCCGGCCGGACCTTCACGGCCGTGAAGTCCGAGGGCGCCTTCGGGGTCGCGGCGGGGTAGCGAGACGACGTCCCCCCGGCCGGGGAGGAGGCCGCCGATCTGGCCGGTGCCGCTTTGGACCGAGCCGGCGCCCTGCCGGGCACGGCCCTGCCAGGCACGGGCTTTCCAGCCACGGGCTTTCCAGCCACGGACTTGCCAGGCACGGACTTGCCAGGCACGGACTTGCCGGGGATGGGCTTGGCCGCGGGCGGCGGCACGGGCGCGGTCCTTGCAGCAGCGGATCTGGCCGGCGCCGGCTTCGGCGGCACCGGGCTGGTGGGACGCGGTGTGGAGCTTCCGGACGTGGCGCCCGACGGCCGGCCGGCGCTGGACTTCGCCAGCGGCCCGGCGGGCACAGCTCTGGCTGCCGGTTTGGCAGGAACAACCGACGCAGCCCGGGTGCCGGGCTGCAGTCCACCGGTCCGGGCGCTGCCTGGCCGGTCCGCGGATGGCGGTGGGCTGGCAGCGGCCTTCTTGGCGGCGGTCTTACGGGGCGCCGGCTTGGTCTTCGCACGGGCAGCCGGTGCGGCCACGGCCGGCGGCTCCGCGGGCGCGAGCTGCCGGACGGCCGAGGGAAGGTCGTCGGGGTTCGGCCGGACCGGCGCCGGTGGGGCCGTCCGGTAGCGCTGGGCGTCGCGGGCATCCCGCCGGCGGTCGACGGCGCTGCCGACGCGTTCGGCCAGGGCCGCGCGGTCCTTGACCGACAGCCCGGCGGCGAAGGTGTCCAGCACCTCGTACAGCACCCGGTCCCGCTCGGTCTCGAGCAGCAGGTCCCGCCGCTCCAGGTAGTCGACGAGCGCCTTGCCGGCCTCGGACAGCTGCTCGGTGCCGGAGCCCAGCCCGCTGCTCGCATCCGCCACCCCGGCGACGGCCCGAGCCAGCTCTTCGCGGACGCGTTCGAGCTGGACCTCCACCTCCGAGCGAATCTCCAGCACCACACCTTCGGCCACCGCCTTGGCGCCCTGCACGACCTCGAAGGTGCGGGTCGGCCACTCGAGCCGGAAACTGCTCACGGCCGTCTGCAGCTCGCTGGTCACGCCATCGACGCGGGCCAGGCCTGCGGTCGTCTGCTCGGCGACCTCGGAGTTGCGGATGAGCGCACCGTCCAGCGCGTCCAGACGGTCGGTCAGGCGGGCCGAGGACGCGTTCACGGTGCTGTCGAGCCCGGCGAGTCGCTCGGTCAGACCTGCGACCTGCGCTGCGGCCTGGGTGATCAGCTCCTTGCGCAGATCGCGGGCGGCCTCGACCATGTCGTCCCGGACGACGTCGAGCCGCGCCTGCACCTCCTCGCGCTGACGCTCGGTGGCGGCGGTCAGAGCAGTGAGGCGCTCGCCGGACTCGCGGGTGCCGACCGCCCCGGCCGCCAGCTCGGCCCGCACGTCGGCGAGCCGGGAGGTGAAGGTGGACTCCAGCGTGATGACGTGGGCGCCGACCGAGGTGTCGAGCTGGTCGAGCCGCTGCTCGACGGCGGCTCGCAGGTCCGTGAGGCTCGACGTCGTCTGCTCACTGAGACCGGCAAGGACCGAGAGACGCTCGGCGGTGGCGCGGGTCGCCGAGGTGGATCCGGTGACATCACGGGCCAGCTCGCCGAGGCGGTCGGCGACCACGCCGTACTTCTCCTCGATCCGCTCGAGCAGGTCCTCGCGTAGCGCACGGGTGATCTCCGCCACCTCCGCGCGGGTCTCGGTCATGGCGCCGCGCAACACCTCCGTGCTGTCGGTGTCGGCGCTGACCAGCCTGTCACGCAGCGCCTCGACGGTGCCGACGACGTCCGAACGCAGCAGGCGCACCGACTCGTTGACCGCCGAGCCGGCCACCGTGAGCTCATCGATGCGCGGCGTCAGCGTGCCGATCTCGGTGGCCACGTCGGAGCTGATGACAGTCATGGCGGTGGCCACCTGGGCCCGGACCTGCTCCAACCTGCCCTCGACGGAGCTCTGCAGGCCGGTGATGCGCCCGGCACTGGTCTCCTCCCGCTGAACGAGATCGAGCCACAGCGCGTCGACGACGCCGCCGAACCGATCGGCGAACAGCTCGAAGTCCGCCCGCGTCTGGCCGCGTCCCTCCGCCAGCGCTGCCGACACCGAGTCCCCGAGGCCGGTCATCGACTCAGAAAGCGTCGAGCCGAAGCCGTCCAGGGTGCTGTGGACCGTGGCAGCGATCTCAGCGACGGCCTCACGGTCCTGCTGCGCCTCGCCGCGGGCGACCGCGAGCGCGCCCATGAGCTCCCGGCGCAGGTCGTCGTTGCGCAGTCGCAGGACGTCGGCTATCCGGTCGAACAGGGTGTTCTCGAGCTCGGCCAGCCGCGTCCCGGTGACCTCCCCCACGCGGCCGACCAGCAACTCGGCGGAGTCGCGGCCCTCCTCGGCGACGCGCCGGTCGAGCCCTTCGACGCTCTGCGCGAGGCGTTCGAGCCGCTCCGTCGTCGTGCTCGCGCCGTCCCTCGCCAGCGCCTCGAT
>JAABUN010008747.1_pt1 | contig 10212 bp, 10 predicted proteins | sample 5559311 | NCBI WGS metagenome assembly JAABUN01 (sample SAMN10711877, study PRJNA513370) | rock metagenome | isolation source: Antarctica rocks | place: Antarctica: Victoria Land, Siegfried Peak sud
GATCTCGGGCGAATCTGCGAGTACGGGACGATCCGCGTGGCCGGCCCCCTGGAGGTGGAGAGCTTCGCCCAGGTGCACCACCTGGTCGCGACCGTCGAGGGGAGGTTGCGGCCCGCGACGGGTCCGATCGACGTGATGCGAGCGGTCTTCCCCGGCGGTTCGATCACCGGTGCGCCCAAGATTCGGGCCATGCAGATCATCGACGAGCTGGAACCGACGCGGCGGAGCCTATACACCGGGGCGGTCGGCTACTTCGGCCGGGGCGGGACGGGTGGCTTCAACATCGCGATCCGGACGCTCCTGATCGAAGGGGATCGCCTCAGCTACCAGGTGGGGGGTGGGATCGTGGCCGACTCGGCCGCCGAGGCCGAGTATCGCGAGACGCTCCACAAGGGCGAAGGGCTCCGCCAGGTCCTGGAAGCGGCGGAGCGGCGACGATGATCTGGACGGAAGGTCGCATCGTCGCCGACGGCAGCCTGGCGATCGCGACCGCCGACCGCGCGCTGGAACATGGCCTCGGCCTCTTCGAAACCTTACGCACCCGGAACGGCCATCCCGCGCTGCTGGATCGCCACCTGGATCGCCTCCGACGTTCGGCCGAGACGCTTCATCTCCCGCTGGATCCGGCCAGACTGCCCGATGCCGGCGCGGTCGCCGCACTGTTGCGGGAGAGCCGGGTGGAAGGGGAAGCCCGGCTGCGGATCACCGCGACGGGGGGCGTGTCGGCCTCGGCGGGCTCGACCGTCTGGATGCGCTGCGACCCACTCTCTGCCGATGCGGCGATGACGGGAGCCGTCCTCGTGCCCGCCCCCTGGCCGATCGTCTTCGATGATCCCCTGGCGAGGCACAAGAGCCTGAACTACTGGTCGCGGCGCCTGGCGTTCGAAGCGGCTCGCGAGCGAGGCGCGGACGAGGCCCTCTTCTCGACGCCGGATGGGCGGATCTGGGAGGGGAGCCGGACGAACCTGTTCCTCATCCGGCAGGAAACCCTCTGGACGCCCGGCCTGGAGGGGCCGATCGTGCCCGGCATCATGCGAGGACTGGTCCTCGAACTGGCGCCTGCGCTCGGCCTGGCGATCCGGGAGGGGGACCTGTCGGGCCACAATCTGGAGCAGGCCGAGGAGGTCTTCCTGACGAATGCCGTCCGCGGGATCATCCCCGTCGCCCGGGCGGCGGATCGAGTCTTCGAGGCCCCCGGCCCCTGGACGCGCCGGCTCCGCGATGCGACTCTCGAAAGGCTCGAACGGGAAGGAGGGAGGACATGACGACCGTCGATGACGTCGGCCGTTGGCTCGAAGCGTTCGCGCCCGTGCGCCTGGCCGAGCCCTGGGACAACGTGGGCCTGCTCTGGGGCGATCCGCATACGCACGTCGAGCGGGTCATGACCTGCTTGACCGTGACGATGGAGACCGCCATCGAAGCGGTCGAGGAGCGGGCGGAGCTGATCGTCAGCCACCATCCGGTCCTGTTCAAGGGGGCGAAACGGGTCCGGGCGGACCGTCCGGAGTCCGCGCCGCTCTGGAGGCTGGCACGGGCCGGGGTCTCGATCCATAGCCCTCACACCGCCTTCGACAACACGAAGGGCGGGATCAACGACCTGCTCGCCGCCCGGCTCGGCCTGATCGAGGTGCGGCCCCTCCGGCCTTCCTCGGGCCCCGCGACGTTCAAGGTGGTCGTCTTCACCCCCCGGACCGATCGCGACGCCGTCCTCTCCGCCGCGTTCGCCGCGGGTGCCGGCGGGATCGGTGCCTACCGCGAGTGCTCGTTCACCAGCCCCGGCCTCGGGACGTTTCACGGCGAGCAGGGGACGAATCCCGCCGTCGGCCAATCGGGCAGTCGCCAGTCGGTCCGCGAGCACCGGGTCGAGATGGTCTGTCCGGCCGGACGGCTCACCGCAGTCCTGGCCGCGATCCGCTCGCGTCATTCCTACGAGGAACCGGCGATCGATGTCGTCTCCCTCGACACCTCGGGGAGAGGCGAGGGAGCGGGGAGGATCGGCCGCCTCACTGAGGCCGTTACGCTCGGGGAATTCGCCGCAAGGGTGGCGAGGGCACTGCGCGCGCCCGGGATGCAGATCGTCGGAGGGCGGGATCGACTCGTCGAGCGGGTCGCCATCGTCTGCGGCGCCGGCGACGACTCGCTGGGAGACGCCGCCGCGGCCGGGGCCGACGTCTTCCTGACCGGCGAGGCACGATACCACCGCGCAATCGAGGCCGAAAGTCTGGACCTCGGCCTGGTCGTCGCGGGGCACCACGCCACCGAGCGCCCGGGCGTCGAGGACCTCGCCGAGCGGATCGCCGGCGCCTTCCCCACCCTGACCGTCTGGGCGAGTCGCCAGGAGCACGATCCCCTGCGCCCCATCTCGTGACGGCGAGACGTCATGTCTGCCGGTATGAAAAAACCCCCGGGGTGTCCCGGGGGTTGAGAAAGGTCCGGCCACACATGCGTTCGGTCCGGAAGGATGAACGGCCCGATGGGCGGTCGATCACTCGACGGGGGAGGCGGCGACGGTCTCGGCCGCATCGCCCGCGCTGGCCTTGCCACCGCGCGTGGCGGGGACCGCCAGATAGGTCTGATGCTCCCATTGACCGGCCCAGGCCTGGCCCGCCCATCGTTGCAACGAGATGGCACGGACGGTCGGCCGGTCCTCGTCACGGATCACTTCACCCCAGGCACCGGCGTAGGCGGCGCGAACCTGAGACGAACTCTCGCCGACGCAAAGCAGACGCTCGCCCCCGGGAGCCAGGCAAGCCACGGCCCTCCAGTCCTGAGCACCTGTGGATTCCGACATACTCATAATGGAAAAAATCCCCGCCCGACGGATCCCTTCCCCGCGGGCCCCCTTTCAGGGACCAACATCGAACGAGGTGCCGGGTCTTCAAGTCATCGACAAAAACGAAGCTCGAGAAAGTCGCGAGGAGGTGGAGCCCGTTTCGTCCGCGCGGTGGTGGAACAATATTGTCCACCCCATTGATTTTACGGGCTGAGGGACATCTCGGCAACCCAAACCACTCGTCCGCAGCCCCGGAACTCCGAATCCCTGCTCAATTAAGCGGCTCACGGAGAGCGAGTTACCGACGACTTACCCCTTCGGAGTTGCTCGCGGAGGATTCGGGTTCAACCGGCCACCTCGACCATTTCACCTCAGTATTGTAGCTACAGTGACCCAAAGTGGCGAACCAAATCGCGGAAATTTCGCCGGACGCCGGACTTGGCCCAAAACATGCACGCGAGCGAGTCATACGGTGTGTAGGATTTGTCAAATCGTCATGAAGAAAATGCGGGAGGTCGCGGCTCACGACGTCGCGGGCTTCAGGAGCACCTTGCCGCGCCGGCCGACGACCTCGGCGGCTCGCACGGCGTCGCCCACGGCTTCGAGGGGGAACGTGGCGCCGACCTCCGTGTTGAGGATCCCGGCGCGGATCATCGCCGCGATCTCGCGGAACAAGAGGAGCATCTGGGGGATATTCCGCTCACGGGCCCAATGGCCGAGCCAGAATCCCTCGACGACTCGCTTGCCGGCGATCATCCGCCGGGGATCGATCCGCAGCGACTCGCCCGAGAGGGTCCCGTAGACGAGCATGCGCCCGTCCGCGGCCAGCGATTCGAAGACCCCCGTCCCGGTGTCTCCCCCCACGGGGTCGAGGGCATAGCGGACGCCGTCGGTCCCGGTCAGGTCGCGGACCTGATCGGCGATCGGCCCATTCGAGGACGAGAGCACCACGTCGGCGCCCAATGCCTTCAGCTCGTCGATCGCCTCGGGGCGACGCACCACGTTGGCCGTCTTGATGCCGTCGTGCCGTGCCAGCTTGATCACCATCCTCCCCAGCGCCGAGCCGGCCGCCGACTGGAGGAGCCATTGGCCTTTCGGGACGGCCAGGACGTGGCGGACCATCGCCAGGACGCTCGCCGGATTGACGAAGAAGGAGGCCACCTGCTCGTCGGGCAAGTCATCGGCGACCGGCCGCGCCTGCCGGGCGGAGATCACCGCATACTCCGACCAGTTGCCCCCCTTGTCGTTCAAGACCGCGACCCGCTTCCCCTTCACGAGCCAGCCGAGCAGGCCCGGCCCGACCTCATCGACGACCCCCACCCCTTCGAAGCCCACCGAGGCGGGCAGCTTCGGCAACACCCCGTATCGCCCCCGGACCACGAGCAGATCGGACGGATTGACCGGGCTGGCGATCATCCGGACGCGGACCTGGCCGGGACCCGGCTCGGGCATGGGGACTTCCCGGACGCTCAGGACATCGGCGGGCTCGCCGAACTGATCGAACATGATCGATTTCATGGGGACTCTTCACCTGATGCGGAGGGAGAATGACACGTCGCGCGGCTCGTCCTTGAGACTCGACGTCGTCGGGGGAGGGCCGGACCCGACGACGTTCGAATCTACGGGACGAGGAGGGATGCGCTTGGGGATCGGCCGGGCGTGCGATATCTTAAACGCTCCCACGCCGGAAACCCACCAGGGAGTCAGGACATGACCGACGACCCGCTGGTCCGCACCGACTGGCTGCAAGACCACCTCGAGGATGCCGACCTCCGCGTGGTCGACATCCGAGGTTACGTGACGACCCGCCCCCTCGAACCTGGCGTCGAAGAGGCGACCTACCGAGGCGCGGGGGACGAATACCTCGCCGGCCACATCCCGGGCGCGGTCTTCGTCGACTGGACGACGGACATCGTGGACCCGGACGACCCCGTACCCGCCCAGATTGCCCCCGCCGACCGGTTCGCCGAGGCGATGTCGAGGCGTGGGATCGGCGCCGCGACCAGGGTCATCGCCGTGGACCACATGGGAGGCCAGTTCGCCACCCGGCTCTGGTGGGCGCTGACGTATTACGGGCACGAGGCGGTGTCGATCCTCGACGGCGGCTGGAACCGCTGGGTCGAGGAGGAGCGTCCCGTCGAGTCGGGTCCGGTCTCCGTCGCGCCGACGGCCTTCCACGCGACGCCACATGCCGAGATGCGCGCAGCCGCCGCGGACGTCCTGGCGTGGCTCGGCCAGGCCGACCTCCAGCTTCTCGACGCCCGCGACGCCGGCCAGTTCACGGGGGCACGCCGACGCGGCCCGCGCGGCGGGCACATCCCGGGCGCGGTCAACCTCCCGCGCGAGCTTTTCTTCGCCGAAGGGGGGGGCTTCCTGCCCAAGGAGGAGATCGGTCGCCGGATCGACGCCCTGGGCCTGCGGCCCGATCGGCAGACCGTCGCCTACTGCAACGGGGGCGTGGCCGCGACCGTCGCGCTCTTCCACCTGCACCGGCTCGGCTTCTCGCGGCTGTCGAACTACGACGGTTCGTGGAACGAGTGGGGGCCCCGGCTGGACCTGCCGACGGAACCATGAGGCGGGAGCGAGGGCGACGCGGTCCCGCCCCGTCGAGGTCCATTCCTGCGCCGTGGGGGGTTCCCCCGAAGCCGCCGGCATGATTCGGGGCGATTCACCCGCGAGGCCCGCGGTGAGACCTTGCGAACCATAAAGACGGCGACCATAGTACTTCCTACCAAGGCCCTCGTCGCCGGGAGGATGAGGGCGGGGGCGTCTCTTCCGAGGTCCATCCCCGAGGGGCATCCAGGGAGATAGTTTTGATGCCGGAACACGATCCCAAGACCAAAGGCGGCCCGAACGGGCCGAGCCGCCGCGACTTCCTCCGAGGCTCGGGACTGGCGGCGGCCACGGCCGTCCTGACCGGGCCGGCCACCGCGGCCCTGGACGACCAGAAGGCGGCCGACTCGGAGCCGAAACTCCTCTCCGGCGACGTCGAGCTCACGCTCAAGGTCAACGGCGAGGACCGATCTTGCACCGTCGAGCCCCGGAGCACGCTGCTCGACACGCTCCGCAATCGCCTCGACGTCACCGGCCCCAAGCGGGTCTGCGATCGCGCCAGCTGTGGCGCCTGTACGGCGATCGTCGACGGCGACGCGGTGTATTCGTGCACCGTGCTGGCCGTCTCGTGCAAGGGCAAGACGATCGAGACCACCGAGAGCTTCGACGCCGGTGAGAAGGGGATCCCCCACGCCTTCCACCAGAGCGATGCCCAGATGTGCGGCTACTGCACGCCCGGCTTCGTCACCGCGTGCAAGGCCCTCCTCGATCACAACCCCAACCCGACGCTCGAAGACGTCAAGCGCGGGCTCAACGGCAACATCTGCCGGTGCGGCACCTACATCGGTGTGTTCGAAGCGGCGCTCGCCGCGGCCAAAGCCATGAAAGGAGCCTGAACCATGGCAGGTTGGCCCGAAAACCCCCGCCTCATCGGCACGCGAATCCCCCGCCTCGACGGCCTCCCCAAGGCTTCGGGCAAGGTGAAATACCCCAGCGACATCCGCCCCGAGGGGATGCTCTTCGGGGTCATGTTGTACAGCCCCCACGCGCACGCCAAGGTCCGGTCGATCGACACCTCGGCGGCCGAGAAGATGCCCGGCGTCAAGGCCGTGCTGGCGATCGCCAAGGAGGGGACGACCCTCCGCTACCAGGGCGACGACGTGGCCGCCGTGGCCGCCGAGACCGAGGAGCAGGCCCGCGACGCCGCCCGGGCAATCAAGGTCGACTACGAGGTGCTCCCCCACGCCGTCACCGAGGCGCAGGCGATGGCCGAAGGCGCCCCCGAGATCGTCAAGGGGGGCAACGTCCGCAAGGGACGCGCCACCACCAAGGGCAAGCCCGACGAGGCGATGGCCGGTGCCGCCGTGACCATCGAGGCGACCTACACCCTCCCGGTCATCACCCACGTCTGCCTCGAGCCGCACGGCTTGACCGCCAAGTGGGACGGCGAGGACAAGCTCACCGCCTGGGCGAGCACGCAGGCCGTCGGCGTGACCGCCGCGGAACTGGCCGGCAAGTTCGAGGTCCCGGCGTCCAACGTCACCGTCCTCACCGAGGTGATGGGTGGCGGATTCGGCTCGAAGTTCGGCGCCGACGTGTGGGGGCTCACCGCCACGGAACTCTCCAAGAAGACCGGCAAGCCGGTGAGGATGTTCCTCGACCGCGTCCAGGAGCACCTCGCCGCGGGCAATCGCCCGAGCGCGACCGGCCGCGTCAAGTTGGGGGCGAACAAGGACGGCAAGATCGTCGCCATGACCGCCGAGACGCACGGGACCGGCGGCAGCCGCGGCGGTTCGCAGTTCCCCCTGCCGTACGTCTACGACGTCCCGGATGCCTCACGGAGCCACTCCGAGGTCTTCGTCAACGCCGGTGGCGCACGTGCCATGCGGGCGCCCGGCCATCCGCAAGGATGCGCCATCATGGAGGCCGCCGTCGACGACCTGGCCGACAAGCTGGGGATCGACCCGCTCGAGATGCGGCTCAAGAACCTCCCCGAGGGGGACTTCCGCACGCCGGTCTACCAGGGCGAGATCAAGATGGGGGCCGAGCTGATCGGCTGGCAGGACCGCAAGCCGCGCGGCAAGAATGGCAAGGGGCCGATCAAGCGCGGGTTCGGCATGGCCCTGCACCAGTGGGGCGGCGGCGGCGCCCAGGATAAGCAGGTCACCTGCACGATCAGCCCCGACGGCTCCGTCGAGGTGAAGAGCGCCACCCAGGACATCGGCACCGGTGCCCGGACCATCCTGGCGATCATCGCCGCCGAGCTGCTCGGCCTGAATGTCGCCGACATCCGGTCGAACATCGGCAACTCGACCTTCCCCCCCGGCCAGGCCTCGGGCGGGTCGACGACCACCCCCTCGATGAGCCCGCCGACCTTCGCCGCGGTCAGCCAGGCACGCGATGCGCTCTTCGCCAAGATCGCCCCCGGGCTGAAGGCCAAGCCGGAAGAACTCTCGCTCAAGGACGGGAAGGTCCTCGTCAATGGCGAGCCGAAGATGGACTGGAAGGACGCCTGCCGCAAGCTGGGGATGATGCCGATCTCCGAGACCGGCAAGTTCCAGAAGGGCCTCTCCTCGGTCGGCGTCGGCGGCTGTCAGTTCGCCGACGTGACGGTCGATACCGAGACCGGAGTCGTCCGGGTCAAGAAGATCGTCGCCATCCAGGACACCGGCCTGATCGTCGACCGGCTGACCTGGGACAGCCAGGTCTACGGTGGCGTCATCATGGGCCTGAACTACGGCCTGTTCGAGGAGCGGGTCATGGACCCGACCACGGGCGTGATGCTCAACCCCGACATGGAGATGTACAAGCTGGCCGGCCCGTCCGACATCCCGGAGATCATCGTCAAGGCCTACGAACCCCCCGACCAGAAGGCCCGAGGGGTCATCGGCGTGGGCGAGCCGCCCACGATCGCGACCGCCGCCGCCATCGCCAACGCCGTGACCAACGCCATCGGCGTCCGCGTGACGCAATGGCCGATGACCCCCCGGAACGTCCTGAACGCCCTCGCCACGGCCTCTCAAGAAGGGAAGGCGTAACCCATGAAAGCTTTCGAATACGCCAGCCCCGCCAGCCCCGAACTCGCCATCAAGGCCCTCGCGGGTTCCAAGTGCAGCGCGGCGCTTTCCGGCGGGACCGACCTGATCGGCCGGATGAAGGGCTACGTGACCAGCCCCGAGCGGGTCGTCTACCTCAAGGACATCAAGGCGCTCGGGGGAGTCTCCGGCGACCCGAAGTCCGACGGCCTGACGATCGGCGCGGGGACCACCCTCGCCGCCATCCTCAAACACGACGGCCTGCACGAGTCGTACCCGGCCCTCTGGCAGGCCACGCTCGAGGTCGGCACGCCGCAGATCCGCAACATGGCCACCCTCGGCGGCAACCTCCTCCAGCGCCCCCGCTGCTGGTACTACCACGCGGGCAACGGCCTGCTCGGTATGAAGGACGGCAAGAGCCTCGTCCGCGAGGGGGACAACCGCTACCACGCCATCTTCATGACCGACGGCAATGCGCTCTTCGTCAGCCCGTCGAGCCTGGCCGTCCCCCTGATCGCCCTCGGCGCCCGGGCGACGATCCTGGGCGAGAAGGGCGAGCGGACCGTCCCGGTCGAGGCGCTGTACCAGGTCCCCAAGAAGGACGGCGACATCGAGCTGACGATCGCCCCGGGCGAGCTCCTGACGAAGGTCGTCATCCCGGCGACGAAGGGGAAGAATGCCTCGTACGAGGTCCGCGAGAAGCAGGCGCACGACTGGCCCTTGGTGCTCGCATCGGTCAACCTGACGACCGACGGCGACAAGGTCTCGAAGGCCCGCGTGGTCCTCTACGGCGTCGCGCCCATCCCCATGCGGAGCGAGGCGGCCGAGAAGGCCATCACCGGCAAGGCGGTCACCATGGAGACCGCCGATGCGGCCGCCGCCGCCGCGGTCGAAGGAGCCAAGCCGCTCTCGATGAACGGCTACAAGGTGCCGCTGACCAGGACCGTCGTGAAGCGTGCCTTGCTCGCCGCCGTGGGCAACCGGTACTGGGAGGAGGCCTGAGCCGCCATGTCGAGCGTCGACCCCAACGAGTTGCCGGTCGTCGATGAGGCCGAACCCCCTTGCCGCCACCTGCGGAACAAGGGGATGTATGTCCACACCGATGGGCTCGGCGGCGAGTCGCACGGTGACTACGACAACTCGATCTACTGGTGCCTGAAGACCATGAAAAGCTTCGGCCCGGACGACGACTTCGTCAGCGCCGACGATTGCCATTCGTCGGCGCGCACTTGCTACGAACCGACCTGACCGGCTCGCCCCCTTTCCCCACTCGGCCGCGTACGTGCAACCTCCGCGCGTACGCGGCCGATTTTCTCTCCCCGACCTTCGATCGCGAATTCGCGGCCCCTCGCCGGCGACACGTCCACCTCCCTGCTTCAACAATATGATGGCCTTCGCATATCAGAAATTCTCTGCATCCTTCTCGAGCCCTCGGAATATTTTTCCGCAATCTGGCTTGAATCGCCCGGGCGCATGAGGCAATCTCTCCCTTGGCCCTCCGGGCCGATGCACGTCCCGTCGCAAGGACCTTCCACTCTCACCCCTTCGTCCCGAACCAGGAGAGGAGCCCCCATGGGCGACAAGGCCCCGAAGGACAAGGAAAAGAAGAAGAAGATCGACGACAAGAAGAAGAGCACGCCCGCGAAGCCGGCCGGGTCGTCGGACAAAACTGTCAAGAAATGAACGGAGCCCCACGACGGCCGTGGTCTGGACGGCGACCGGTCCATACCTCCGGGATGGGAACCGACCCCGACGCGATTCAGAGGGCGGTAGGACCGCGTCGGGGATCGATCCCGTTGCGCAGATTCGCCTGTGCGGCCGCGAGGCTGCGGGTGGTCAGGGCGACCGTGA
>JAABUN010008748.1_pt1 | contig 10211 bp, 5 predicted proteins | sample 5559311 | NCBI WGS metagenome assembly JAABUN01 (sample SAMN10711877, study PRJNA513370) | rock metagenome | isolation source: Antarctica rocks | place: Antarctica: Victoria Land, Siegfried Peak sud
GCCAGAAAGTGAAGTAGTTGTCGCGGGAGATGACCATTACTCCTACGTCGTCGCGATGAGCTGTCTTTTTGCAGAGTTCCTTCGCCGCCGTATAACCGGCGAAACCGCCACCGAGGATAAGGATCTTGTGCTCAAAATCCCTGAACGGTCGTCGCTCCCAAGCCTCGTATCGGGGGGAATGGTCCGTTACAGCCCGTCGCACGGTCTCCGCTACTACCGCGCCGCCGCCGATCATCAGGGCATTCTTGAGCAAACCGTTCAAGTCTTCTCCCATCTCCGGTGTTCCATCACATCCTTACTTTCCGCCCCATAGAGCGCCGATGTAAGCTCCCTTTGTAGCTCGGGAGCTTTGATACGAATCCTACCTTAATAGCTCAAAGCCGTAAACGGTTTACGATCTTGCACCCAACGTTATCGACTTCCAAGATTCGTACCTTTGTACAAGTTGAGAGACAAAACCCACATCGCCAGCTTGACGTTTACCATCGGCTGACGTAGCGTTGCCGCTCATGGATGACGAAACAAAGGACCTAAGGGAGCATCTAGCCACCATATCGGACCTGCGAGCTGCGGGCGGCGTACTCTCTTGGGACCGGCAAACCTACATGCCCCCCGGCGGCGTCGAAGCCCGAGCCGGTCAGATCGCCACCCTCAGCCGACTAGCCCACGAACTCCTCGCCTCCCCGAAAACGGAACGACTGATCGAAGCCGCAGGCGAACCAGAACCGGACTCGGACACAGAAGCTCTCGTCCGCATCGCCCGCCGCGACCACGAACGAGCGGTAAAACTCCCCACCAGACTCGTAGAGGAGTCCTCCCGAGTCTCGGCCCTCTCGGAACCGGCCTGGAAACAGGCCCGCGAGACCTCGGACTGGAATTCCCTGATCCCGCACATGGAACGAGTCCTCGAACTCCGCCGCGAAGTCGCCGCACGTCTCTCCAACGGCCACCCCTACGACGCGCTCCTCGACCTGTACGAACCCGGTACGACCTCCTCCCGCCTCCAAACCATGTTCGACGAGATAAAGACCGCCACTCTCCCGCTCGTCCGAAACATTGCCACCCTCCCGGACGACGAACGCGACGCCCCGCTAAGAGGAGCATTCGATGAAGCATCCCAGGAGAGGTTTGGTCGCGCAACGGCTTCAGCCTTCGGCTACGACTGGCGACGCGGAAGGCTCGACCGGGCCGCGCATCCTTTCTGCATAGACTTCGGCAGTCCTGGCGACGTCCGCATGACGACGCGCTTCGACCCGAAACGCTTCGCCGTCGCCTTCTTCGCCACCTGCCACGAGACCGGACACGCCCTCTACGAGCAGGGGATCAACCCGGCCTACGCTCGCACGCCACTCTCCGGAGGTGTCTCGATGGGCATTCACGAGTCACAGTCCCGGTTGTGGGAGAACCTCGTGGCCCGGTCGAGGCCGTTCTGGTCGCACTTCTTGCCTTCGCTCAAAGAAGTCTTCCCCCGGGAGTTTGGAGATTTGGACCTCAATACGTTCCATCGGGCGGTCAATACCGTTCGTCCCTCGCCGATTCGCACGGAGGCCGACGAGCTAACGTACAACTTGCACATCCTGATCCGGTTCGAGCTGGAAATGGCTCTCTTCGAAGACGGCCTCTCCGTAAAAGACCTCCCCGATGCCTGGAACGCAAAGACCGAGGAATACCTCGGCTTCACTCCCGAGAGCGCGGCCACCGGCATCCTGCAAGACATCCACTGGCCCGCCGGATACTTCGGCTACTTCCCGATGTACAGCGTCGGCAACGTCCTCTCCGTACAACTCTTCGAAGCGGCCACGCAGGAACATCCCATCATCCACGAGGAGATGGAGAATGGCGAGTTTGGCACGTTGCTGGATTGGCTGCGCCGCAACGTACATCACGCAGGCAGCAAGCACGACCCCCAAGACCTGATCCAAGCCTCCACAGGGCGCGCTATGGACACTACCCCCTACCTCAACTACCTGAAGACTAAATTCACCGACCTATACAACCTCGGAGGGAGCTAATCGGGTTTCGTCTGGAAGGCTTCCTTACTCCTCCAATACCCAGGTATCCTTGCAAGAGCCTCCGGCGGAGGAGTTGACGACTCGGGTTCCGGGTTTGGCGACTCGTGTTAGGCCGCCGGGCATCACGTAGCCCACGACCGGCAGCACGAACGCCCGCAGGTCTATGAAAACTTCGCCGGTGCCGTTGTTCTCGTTATCCAGGACGTGGGTCGAGAAGTCGAGGCACTCTTGCGCGACGAACGCGGTCGGGTCTTTTTGTATGCGGTTTCGGGCGTCGGCCAGGTCTTCTTTGCTGGCCTCGGGTCCCATGAGCAAACCTTGAGCGCCGTAGCCTTCGCGAGGTTTTAGGACGAGTTCCGGGAGGCGGTCTAGGACATCCTCGCGGGTCTCTTCTTCGACCAGCGAGTAGGTGGTTGCGTTGTTCAGGATGGGAGTCTCTTCGAGGTAGGTCTCGATCATGGTCGGCACGTAAGGGAAGACTGCTTTGTCGTCAGCGACCCCGGCGCCAAAGGCATTGACGAACGCGATGCGGCCTGCGAGGTAGACATCTTTCATGCCGGGCAGGTCCGTATCCACGTAGTCCTCGTCGAAGCGACGATACATTACGTCCAGGCGGCGTCCGTCGGGACGGGTTCGTACTTCACCGCCTTCGACATAGCAATCGTCGAGCGTAAGCAGCGGCACCTCGCAGAAACGAGAGAGCCTCTCGTGCTCGAAGAACGCGGAGTCTTTCTTACCTCGCGTAACGACGGCGATGTTTGGTTCCTCCACGCCTTCGGGGGCGGCGGCTGCGAGACTCCGGCGAAGCTCAGTGTAGTAGGCGAGTATCTTGTTGACGCGGTAGTGCTCGAAGAGTTCCGGGAATATTCGACGGCCCACGCGCCGGATTACTTCGGAGTAGGCCACGCCACTCGGAACCCGGGCGTTGTCCTCCAGCACGACATACTCGCCTGGTCCCAGGTGGACGAGATCCGGACCATAAACATGAACGGGTGGGGTTGTGCCAGGATACGAATGCGGTTTGTAGAACGCGCTCGTTTCGACGATCTCGCCGGGCACAACATCCTGACCATCGCCGTACACATCCTGAAGCCAAGCGTTTATGGCCCGACCCCTCTGCAACAGACCACCGGAGAGGGTGCTCCATTCGTCGGCGGACATGACCCGCGGCAACCAGTCTACCGGGATCACACGTCCCTCCTCGTCCGGCGCGTTGGGCAGGATGAACGTCGCCTCCATCTCGCGAAGAAGGTCTCGGGCGCTGCTCAGACGATTGTCGGCATCTTCTCCGAGTGCGGCGAAAGCATCCATGAGGGGCTTGTACATCTCACGTGCGTCACCGGACACTTCCAGGGCTTCGTTGTAGAACGATGGTTTAATGGCGACCTCCTCTCTATTGTCCACCGGAGCGCGTCCGGACAGGTTTCAGCATAGCCACACTTTTGCGGCTAATCGTTGGCCTTAGGTATAAAAATTCGTCTACGGGTTATCTTCCCGCGGTGCCTCGCGGTCGAGAGCCTTCTTCACGCCGTAGTTGATGAGGTAGAAGATCACCCCTACTACCAAAAGGATGCCCACGGTCCCGAAGGTCTGGCCCGGCGTTTCCTGTTGGGTCAACAGTCCCGCGCAAACCAGGATACCGAGAACTGGGATGAACGATGGGGCTTTGAAGTGGTCATGGTCCACAGTGTCTCGCTTCAGCACGAGAACCGCCACGTTCACCGTGATGAACACTATGAGAAGCAAGACTACCGTCGCGCTCGCCAGACCTGAGACGTCGCCGGTCGCGATCAGGCCGGCGCACAATACTGCGATGAACACGATGGCGACCCACGGCGTGCGGCGCGTCGAGTGGACGCGGGAGAAGACGCGCGGCATGACGCCCTGATCCGCCATCCCGTAGATCAAACGCGAGCCCATGATCAAGTTAAGCAGCACTCCGTTGGACAGCGCGAACAATCCTATCAAGGCGAACAGCCCGGCGGGCAACCCGAGCGGCCCCACCTGAGAAGCCTGCAACAGAGCCGTCTGCTCGGCCTCCGGGTCGGTGAGAGGTCCGGTCGGCACAGCCATCGACGCGACTATGGTGACGAGCAGGTAGATCACACCGGCCAATCCAAGCCCCAGAAACAAAACCCTCGGATACGTCTTTACCGGATCTTCGGCCTCCTCGGCGAGGTTTACGGAATCCTCGAAGCCGATCAAAGCGTAGAACGCGAGCGCCGCACCGGCCAGAATAGCCCCACCCGGGTTGATACCTTCCTTGAACTCGAACGCTCGGCCAACGTCGCCCTCACCAGCCCCAATAGCCGCGACACCAACCACCACGATCAGCAGCAAGCCGGTGACCTCGATGGACGTAAAAAGAAAGTTGACCTTCACCGACTCCGAGATGCCCCGAAAGTTCAGCAGCGAGACGACAAGCAGCAGCGCGAGAGCCCCAAGAACCGTCGGGATGGGTACAAACTGCGATAGGTAACTTTCGGCGAAAGCTATGGAGAGAGCTGCGGCCGACGTAATCCCCGACAGAACTACGGCGAAGGCGATCATAAAGCTCAGGAACGGTATCTTGAAGGCCCGGTTTACATACGAGGCCGCGCCGCCCGCCTGCGGATACTTGGTGACGAGCTCCGCATAGGCGAAAGCCGTAAAGACAGCCAGAACCAGCGCGGCGAGGAAAGCCGTCCAGATAGCACCGCCCGTGATCGCCCCGACAGCCCCCACAAGGGCGTAGATGCCGCCCCCGATCATATCCCCCACGATAAAGAACAGCAGAAACGCTGGACCCACCGCTCGCTTTAGATTGGAAGTGGCCCCGCCATCAGATGTCTCCGTCTGCGTCGTGCTCATCTAACGCTCCTCCCGATCTCGCCTCTACCCGGCATGGCTCCTGTTCCGGGCATGCTACAGGAAACGCTAGGGAGTCTCTACATAATGTAGCTAACGCGGCGCGACCCACAGCGTGGGACAACACGAGTTTTTCTACAAAAGGCCAGAGAGCCGTTCGACCCCTTCCTTTATTTGCTCAGGCTTGACGGCGCAGAATGGGAGACGAACAAAACGTTCTCCTGGGACCTCTCCACCATCGTCCGGGTCCGCGAAGAAGTCTCCACCCGCGGTCAGCACCAATCCCACATCCGCGGCACGCGAGATCAAAGCTCCAGTGTTCGCGTCCTCCGGCAGCATCACGCTCACAAAGAAACCTCCCGACGGTATGAACGCCTGAGCATCCGGGAGTTCCTCCCGCACGGCATCGGACATCGCCTTCCAACGGGGAGCATATAGCTCCTTTAGTTTCTCTATATTTGGAGCCAGCCATCCACGCTTCAAATACTCGGCGACCGCCGCCTGCGTTGGCAGGACGGGCGCTAGGTATGTGTCTTCCCCGAGTCGGGTAACGGCACGCACCAGCTCTTCGGAGGCAAGCATGAAGCCGACCCGGATCCCGGGGCTGAGTAGTTTGCTGAACGAGCTCATGGTGATGATGTTGGTCGCGTCGATCTCGCGCAGCATCGGCAAGTCCTCGCCCTCATAGCGAAGTTTGCGATACGGGACGTCTTCGATCACCTTGAATCCGTACTCGTTCGCCAACTCAACCACTTTGCGCCGCTTCTCCAATGAGAGCGTCGCTCCGGCGGGGTTCTGGAAATCTGGCACCAGATACAGGAAAGCCGGTACTTCGCGCTTCAGAGCCTCTTCGAGACGGTCGGTGCTGATCCCATCATCTTCGAGCGGGATGCCGACCGTCCGCGCCCCTCGCCGCCGGAAAGTCGTGATCGCCCGGTCGTAACTCGGCTGCTCCGTATACACCGTCATACCCGGTCGCACCAGATGGGCGGACACGAGATCCTGCAACTGCAATGACCCGTTCCCGACCATCACCTCGGCGGGTGATACTCCATACTCCCGCGCCAATTCCTCTCGCAAGGGTGCATACCCAGGCTGGTTGCCATACTGCAACACCACCGCCGTATCGTTCTCCACAGCCGCCGCGAAGCACTCGCTCAACTCCCGCGTCGGGAACGCCTCCGGCGGCGGAACCCCGCGAGTAAATACGATTGGTTCGGTCATTGATTCTCCTTTTCTGAAATGGCTCTCGTTCGCACAATGTTGAGAAGTCTTTACTTTACAGGACCATATCGGATCATTCACCGCATGGCTTTAGTTAACCTCCCTCGTAGGCTGTTTCGACATCAGGTAGATAAGCAAACTTGACGATAGGCGCAGGAGCGGAAGTGTCGTTGAATACTTTGTGCAGATCAAGCAACATACCCGCAACACCCGTACGGAACATATTTAAAACCTTCAGCGTTTCACTTCTTCTGGAAACACGAAAGCTGTCCTTGATATGAGTCTGTGCGTTGTCTCTCAGCTTCTTTAACTCTTTAAAATCCGCCCAATGCTGGGTACTTTTATCCAGTCTACGACCACCTGCCATGCGAGGAATCCAAATGTCTATTTTCTCGTCAAAACGTACCTTGTTACTCGCATCGTCTATGATTTCGTGACCAGGGTGCCGTCTGTTGAATCCGCTCGCCATCAATCGCAGGTATGCTTCAATGCTCGCCAATCCATCTGCGATACATGAGAGGAAGTCTTCATAACGCCCTGACTCTAAGCACCGCTCAAAATGCTTCACAGATTGCTCGAAAGCAGCATAGTATGAGTACTCGGTGAAAGTAACCTCTTCGTTGCTATCAGAGACAAGGATCTCTTCTCCGACTTTGTTGGTGAAGCTCATGCTGCTTCCTGGCCCCATCGCGGATACGGTCCAATCCGCTCCTGTAAGAAGGTTCTCAAACATGCCCACCTGAGCGTTCGCAGCTCTACATTTCTCAACAAACTCGTCAAACCTCAAATCGTACATTTCAACGTAGCGCTTTACATCTGCGTCCGTTCGGAACGGGCGCTTACCGTACTGGTTTTTAATATGGTTGTTACTGTACTTTGCCATGTCCACAACCATGTTCTTAGAAGCCTTGCGGGTTCGACGATCCTTGACTCGGTAAACAGCCACCCGTCTCTCCTTTGATAGTTAGGAACAAATGTACTGTACGATGCCAGTTCACACCGCACATAACTGTTTTTCTGCGGACTCATGAACGAAGGCTATGCCGTGCTCGGGATGATGCAGGCGCACGGTCTCGGGGCGGCGCGCGGACTCTATCCCAGAGCGCCGTTCACCTTCGATCTCGAACCTGTCGAAGAGCGCTTGTGCTGAGGAAGCCGAGGACAGGGTGACGCTCAATGAGCACTTTGATCTCCAACGCCAAAATCCGCTACGAAACCTGCTCTATCTCCCTCTCGGCGTGGACTGTCTCCTGGCGGTTGTAGTAGATGCATTTCGCGCCTAGTAACTGCTTTAGCTGGGCGTGAAAGTCCGACGAGTCCTCTACCGACGCTATCTTCTCGTTTAGAGTGCTGTCTTCGGAAACTAGCGTTAGTGGGCTCGTACCGGGGTGGCCGGCGATCACTTCCAGCGCTTCGCTGGCTTTCTTTCTTGATAGGCCCACGAATTTTCCGGCGTCCAGGAACAGCGGGTCCGGGCCGGGCTCCAGGTGTAGCTCTTCTACTTCCAGGGCCATGACTCTTGGGACGCCTTCTTTCATCTCCATGCGGCCTTTTACTTTGAGGACGGCATCTTCGCGGATGCAACTCGCGCACTTCGCGTAGACCCTCGGGAAGACTATGACTTCGGCGAGGCCTCGGGTGTCGTCTAGTTGGATCACGGCCATCATATCCCCCTTGCGCGTGGTGTTGACCCTGATACTTGTCGCCAACCCTCCAACCCACACGACCGCCCCATCCCGCATGCCATCAAGCTCCGATACCGTCGTATCTATGTGCTTCTTGAGCTTGTGCAATACAGGCCGCAGCGGATGGTCCGAGACGTAAAGTCCGAGTGTCTCTTTCTCCCACTCAAGGCTCTCCCGACCATCGTCCTCGATCGGCGGAAACTCCGGCTTCGGTGGCGTTAGCTCGGAGACGTCGAACATCGAGAATTGATCCTCGCTCGCCCCTTTGAGCCCCTTGCTCGACCTCTCGACAGCCTTTGCATGAACGGCGAGCATGGCCGCCCGCGATGGCCCGTAGTTGTCGAAAGCTCCACACTTTATAAGGGATTCCAGCGTCCGCTTATTATAAGTCTTCGAGTCCACCCGCTCACAGAAGTCGAAGATGTCCGTGAATGGCCCACTCTCCTCACGAGCCGAGATGATGGAGTCCACGCACGCATCCCCAACGTTCTTGACGGCAGAGAGACCGAACCGGATAGTTGTCCCTATCGCGGTGAACCGCAGGCCGGACTCGTTCACGTCCGGGGGAAGAACGTCTATCTTCATGGCCCGCGCCTCGGCAACGTACTGCGGCACCCGGTCTTTGGTGTTCATGACGCTGGACATCAGGGCGGCCATATACGCCTCGGGGTAGTGAGTCTTCAGGTACCCGGTCTGGAACGCGAGGAACGAGTAACAGGCGGAGTGGCTCTTGTTGAATGAGTATCCACCGGCCTTCTCCATCCAGTTCCACAGCTCGTCGGCTGACTCCATCGGGACTTCGTTCTCCGCGCAGCCAGACATGAATTTGTCTTTGAGCGCGGCGAGCATCTCGGCATTCTTCTTGCCAATGGCTTTGCGGAGCGTATCCGCTTCGCCGGGGGTGAAGTTGCCGAGGAGCTTGCTGATCTCCATTAGCTGCTCCTGATAAGCCGCAACGCCGTAAGTCGGCTCCAGGATGGGCTTTATGCGCTCGTCCGGGTACTTGACGCTATCCGGGTCGTGCTTGCCTTTTTTGAAGTTCGGGATGTAGTCCATCGGGCCGGGGCGGTACAGAGCGTTGAGCGCGACGAGATCGTCGAAGCGGTCGGGGCGAACCTCCTGGAGCATCCGCTGCATCCCGCCGGACTCGAATTGGAACACTCCGAATGTGTCGCCCCGCTCGAACATCCGCAAGGTTTTCTCATCATCCAAGGGGATATTGAGGATGTCCAGCTCCTCGCCGCCGTTCTCCCGGATGGTAGCCAGGGTCTCCTCAATAACGTCGAGGTTCCGCAGGCCGAGGAAGTCGACTTTGAGGAGACCTAATGCTTCTACGTCGCTCATCGGATGTTGGACCATCACGGAGATCTGCTCTTCGTCCTCGCTCTTCGCCCCGGCTTTCTTTACCGACTGCAACGGCACGATATCCGTCAACTTCTCCTCGGAGATGACGACCCCGGCGGCGTGCGTACCAGCGTGCCGGGCGAAACCCTCTATCTCGAACGCCGTGTCGAGGACTTGCTTCGCCGATTCGTTCTGGTTGACGTACTGGATGATCTCCTGCGCCGCCCCCGGATGTTTCTCCCCTGCCACGTATCCGTTTTCGCCCGGCGTGAGAATGTCGCGCAGCGTAGTGCCGACGGGCTTCTCGGGGATGAACTTGGCGAGCTTATCGGTATCGGAGTACGGGAACTGGTAGATACGCCCGGAGTCCCGGATCGCGGCTTTAGCACCGATGGTTCCGAAAGTGATGATCTGGGCTACATGCTCATGCCCACCGTACTTGTCCATGACGTACTTCATCACCTCGCCGCGACCACCGACCGAGAAGTCTATATCCACATCCGGCATGTTTATTCGATCCGGATTCAAAAACCTCTCGAACAGCAACGAGTATTCGAGCGGATCCAGGTCCGTGATCCCAAGCGCGTAAGCCACAATTGACCCCGCAGCGGACCCGCGTCCCGGCCCCACCGCGATCTTGCGCTCCTTCGCATACCGGACAAAATCCCAGACAATGAGGAAGTAGTCCGCGAACCCCATCTTCCCAATCGTCCCAAGCTCGAACTTCAACCGCTCCTGGACCTCGGCGCTCTTCGCCCGATCCCCGTACCGCCGCGCCAACCCGCGCTCGCACTGCTCCAACAAGTACGAATCCGCTGTATATCCTTGCGGCTTCTCGAAGTTAGGCAACCGGGTCTTTCCAAGTTCTATCCCAACGTCCTCCACACTCTCGACTACCTTGATAGTGTTTGTGAGCGCGTCTGGATGATCTGGGAAGATTCGCTCCATCTCGTCCACCGTCTTCACGTAAAATTCGTCCCCAGCGAACTTCATCCGGTTCGGATCGTTGAAGAACTTGCCCGTCCCAATGCAAAGCAGAACGTCGTGCATCTTCGCGTCATGACGAGTCGTGTAGTGCGAGTCGTTGGCGGCTACGAGC
>JAABUN010008749.1_pt1 | contig 10211 bp, 9 predicted proteins | sample 5559311 | NCBI WGS metagenome assembly JAABUN01 (sample SAMN10711877, study PRJNA513370) | rock metagenome | isolation source: Antarctica rocks | place: Antarctica: Victoria Land, Siegfried Peak sud
ACGAGCGCATCGCTTTCGGTTGGTTTGGTCGGTTTTCGCGCCATTAATTCGCCTATAGCCGCGCGGTTTCGTTGCCTGATGTCGAGAGATCGGCAGTTCACGTCCCCAACTGCGTAACTCCTACTTGTGTCAAATCGCTCCGGGCGAGAAAGCCCCAATCGACGCCCATACCACACCCCCTTTACGGTTCGGACCCGACATGCGGAATCACGGGCTGGCCGGCGGTGGCGGCGGGCCGACTACCCCCGGCACGACCTGGTCACCCGCGACACCGTCACCTCCGCCAGGTCCGTCCCGTCCGCCGGCGTGCGGCCGCCGAGCAGCTCCTCGACCCGCTGCCGGTGGCCGGCCAGTTGCCGGTTGTCGGCCACCTCGACCCACTCCAGATCGCGCAAATACGGCGACGCTGCCAGGGCTTTCACCCCGCCGAGGGACAGGTTGTTGTAGCTCAGGTCGAGCCGCCGCAGGCCGGCGGCGTGGGGCGAGGCGGCCAGCGCCCGGACGCCGGCGTCGCCGATCTCGCAGCAGCGGAAGTTCATTTCGCGGACGCCAGCCAGGTGGGGCGATGCGGCGACGGCCACCAGGTCGCGGTCGGCGAACGGGCCGTAGCTTAAGTCCCACACCGGCACCCGGCCGAACCATTCGCACGCGGCCACGGCCGGCAGGAGCTTGCCCGCCCGCAGCAGTTCGACCCGGCCGGCCGGCACCCGGTCCAACAGGTCGCCGCCGAACCGGACGAACGGCGAGGCGAGCAGGGCCAACTCGGCCGGGAACCCGCGCTCGTAGTCGACCCGCCGCCAGCCGTCGGATTGGTAACCCCACCGCGCCCACCGGGGCAGGTCGCGGAGCCACTCCGCGGCGTGGGCGTCGAGCAACTCCCGCTCCCGGCCGCGGAGCCGCTCGAACCGGGCCTTGCCGCTGTGCGTGCCGTGCAGGTCGACCTGGACGCGGATGAACTCGGCCCGCGGGTGCCGGCCGTGTTCGTCCAGCCAGTCGGCGTACACTAGCCGGGCCAAGTCGTCGGCCGGATTGGCCCCGACGGCCCGGAGCAGGCCGGCTTCGTCCAGCGTCGGCCGGGGCATGGCGGGTTCCTGGGCGGGGGCGGCACCGGGGAACGACACCGGTGGCGGCCGGAGGTTCAGGGGCGTATTCTAACCGCCGGCCCGCCCCTCTCCCGGTGATTCCCCCATGACCGCGTCTCCGCTCCGCTGGGGCATCCTCGGTGTCGCCGCCATCAACGACCGCCTCCTACCGGCCTTCCGCGCGTCGGCCACAGCGACCGTCACGGCCATCGCCAGCCGGTCCCTGGATAAGGCGCAGGCGGCGGCGGCGAAGGCCCACATCCCGACCGGGTACGGGAGCTACGAGGAACTGCTGGCCGACCCCGACATTGACGCCGTCTACATCCCGCTGCCGAACCACCTGCACGGCGAGTGGACGCGGAAGGCGGCCGACGCCGGCAAGCACGTCCTGTGCGAGAAGCCGCTGACGGTCACCGCCGCCGAGGCGGCCGACGTGGTGGCGTACTGCCGGGCGAAGGGCGTCCGGCTGATGGACGGGTTCATGTGGCCGCACCACCCGCGGACGGCCAAGCTCACGAAGCTGTTCGCCGACGGCACCATCGGCCCGGTGCAAAAGGTCGTCGCCGCGTTCTCGTTCAAAATGGACACGTTCGACCCGTCGGCGATCCGCTTGAGTCCGGCGGCCGGCGGCGGGGGCTTACTCGATGTCGGCTGCTACACGACGTTCGCCATCCGCTGGGCGATGGGGGCCGAACCCGTGAGCGTGGCCGCCAAGGCGCAGTACTTCAACGACGTGGACGTGGACCTGACCGGGGTGATGACGTTCGCCGACGGCCGCACCGCCCACTTCGACTGCGGCTTCTCCCACCCGCTGCGGACGCACGTCGAGGTCGTCGGCACCACCGGGGGCGTGCGAATCCCGAACCTGTGGATACCGGACGACCGGGCGGCGTTCGAGGTCCGGCGGCAGGCGGGCGACTTCGGCCACGCCGTCGAGACGGTCGAGACGCCGGGCCAGAACCAGATGGTCCACATGCTCGATGACTTTGCGGCGGCCGTCCGGGGGGGCCGGGAGTGCGTCCCGGACCCCGACGAGGCGGTCAAGACGGCGCGGGTGCTGGACGCGCTTGCGGCGGCGGCCCGGACGGGGAGGGAGGTGGGAGTGTGAGGCGGGCGATGTGGCCCGCCCTACGTCCGCGTGTTCGTCCGGTGCTTGCCGCACCACCCGACCACGAACCGCCGCCGGCCGTCGTCCCGTACCCAGTGGACGCTCAGGCAGTCCTGCGGGTTGTGCCCCTTGCCGAGCGTGACGTGGTTCTCGAACAGCCGCCTTACGCCGTCGACCACGAACGTGTATTCGTCGCCGAACTTGCCCACGCTCGTGGCCGAGACGTGCGGCTTGTAGTCGAACCCCCGCTTCAACATGGCCGCGTGCAAGTCCTCGCCGGCCCGGCCGGCGTCCCGGATGGCGTGCATCACCTCGTCGAGGGCGGCGAACAGGTCGAATACCCTCCGCGGGTACAGGTACGGGCTGTCGGCGGCCGACTTCAGCGCCGACGGCAGGAACATGAACGTGTCCGTGAACTCGGCCCGGGCCATGTCGACCGCGTCGGCCACCCGGCGGAGGCCGTCCAGGGCGAGCGCCCGGTAGCGCATTGCGGCCGCCTTGTGCCGGTCGGCCTCGGCCTTGGCCGCCCCGAGTTCCTCGCCGGCCGTCGCCCACTGCTCCTTCTCGAACGCCAGTTGGCTCCGGGCCTCGTCCAGTTCCAGCCGGGCCAGGTCGCGGTCGTCGGCCGCCCGGCGGGCGTCGGCCCAGGCCTTGTCGAGTTCGGCGGCGAGTTCCGTGGCCCGCCCCGCCCCGGCCGTGAGCTCGGCAATCCGGGCCTGGATGGCCGCCTGGGCCTGCCGGTCGGCGGCGGCTTTCAACTCCTTGACCAGCGGCGCGTCCGGGAATCGCGTCCGACCGGCCACCCGCCGGAGGAGGTCGAGCGGCAGCCGGTCGGCCGCCGGCCCCGGCGGGTAGTCGGACGCGAAGAAGATCGGGTGCCGGCGGTAGGTGTCATCCAGCGTCACCCCCGGCCAGTAGACGCGGGCCGCCCCGTGGAAGCACGACCACAGCTTGCCGACCCGGTCGGTCAGGGCGAACGTCGCGTCCCGGTTGACGAGTTCGACGACGTGGGCCAGGCCGAACAGTTCGTCCAGCACCCGCTCCGGGTCGATCAGCGGCGCGCCGGTGTCCGGGTGCGGACTCAACACCACGACCGGCAGTTGCCGGCCCGGGTCGAGCAGCACGTCGTCGGCGAACCGGCCGGCGGCGAACTTGTCGAGCCGGTCGACGGCCAGCGGCACCGGCCGGCCGGCGACCAGGCCGTCAGCGATCATCAGGAACTGGTCGACCAGGCCGGGGCGGAACGGGTCGGCGTCGCCCGGCTGGCCGTCGTACACCACCGGCGGGGCCAAGACCACGAAATGAGCCTGAATCTGCAGCGGGGTTCGAGCGAGGCCGGCGGCCACGGCGTACCGGACGGCCCCGTCCGGCCAACTGCCGTCGACGGTCAGCAGTTCGCGGGCCGCGTCGATGACCGTCCGGCGGACGACCGGGCCGCCGTCGGCCGGTTCGAGCCGCTCGCCGGCCGCCCACACCGCGGCGGCGCGGGCCAGCTTGTCGAAGCAGGCGGCCGCGGATTCGCCCGGCTTGGGGACGAGTGTTAGGAGTAGCGAGAAGACCGGCCGCACGCCCTGCCCTCTACCCGTCGGCCAGGTACAGCGCCCGGCCGCACTGGGTGCAGCAGAGGAATTGGCCGCTGATGAGACTCGTCCGCCACTGCTCGGTGATGGTGGTCCGGCACTGCTGGCACGCCCGGCCCTGGACCCCGGCCATCGCGTCCGCCCCGTACTGCCGCACCAGCCGGGCGATGAGCGGCTTCACGTCGTCCGGCAGTTCGGCCTCGGCCGCGGCCAGTTTGGCCGTGGCGTCGACGACTTCGGCCTTCAACCGGACCATCCGGCCGGCGGCGTCCGCCTGCTGGGTCGCGTACTCGGCCCGCGCCGCCGTCCAGGCCGCGTCGGCCGCGGGGAGGGCGGCGGACTCGTCCTCGATGCCCGCCATGCCGCCCAGGATGGCGTCTTCGAGGTCGCCCTTCTTGGCCGTCGCCGTGGCGATCTCGGTGTTCTTGAGGTCGTACTCCTTCTTCGACCCGGCCGTGTTGACATCGGCCTGGAACTTGGCCAGTTGCGTCTCGGTCTGCTTAAGGGAAACCTCGTCGTCCTTCTGCTTCAGCTTGAGCCGCTTGACCGACTCGTGGGCCGCCTTGTGCGCCGCCTCGGCGGCGGCCAGCGTGGCCTGCTGAATCTTCTGGACGCGCGGGCCGAGGTCGATTTCGCTCTGGAGTTCGCGCAGGTGCCGGCGGAGGCGGTGGCACTCCTTCAAGATTTGCGGCGTGGACCGGCTCATCGGGGACACCCTTTGCGCTGTGCGGCCGACTCCGTCAGAGCCGCGCCCGTCAGGAAGCGGCAGCCTGCTGAGCCAGGTCACAAGGTCGATGACTGCGGGCAGGCCCGGGCGGGACTGGCCATCGTGAACAACCTCGTCCCCCTCCCTCGGCAAGCCGCCGCTTCCTGACGGGCGCGGCTCTGACGGAGTCGGCCGCTTCTCGACGAACCCCGCCTACGACTTCTTCGCCGCCCACACGTCCAGGAACCCCTCCAACTGCCGGCTGCGGACCGGGTGTTGCAGTTTACGCACCGCCTTCGCCTCGATCTGCCGGACCCGCTCCCGCGTCACCTTGAAGATGCGGCCCACCTCTTCGAGCGTGTACGTGTACCCGTCGCCCAGACCATAGCGGAGCTTGATGATCTCTCGCTCGCGGTACGTCAGGGTCTTGAGCACGTTCTCGATCTTGTCCTTGAGCATCTCGTTGGTCGCGGCCGCGACCGGGCTTTCGACCGAGTCGTCCTCGATGAAGTCGCCGAAGTAGCTGTCCTCGCTCTCCCCGACCGGCCGGTCCAGGCTGATCGGGTGACGGCTGATCTTCAAGACCCGCTTCGTCTCCTCGTAGGTGATCCCCGCGGCGGCGGCCGTCTCCTCGATGGTCGGGTCGCGGCCCATCTCCTGCAGCAGCTTCTTCGACACGTTCCGCAGCTTCGACATGGTCTCGATCATGTGGACCGGGATGCGGATCGTCCGGGCCTGGTCGGCGATGGCCCGCGTGATCGCCTGGCGGATCCACCACGTCGCGTAGGTGCTGAACTTGAACCCGCGGCGGTACTCGTACTTGTCCACCGCCCGCATCAACCCGGTGTTCCCCTCCTGGATCAGGTCGAGGAACGACAGGCCGCGGTTGCGGTACTTCTTGGCGATCGATACCACCAGCCGCAGGTTGCCGCCGGACAGTTCCCGCTTGGCGTGTTCGTATTCGGCGAACCGCTGCCGCATGATCTGCACCCGCCGGCGGAGCGTCGACGGCTCCTCCAGGGTGATGAGCATCAGGTCGAACAGTTCCTTCTCGAAGTTGGCCCGCTCGTCCTTGGCCGTGCGGTCGCCGCCGAGGGCCGCGGCCGACGCCTCCAAGTCGTCCATCCGGTAGCTGATCTGTTCGAGCTTCTTCATCAGCGGCTGGACTTTTTGCGTCCGGATCGACAGCTCCTCGACCAGGGTGGCCGTCTTGCGCCGCCGGGTCTTGAGCCGCTTGCGGATGTCGTCGTGTTCGGCCGGGTCGGTCCGCTCGTCGATCAGGCGGTTGAAGTCGTCGACGTTCTGTTCCATCAGCGGTTCGAGGGTCCGCAGGTTGTGCGGCATCCGCTGGAGGATTTTGTCCTTCTCGAGGTTCTCCGTCTGGGACACCTTGATGGTCCGGTCGAACGGCAAGTCCCCTGTCTGGACCCGCTTGAGCGTGTCGAACACGTTCCGGAGGGCGTAGTCGCACTCGAGCACCTTGCGGCGGAACCGGCGGCGGGTGACCTCGATCTTCTGGGCCAGGGAGATTTCCCGCTCGCGGGTCAGGAGCGGGATTTCGCCCATCTGCGTCAGGTACATCCGCACGGGGTCGTCGATGTGCCGGCCGTCGCCGTCGGAGTCCTCGGGGGCGGCGTCGGCCTCGACCCGAACCTCCTCCACCACCTGGGCGTTGGGCCGGTCGTCGGCGTCGGCCTCGTCGATGATGTTGATGCCGTGGGTCTCGAGTTGCTCGAGGACTTCGGCCAGCCGGTCGCCGTCGGACACCCCCTCGGGCAGCGCCTGGTTCACCTCGTCGTAGGTCAGCGACCCGGACTGCTTGCCCTTGTCGATGAGGAGTTTGAACGCCTCGTCGGTCATGAAGTCCATCGCAAGCCCTCCGTATGGCGTCGGTCCGTCACCCGTCGTCGGCCTCACCCGCCCGGCCCCGCCCCGGCCTGCTGCAGCCGGCGGAGGAACGCGACCGTCTCGTCGTCGCCCATCGGCCCGGCGCTCAGCCGGTCCTTGACCACCTGCTTGTCGGCCGTGGTCCGGGCCTCGCCGAAGAACGCCACCACCCGGGCCAGCCACTGCGGCCGGTCGGTCATCCCTCGGCCGACCTCCTGCAGCCGGCTCGCCGCGTCGGCCAGGTCGGGCCGGTCCATCAGCCGCACCCGCAGCCCGTCCAGGTCCGGCGGCTGCCCCTCGTCGTGGAGGGCGTACAGCTCGTCCAACAGCCGGCGTAACCCGGTGTGGGTAACCACGTCCGGCGGCACCTGCTGCCGGGCGGCGGGGACCAGGTCCGGGTCGGCCAGGAGCATTTCGAGCAACTGCCGCTCGGCCTTCTCGGCCCGGCCGGCCTTGGGGGCGTCGGCCGGCCGGGGGGTCATGCGGGGCACGCTGACCATGACGGCCGCCGCCCTCGGCACGGCCGGCTGGTGCTGCTTCGCCCGGCGCTCGGCCTTCAACTCGCCGAACCGCGCCCAGACGGTCTCCTGGCGGATGCCCAGGCGTTGGGCGAGCCGGGTGACGATCAGTTCCTGCCGCACCTGCCCCGCCTGGTTCGGCACCGGCGGGGCGAGGGCCATGACGCCCAGGATGGCATCGACCACCCGACGGCTGCCGTCGACCGACGCCCCCGCCTCGCGCCGGAGGAGCTGGTCTAACTTGAACTCTAAGGCGTCGGCGGCGTTCGCCAAGGCGGACCGGAACACCTCGACCCCGCCGGGCTGGACCAGCAGGTCGCACGGGTCGAGGCCGTCCGGCAGCGTCGCCACCCCGAGGTCCACGTCCTGGCCGATGAACAGTTCGAGCGCCCGGTCGACCCCGGTCATCCCGCCGTCGTCCGCGTCGTACACGAGGACTACCTTCGGGGCGTACCGCCGGAGCTGGGCGACATGCCCGGCGTTAAGCGCCGTGCCCATCGTGGCGACGACGTTGGCCACCCCGCACTGGTGGGCCATCATCACGTCGGTGTACCCCTCGACCACGGCCAGGTACCCGGCCGCCGACCCAGCGTGCCGGGCCAGGTCGAGGCCGTACAGCAGATTCGACTTGCTGAATAAGGGCGTCTCGGCCGAGTTGTAATACTTCGGCCCGCGGGCAGCCAGCGGCGACGTGGGCAGGATGCGGCCGCCGAACCCGACCGTCTGGCCGCGCACGTCCTGGATCGGGAACATGACCCGGTCGCGGAACCGGTCGTAGAACCCGCGGTCCTCGGCCCGGGCCGCGATCAGCCCGGTCTCGACCAGCAGGTCCGGCGGCAACTGTTCCGCGGCGGCCGCCTGAACCAGCCAGTCGCCGTGCGGCGGAGCGAACCCGAGGCCGAACTGGCGGACCGTCGCCCCGCTCAGCCGCCGCTCGCCCAGGTACGTCCGGGCCGTTTCCGACGCTGCGTCGTCGAACAGGCACGTCTTGTACTGATCCTCGGCCCACCGCATCACATGCAGCAGGTGCGCCCGGTGCCGGTCGGCCGGGGACAGGGTTTCGACGTCGAGCTTGACCCCGGCCCGGGCGGCGAGTATTCGCAGCGCCTCGGGGAAGTCGACCTTCTCGAACTTCATGACGAAGTCGAACACGTCGCCGCGGGCGTCGCACGCCCAGCAGCGGTAGTTCTGGTACGTGCGGTCGATCTGGAGCGATGGACGGGTGTCGTTATGGAACGGGCAGAGGGCCTTGAACCCCTTGCCAGCCGGCGTCACGGGGATGTACGTGGCGATGACATCCGCGATGTCGTTGCCGGTCTTGACTTGCTTTTTGAGTTCGACCGAGGCGGGCGGCACGGGACACCTTTGCGGGCCTGACGGCGGCCGCCCCGTACCCCCGCATCGCCCGCCCGGCTGACGGCCGGGTGCGAAGCGCCGACCTGCCCCCGCCGGACCTGGCGGGTGAGTGCGGGCGGGGGTGGTGACGGCCGGTTCTCGTAAGGGGGCCGCGGGCCGCCTCGGTCGGCCGCCGACTCGGGGGAGTCGGGCGGGGTCGCGGGACGGTCGCACCAATCCGTTGATGCAAGCCGGATTATAAACGCCCGGCCGGGTCCGTCAAGCGAGGCTCCCGCCCGACGGCCGCCGGCCCCGGTGTTTACCCTACCCCCTCATTCGGCCCCTGACCGCGCCGGCATGGGCCAAACCCCGCCGCCGGCGCGGTCCGCACACCGCCCGACCGGTATGGGCGCAACGGCCGGACCCGGCCGGCACGACCGGGCCGCCGACGCCGACGCCCGCTGCGGGCCGTCAATAGCCCAGCGGCGCAAGCCCTGGGCATCGCCAAGCCGTCGGGTCTACGAAAAAAGCCGGGCACCCATCACAGGTGCCCGGCCCGGTGACCCATCTGCACGGGCTACTCTTCGCAGCAGCCCGACTTCTTCGAGACGACCGGGACACCCGCGCTCACCCCGCCGGCGCAAGCCCCGAGGCTGTCGGCCGGGCACGCGGCCGAGACTTCACCAGGCGTGCCACAGGTGGTGACTTCCGACACGGCCGCCGCCGAGCAGCAACTGCTGGGGGCGTGGGACGAACACGGGCCGGCGTCGAGGCTCGGAGCGATGTACTCGGCGGCCGTCTCGACGCCGGGGATGCTACCGGTGGCCGCGTACACCCCGACCAGGGTGAGTACGACCGCCGCCGCCAGCCCGGCCAGTATTTTCGCCGTCATGGTTCACCCTCGGTCAAGAAGTGAGACGAGACCCGACGGCGACCCAGTGGGCCACCGTCGGGTCCAGTGTAGACGGGCCGTGGCTGGAGTGCCACGGCAAATTCAGCTACTTACCGGCGCAGCAGGTGCCCTTGGCGGCGACGGCCGGGGCCGACGCGCAACACGCCGCGCCGGGGACGCAGCAAGCCGCTCCGGGGACGCAGCAGTCGGCCGCCGCCGTGTCACAGCACGGCAGGTTCGCGTCGCAGCACGCCGCGCCGGCGGAGCAGCAGTCCGCCTTCTCGGCTTCGCAGCAGGGCGAACCCGGGTAACAGCACGCCGCGCCGGAGACGCAGCAGTCCGTGGCCGGGGCCGCGCTGGTGACCGCCCCGCCGATGTACGCCAGACCCAGCCCGGCTGCCGCCGCCACGCCCAATAGCAACTTGGTCAACATGAGATTGTCTCGCTTGAGAAGGTGAAGGTGTCAAAGCTTTGGCATACCACCCGATGTGGGCCGAATGCCGGTTGTTCTCGGTCGCCGATCGACGCGCTACGCAGCCGTTAGCAAAGAAGGGCGTGATGGACGTAGAGGCGCACGGACGTGGGTAGAAATGGCAACGCAGCCCGGCCGGCGTCCCATGCCGCTAGATCGACCGACGTGGCGGCCGGCACGACGGGGGTCAGCAGGACAGCAGCGGACGCTTCAATGGCGAGCAGGCGATCCCACTCGGCGGCCGGGCGGGCCGGCACGTCGGCGACGGGTACGACCTTCAGGCAACATGGCTGCGGCCCGTGCGGGCATTTCTTCGCCGGCGGCTCGCTCGGAGTCGGGGCCGGCTGGCACGGGCAGTGGGCACACGCCGGCTCGACCGGGGTACAAGTGACGGCCACGGCGGTCCGGCAACAGCAGGAGCCGAGCCACGACCCCGCCACCTGTGCCAGTCCGACCAGTACCGCCAAAGCCATCTGCACGCTATGTCCTCAAGACCGGGTCATGGTCATTGTACGATCGGTCCGCGGTCGTGACCTACTTGCGTTGCACGGCTGGGAATGCCAACCACTCGGCTAACGACCACACATGATCGGTCAACCCGGCGGCCATCGCCGGGGGTCTCGGTCGCCAC
>JAABUN010008750.1_pt1 | contig 10210 bp, 8 predicted proteins | sample 5559311 | NCBI WGS metagenome assembly JAABUN01 (sample SAMN10711877, study PRJNA513370) | rock metagenome | isolation source: Antarctica rocks | place: Antarctica: Victoria Land, Siegfried Peak sud
ACGGCGGACCCACCAACATCTCAAACGGCTGTCTCCTATGTCCCTTCCACCACCGGCTCATCGAACACGGCAACTGGACCATCACCATCCACCACGACATCCCCTGGTTCACCCCACCGCCCTACATCGACCCCCAACAAACTCCACGACGCAACAAACACCGCGAACTCCTCATCTAAAACCCCCACCCCAGATCACGACCCCACCTGCGGCCGCACAAGACCCTGAACCACGCCCGTCACAACACCGGACCGCACCGCGCTCAGCACCCTGATTCACGTCATCACGTCATCCCCACCACCGGACCGTGCCCAGCGCCGCACCGTGATCCAGAGCCATCCCACGACCGGACCGCGCCCACCGCCGCACCGTGATCCAGAGCCATCCCACCACGTGGACCGCGCTGCGTCACCGTACCCTGGTCCACGTCATGACAAAGCCCCGGCCAGCTACCGGATCACTGCTCCGGCAACGTAGTCCTAGAGCTGTCCCACCTCGGAACGGTAAGGCTGAGGAACGTTGTCGGCGTCGTACTCGTAGATGCCGATGGCCGCCTCAGTCGGGTCTCCGTTCGAATCGAAGGAGACGGGGCCGGAGATACCGTCGTAATCGATGTCTTCGCCGTTGCGCAGAAGCGTGACGCAGCCGGCGAAATCGAAGCACTTGGTGCCGTCCTTCGAGACCGCCTCGAGCTCCCCGGCGATCGCCGTACCGTCGACGCTGCCCGCTGCCTCGGCTGCGAGCGAAATGAGGGTCACGGCGTCGTAGCTCTCGCCCGAGTAGGCGAAGCTATCCAGGTCCGGATTGATTGTCGCAAGCGCATCCTGGAACGCGGTTCCGGTGAAGGGACCAGGTATTGTGCCCTGGGCTCCCTCAAGGGTGCCGGGATCGAGGTCTTTGCTGTAGTCAGAAGTGTTACCGTCCACCATGAACAGGCTGCTCGCGTCGATGCCCTTGGCAGTGAGCAGCGGAACGATGCTCTTCGCCTCGTCAAACGAAATCAGGACGATCGCGTCGGGATCGGCAGCGGCGACGGCGTCCACCTGACTGGAGAACTGCGAATCGCCGGTGTTGAACATCTCGTTGGCAACCACCTGGCCACCAGCGGCCTCCACGGTCTCCTGGATGTTGGTCTGCAGACCCGTTCCGTAGGAGTCATTGAGGGTGATCATGCCGACAGTCTGCGCGCCGCAGTTGATGATGTAATTGCCGAGCGTGCGGCCCTGGAGGACGTCCGAAGGAGCAGTGCGCCAGTAGAGGTCCTGGTCATCCCAGTCGGTGAACTCGGGCGACGTGTTCGCGGGCGAGAACTGCACAACGCCGGCACCAGTGATCTGGTTGATCACGGTCTTCGACACCCCCGAGGATGCCGCACCGATGATGGCATTGACGTCCTGGGAGAGTAGATCCGTCACGGACTGGGTGGCGATGTCGGTGGTGGTATCGCCGGAATCACGGTGCGTGATGGTGACGTCCTGGCCGAGGACACCGCCCGCGGCGTTGACTTCCTTGACGGCGAGGTCTACACCTGCGATTTCGGGTGGGCCGAGGAACGCCAAAGTTCCGGTGGTCGGCAGGATCGAGCCCAGCTTCAGGGGTTCGGGGCTGGTGGTTTCGCTGGCAGGCACTGCGTCGGGGTCGCCCTTCTCACCGGGCTCCTCGGCCGCACCGCCCTCGCTCTCGGGACATGACAGTGTGGATGCCTCAGCAGCGGCGCTGGTCTCGGTGTCTCCGCCGTCGCCCTCGGAACCGGTGGTGTCGCCGCCACCGCAGCCGGAGGCAAAGAGCGCGATGCCCAAGCTGAGGGCAACGACCTTCGCGGCGCGCGGAGTTTTCTCCCCGATGCCGAACAGCACAGAGTTGCGTGTTGCAGTCATGAATTAGTCTCCTCGACCGAAAGGCTCTTGCTGCCTTTGATGCTTGTTGCCAGGAGTTCCTGGCCTGTAGGAAAAGCTAATGCAAATTTCTGCTCGAGATAAGAGAATCGGGTTACATCCTTGTAACACTCGTCACAGCGCCGCAGCTGCGCGCTTGACAACAGGTGCTACTCGACCCACGGCTCAGACCCCAAGCATCGGCGCCGTGTCGGAGCTCGGCACCCAAGGGTGCCCCAGCAGGGACTCGAACCCTGACTGAACAGATTTTAAGTCTGCTGCCTCTGCCATTGGGCTACTGGGGCCGCTCAGCCGGATTATCCTACCGCGGGCGGGCGAGAACGAACGGCGGCGAACGGCTTGCTGCTGATGAAGAACGACGACGGCCTCCACGCAGGGATCGCCGTCGTTCAGTATCCGTGAGTGGCGCGATGTATCAGGCCGACGCCTTGGCGGACAGTACCTGGCCAGCCGGGGTGGGCGGCTGGCTCTGCAGTGCGGTGTCCTTCTTCGGCGGCGGTGTGGCCGCCTCGCGGAACTGGCGCCGGGGTTCCTGCAGATCGGAAATCGGGGCGAGGTCCCGGCCGAAGAGGAAGCTCATGCTCCAGTTGACGATCACCCGTGCCTTGCGCTCGTACATCGGCATGGCGAAACCGTGGTAACCGCGGTGTGCGAGCCAGGCAGGGAAGCCCTTCAGTCCGAAGCCCATGATGTTCGCGACACCCTTGAACTGGCCGAAACCGGCAACGGCACCGAGGTTCGTGTGCCGGTACTCCTTGACCTCTCCGTTGCCGTAGTTGGCAGCAAGGATATTGGCGGCGAGGAGCTTGGCCTGGCGCACCGCGTGCTGCGCATTGGGGACGCAAAACCCGCCGACTCCCCCACCGGTCAGGTCGGGAACAGCTGCGACGTCGCCGGCGGTCCAAGCGTGCTCGATCGGTCCGTCGTCGCCCGTGATGCGCAGCTCGGGAGTCGCGCGGACCCTGCCTCGCTCATCCACAGGGAAGTCCGTGGAGCGGACGACCGGGTTCGCCCGGACGCCGGCGGTCCAGACGAGGGTATCCGTCTCGAACTCGTCGGCCGGGGTCTTGTCCGGCATGTTGATGAGCTTGAGCGTGCCGTCGACGGCACTGGCGAGCGACGTGTTGAGCAACACCTCGATCTGGCGCGAGCGGAGATGTTCGACAACCCACACGGCCTGCTCTGCCGTCACTTCGGGCATGATGCGGTCCATGGCCTCAACGAGGACGAAGCGCAGGTCGGAGCGGTCGAGCCGGGCGTTCGCCTTGACTGCGTCGCGCGCCGCATCCTCCATCTCCGTAATGGCTTCGATGCCGGCGAACCCGCCGCCGACGATGACGAAGGTCAGGGCGCGCTCCCGCTCGGGCCCTTCGGTCATGACCGATCCGGTCTCGATGCGCTCCAGCATCCTGTCCCGCAGCGCCACGGCCTCCTCGATCGTCTTGAGGCCGATACCCTCATCCTTAAGGCCGTCGATCGGGAAGGTGCGGGTGATGGACCCGGCGGCGACCACGACATCGGTGTAGCCGAGATCGAAGGTCTCGCCACCGCCCACGGGCTCGATGGTCGCGGTGCGTGCAGCGTGGTTGATCGAGGTGACCTTGCCGGAGATCAACTCAGTCTTCTTCAGGTGTTTGCGGTGGGACACGATGGCGTGCCGCGGTTCGATGCTGCCGGCCGCCACCTCGGGAAGGAATGGCTGGTAGGTCATGTAGGGCAGTGGATCCACGAGCGTGACGATACCGCCGTGGTTCCGGATCGTTTTCTGCAGCCTGTGCGCGACGTAAAGGCCTACGTAGCCGCCGCCGACGACGAGGATGCGCGGGCGGTCGGAGAAGTGTTGGTTCGATGCCATTCCTCGATGCTACCGGAGTTTGTGAAAAGCTTCACTAGCTCGAAGACGGCCCCGGGGTGTCATCTGTGACGGTCACTGGCCGCCGTCGAACACGCACGACGTGCGCCGCCCCGCCGACAAGCACCACGAGCATAAGGCCGCCGAAACCAAGGACCACCAGGGCGGGCAGGTTGTGCGCAGGGGTGGCGGGATCCTCGGCCTGCGGGGCGGGAGGCACCGGAATCACGTCCGGCTCGGGTGGCGGCTCTCCCTCGGGCGTCGGGGTCGGAGTGGGCTCCTGCCCACCGCGGCGGTAGATCTGGATCCACTCAGCCATGCTGCCGAGCCGGCTCTCCTGGGGAACGGTGACGCCGTCACTGACGGCGGCCTCGACATCGAGTACTCCGAAGCCGTAGAGGGTATCGAAGCCTGGCGCGCCCGCATCCCGGCTGGTGTCCACGATGCGGTTCACGACCTCCGCTGCCGAGAGTTCGGGATACTTGGACCTGATCAGAGCGGCGACTCCGGACACGAGCGGGGCAGCCGCGGATGTGCCGGACCATTCGGCGTAGAAGCCACCCGGCAATCCGCCGACGAGGTTTTCCGACGGAGCTGCGACGGCGACGCTGATGCCCTCCGAGGAGGCCTCGGTGCTTGCGACACCGGAGCGGTCCAGTCCGGCGACGGCCAGGACACCCGGGATGGTGGCGGGAGCGCCGACCTGCGCCAGGCCTCCCGCCCGGTTGCCAGCTGCGGCGACAACGACGACGTCGTTCTTTTCGGCGTACAGGAAGGCCTCATCCCAGCTTTCGGGCCAAGCGGTGCTCGTGCTCCCGAGCGACATGTTGATGACGTCCGCACCGTTGTCCACAGCCCAGCGGACGGCTGTCGGGATCTGTTCGTCGACGCTCACCCCACCCGGGTTGGGCCCGCTGTTCTGGCCTTCGATCCACAGCGAGACGGCCAGCAGGCTCGCCTTGGGCGCAACGCCGGCGACGCCGTCCGGTCCGATGCCGTACTCGCTGAACAGCTCGGGTCGCTGTGATGGCGCGGAAGTCGCTCCCCCGGAGGGCGTGGGAGTGTCAGCGTCCGGTTCCTCTGGAGCATGTCCGCGGCCTGCCAGGAGCGTCGCGACCAGCGTGCCGTGGCCAGTCACCTCACCGATGCCCCGCTGCCCGTCCGGGTCTCCGGCGCCCGAGACGTCGGTTCCGCCGACCACGGCTCCGACCAGATCGGGGTGGGTGCCGTCGACCCCGCTGTCGATCACGGCCACCGTGACACCCTCGCCCTGAGTGCTCCTCCACGCTTCGGTGATCCCGTAGTCGTCCAGCCAGTACTCCCGGTCCCGCACCTCGTCGGCACCGGCTGGCAGCGCCGTCGGCACAGCGACCGCGAGGCAGGCGACGACGACGGTCACCGCGCGCAGGGCGGCGCGCGCCGGGGTGCGCATCACCTCACCCGCCCTGCTCCGCGACACTGAGCGCTATGCCGTCGAGGATGTCGTGTTCACTCGCGATCGCCGTCCTGACCCACCCGCCGGTGACGGCGGCAACACGCTGGAGGACGCTCGTCCAGATCAGCGCGCCCGCTCCGATGACGTCGACGCGGCCCGGGTGCATGAACGGCAGGGCGGCCCTGGCGTTGCGCGGCATGTGAAGGAGGTCCGCGGCCGCTTCCGAGATGCGGGCAATGGGGAGCTCCGCGCCATGGATGCGTTCGGGCTGGTAGCCCGGCAGCCCGAGTGCATGGGCAGTGACGGTCGTGACGCTTCCGGCGACGCCGATGATCTTCGTGATCCGCTCCAGCGGCACTGCAGCGGCCGCCTCGTCCATCAGTCGGCGGACCTGGAGTTCCATCGCCGCAATCTGCACCGGCGTCGGCGGATTGTCCTCGAGGAAGCGCTCCGTGTAGCGGACACAACCCATGTCGGTGCTTCGGGCAGCGATCACTCCGTCCGTCGTGCCGGCGACGAATTCGGTGCTGCCGCCACCGATGTCGACCACGAGCACCGTGTCCTCCGGCGCTGTCTCGAGGACGCTCACCGCGCCGTTGAAGGACAGCCGTGCTTCCTCGTCACCACTGATCACTTCTGGCTCCACGCCCAGGCGCGCACGGATCCCGTCCACGAAGACCTGCCGGTTCTCGGCGTCCCTCGAGGCGGAGGTGGCGACGAACCGCACCGGCGTGCTGCCGTGCCGCACGATCAGCTCCGCGTACTCCTCGGCAGCGGTGAACGTGCGCTGCAGCGCAGCATCGGACAGCCGCCCTGTTGCGTCGACGCCCTCACCGAGGCGCACCACGCGCATCAGGCGTTCGACGTCGGTCAGGACGCCGTCGTCGATGTCGGCGATCAGGAGGCGGATGGAGTTCGTTCCGCAGTCGATAGCGGCTGTACGCATTATCTCTCCTCGGTGGATACGGCGTCGGTGGTGAGAGCGGGGCCGGGAGTCGTCGGTCCTCGCCGTCGAGCACGCTTGGCAACGAGGTCCTCGGGTGTCAGGCCCTGGGTCCGGGTGTGCCTGCTGAGATCGGTGTCGGGTGCCTGACCCGTAGTGTCCCACGCACCGTCGCAGTAGCAGCGGTCGATCGTCCACCACTGTGCTATCCGCTTGATCGCTTCGTCGCCCAGCGGATTCATGCCCGGCCCGGCGGCGAGGGCATGACCCACGAGGACGTGCAGGCATTTGACGCGGGTCGGCATGCCGCCGGCCGAGACGCCGTCGATCTCCGGTACCGGGCCCGTGCCCGCACGCTCCCCCACGGCAGAGCGCGCAGCGAGGTAGGCCTCATGGGCGGCGCGGTATCGGGCGGCGAGGGCTGCGTCGGTGACCAGCCGGTCACTCATCTCGGTCATGACGCCCTCCGCCTCGAGCCGTGACACCGCGGCGGTGATGATCGGGTGGCTGAGGTAGTAGGTCGTGGGGAAAGGAATGCCGTTCGACAGCCGCGGCGCAGTGGTGGCGACGAGCGGATTGCCACAGACGCAGCGGGCGCCGATCTCGACGACATCCCGCGCCGGGCGGCCGAGTTGGCGGCTCAGGACATCAAGATCGCGCTGATCGGGGATCCTCGAATCGCGATCCTGCTGGTCCTGCGGGCCGGGCTGGTCCTGCTGGGTCACACAATTCCTTCCTGGGACGCCGCAGCGGACGTACTGCACGGGGGTGGGCCGTTACGCCTGCCGCGGGGCTCAGCCCGTCCGCTCAATCTGTCGCGGCGCGGGTCACCGAATTCCACAGCGCATCGACCCACGGCAGGTCCGCCGGTCCTGCTGCCGATCCCTCGCCGGTGGCCGCTTCGATTCCGCCACCGCCCTTGACGAGGTAGCGGGTCTCGCCCGGCATCACGAGGAAGATTCGCTCGCGTGCCTGCTGCTTGACGAAAGCCGGGTCTTCCCAGCGTGCCAGTTCCGACTGGTAGTCGGCCTGCTGGTCCTGCAGCCGCGCGATATCTGCCCGCAGTGCGTCGACTTCGGCCTGCTGCTGGACGTAACGGCTCACGGACGGTGCCAGCAGCACGATCACGGCGATGAGCACGACGGCGAGCGCGAGCAAGCGCCCCGAGAAGGTCTTCGCCGGGATGGGTGTTGCCTCTTCTGCCGGCTGAATGACGGATTCGGCACGCCTCGAACCGAGCCGTCCACGGCGAATGTTCCCCGCGAGCTGGGACCGCTCGGCTGCACGGGCCGCCGACGAGGATGCTCGTGCGGACGATGCTGGTACGGACGATGCTGGTGCGGACGATGCTGGTGCGGACTTTGCCGGTGCGGACGATACTGGTGCGGACTTTGCCGGTGCAGACGATGCTGGTGCGGACGATGCCGATGCTGATGCTGACCTACCGATCGTAGGTCCACCCGCGGTGGCGGCCGTGCGCGGGCCGCGTGTCGACGTCGTGCCGGCCGCTACCCCTGGAACCGCGCGTGGGTCTTTTGTGGCCGACGGCCCTGCGGCGCGTGCGGTTGCGGGCCTGCGCTGCGCGGAGGTCGCCGTCCGGGGCTCGACCGAATCGGTCACAACCACTCCGTGACCGGAAGCACGGGCCCCCCGACCGGATCCCGTACCAGGCCCACCGGGCCCTGGACTCGCGGAAGCCCCGGAGACACGGGAGCCCCTGGGTGGAGTTTGGCCCTTGACCGATCCTGCGGCCGGCCGTTCCTCCGCCTGGGGCGAAGGACGGCCGGCTCGCGGCACGTTCGGTCGGCGGGCGGTCATGAAGCTCCTCGTCAGTGCTTTCGCGTGTGGTCGCGCTGGGTACCTCGCGTAACCCGTCTAACGAGGATAACTTCCCTCCGGATCAACTGCGGAGCAACTACTGCGTGAAACGCGGGAAGGCGCTGCGGCCGGCATACCGTGCGGCGTCGTCGAGTTCCTCTTCGATGCGGAGCAGCTGGTTGTACTTGGCGACGCGCTCGCTGCGCGCCGGGGCGCCGGTCTTGATCTGACCCGCATTGGTGGCCACGCAGATGTCCGCGATGGTCGTGTCCTCGGTCTCGCCAGAGCGGTGGGAGGTGATCGTCGTGTATCCGGCGCGCTGGGCCATCGAGATGGCGTCGAGCGTCTCGGTCAGGGTACCGATCTGGTTGACCTTGACGAGCAACGAGTTCGCTGTGCCATTAGCGATACCCTTCGCGAGCCGGATGGGATTGGTGACGAAGAGGTCGTCGCCAACGATCTGCACCTTGTCGCCGATGGCGTCCGTCAGGAGCTTCCAGCCCTCCCAGTCGTCCTCGTCGAGCGGGTCCTCGAGGGAGACCAGCGGGTAGTCGCGGACGAGCTCCTCGTAGTACGCGCTCATCTCCTCCGTGCTGAGGGATTTGCCCTCGAACTGGTACGCCCCGTCCTTGTAGAACTCGGAGGCGGCGACATCGAGGGCAAACGCAATATCTGTGCCGGGCGTGTAACCCGCGCGCTCAATCGCCGCGGTGATGAGGTCCAGCGCATCGCGGTTGGACGGCAGGTTCGGGGCGAATCCGCCCTCGTCGCCGAGGCCCGTCGCCAGGCCCTTCTCCTTCAGCACTGACTTGAGCTCGTGATAGACCTCGACACCCCAGCGGAGGCCCTCGGAGTAGGACTGCGCGCCAAGCGGCACGATCATGAATTCCTGGATGTCGACGTCGGAGTCGGCGTGCGAGCCGCCGTTGAGGATGTTCATGAGCGGCACCGGCAGGACGTGCGCGTTGGGGCCGCCGAGGTAGCGGTAGAGCGGCAGCGTGGAGGACTCTGCTGCGGCGCGGGCGATGGCCAGCGAGACGCCGAGCATGGCGTTGGCGCCGAGGTTCGACTTGTTCTCGGTCCCGTCCAGGTCGATCATCGCCTGGTCGATGGCGCGCTGGTCGGCGGCGTCGAAGCCCAGGAGGGCCGGCTGGATCTGTTCGATGACCGCTTCCACTGCCTGCAGGACGCCTTTGCCGAGGTAGCGGTCCTTATCGCCGTCGCGGCGCTCGTTCGCCTCGAACGCTCCGGTGGAAGCGCCCGAGGGGACGGCGGCGCGACCAAAGGTGTCGTCGTCGAGCAGTACCTCGACCTCGACTGTCGGGTTGCCGCGGGAATCAAGGATCTCCCTCGCGTGGATGGCATCGATGATGGCCATGGAATTGCTCCTCTTCGTTGGACCGTCGGGGTTCACATCGCGTTGGGACGAAAGTTGTCAGAGCAACGGAGGTGTTGCTCCCAGCCTAGTTCACGCGGGTTCCGCGCGTCCGGTGCATCAGCATCGTGACGCGCTCCGACCGCTCGCGTGGCGTGTCTCCTGATCACTCTCCGGTCACTCACTGGTTACTCACACGCCGTCGATGGCGTCCCGCTGGTAGTCCAGCACCGCACGCCCAAGGGAGCGCTCCGGGTCGATCCCGGAAGCCACCGCCCGCCGCGCCAGCTCGAGCAGTGCGCCACCTAGTGATGCCTCGTCGTCGGCGATCTTCCGCGCACTGCCGGGATCCCCCGCGCGCTTGAGGGTCTTGGCGGCGAAGGCGAGGGCAGGCAGATGGTGCGGAATGCCGTCGAATGGCGAAGTGCGCGTGGGCTGCTCGCTTATCTTGACCGCCTGCCAGGTGCCAACGATCTGCTCAATCGACGCGGGGAAACCTCGCTGCAGTTCGCCGTCGGGCGAGAAGACATGCGGATTGCGGCGCACAAGTTTCGCGGTCAGATCGTCCGCCACGTGCGCCAGGCCGAAAGACCCGCGCTCGGCCTGCAGCTGGGAATGCAACACCACCTGGAACAGCACGTCCCCGAGCTCGCCCCGCAGGTCGTCGAGGAGATCGCTGCCGGGGTTCTCCGTCCTGGCGACCTCGTCAGCGGCCTCGTAGAGCTCATAGGTCTCCTCGACGAGGTACTCCAGCAGTGCCGCGTGGTCGAGCGCCGCTGTCCACGGGCAATGTCGGCGCAGGAGGTCGACGACTTCGACGAGCCGGTCGACGGCGGCTCCCGGCGCTGGTCCTGAAATGCGTGCCGCTGACGAAGCTGCGTCCGACATTACG
>JAABUN010008752.1_pt1 | contig 10210 bp, 7 predicted proteins | sample 5559311 | NCBI WGS metagenome assembly JAABUN01 (sample SAMN10711877, study PRJNA513370) | rock metagenome | isolation source: Antarctica rocks | place: Antarctica: Victoria Land, Siegfried Peak sud
TTACCCACCATCAGCCTCGCGGCGCAGCGCTCATGGTACAGCAGACACGACGCTCCACGCGCGGAAAATGGAACAGGGCGGGGCAGAGAAATACTCTGCCCCGCCCCGATTCGAGATAACCCGACGTAGTTTATTTTGTCGTGACCGCCGCGCAATCGTAGAGTTGCCGCCCCTGCGTCGCCGTGATGGTCGCGGCGGCAGTGCCGGTTCCTTGCCAAGTGGCGGTGGAAACCACCGTGCAACTGCTCTGCACCCAGGCACTCAGGTCAGCGGTGGCATCGAGCGTAGCGACATTCACACCTGCCCCGCTTGCGATGTTATTCACGCGCCCGGTGGCGTTCGCGCCGCTCGCGCCATTCAGATAGAAGAAGCGCACGGTCCCTTCCTTCACCAACGCCGTTAATTGGTCGGGGGTGAGGATCCGATCCCATCCTTGATAGCCACCGAGTGCATCACAGGTTGATCGGTCGCCAGCATGAAGACGCTGGCGTAGGACGAGGTCGGGGTCGCCACCAGAAACTCGGTGCTGCCCTGGTTCGCGCGTAATAGGTGTTCGCATATCCCTGATTCGCCAGACCATAGAGGTTGAGCGCGGCGGAAAGAGTCAAGATCGCGGCCAAGCCGAGCCGCTCCCAGCGGATGAAATGCCGCCCGGTCTGCTCCTGCGCCGTGGCAGCTGGGCGCAACGCAGGGCGACCAAACGTGCTGCCAAACGCAGCGCCAGCCCGCTGTGCCAGCGGCGCTCCTACAGGCCGACCAGCGGCGGAATCTTCAACGTAATCGCTCATCGAATACTCCTCTATTCAGGGCAATGCCAGACGCGAACCGGGAGAGGAAGCGCCCCCTCGACAGCCGCAAGGTCAGGGCTGATTCATCTTTCCGTACTTCATTGTAGAGATCAGTTTTGAAGGGTAAGCCATCACAAGATGAAGGATTGGTGAAGCTTTCAGCAGAAACCCAAGAAAATGAAAAGAATGTGCCATGGGAGAGATTTAGGTGTCAAAATTTCGACATTACAACCACAACAATCGTCTATAATGCTGACATCAACAGCGGCGACTAATCTTGTCGGTATCTCAATTCAAAGGAGCATCCTCAACGATTCCAAAAGGGGGAAGGTTTGAAGGCACGTACCGCTGCGATCGTCAGCCTACTCGCACTCTGCGGCATGCTGCTAGCGTTTGTCTTCGGCAGTGGCCCGCTCGGGCGATGGTTGACGATTGCGCTGCGGCAACCAAATAATCGCAGTAACCACATGGCCGTCACCCTATCCAGTGGCGAGGTGGTGCTGATTGATGGCGTGAGTAAGCGGTCGAGTGTCGGCTATGATCCTGGCACGGGGCGCTGGCGAACGATCGGGCCATCGAAGCTACCCGCAGCAGGGCAAGTAACGGCACTATTGGCGGATGGGCGCGTACTGGTGTGCGGCGGATTCGAGGCCGGGGGTGTCATCGGGGCTGGGGTGACCGCCCTCGATCCGGCTAGCGGGAACTGGCACGACCTCGCGCCACTCCAAGATCGTCGAGCCTTCCACAGCGCAACAACGTTGCCTGATAGACGCGTCCTGGTGGTCGGTGGTCGGGCGCGCGATGGGGCGACTGCGCTCAGTCCCGACAACAACCTGCATCCCAGCAATTCGCCGCTAGTTGAGACGAGCACCGAATTCTACGATGCTCAGGCCGACCGCTGGTCGCTCGGACCGCCGCTCCAGGTAGGTCGCGAGCAGCATAGCGCGACGCTACTGGCCGATGGGCAGGTTCTGGTCGTCGGGGGCAAGGGCAGCGGTCCTAACAAGGTCGGCACTGCCGAGCGCTTCGACCCCCGCTTGGGGATATGGGTGAATGCGGGGGCGCTCTTCACGCCGCGCGCGGCGCACACCGCGACCCGCCTCTCCGACGGTCGGGTTCTCATCGTCGGCGGCGTGGGGCCGAGCGACCGGGCAATTACGGCGGTGGAGCGCTACAACCCGCAGAATGATACCTGGCAAATCATCGCACCGCTCAGGCAGGCTCGCGTCGACCACGCGGCGGTGTTGCTGCCGGATGGCGAGGTGCTGATCATCGGCGGCAGTGGAACCCTCGGGAATACACCAACCTCGGCCACGTTCGCCGGCACGGAGCGCTATGATCCGGTCACAGCCTCCTGGCGAGCGGCCGCACCCCTCGCGACAGCGCGCCGGGATTTCACCGCCTCGCTGCTCCCCGACGGGCGCGTGCTGGTGGCGGGAGGGATCGACGCTCGGGCAAGCGGGCTATCGAGCACCGAGATCTACGATCCGATCGCCGATCGTTGGGAGAAGGGCACGCCCATGACCAGGCCACGATTTCCGTAATCCAGTATTCTTCGCTATATTCTCTCGCCGCAACGATGTATAAGAAGATCTGCGATGGCGCGCTTTTCCTTGTGCATCGTCACGGACCTTGCCCCTACACAAACAGTGCAAGACTCTGCGGCGAGTGCAACCGACCGTAGATGTACCGCAGGAGTTCAGGGTGCCGTTCGGGCGGGGTGCGCTCCCAGACTGGGGCGACCGCCGCCTCACCGGCCCAGTACGACCAGATCAGGGTGCAGCGTTGCGGAGCCGCGATGAAGCGCAGGCGATTGCTGATCCACCCCTCGCCACCGACGAGGGTCTGCGCGCGGAGCCAATCCGCCACCTGTATCTCGGTCCAGCCGAGGCCGTGCAGACGCCACGCCGCACCGGTGCCGATCCCGGCGCGATAGCGGGCCATCAGCGCCGAGAAGCGGTCGTCGTCGCCCTCGTACCAGTCGATGACACGCAGCCCGTTATCGGCGATCCCCTCGAAAACACCCGAATGGGCGGTGTTGACGACCGAGAGGAGCCCATCGGCGGCGGCTTCACCCTGCTTATACAAGGACTCGCGTAGCTTGAACTGCACATAGTGGCCGGGATAGCCCTCGTGGACGGCGAGATGTTTCAGCGCCGGGCGGGTCAGGATCGGGTCGATGTTGAGTTGCACCGTCCGCGCCAGGAAGTCGCAGCGCGCGTTGTAGGCGACCCCCGAGACCGGCTCGATCCGCATCCCATCCGACTTCGGCGCGGGCAGATCGAGTTGCGTGACGGTCCGGTCCCAAGCTTCGCTCAGCAATTCCTCCAGGACACCGGGAACTTCGTCGGGTGGGACGCGCTGGCGCTCTTCCCAGGTCGCGCTCTGTGCTGCCAGATCGCCGCTGTAGCCGAGGCCATTGAGCAAGCCGCGCATCTCGGCGCGCAGCGCGTCGAGTTCGGCATCGGATGCGGGCGCGGCGGGGAGATGCAGAAAATCGGTGATCTGCTCGGCGAACGCGAGCCCCCGACTGCGCCAGCGGATCACCGCCAGCGACGAGCAACAGGTCTGCGCGTAGTAAAGCTGGCGATCGGGCTCGGGCAACGTCGCGGCGCGTGCTTCCAGTGCCGCGAACCGCTCGCGCGCCGCCGCGTAGTCGGGGAACGGTTCGGGCTGGTGATCGGGGGCCATATTGAGGACGGCGAGGCCATCGCCGTCACCCGCCTCGGCCCGATACAGACGATCGAGGCCGAGCAGCGCCCGCGTCAGATCTTCCCCGTAGGCCAGGGTTGCACCGCTGAGGCGCAGCGCACGATCAGATAGCGCCATTGTTCCCCTCCTCACGCATGGCGGCGGCGACCAGTGCCACCGGCACCGAGCCAAACGATAGTAGCCGATCATGGAACCGGCGCAAGTCGAATGCGGCCCCCTCGCGCGCCGCCAGATCATGCCGCAACTCCGCGATCGTATCGGTCCCGACGAGATACATCAGCGCCGCACCGGGGAACATGCTGTTCTTGACCGCCTCGGCATGGGCCGCCCCGGCGGACATCCCGACGCGCTCATGGTAGAACGCGGCGGCTTGCTCAAGGCTCCAGTCGCCGCGATGCAAGCGAATATCGCAGATCGCCCGCGCGGCCATCCGCAAGCGGCCATGACGTTGCGCGTACTGTTCGAGCGGCGTCATGAATCCTTCTGTCGCCAGCAGATCGGTCACGTAGCAGGCCCAGCCCTCGGCCATCGTGCCGCCACAAAAGAGCGCGATCCGCTGCGCGCAGTCGGTCGCGGCGATCTGCCCGATCCGCGAGGCGGCACGAAAGGCGTGCCAGTTCTGGATCTGATGCCCGATCCCACCGTGGTGAACAACGTGGTTCGCTTTGATCACGCTATCGTTCACCACCCGCAGACGCCGTTCCTGCTCTTCCGGCGACATTGCGGCGTCGAGCGGCGAGACCAAATAGTCCACGGTCGACGCGCGATCAAACGGCGAGGGGGCGCGATACGGCAGAAAGTAAAGGTGCGGCGCGGCCTCCCGCGCCCAGTCTGGCTGCAACACGTAGCGCAGCGGATAATCCGGCCAGTTCACCAGCTGGTGTGCTTCGGCGAACGCCTTACTCTCCTCCCAGACCTCGCCGAACCGCGCGAGATAGTTTTTCGCGCTCGGGTGCAGATCGGCCAGCCCCACCAGCGCCTCTGCTGGGGACGCCGCGCCGAATGCCTCCGCCCCTTCCGCCAACTCGGCTTCGAGCCGCGCAAACTCGTCGGTCGCGTACTGCTCGATCGTGGCGGCATCCTGCGCCAGGCAGTGCCCTTCCCGGATCAACAGTTCCAGCGCCTCTGCACCGCAGGCGTAATTGGTGGTCGCCGCCTGAGCAAGATCAGTGCGTAGCCACGCTTGAAAGTCAGCGAATGCCGTTGCCGCCCGGTCGGCTGCCGCGCGCAGTTGCGGGGCGGCAGCACCGGACTCCGCACTCAGCAACGCGATCCCGCCGCGACAGAACGCCAGCGCGCCGTCGCACTCATCGATCGCGCGCTCGATCCAGGCGGCGGGTGATTGTCGGAGATTCGCCCGCCCCTGGTCCAGCAACGTTGGCACGGCGTCGAGCCGCGCAATCGCCTCCTGAACGCGCTCCGCCAATGGCGCGAATGGCCGCAGGAACAGCGCGATCGTCCCGAAGATCGCCTCGCCGGTATACCAGCACGGATTACCCAACCAGCCGTGACCGGAGTCGCGTTCCCAACGCTGGATCAGCAGATGTCCGGCGACGAGGCGACGGTCGAGCGCGACAACGTCATCAGAGGCGACGGCGGGCAGATCGGCGAGCCGCTGCAACAGCGCCTCTTCAGCCGCCGCCGTCGCCGCCAGAGCCATTGGCGAGGAATCCGGCAACAGCGCATCGTAGTCGTGAACGCCGATGAACGTCGCGTTGACCGGCCGCGTCCGGTAGTAGAGCGCGAAGAAGTCATCGAGCCAGGCGACCGAGGGATCGGTCACGTCGCCGCCGGTCGCCTTTGTCGTCGCACTCACTCCGCCGCCCCTCCCTGCGTCGCACCGGTCGGCGCATCGGCACCGCGCGGCGCGACCCCATCGCCGAGCGGCAGATCGACCCAACGGCGCTCGTGGAAAGAGAGTTCCACGGCGTTGATCGCCTCTTGCACCCAGGCACCATCGTCGAAGTTGCCCTGGTTCTTGTCGTCGCCGGACTGGATCTCGTCGATGAAATCTTTGATCAGGTTGGCATAAAAGAGGGAGCGCCACGATTCGCGCGGGTGGCCGCCGGTCGGGTAGAAACGCTGCGGGATCGCCATCTCCTTGAACTCGACGGAATCGGGCGTAGCGATCTTGATCGTCTCGGCGACACCGAACTCCTCGATCAGCCGGCAGATGATCGCCCCTTTCTCACCGTAGATCCGCGCCTCGATCCCCGGATAGTTGCCGACCGTGACGAAGCTGGTCTGGATCGAGCCGATCGCCCCATTGGTATACTCGCAGAGATAAATATCACCATCGTCGATATTGATCCGCATCATCTTGCCGGTCGCGCGGACCATCCGCTCGGGGATGAAGTTCCGCATCGTGCCGACGACGCGCGTGTAATCGGCCCCGACCCACCAGTGGCCGATGTCGATGATCGGGCCGCCGTACCCTTCGAGCGACGATGTTTGCAGACGCGACTGATCGGCGTGCGGATCGACCTGGCGTAGCGGCTCCTGCGGGTCGAGCCACTGCGAGTTCTGCTCGTAGCCGTTGAAGATGAATGGCTGGCCGATGAACCCTTCATCGATCAACGACTTGGCGTACTGCACGCCGGGGCTATAGCGGAAGGTGAAGCCTAGCTTCGTCTTCAACCCCCTATCGCGCGCCAGCTTCGCCAGCGCCGAGGTCTGCCGGAAGTCGAAGGCGACCGGCTTTTCGCAAAGGACGTGCTTCCCCGCCGCGATCGCCGCCGACGCCAGTTCATAGTGCGTATGCGACGGCGTGGCGATGTCGATCACGTCGATCTCGGGGTTGTTGATCACCGCTTCCCAATCGTCGGTCCCGACGGGGATACCGAACTGCTGCGCGAAGTCGCGCGCCCGCTCGGCGATCGGGTCGGCGATGGCGACGATCTCGCAGCGGGGGTCGCGCTGCCAGCCGGGGATATGCGCGAATTCCGCCCATTTCCCGGCACCGAGAGAACCGATCCGCAACTTGCTCTCGCGCATGATCGCACTCCTTCGGCCCGCCAGTACCGGTCGGGCCGTCTATCGATTGACAAGGCGCAGGTGAATTGGCCGGAGCGATCGATGATCCTTACCCCACCTCACCCAAGGCCGAGGTTCGCCAAGGCTGCCCCTTCAGTCTATCAATTTTTCCTTTGTCCTGAGACAGCTACGTCGAGGCTGCAACCAGTCGCCAATTCTGGGCCTCCGCACCTGCCCTCACGGCGACGATCGCGGCGATGACGACGATCGACCTGTTGTTACGTCCTGGTGTCGCTGCGACAGCGCAGCAGGAATTCCGCGATAATGGCCTCGGCCTCATCCCCTCGTGGCGGAAGGCTTCTGTACATATCTTCGGCATCAGCAGTCGAGACAACGGGGAGGAAAATTTGGTGGATCGCGCGACATTAGTGCAGCAACTCGCGAGGGTTTCGCGAAATGACCCGGCAGCCACAGCCGAAGACGACCAGGGCTGGGTGCGCGCGGCAGCCTGGGCCGTCGCCGTCACCGTCGTGGGGCTGCGTTACGCCGATTCGGCGATCGACGCCCTGCCGGTGCAACACCCAGAATACGGTTGGGATCGGTTCCTGCTGACTCGCCGGGTAAGTTGCGAGGGGTGCGCGGCCGTTTCGGCCGATGAGTACGGCCAGATCTCCCTGCGCGGTGAAGGTGCCCCGCTCCTCCTGCACAATGACGGCAGCACCGCCGTCGCGCTCGGCCCATTGCTCGCGGAGGATCCGGCAGCGGCCCTGGACGCGATCGAGGCGCATCTGCCTGCGTTTGGCCTGACCGAGGGCGACCACGCATCGTGCTGGCACACCCTGGCGACGGACTACCCACGGCTCTACGGCACGGTCGCCGAGTTGCTGCGCGCCTACCCGCACGTCGAAGCGTTGCGCGAGATCTATGTCGATGCGGAGTTCTCCGACGGCACGATGCACCCGCTGCATCTCTACACGGGCGGGCGGGCGCTCGGCGAAGTCTACAACTGGTGGGGGCTACTCGCCGAAGAGTACGTCGCGTTCATCCACGTCGATGGCCGCCAGTCGATCTACCAAACAACGCGCGGGACGTGGTCGACCGTCACGAAACAACTCGACACGGAAACCGACAGCCGGATGATCGAGCGGATTCGTGGCTGGCTACGCCTCGATGCCGATCCAGCCGCACCAGAGATCGACTGAGCTTGCTGCTCGTCGCAAAACCTCACAAGTAGCCGGGAATAACGACAGCGCCGCCCCTGACCCAATGTGGTCGGGGTGGCGCTGTCGCCGCGTACGCGCGGGTTGTCCCCGCGATCTATCCAACGGTACGAGTTCGAACGCCGGTCTTCACACCCCCTCACCCAAGGCAATTGTTCTTCACCGGGCCTTTATCCATCAACGGTCGGGACTTCAGGCTAGCCGCCTACAATCGATAGCAGTGACGCGAGCAGGGGAAGCGAACCCTCAGGGTCGCGGCGACGAGCGAAGCCGAAGATGATGGAGGTACACGATGAATATACGGAAACGCGCCCAGGCACCCGATGGCGCACTGCCGCTCATCCCACAGCCCACAAGAGGTGAGGTATCCGCAGGGCAACCTTATGGACACAATGGTCTGAGCAAGACGATCGAACATGAGAAAGACAGCGCAGCACTGCAACCCAATCCACGCCGTTCGCACCCTTTCTTCGGACCGTTGATCTTCGTCGGCTTACCGATTTTCCTCGGCCTCTTCCTGGCGCTCGCCAGTGTCTTCGTCACAGGACGGGTGAGCGCCCAGGCCACGACCACCAACGCGCTAGCTGCATTATCGACCAGCACCGCCAGTTCGACCGCACAGACAACCACCCTCGCCACCACGACGAGCGCGGTGCCGAATATCGCCAGCGCCGCGAGTACGGCCCGCGCGGCCACCGTCCTCGTCCTCAATCTCGACCGCAGCGGAGCCACACAGGCGTCGGGCAGCGGCTTCATCATCGACGCGAATGGGATCATCGTCACCAATAATCATGTCATCTCCGGGTCGCAAGCGATGAAGGTGCAACTGCCCGAGGCCGATGGGCGCACTTTCGTGGCGACGGTGGTCGGTACCGACCCGCAGACCGACCTCGCCATCTTGAAGCTCGACGCACAGGATCTGCCAACCATCACCATGGGGAGTTCAGCGGATCTCGCCGTCGGTGAATGGGTCGTCGCCGTCGGCAACGCGCTGGCGCTGGATGGCGGCCCGACCGTCACGGCCGGTGTCGTCAGCGCGACCGGGCGCGATGTAGAGCAGGCGGACACGGCCACCCGCCCCGGCCAGACCGCTACCAACGCCATCGCCCTCTACGATCTCATCCAGACCGACGCCGCGATCAATGAAGGCGACTCCGGTGGCCCGCTGGTCGATCTGAACGGCAACGTGATCGGGATCAATACCCTCGGGACGAGCGAGGCCCAGGGGATCGGCTTCGCCATCGCCATCGACGACGCCAAGCCGATCATCGAACAACTGCTGCAGAGGGGGAAGGTGACACGCGCCTACCTCGGGATCAGCACACAGACCCTCACCCCAGCAATCGCCGCCGCGCAGAACCTCGACCAGACGAAGGGGGTGCTGATCAGCCGGGTCAGCGCCGGGAGCCCGGCGGCGAGCGCCGGGCTGGAAGCGGGTGACATCATCACCAGCATCGATGGGACGGCGGTCACCGGCCAGGACACCCTACAAGCGGCCTTGTTGAAAACCTATCGGGCGGGCGATCTCGTCAACATCCAGATCGATCGCGGCGGCACGACCCAGACGATCGCCGTCACTCTCGGCGAGCAACCGGCCAGCTAACGCCCTTCTGAATAGCCCAAACTAACTCACGCGCCCGACCCGAAATATCCAGCGGGTCGGGCGCGTTGTTGCCAGCGTCGGGATAACTATGAAGGCGAGGAGGTTCAGACCAATTGACAGCACAAGTATACTTGACAATCTCGATAAAGCAACTTAGTATTAGTTCACAATCGCATACGATTCCACTCTTATCCAGAGGGGCAGAGGGACCGGCCCGATGAAGCCCCAGCAACCCCCCGCCGCGGCGGGCAGGTGCTAACTCCGGCAGCGTAGACTGGGAGATGAGAGGTGGCGACGAGCGGGCCGAGTGTCTAGCTGCGTCAAAACCGCCCTCATCACGCTGATGAGGGTTTTCTCGTCCTCTCGGGCGAACTGTCGTGTGCGGGATCGGGTGGCCGGTATGGTTGGGCGGTATAGTTGCGTGGAGTCGTTCGTTTCGGCATGATGCCGACGGCAGCGCGGTACACAGTAATCCGCCGCCGGGAGCGTAGCGAGCACTATCAAGGAGGGAATGGGATGGCCCAAGACGGAGCAAGCGCCGCGACCACACAGGCGATAGGCGCAACCGACGTGATCGAGCATCTGGCCGGGATCACCCCCGGCTCCAAGCTGGCGCAGTTGCGCGCCGAGCGACCGGTGCTGGTGAAGGCCACGCAAGGGAGCCACGAGGCGCTGTTCGAGCCGGAAGACCTGGGCGGCGTCAGCCATCGAGAACGTGACGGCCTCGCGCTGCGGGTCGCGGTGCTGACGCCGAGCCCGGAACTGGTCACCTGGCATCGCGATCGCCTGGCGGCCCAGGGTGAGGACGCCGCGACGATCGCCGCGTTCGAGCAAGGACCGGACGGCACGGGCCTGACCACGCGCGAAGTCGCGCTGCTGCGCCACGCCGATATCCTGGCGAATACGCCGGGGGC
>JAABUN010008753.1_pt1 | contig 10209 bp, 10 predicted proteins | sample 5559311 | NCBI WGS metagenome assembly JAABUN01 (sample SAMN10711877, study PRJNA513370) | rock metagenome | isolation source: Antarctica rocks | place: Antarctica: Victoria Land, Siegfried Peak sud
CTCTGGGCTCGGGTGGAGTCCGGCTACGCCCAGGACCAGCGCACCGGCCGGCGCTGCATCGTCCGCCCGGACACGGTCGCCTCCGTGATGGGCTGCCAGGTCAACACCGTGCGTAAGTGCCGGCGGATCGCCCGCCGGATCGGGCTCCAGGTCGTCATCGTCCTCGGCCGGATGCTCTCCGCCGCCGAGTGCTGGGCCGCCCGCCGCCGCGGCTCCCGCCAGCGCGGGTTATCCACAGAGACCGCGCTGAGCATCCCCTCCCCCATCGCTCTGCGCCGGGTTTCCGATACCCCTACCAGAGGTCAGCCAGCCCACCCTGAAACTCACCATCCCTCTCCCCCACTAGGCGGCGCAAGCGCCGACCAAACGGAGGCGGCGCCGCCGCCGCACCCACACAAGAGCCCCCCTGGCCGGTCCCCGACCCGTCGGCTGGCCGCAGACCTGGTCCACACCGTGCCGTGGCTGCGCTCCGAACGCCCCGGACGGCTCGTCCCGGCCCTGAGCAGGTTCGCCGCCGCCCGGCCCGCCTGGACCGCCCAGGACGTCATCGACGCCGTCCAGACCATCCGGGACGGACGCGGCCTCGTCACCACCCTCACCGACATCCAGATCCGCACCCGCCCCGCCGTCGTCCTGGCCGCCTTCCTACGCCAGCTCGACCACCACGACGACCATCCCCGCCTGGCCACCGTCGACCCAGCCGAGTTGCGCTGCGACCAACCCGAATGCGACCACGGCTGGATCACCCTCGACCAAACCCCCACCAGTCACCTCGCCGGCCACCCCCACGTCCGCCGCTGCCCACACTGCCGACCCGGCGCCTGGCCACCACCAGAAGACCTCGAGAACGGGTCCCTCCTCGACGGACAGGAACCCCCGTTCTGATTCCAGACATGGGTTCAGGTCGAGCCCCGCTCGGGCCTCCGGTCAAACAACCGGCAACTCTGTTAGTTCGGCACTTCGGCTGTCCGGGCGTCCGATGGTCACAAACTGCCGAAGTAACGGCGCGTCGGAAGTCCGATACTTCCATCTCCTGGTAGAGACGTACTCGCATAGTTCGTGCGCCTGTACGTCTGTTAGTTCACACCTTTGGAGGTACGTGGTGAGGATCGTTGCCATCGCTGGGCAGAAGGGCGGCGTCGCGAAGACAACGACCGCCATGAGCCTGGCCGCCGTCGCGGCCGAGACCGGTCGTGTTCTGCTCGTCGACGTCGATCCACAGGAATCTGCCACCTGGTGGGGCGAGCAGGTGGGGGAGAAGCTCCCGTTCGACCTCGCCACCGATACCAACCCGGCGGTCCTGCGTCGGCTCCGCGAACTGGCCGAGTACGACGTCGTCATCGTCGACACGCCTGGATCACTGGAGAGCACCGACGTGCTGCGCGCGGTCATCGAGGCGAGCGACTACGTCATCCTGCCCACCGAACCAGCCGGACTGTCCGTCGCGCCGCTGATCAAGACGATCCAACGGCTGGTCGTCCCCTCCGGGAAGCCCTACCGCGTCCTGCTCAACAAGGTTGATCCGCGCAGTCTCACCACCGCCGAGGAAGCACGCCAGATGCTGCTGCGCAAGGACGTCCCGACCTTCAACGTCAGTGTGCGCCACTACGTCGCCCACCGGGACGCGCCGACCGCCGGCGAGGTCGTCACCCAGTACAGCGGGGATCGGCACTCGGCTCAAGCCATCGACGACTACCGCCGAGTCGCCCTGGAGCTGTTCGCGGAGTGGTCACGCGCGACGGACACCGCCGAGGCCGCCGGCCCCGCGCTGCGTGAGGTGAACTGAGCATGGCCAAGCGAAACCTCAGCGCCCTGCTCGACACGTCCATCACTCCCGCACCACACGACGAGGACACCGCCGCGCCGGCGACACCCGTCGACCACGCGGCCGCCGTCGACCAAGCGGGCGCGGCGATCCCGCCCTCGGCCGTCCCTGCGGACGCACCGCCGGCGAAACCGGCCACACCGCCATCGAAGGGAACAGGCGCAGTTCAGCCACGAGCACGCGCATCCGGCGGACCGCGCTACCTCGAGTTGGACCGCAAGGAGTTGCGCATCCGTGGCGACCAGGCCGACGACCTCACCGTCCTGACCCGCCAGCTGAATCGAGCACGCAAGGGCGAGGGGCAGCGGATCACCGACAACACCCTGATCCGCGTCGCTATCGACCTGCTGCTGTGCGACGGTGCCAAGCTGCAGGGCACCACCGAGGCCGACCTACTGAGATCGGCACTACCGGACTAACAGAGTTCGAAAGTAGTCCTGACCGATGCCTCCCGGTCCGGCACATCCCGAGCCCTCATGGCTCTCAACTCCCACAGCGTGAGCGGACACCCTGGCGCGACCTGCCGGCCACAGAACTCGGTCCAGAACTCGCGGCCTTCCGCCGCCACGGAGCGTCCTCGGCCTCGACGCCTGCGAAACGTGGTGCTGTCAAGGTCTCTCTCGAAGCTCAATAGTGGCGTCTACCACTCTCCTCCGTGAAGTATCACACCAGTTGACGCCAGCGTCGGTGAACATCGAGGAGGGTGCGTCCCGCGGGATCCTCTAGCACGTCGTGCTTCATTCGCGTTGAGCGGACGGACCCACCATTCGGAGGCCACGCTCAGCCCGCTTCCTGCCAGCACGGCGCGCTTGGCCTCATCCAGTCGGGCAGTGACGACCACGATTTGCGCGGCGCCTCGCTCGAGCGCGGCACGGCCAACGGCGCGCAACAAGTCGACGCCGAGCGTGGGCCAGTCACGGGGGTCGGCCACGGTGAAGTCGTCCACCGTGCACGTCAGCCCGCCCGGGTCGTAGACCGGTGGCGCCGGAGCCACCGTGGCGATCACGAAACCCGACCACGTCGTGGCCGGCGACCGCGACCAAGATGATGACCGCAGGGTCCTCGATGAGCCCGGCCAGGTACGGCCGTTGCCGGGCCGCGGCGTCTGCAGCGGGCCGCCAGAAACACCGGCTGGTAGGTCTCGTATTGAGCGCGTCGCGCGGCGGCCAACCTCACGAGGGCGTCCACATCACCCGACGCCGCCACTCTAATCGTCACCGACGCATCCTCGGCCGCGGCGATCCATGGCGCCAGTTGCGCGCGCCCAACCGCCCACACGCTCCGGGTGCACGACCTGCCGCCGGTGGACACGCCAACTACAAGGACCACCGAAGCCACTGGATTGGGCTTTCGCATCACTCCGTCCCGTTAGCCGATCGGATCGAGATCGGTTATCGGTGTGATGGCGCCTGCCGAGGTGGAGGCGTCGGGGCGATCAGTTGCCTCTGGCAGGATTCGCCGGGTGCGACGTTCGAGGCTCCACGTGACAGGTGCGAGCGGCTGCGGGACCACGACTCTCGCGCGCGCCGTGGCCGACGCTTGGGCGGTGCCTCACGCCGACGCCGACGACTACTTCTGGCTGCCGACCGATCCGCCGTATGTCCGCAAGCGACCTGTGGAGGAGCGGCTGGCGCTGATGGGTTCGGTGTTCGTGCCGCGCGAGGCCTGGGTCCTGTCGGGCTCGATGCTCGGGTGGGGCGACGGCGTGGTCGCGCAGTGCGGCGCGGTGGTGTTCCTGACCCTGGACCCGGCCGAACGGCTGCGACGCATCGAGGTCCGCGAGCGCGTCCGTCGGGCGAGCGGCACCGTGGACGAGGAGGCGTTGAGCGCGTTCCTTACCTGGGCTCGCGGGTACGACGACCCGTCCTTCGAGGGTCGCAGCCGGGCTGGTCACGAAGAATGGGTTGCCACCCTGACGTGTCCGGTCCTCCGCCTCGACAGCTCCCGTCCGCGAGAGGCGCTGCGCGACGAGGTCCTCGCGTGGATCCCCACGGCCAGCTGAACCATTCGCTCCATCAACCAACCGCTACCGGAACGAGCTTGATCGCGTCGTGGAGATCGCCTGAATCGTCGCGGGTTCCGCAAGCGGATCCGCTTACGGCGCAGGTCGGCGTCCCGCTGATCGTTCGGCTTGGAGAACGTTCGCTCATGCCGAATAGCGGAAGTTCCACTGGCGGCTGTCCACGCCGACCTCATGAGACGCTGAGCGCGTGACCGGACCGAAGGCGCTTGGTGTCGCGGGCATTGTTCCCGAGTCGAGCCTAATTCGGCGGTGGCGGCAGTGGTTCGCGCCAGATGTCCAACCGTTCGTGGTCGATGACAGGCTTCGTGACTCGCTTGGTGCCGGCCACCTGACGGACCTGCCGATGGAGCTGCAGGACACGTTCATGATTTACGACCCACAGTCACACACCGATCTCGTCGGCTTGAGTCACGCCGCGTTCGCCAGTCTCGCACCGCCGACGCGTGCCGCTCTTACTCGATACCAGGTCTCGGCAGGGCGACGCTTGGTGCCGACGTTGAGGAGCGTTCCCGCGACGTGGCGACGGAGGCTGAAGGCTGACGGCGATGGGCACCGGTTTGTGTGGTGGCCCGACACCCTCCGGCAGACCGGCGATGAGCCGCTCCTGCGTTTCGTCGCCGATGACCTTTTGCCCAGTCGTCATGAACAAGTGAGTCGACAGACGTGGCGGCGCGCTGCGTCAGTGCTACCCGGCGCGCGCGAGCTCGCTGGAACCTTTGCGAGGTCCAGTGGCCCCAACTGCTTCGGCACCGTGATGGCTGCTGCCGGGGTAGCGAATACAGCCGACCAGTGGATGCTGCGGGAACCGTTCGAGGAGTGGCTGTGTACGCACACCCGCCAAGGCGGCGCGGATCACCTGGTTGGCACCGTGCTCGTATGGCGTGACGTTCGTGGAGTGGCGCAGCATGCCGCCGTGGTCGTTGGCGACGGCTGGGCGATGCACAAGCCGTCCCAGGGCTGGATGACTCCGCGAAAAGTCCTGGCCGTCGAAGGGTTGAAGCGCCGAGCGCACAGCACCGGCCTCCGAATCAGTCGCCGCCTGGTTAACGCCGGGTAATGGCACGCTTCTGCCGCCGGTCGGTCGTGCCGAGAACCGGTTAAGGTCGAATTGTCGCATAGAGCAACATGTCGCGCCGGGTACCGTCGATTTCCTGGTGGCTGCGGAGGAGACCCTCCCGCCGGTAACCGGACACTTCGGCGACGTGAATTGAGCTGCTGTTCCACGGCTCGATGTACAGTTCGACTCGGTGCAGGGCGGGGATGGTCCAAGCGAACGCCGTCAGTGCCTTCAACGCGCTGCTCGCGATGCCGAGGCCTCGGTGCGCGGCCACAACCGAGTAGCCCGCCGTCGCCCGGCCTGCCGGCAGGTTCTGAAGCCACAGTCCGATCGCGCCGACGGCGTTGCCGGACTCGGCATCCGCGATGGCGAAGGACAGCCCGATTCCTTCGGCGAGCCGGCCGCGCTGCCGGTGGATCCACTCCAGGGCCTGCTGGGCTGTGGGGTGCGCGGGCAGACTGCTTACGATTGGGATGTAGGGGTCGTCGCCACCCAACGCGACGGCGAGGCGTACGTCTTCCTCAGTGAACTCGCGCAGCACGACTGAACCGTAAGCCGGTGGTGTGCTCGGCCAGGACGGCAGTTGCTCGGTCATGTGTCGATTGTCGTTGTGGTCAGCGTCCAACGCCGCCCAGTGTTCGCCCTATGCCGCTGTCGGGGCGGCTACGCTCGCCCGACTTTGCCGCGCTGGGCGCGCGTCCCGGTAGCCGGTGGCGAGCTCAATCGGGACGCCTCGTCGCCCGGGTCAGGCTCCGCCGGTGTAGCACCGGTTGTGGTTGCGGCTCGGTCTACCTGAGTCTCGGGAAGATGGGGGTGGGCGCTCCGGTTCGGGCGCCTTCCTGGAGTTGGTTGCTGATTGCTGTTGCCCCGGTCGGACAGAAGGGGCTCAGCGCCGAGGCGAAATTGCGGCCTGCGATGACGAGGTGGCTGAGCAGGCGGTGAGTGCTCTCTCGGTCCGTGGCGGGGTTCTTGAGTGTGGACCATGGGGCTGCGGCGTTGGTGAGTTGGTTCGCCACGGTGACCGCGCCCATCAGATGTCGAGTGGCGCCACGAAGGTCGGCGGTCGCGAGACAGGTGGTGATCTTCTTGTCGAGCTCTCTGACAGCGTTGGTGAGGTCGTCGCTAGTCCAGCCGTCGTCGTCGACCGCATCAGGGTTGGGGTCGACGCGGCCATCGAAGTGCGTGGACAGCAGTGTCAGGGTGCGGTTGACGAGATTGCCCAGACCGTTGGCCAGGTCGGTGTTGTAGGCCTGGACCAGGCGTTGCGTGGTGAACTCAACGTCCCCCAGGAGGGGGGCCTCCCGGCTGACCCACCAGCGGAGTGCGTCCACGCCGTAGTTGTTGACGAGCTCGACGGGATCGACGACGTTGCCGGTGCTCTTGGACAGCTTGGCACCTCCGAGGTTGACGTAGTCGTGGACGTGGATCGTCGTCGGCAGAGGGAGCCCGGCGGACAGGAGCAGCCCGAGCCAGTAGACAGCGTGAAACCGGGTGATGCCCTTACCGATGACGTGCACACGTTCACCCTCACCGGCCCACCAGCGCTCATAGTCCGGGCCGGCCTTGTCGACCGAAAGAGCGGTCAGGTAGTTCGTGAGTGCGTCCCACCAGACGTAGATCACCTGACTCGGGTCGTCGGGAACGGGGATGCCCCAGCCGTCCGCGCGATCCGACGGGCGCGAGACGCTGAAGTCCCGAAGGCCCGCATCGATGAAGGCAAGTATCTCTGCACGCTTCTGAGATGGGTTCACGACGACGAGGCCGTCAGCGATGCCGTCGCGGATCGCGTCCTGGTATCGAGGCAGGCGGAAGAACCAGTTCGTCTCTGAGACTGCCTCCGGGGCGACGCCGTGCTCGGGACAGCGACCCCCGAGCAGCTGGTCCGGATCGTAGAACTGCTCGCACCCCAAACAGTACAAGCCGGTGTATGTCTGCTGGTAGAAATCACCGGCCTCGGCGCAGCGCCTCCACAGGTACTCGACTCCGGGACGGTGACGCGCATCAGCAGATGTCCGGATGTAGTCATCGCAGCTGAGTTCGAGCACGCCCCCAAGCGCCTGGAAGCGGTCGGCTGCGGCCCTGACGAACTCGGCAACCGGTTGACCCGCGTGCCATGCAGCGGTCACGTTCTTCAGCGCGTGATCATCGGTTCCCGACAGGAACCGCACCGGCTGGCCCAGGCTGCGGCGGTGGCGGGCCAGGACATCTGCTTGGACGAACTCCAAGGCATGACCAAGGTGCGGGGCCGCGTTGACGTAGGGGATGGAGGTGGTGATGTATAGGGGCTTCATCGTGGTCCTTTCCCGCCCCCAGCAGGAACCCACGACTTACCTCGAGCCCACTGCTGTGGGACTCGGCTGGTGTGCAGCGTCAGCGCACGGCGAGGTACCCCACGAAGGGGCCCATCATTCGCCGCACGTAGTACATGAGCCGGATCTTACCCCCGCAGGACCACGTCACCGATGAGGGGTGGATCACCGGAGCAACAGGTATGTCCGTTCGCTGGCGTGCTCACCTGGCCCTGAGGTGCGGTCGAGTCGAGCCACGACCTCGAACCCGACCGCGACGAGTGCTTGGGACTCAGCGGCGGGGTCCAGGTACCGGAAGGTGAGCGTCACCGGTTGGTCCCACCACGTCGACACGCTCGCGGCGCCGCCCATGGCGTTGTCGGCATCCCGGGTGTGGAACGCGACCAACGCGGCACCACCCGGTCGCAGCACCCGCCGGAAGGATGCGTACGCCGCGGCTCGTTGATCGGCGTCGAGGTGGATGACCGCGTACAGGCAGACGATGCCGCCGACCGCGTCGCAGGAGAACGGCAGCTGCGTCATGTCCGCCGCCACCGACGCTAACCCAGCCTCACCGGCGAGCTGGCACATTGGGGGTGACAGGTCGGTGCTGGCCACCGTGACGCCCTGCTGCCTGAGGTAGGCCGCGACGTGCCCCGACAACCTCGCCCGCGCCAACTCCACCCCCTCGAGCGCGGCCGCTTGACAAGAGAGCTTCGAGTCGATGATCGGCATTTGTCGCGAGCGATCCAAGAACGTCAAGCGCTGGCGCGACGGGACCATGGCGCTGCGCTGGTGCGCCGCCGGGATGGTCGAGGCCAGCAAGCAGTTCCGCCGCGTCAACGGCCACCTGCACCTACCCGCACTACGGACCGCCCTCGAGCGGCATGTCGCCGAGCACACTGTCGGTGCCGACCGTCATCATGAGACCGTGAACGCAGCCTGATGATCATTGGGCCGCCACCGAAGTTCCACGGAACTCGAGACATCCTCCACCCCGCGAGAGCAGCACTTTGAACCCGGCCGCTCCTCTGACGCGGATACCGTCCGGTTGTCGGGAGCGAGGCAGGTTCGGTCCGTTAGGGGGAGGAGATCACTTGGTGGGGCGTTGGCAGTCGGCCGCCGCCGTCGCCGTGCTATTGGCAAGCGTGGCGGGCTGCAGCGACACGAAAGCAGGACCGTCGCCCATATCCTCGTCGGAAGCGGCCCAATGTGTGGACCCGACGGTCGGACCGCTCCCCCAATGGGCCCGTGCGGGATTCTCGCCTCCGGACCAGCCGGCCACCTACTTCCTCGGTGCCGAGGCACGGATCGTGGGCGTAGCCTTCGGCTGGCCGCTGCGCGCTAACCAGCCGCCCGGCCGCCAGAACAAAATCCTTTGGATCGCACCCACGACCGGCCCGGGGCCTTTGCGGATCACCGCCACTCGTCTGGGGTCAGACGTGACGGTGACGCGTGAGATCGACGGTGGACCTGGTCCGTCTATCGTCGACATGCCGCGGGACGGCTGCTGGCGCTTCGACTTGACCTGGTCTGGCGGCAACGACCGGATGTACGTCCGATACGGCGGCGCGGAGAGCTAGCGCTGGAGCGACGTAGACAGTCGCCGTAGGGTGCGCGGACAGCATGACCACGAGCTCGGTCCCGTCTTCTCCGCGGTACAGGCCGGGGGCAAGACCTTCCGGGGCCACCCCGCCGGCGTGGAGCGCGAGCGACAATGGCGGATCCGGCAGCTCCCGTCCAGCATCGCCGACCTGGTCCTCGACGACGTGCGACTGCGCTCGACGAAGTTCCGCGGCGCGTTCGACACTGCGACAGCGGTCAACTACCCATCGCCGCAATCGGAACCGCTTTCGGTGAACGCATGCCCGGCGGCTGGGCTATCGCTGAGCACCGGTTGCCGTTCGCTCGGCGAGACGAGGGATGATGATCGAGTGCAGATTCGCCGAGCAGATGTCGCGGATGCACTACAAATCGCTAATGTGCATGTTCGTTCGTGGAAGGTGGGGTACCGCGGCCTACTTCCGCAGGATGTGCTCGACGGTCTCGATCCGCAGCAGCGTGTTCCGCGTTGGGAAGCCACCATTGAACTGAGCAGCTGGCCGGCCGGGGGCACTCTGGTCGCCGAAGAGGCCGACCGTTTGGTGGGCTTCGCCAACCTGTGCCCGACCCGGGATGTCGATCAAGACCCGGCCTCTGTCGGCGAGGTCGCATCGTTCTACGTTTCGCCCGAGGCATGGGGTCAGGGTGTCGGTCGGGCGCTGATGGAGGCTAGCAGCGAAACGTTAATCGCCGCGGGCTTTCTCACTGCGAGTTTGTGGGTGCTTGACACCAACGCTCGAGCCATCGGCTTCTACCGGGCGCTGGGCTGGCGCGACGATGGTGCCGTCAAGGACGACATCGTGGGCGGCACACCGATACGCGACCTGCGATACCAGCGCACCCTCGCCTGACGGGATTCCAACCCGCGACGGTTGACACGCATCCCGCTCCAGCAGTGGAACCTCCTCCGGGTGCGCTCTCGGTGATGCCCGGGCGGCCCTATGCGGCTCATCGGCCATCGTCGCAAGGGGATCGGCGTACGGTGTTGCCATGAGACGAGGCGTCATCGTGGCCGTCAGCCTGTATGTGTGCGCGGCCCTGGGAACTCGCGTGGCTGAAGCGGCCGGCATGCGTCGATGCGAATGTTCGTCCTCGTGCTGGTGCCAAAGACCACTGCTCAGCGCGTTCCGCTGGGTGATGCCGGTGGGGCACCGATAGCCGATCCGCGAGCGGTGCCGACGATCCGTAAGGCGTGGTCCGTCGGATTCCTCCTCGGTTCAGCCCTCACTTATGGTGCTGCACGATGTTCAGGACGTTGCCATCGGGTGCGCGGACGAAGAAGCGGCGCACGCCCCAGGACTCTGTACTCAGTGGGTGCACGATCTCGTAGCCGCGCCGTTGCGCGTCCTCGTACGCCACCTCGACGTCGGCGACTTTGATCGAGACCACTGGATCCTCGGGCGCGGTCGCGTCG
>JAABUN010008754.1_pt1 | contig 10209 bp, 7 predicted proteins | sample 5559311 | NCBI WGS metagenome assembly JAABUN01 (sample SAMN10711877, study PRJNA513370) | rock metagenome | isolation source: Antarctica rocks | place: Antarctica: Victoria Land, Siegfried Peak sud
AGCCAGCAAAGTTCGTTCCGCCGATGGCTTGATGCTACACTGTTGGGGAAAACTGGCAGTCGCTTTTTATTTGCTCGTTTTCAACTACTGATTCGCATCCTATATCTATCTGCATAAATTTGCGTTCATCTGCGGTTAAATTTTTCTCCGTGTTTGCTCTCGTAAATTAAATAAAATCAATTATAGTTTTGATTGCCAAAATCAAAACCGTCGCTAGAAAAATTCGTCTCAACCACAAATCGTTCAGGCGGGTAACGGTTTTCGCACCGACGTAAGCGGCGACGAACATTGTAACGGCAAGAATCGCGCCGAGTTTATAATCTACCAAACCTTGCCGCATAAAAATAATTGACGCGACTGAAGACGAAAAAACATTGATGAGTTTTGTCGAAGCGACGGCTTCGGTGAACGTCATACCGAGAAGCGAAACGCACGTCGCCGTGAGCAAAGTAACGTAGCCGCCGCTGTAAAGTCCGCCGTAAATCGCCAGCAGAAACGTTAAAACGTAAGCGAAAATGAGCGCGCCGCGTCCGATTGTTTCGGCTTTTTCAACGCCCGCGTCGCGTTTGAGAAGCGTGAAAATCGTAACCGCAATCATCGAAACCGAAACGATAATTTTCAGCGCGCCGCCCGTAATAAATCCGACGAGCGCCGCGCCGATTGCAGAACCGGCGAGCGTCAATAAGATAAGCGGCGTTACGCGCTTGCGGTCAATCGCTTTGCCGCGCAGAAAAGGAATCGTCGCGCCAATTGCCATAAACGTCAAGCCGAACATATTGGTTGCGACGGCAACTTTCGCGTCGATGCCGAATTGAAACATCGCCGGAACGGTTATCAAGGAATTGCTGCCCGTTACGACGCCAACGGCGCTCGTAATGAAAAACAGCAAAATCAGTAAAATTAAATCGGTTGCCGGCATAGAAAAACCAATCGTAGGGGCGACGGCTCGTCCTCGCCCGATAACGCTTTAAATAACTCAATATTGTTTTAATCGAAACGCGGGCGAGGACGAACCGTCGCCCGCGTTTCGATTACTTGCGCGCCGTTCTTTGTCTTTTCATTCCGAGCGCATCTTCAATCTGGCGCAGGCGGGTTGTAATTTGCAAAACTTCGCGCTTGCCGGTCGGCTCGCCGCGAATGATTTCTTCGCATTTGAACATTAGATTTTCGATGTCGGCAGCGTTTGTCTCGGCTGTTCGCTCGGCTATCAATTGCGCCAACTCACTGAGTGAAACCGCGTAGTTATCGACACCGAGCGAGCGAGCGGCGCGGCGGCGAAAATCCGTGTAGATATTTTCAATCGCCAAATCGTAAGCGCGCGTCCGTTGCTGCAACTGCGCCATCGCCGAAACGTATTCGAGTTTCGACAAGCGATTCGGTGCAAACGGCGGCAGGGCGCGCGCGAAACGCAGACTTTTTGCGGCGAAAAACAAGAGGGCTAAAATTGCCAGTTGCAGCAAAAATGCGGCGAGCGGCGTTCCGGCAAAGTATTCAAAAAGCCGGTTGCCGCTAGCGCCGTAGCCTTGATGATATTCGTCAAACGCGATTGCGCCGCCGCGCGCGGTTAAAATATTGACGGCAAGCTGCGCGTTATCGACAAGATTTACGCCGCCGTTCGAGACGATATACGGGTCGGACAAAAAAATTATCTCGCCCGCTTCGTATGGAAAATCGACGAGCAGATTTTTTTCGCCGTTCGACAAATGAACGACGGGCGCGGTCAAAACGACAGTTTCACCCGTCTCATTTTCGGCGGATTTTTTCGGCGTCGGCGCGGTTGTTTCGCCGGATTTTTCGTTGTTTGGTGCGGCAACTGTAATAACTGATTCGTTTTCCGGCTGATACTCCAGCGATACGCTCGACGCGAAGCGCGACGGCTGGGCGGCGTTCACGCCTTCGGTAAAAACGGTCGGCTGAACGGGTTTTGCCGCCGCCGTTTTTTCCGTCATTCGCTTGCTGTCAGATGAGTCGAGATTTGAAAATGGCGTCGCTTTTTCGCCCGAAGGCACGGCGAAAATTTTCCAGTCCGCGGAAGTTTCCAGCAATCGTTCGGGCGGCTCGCGGTCGATAACGACGAGCTTTCCGCCCGCCGCCACCCAATCGAGAAGCTGTTCGATTTCTTTGTCGGAAATTTCGCGGCGCGGCTTTCCGACAATGACAAACGTCGAAAATTGATTTTTATCTGCTGCGGCAACCAGCGCGGAAATCGGCTGCTGCCAGCGGATGGGATTTCTGCCGGTTTCCGCCAGCAACTCAAACAGCGCGCGTGTTCCGGTCGCGCCCGCGTTGTAAGTCGAACGATTGGGCGCAAATTCGCTGTCCGGCGTTTTTTCGCGCCGCACGAAAGATGCCGCGTTCAGTCCGACGAGCAGAATTGCCAGACCGATTAAAGCTAAAAATATGAAAATTTTCTGACGCACCGTTTTTCAATTAAGAATTAAAAATTAAGAATTAAGAATTAGAAGAAAAGTTCTTTTATTCTTAATTCTTAATTCTTAATTTTTAATTCTTAATTATTCTTTCGTATCCGTTCTTAAACTCGTTCCAGTCTTTTTCTTCGGCGGCTGCCGCGCCATACCAATGGCGCTCGAAATTTGCGGTTAAGCCGTTCATATTTTGGTAAATTTCGTTTTTGCTGCGAACATCGCGCAGATAATCGCGGTTGGTTTTGTGGCGCGATAGGCGAACGAGCTTGCGGTCGCTCAAATTGCAAAGAAGCGCGACATAGCCTTTGCGAATCGCGCCGCGCAAATCGCCCATCCGCGCGAGACGCTCGGCATCGTCGAAAAGATTTTCCGCCGTTTCATTCTCAGAAAGCCGCTCGCCTAAAATTACGCGTTCACTTTTTAACTTTCGTTCGCGCGCTTTAAATTTCTGCGCGAGAAACGGCGCGAAACGACGAATCAAAAACGCAATCGCGCCTAGAATGGCGGCGTAAAGCAGCATTTGCAAAACAAAGGAAAGCGTCTGAAAACCTTTTGGCTGCTGCGGCGCGGGCAAATTTGGGCGCGGAAATTTTTCGGCGAGCCATTCCTTAAATTTGCGCCATATTCGCTGGAAGAGGCTTTCTTCCTCTTTTTCGGGTTTTAAATATTCTTCGCGGCGCAGAATTTCCGACAGCTTTTGTTTGTCTTCGTCTTTGGTGCGATTGTCGCTCGCCGTCGATTTTTCCGTTTCGTCTAATTTCTGCTCAATCGCTTCGAGACGCTCGCCGATTTCCGTCAAAATCGCCGCGCGCTTTGCCGAGTCTTTCGACTCTTTTTCAAAATCGTCTAATTTATCGACAAGCCAGCGATTATCGGTTTCCAAATTTGCCGCGCCGCGCCATTCGATTTTCTCGCGCGGCGGCAATGCGGCACGGATTTGCAAAAGTGCGCTGCGCTCTTGCAAATAATCGTGCGCCGGTAATTCGACTTTGTCCGCATAAAGCAAAGTCTGCACGAGAATTTTCGCTTCTTTGACGCTTTCCCGATACTGCGCAAATGTTTTGCCGTCAACTTCCGCGGGCGAAATCGCGGCGAGAAGAAAAACGACAAACAGAAAAAAAACGCGTCGGCTATTGTTCGCGCGCGCAAATTTAATCGCGCTTTGCGGTAAAAGCGTTATCGTTTTAAAGCTGATTTCGGAAGTTCTGAATTTCAAATTTGTAATTTAAGTTTATTTTAATCTGAGCGTCGTCATCGAATTTTTATTCGGCGTCGGCGTCGAATTTCGCTGTTTTTGATTTGCCAGCGCCGGATGCAGCGGATTGACAAATTCTAACGGAACGGCGGGAATTTCGCCTAAGTGCCGCGCCGCCATAAGCTCGATGTCGTAGCCTTCGTGCCGTATGCGTTCATCGACATAGAGCAGGCAAAGTCCAATCATCCACGTCGGCATCAGCAAAATCAAGCTCGTTTGCCAGACGAATTGGCTGGCGATTTGATACCACGCCGGAATCGCGTCGGCGTCAAAGGCGAAAAACTCGACGCCGTTTGTCCACGCATACCAGCCGAGCGGAACGTAAAGCAGCGCAAGCGCCGAATATGTGGCGACGGTTGTGAAAATAAGCAATCCGGCGAGACGTTTGACGCTGCCGCTTGCAAGACTCGCGCTTCTGCCGACAGCGGCGAAAATGCCGAGTCCTTCGACCAGCATTACTTGCGGCACATACGCGAAACGCGATGCAACAAGAAAGAAAAGCCAAAGCGAGCCGAACAAAACCGCCAAACTCAAAACAATCGAGACTATCGCGGCAAGAAAAGGCGAGAAGCTGAAAGCGGCGACGGCGATTGCCACCAGGATAAACCCGACAAACATTCCGAAATAAAAAATAATCAAGCCGATAAAGCCGAGCAGAAATGTGATTAAAACCGATGCCGCAATTAAGCCGCCGATTCTTTTTGCCGTATTTTTATAAGTTTCGCGGAAAGTTACCGGCTCGCCGAAAAGCAAATGACGCACGAAATTTCTCGACGCGCCGCCCATTACCGTTAGAGTTGCGACCGTTTCCGCCGCCCAAATCGAAATTCCGCCGAGCCATCTGAAAAGATAATAGCCGACCATCTCCGCCGAGCCGCTGCGTGCCGCGCCGACGTTGAATATCTGTCTTCCCGCAATCGTCCATCCGAAGGAAACGAGCGTCCCGATAAAAATCGGCGGCGCGGCAATCCAGATAAACGTCCAGAAATTCTTTCGATAAAAACGAACCGCACGGTCAATCAAATCGCCCGCGCCGAGCGGCGAAAGATTTGCGTGTTGTGCGGTTTGGTTTCTCATTGTCTGACAGAGAATTTAACAAAAAAAGGAGACGCTATAAAGCCGTCTCCTTGAAAATAATTCTTACGATTAAAATTAGTCGAAGAATTGAATTGACCTAAGTCTAGAAAGTAAGTCGCGCGCTGAATTGAAGCTGTCTTCTTCCGAATTTGCTGACGGTAACTAAATTATCGCTTGCAATATCGTTTGTGCCGCTATTAAGAAAATAATTAGCGTGATTGAAGACATTCTGCGCTTCGGCGCGAAGCTGGAAATTGACTCGTTCGGTGATGAAAAATCTCTTTACCAAAGACAAATCGACATTCCAGTTGCCCGGTCCGCGGAAAGCATTTCTCTGGGTCATCGTGTCCGGCAGGAAGCCGTTTTCACCCGGAAAAATGTTCCGACGCTCGGCACGAAGTTGTTTCTGTCCGATTTCCACAATTGTCCAATCGGGCTGTTCGGAGCGATTTGAACGCTGCCCGTTTTGACGTTGCCGGGTGAAAGAGTTCCATCGCCGCCGAAATAGAAGTTGGAATCCAAATTTGGGTCGGTGTTTTTCTGCGGACCGTAAAATTCGTAGCGAAGACCCAAATTGACAGTCAGACCCGGCAGTAATTTAAAGGCGTCGTTGCCGTAAAGCGCAAATTCATTGTAACGATTGTTACGACTGAACTGCGGAAAACCAACCGGCAATGTCAAGGTTTGACCGGGAAATCTGCCCTGCGGATTGATAGCCGTTTGGAAGGTTTGGACAACTCCGTTAAAGAAATTGTCAACCGCCAACGATGTGCTGGTGTTTGCAAGAGTTTCTACCGCATTCTGATAAGCTCCAAACGCGCGGTCATCTTGAATTTTGTAAAGTTGACCGCCAAAATATGTGGTTTTATTTCCAATAATTTGAATTTTTATTCAATAGATTAAATAAAATTCGGGCAAATGAAGTTATAAACAAAACTGTCTATATTTTGGACGTTATGTTGTAAGTTTTTATTTTAGAATTGAGTGTAGTCGCGTTTAACCCTAAAAGACGCGCGGCGCGCGATTGATGACCGCCGGTTTGGTCAAGCGCGCGGCGGATTAAATCAGTTTCAAAACGGCGAACTTCGTCGTAGAAATTTACGCCGCGCGTCAAGTCCGTTTCGCCGGAAATGCCTTCGCTCTCACGTATCATCCGGTGCGCAAGCTCCGGGTTTCTGACTTCCGAGCGCAGACATTCAACCGTGATTTCGTCGGTCGGCGCAATAACGACGGCTCTTTCGATGATATTTTCCAGTTCGCGGACGTTTCCCGGATAATAATAATTTTCGAGCAAGGACAAAACTTCGGGCGAAAGATTTTCGGAAATAACGCGCGCGTTTTCCTGATTATATTTGCGTATAAAATGCTGCGCGAGCGGCAAAATGTCTTCGCGGCGCTCGCGCAGAGCGGGAAGTTCAATCGGCACGACCGACAGGCGATAATATAAATCTTCGCGGAAAGTTCCGTTTTTGACCGCTTCTTTGAGTTCGACGTTGGTCGCGGCGATAATGCGCACATCAACCTGCGTCGGCGCGGTTTCGCCGACCGGCGTAAATACGCGCTCCTGTATGACGCGAAGCAGGCGAACCTGCGTTTCAAAACGAAGGTCGCCGATTTCGTCAAGAAAAATCGAGCCGCCGTCGGCGACTTCAAAAAGTCCTTTTTTCGCCGCGACCGCGCCGGTGAACGCGCCCCGCGTATGACCGAAAAGCTCGGATTCGAGCAGTTCAGACGGAATGTTCGAGCAGTTGACGATGACGAACGGCATATCGGCTCTTTGAGAAGATTCGTGAATCGACTTGGCGACAAGCTCTTTTCCCGTTCCCGATTCGCCCGTAATTAAAACGGTCGAGCGCGCGGGCGCGACTCGTTCGACGAGACGGAAAATGCTTTCCATTTTCTCGGAGCGCCCGACAAAGCCTTCGCGTTTAACCGAGCGCGTCATCGCCTGCCGCAAATTTACGCGCTCCTCTTCATTGCGGCGTTTTCTGATGCCTTTGACGACGAGATTGATAATCTGTTCGTTTTGAAACGGCTTGCGAACCACGCCGTTCGCGCCTTTTTCCCAAGCCGAAATCGCCGTGTCGAAAGTCGCGTAAGCCGTAATCATCAAAACAACGGCATTCACGTCGATTTTAATAATTTCTTCGAGCGCCGTCAGCCCGCCCATTCCGGGCATCGACACATCCATCAAAACCACGTCGTAAGTTTTTTTCCCATACGCCGTAATTGCTTCCTCACCCGTTCTCGCCAAATCAACTCGGTAACCCGCGCCGGACAAAATCGTCTCCAGCACGTCGCGCATTATTTCTTCGTCGTCGCAAACTAAAATAGAACCCTTTTTCGCCATAAGTTATGAAAATATACAGGATATTTTGTTGCAAAACAAAAATAAGGCGTTGTCTTACGTAAGACAACGCCTTATTAAGGTTGTGATTAAACGAAATTAGAAGTTGAATCGAATCTGAAAGTCAAAGATTCGACCGCCCGGATCCTGCGACCCAAGGTCTTGATAAGCTGTTCCGTTGGGAAGCTGTCCGAAAAACGAGCTGGCAGCGCTAACACTAACCACATCCGCATTCCAACCGCCTACACGAAAATTCGGGTGATTTAAAGCGTCAAAAGCACTTGCTCTTAACTCTATATTACGCTTTTCACCAAGATTGAATTTCTTGGTTACAGTCACGTCAAATTTAAAGAAGCCCGGTCCGTATAAAATCAAGTTAGTGAAACCGCATTCTCCGGTAAATCTCGATTGACAATTGCCGAATCCTGCGGGAGCAATAAATTTTCCGGTCGGACCGCCCGCGCCGAAGTTAGTTCCGAAGCCATTCGCGTTGTTAATGTTAATGTCAAATGCGCGCTGCGAGTTCTGGATGATGTCGACAGGCAAATACGTAACGACATTAACACCGTTTATTACTGAATCTTTACGAACTTTGATTTCCTTCTGTAACTCTTGTTTCGTCATACCGACCAGCGAAACATTACCTAAGCTGAACGGGGAACCGCTCTGCCACCGGATTACCGGAAGTATGCTGAATCCGCCGACCAGACTGTTTACAACTCCATTGGCGCCGGAGAAAAATGTTTTTCCTTTGCCAAAGGGAAGGTCAAAAGTAGCCTCGAGTTTGAAATTGTGGCGAAGATCGAATGCCTGAACATTTTTAGCCAAATCCCTACCGCCTTCTCTCAGCGTTGGAAAGTTGGCAAAAACTACGCTGCTCGATTGATAAGCATTTGATAACGCCTTCGACCAAACATAATTTGCCTGGACGCGCAAACCTTGCGACAATCGGCGACGCACTTCGATAACGCCCGCGTCATACCAGGTCTTCGTGCTGTTGTCTACAATAAACGAGCCGCCGGGTACTGCCGGATTAACACGGGCAAGGTTGGAAGGAAGCCCGTTACCGATAGCATTTGCCCGCCGTGTGGCACTATTTTCAATAAGGCTGGAAAAGCCTATTACGTTCGGAGCATTTGGGGAAAGCGCTGCGGTTAAACTCGAATTGACAAACAATGACGAGTTGTAACGAGCCGGATTGTTCGGGTCAAAAGTTGAAGTCCCGTTAATAAAAGCCAAAAAAATCGGCAACGGTGAAGTTCCGGCTGCTCCGGTGAAGGCAAAAGTAGCACCTTTGCCGGCGGCAATATTTGCGAAGAGATTAGCTTGCGCTAATTGAAATTCTCTGGCAAACCCGCTTTCAATCGTATTGAACTCGTTAATGTTGTATTGACGCTGCAGACCAACGCCGCGATTTCCGACGTAGCGAAATTCGACGACCGTATTTTTATCAAGCTCGCGCTGGTAGCCGACGCTGAAAGAATGAACTTTACCGGTTTTTAAATCAGGGCTGAAAGCATTTGCCGAATCAGCCGGTGTCAGTGCAATCGGAAATGACGGGGTCGAGGCAAATGCTGTCGGCGTCAAATTGACATTATTGGGATCTCTTAAATTCGTTCCAACCGTGAATGTGCCGGGAATTGACAAGTCGCGCGATGTATTCACAGACCCGCCCGGATTTGATCCTAAAATGGAATACAATAGGTTAAATCCTTCGCGGACAAACGAGAGTGAATATCCGCCGCGGAAAACGCTTTTTCCGGCTCCGCCAAACACGCTTCGTAAAATTCCCTTTTCGCCAAAATCAGGACTATAAACCGCGCCGATCGACGGTGCGAAGTTGTTATAGTCGGTCGGATAAGATTTTTCACCGATTTTTACGTCGACTACTCTTGGAGCTGTGCCGGTAAAAGTTCCGGGTTTGAAGAGATTTCCCGGACCGGAAACGCCAAATACCTGATCAAAATTTTCAAGTCTGGCGAAGTTGGCGGTTTCGGGAACAAATGAAGATTGCGGCTGCCAGCGGAGACCGTAGTTTATAGTCAAATTCGGTCGAATGCGCCAGCTATCCTGGGCAAACAAACCATATGTTGTTTGTTTGGCTCGCTGCGTTTGTTCCGCAAGATTTTGAAAGGTTCCGTTTTCCGTTAATACTGCACTTTGACTGGTGCCGCTAACCCGCCCGACCAATACGGCATACAAATTACGCGCTTCAGCCAATTGTGTTGCCGACGCTCCCGGCAAGCTCGTAGCGGAAAATATATTGAAAGCCGCATCAGTTGAATCCAATCCCAATGAGACTGTCGGGACAAAAGTTTGTCCGGTGGTGATTGATCTAATAACTTTATACTGACCGCCGAAGCTGATGTTGTGGTTTCCCGAAATCAATGTCAGCGAATCGGTAAAATCATAAACCGGTGTGGAGCGATTTGAATTGTTGGTTCTGGTTGTCGCGCTCGTGATGCCCGCCGCGCCGATTCCTAAGTTAAAACCGCCTTGAAAGTCAAATGCCTGCGCTGAATTTTCAGGAAAGAAAAACACAAATCCGTATGACTTGGTAAAGCGCGCTTCATTAACGAGATTACTGGTCAAAGTCGAACGAACTGCCGCCGCAATTGAAAGGCGATCCGAGCCTTGCGAGAAAGTCGGAAAACCGGGGAAAGGCGCGTCCGTATTATTTAGAAAATCAACAATTGAAGCGAAATTTTGTCTGTTTATGACTAATTCCGCGCTATTGCTTTTATTTATATTACCGTCAAAACGCAAAGCAAGGAACTTTCTAACTTGTCCGCCCCCCGGAGTAAAATTGAAATTTTGACGATTCGGATCGTTTGCAATTGGCGTGAGCGTGCCAGTAGTGCCTGTCGAAGCTCTTATTCGTGACAACACTGAACTGACGGTCGGGTCAGGAGTTGCCAATTGATTATTTGCCGCGGCTATCGAGAATAAATTAGCCGTTCTTGTTACCCCGCCGGCGATGTAACTAAAGTTGCCCGCTTGTGCGTCCGGAGTAAGAACAGTCCGGGTCCGGCTCAGAGATTCAGGCTGGCGGAATTGTTCGTAATTGAAAAAGAAGAAAAGCCGGTCTTTACCCGAGTGGAAAA
>JAABUN010008756.1_pt1 | contig 10209 bp, 8 predicted proteins | sample 5559311 | NCBI WGS metagenome assembly JAABUN01 (sample SAMN10711877, study PRJNA513370) | rock metagenome | isolation source: Antarctica rocks | place: Antarctica: Victoria Land, Siegfried Peak sud
TCGGAATTTCGTTGACGAGGGCCAGCAATTCGGCGTCGGAAATGGCCTCCTGTTCCGACTTGTCGTAAATCGACAGCAAATAAACTTCCGCGGCCACGGTCAGTACGCAGGTGATGACCCGTGCGCCCCCGCTTTTCCCCTTGCCTTTGCTGGCAATGCGCAGGCGGATTTTGTAGCAATTGTGGCCGAGGCTAGTGCCCTGGGTCGGGTCGGCTTCCAAAGCATCGAGCAAGCTATTAATTTCTTGCCTGAGCGAAGGATATTTTTTGAGTAACCGCTTTAGTTCGCGACGAAACGGAGCTATTGTCTCAACGCTATAGCTCATTGTCTAGCTCGGCTAAAAGCTGGCGCAACGGACGCTTGGGTATTCTGCCGGCTTGCATGAGCTTCATTTCGCGCACGGCTTCGCGGAAATCTTCCTTGAATCGCTCCTTAGCTGCTGAGCTTTGGGACACGGCTTTTTTCGCGGGAACCGGCTTTTGCAGGTTCTTCTGAATCCGCTCCCATTCTTTGATGGGCACCAGCACCGCCGTTTGCTTGCCGGCCGCATCCAACACGAATTGAACCATAACGAGCGGGATTGAATCAGTAAAAGCTGCGATTAGGCGGAGAACGACGAGCCGCAGCCGCAGGTGCTCTTGGCCTGGGGGTTGTTGAAGACGAAGCCGCGGGCGTTGAGGCCGTCCTGGAAGTCGACCTCCATGCCCAACACGTACATCGCGTGCTTCTTGTCCATGATGAGCTTGAGGCCGTCGAGGTCGTAGGTTTCGTCCTGCTCCTTGGCTTTGTCGAAGCCCAGCAGGTAGCTCATGCCCGAGCAGCCGCCGCCCTGCACGCCGATGCGCAGGCCGTAGTCGGCGGGCACGTTCTTTTCCTGGATGATATTTTTTACCTCGACCACGGCGCGGTCGGTGAGGCTGATGGGGGCGAGGGTGGCAACGCTGGCCATAGGAATGACAGATTTAAAAGGGGTAAACAAAGGACTAACAAATATACAACCGGCGCGGGGCCCTGTTGGCTCTTCTAAACAGGAATGGGCGGGCGGCGGTTCACGGCGTATTTTTGCCGGCGCCGGCCTTGGCCGGCGTTACTTCTTATCCTTTATTCGCTTTATGGATTCCACCGCATACGTTTTCGAGCTCCTTAAAATTATCCTGCCTGCCCTCATCGTGGCCGGGGCCATCTACTTGCTGTTCAAGCAGTACCTGGAAAAAGAACAGCAGCGCCGCCTCATCGAGCTGCGGCTCGACAGCAGCAAGGCCACGCTGCCGCTGCGCCTGCAAGCCTACGAGCGGGTGGTGCTGCTGCTCGAGCGCATCTCACCCAACAACATCCTCGTGCGCCTGAGCAGCGCCGGGCAGACGGCCCCTGACTACCACCGCCTGCTGCAACAGGAAATCCGGGCCGAGTACGAGCACAACCTCTCGCAGCAGCTCTACATCTCGGCCGATACCTGGGCGCTGGTGCGCGAAGCCAAGGAAAGCGTGCTCACGATGGTGAACCGTGCTTTCCACGGCCTGCCCAACGCCAGCCAGACCCGCGGCACCGAGCTGGCCAAGCGCATCCTCGAAGGCTTAATGACCGACGCCGCCGAGCCCACCGCCCAGGCCCTGGCCGCCGTGAAGCGGGAAGCCGCCGGCTTGTTCTAAAACGGTTGCCCTTAGGGCCCTGGCCCCGTTATCATGGACAAAAAAATTCGCATTGCCGTTGATATGGACGAGGTAATGGCCGATTCCATTGCCCGATTTCAGGCGTGGTACGGCCGCGATTTTCAGTTGGAGCTGACGCTGGGGGCCCTGCACGGCAAGGACCCGGCCGACGCCGTGGCCCCCGAGCACCAGGCGGCCCTGCGGGCGTATCCCAACGCGCCGGGCTTCTTCAAAGACCTGCCGGTGATGGCCGGCTGCCAGGACGTGCTGCGCCGGCTGTCGGAGCGGTATGAATTGTTCGTGGCCACGGCCGCGATGGAGTTTCCCAACTCGTTTCTCGACAAGTACAACTGGTTGCAGCAGCACTTTGCGTTCATTCCGTGGCGCAACTACGTGTTTTGCGGGGATAAAAGCATCCTCAACGCCGATTTCCTGATCGACGACAACGCCTACAATTTCGACGGCTTTCGGGGCGAAGGCATCCTGTTCAGCGCCCCGCACAACGCCCACGAAGCCCGCCACCGCCGCGTGCGCAGCTGGCAGGAGGTGGCGGAAATTTTTCTGTAATCCGTCACACGGCGGCTAGGGTGGCGGCGATGGCGCGGCGGTAGCAGTCCTCGTACAGGGGCACGATGTTGGCCACGGCAAATTCCTCGGCGCGGGCCCTGGCGGCGGCTTTGAAGCGGGGCAGATTCGCGTCGTCGAGCACGTAAAGGGAATTTTTTACCATGTCGGCCACGTCGCCGATGTTGCTCACCGTGCCGGTCACGCCGTCGATGTTCAGCTCGGGAATGCCGCCGGCGTTGGTGCTTACCACGGGCACTTCGCAGGCCATTGCCTCCAGCGCGGCCAGGCCGAAGCTCTCGTTTTCGGACGGCATCAAAAACAAATCGCCCACGCTGAGCACTTCCTCCACGGCTTCGAGCTTGCCCAGGAAGCGGATATCGCGCTGGCAGTCGAGGTCGCGGGCCAGCTTTTCCATGCGGCTGCGGTCGGGGCCGTCGCCCACGAGCAGCAGCTTGGCCGGAATGGCCTGCCGCACCCCAGCGAAGATGCGCAGCACGTCCTCCACGCGCTTCACGGCGCGGAAATTACTGGTGTGGATGAGCAGCTTTTCGCCCTCGGGCGCGATGGCGGCCCGGAAATGGCTCTTTTCCTGCTTGCGGAAGCGCACGAGGTCGATGAAGTTGGGGATGACGTCGATTTCCTTGTTGATGGGAAACGACTCGTAGGTTTCGCGCCGTAGGTCGGCCGACACGGCCGTTACGCCGTCGCTTTGGTTGATGCTGAACGTGACCACCGGCTCGTAGCTGGCGTCTTTGCCCACGAGGGTGATGTCGGTGCCGTGCAGCGTGGTGACGACCGGCGCCGCGATGCCGCGCGCGCGCAAAATCTGCTTGGCCAGGAAGGCGGCCGAGGCGTGCGGGATGGCGTAATGCACGTGCAGCACGTCGAGCTTCTCGTTCTGCACGATGTCGACCATCTTGCTGGCCAGGGCCGACTCGTAGGGCGGGAACTGGAAGAGCGGGTACGCGGGCACGTACACCTCGTGGTAAAAGAGGTTTTCGTTGAAAAAATCGAGCCGCACCGGCTGGCTGTAGGTGATGAAATGGACGCGGTGGCCGCGCTGGGCCAGGGCCTTGCCCAGCTCCGTGGCCACCACGCCGGAGCCCCCGTAGGTGGGGTAGCAAACGATGCCGATGTTCATATGAAGGAAAAAAGAAGCGCGGGGGTAACCGCCAGGCCGGGCAGATGTTGCCGGGGCCCTGGGGCGAACCTGGCCGATGGCCCTACGTAGTTGGTCGGTAAAACAGAAAAACCGTTGCACCGCCCCGCCGAAAAAACGTTTTTCGGGTCCGGGGACCTTGCTTTGCGTAATGTTTCGCGGCCGCTTCCCCGATATTTTTCCCGCTTGAAAAACCTTCCTGCCCGTAACCGCTGGCTGCTGGCCTTGCTGTTGACCCTTGCGAGCCTGCCCAGCCCGGCCCAACCCAAGCTGCCCATGCCGCGCAACCTGCTGGCCACCTACGCCAAGGGCACGCGCACCGAGGCTGGGGCCCCAGGGCCCCACTACTGGCAAAACACGGCGGATTACGACATCGACATCGCCTACAATCCGGCTACGCGCCGCCTCTCGGGCACGGTAGACATCGTGTACCAGAACAACAGTCCCGATACGCTGCGCCAAATCTGGTTCAAGCTCTACCCCAACCTGTACCAGGAAGGGGCCCCCCGCGTGAACCGCATTGCGCCCGAAGACATCAACGACGGCGTCCAAATCCAGGAGTTAAGCATCGGCGACCAGCGCTACGACGTGCGCCAGCTGCCCATCGACGCCACCAACCTGCCGGTGCCGCTGCGCACGGCCCTGGGCCCCCGGCAGGCCGTGAAGATGGCCATCACCTATGCCTACACCCTCAACCAGGGCTCGCACAACCGCACCGGCGAGGTGGAGCCGGGGGCCGCGTTCGTGGCGTATTTCTTCCCGCGCATCGCCGTGTACGACGACATTGACGGCTGGAACCGCTGGCCCTACACCGGCGTGGCCGAGTTTTACAACGATTTCTGCACGTTCAGGGCGTCGGTTACGGTGCCCCGCAACTTCGTGGTGTGGGCCACCGGCAATCTGGTGAACCCCGGCGAGGTGCTGGCTAAGAAATACATCGACCGCCTGCACCAGGCCGAGCAGAGCGAGGGCGTGACAAGCATCATCGACAGCACCGACGTGCGCCGGCGCGACATCACCAACCCCGACGCGCAGAATGCCTGGCGCTTCGAGGCCCGCGACGTGACGGATTTCGTGTTTGCCACCGCCGACCACTACGTGTGGCAGGCCGCCAGCCCCGTGGTGGACCCGGCTACCCACCGCCGCACCCGCGTCGATGCCGTGTACTCGCCCCAGCACCGCGACTACAAGGACGTGATGGACATTGCCCGCCGCACGGTGCTGGCCATGAGCTACACCTTTCCGAAGTGGCCCTTCCCTTATAGCCACGAAACGGTGTTCGACGGCCGCGACCAGATGGAGTACCCGATGATGGCGAACGACAACCCCAGCGCCACCCGCCCCGAGGCCATCACGCTCACCGACCACGAGATTTTCCACACGATGTTTCCGTTCTACATGGGCATCAACGAAACCAAGTACGGCTGGATGGACGAGGGCTGGGCCACCATCGGCGAATGGCTGATTTCCAGCCTCATCGACCCGGCACTGAACGATGCCTACGGGATGCAGCCCTACAGCGCCGCCGCCGGCACCGAAAACGACCCGCCCATCGTCACGCTCAGCAGCCAGCAAACCGACCAGGCCTACTTCCTCAACTCGTACCCCAAGCCGGGGCTGGGCTACCTGTACGTCAAGGACTTGCTGGGGGATGAGCTGTTTACCAAGGCCCTGCACACCTACATCCGCAACTGGCACGGCAAGCACCCGATGCCCTACGATTTTTTCAACTCGATGAACGCCGGGGCGGGGCAAAACCTGAACTGGTTCTGGCAGCGCTGGTTTTTCGACGGCGGCTACCCCGACCTCGCCATTGCCCGCGTGACGCGCCCCGCCGGGGGCGGCGAGGTCATCGTCGAAGCCAAGGGCTCCAAGCCCGTGCCCATCGACCTGCTGGTGACCTTCGCCGATGGCACCACCCAGAAGCTGCACCGCACCATTGCCGTGTGGCAGGCCGGGGCCCGCACCGTGGCCGTGCCCATCGCCGGCAAAAAGCCTATCAAGCGCATCGTACTCGGCAGCCTCTACGTGCCCGACAGCTTTCCGCAGGACAACGTGTGGGATGCGACACATTAATTCATTATTAGTTCATATAAAGTATTCGTGATTATATTTGGTGCTCACTTAGAGCCCTTATGGATCACATTTCTACAAAGTGCAGCCGTTCTGCTAAAATTTGGCGCCGCTTGGGCGCTCTGTGCCTCCTGCTGGTTTCCTTCGCTGGATTTGGCCAGGCGAAAAGCTACACCTGGCGGCAGCCCAGCAATGGCTCTAGTTGGGCGGACGCCAACAATTGGAGCCCGGCGCGCACGGTCCCAGGCACCGACGATATTTTGGTCTTTGACGGAACCGTTACCAGAACGGCCGCCGTCAACGTCGATTTCACCACCAGCCAAACAATTGGCCAGCTAGTTTTTATCAATGGTGTGAACGCGGCCCTAAGCACGGATGCCGACCGGACGCTTACCATTGGGGGCCAGTCATCTACCATTGGTGTCATACTCGGAGCGGGGGCGCAAGTGCAGGTGATTGGCACCCAAGGCGGCGCAGGGCTAAAAGTGCAGTTGGCGGCAAATACCAAGGCTGGCATTGCCGGACGGCTGGAATTTATGGGCCTTGGTAGTACCGGCAGCCCGCATCAGTTGCTTTCTAGCACACCGGGGGCCATCGAATTCATGACTGGTAGTTACTTTCTGGGCGGCTCAAAATTCATTGGCTTTCCTTTCGGAGAGCTTTTGGCCAGTGCAGGTGCGGTGGTGTTTCATAGTGGAGCCACCTTTGAGCAATTCAGCGGCGGCAGTGCCTTTGGTGGCAAAACCTGGTCGGTCGCTGTGTTCGACTCGGGGAGCTTATTTTTATTTTCGGCGAGTTCAGGGACCGTTGGTGTGAGTAACCGCACCTTTGGCTACCTCACCATCAACACCGCCCGAACAGCGCCGGTGGCTTCATTTTCTGCCGGCACACTATTGATTCGTAACGATTTAACCATTACGGCCGGTACCCACCCCTTCAATGTTCAAAATTTTGAGGTACAGGGCAATATCGTGCTGAGCGGCGGCAACTTGACCTTGACTTCAATTGACACCAACACTGGCGTGCTTCAGGCCAGCACGCTCACCTTCAACGGCACTACACCCCAGAGTATTACCGGCACTGGTACCGTGGCTACGGGGCCCAACATCAACGCCGTGGGCCTTACGCTGCAACGCCCGTTGCAAATCAATGCGAATTTAACTTTTGCCCAGGGCCTGCTAACCACCACTGCCACTAACAATTTAACGCTGGGCAGCGCCGCGGTTATAAGTGGCGCTGGCCCTGCCCGCTTCGTGAGCGGCCCATTGAGCCGGTTACAGACCGGGACTGCCGTCAACTTATTCTTCCCGATTGGCAGCGGCAAGGCCTACCGGCCGCTCACCCTTACGGGGCAGCAAGCCGATGCCTCGACCACTTACACGGCCCAGCAATTCAACCAAGCCCCCACGGCGCGGGCCTATCCCACGGCGGCCGGGAGCTTGCAGCGGGTATCGCGGGTGCGGTATTTTAACGTGACAAATAACGGCGCGACCAATTTCAGCCAGGGTGCCATCACCCTCAACTACGACGCCGATGACCGGGTGGACGCGCCCGCCAAGCTGCGCATTGCCAAGAGCGACGCCGCCGGCAACTGGCTCGACCTCGGCGGCACGGGCACCGGGGCACCCACGGGCAGCATCACGTCCACGGTGCCGTTCACGTCGTTCAGCGATTTTGCACTGGCCAGCACCGAAGCCAGCGGGGCCCTCGGCAACAACCCGCTGCCCGTGGAGTTGACCACCTTCACCGCCCGGCGGCAGGCCGCCGGGGTGCAATTGCAATGGGCCACGGCCACGGAGCTAAACAACAGCTACTTCGAAGCGCAGCGCAGCACCGACGGCCAATTTTTTGGCGCGCTGGCCAAGGTGCCGGGCCACGGCAGCAGCACCAGCCCCCAGGCGTATACCTTCCTGGATAAAAACGCGCCGACCGGCACCACGCTCTACTACCGTCTGCGCCAAGTCGATGCGGACGGCACCGCCAGCTACTCGCCGGTGGCAGCGGTGCGGCCGGGGCCAGCGCAGGCCGGCATTTTCCCCAATCCCGCCCACCAGCAAATCAGCTTTTCGGCGGACGCTGGGGATAATTACCGACTGCTGAACGTGTTGGGCCAGCCGCTGCTGGCGGGCCGTGCGGTGGCCGGGTTCAATTCCCTGGAACTCTCTAGCCTGGGGGCCGGGGCCTATTACCTGGAAGTAATTGGCTCGGCAGGCCGGGAGCGGTTTCGGTTTTTCAAGAACTAAGCAGCCGCAGTAGCGTTCAGAGGGTTTGATGTTTGTAGTGGATATTACGCGGCCCGGCAAGCATTCAAAAAGCTGACGCTTAAGCAGGTTCTGTTCCTTAACATAAGAATGCTTCTCGGACAACTCTGGGAAAAGTGGCGGTCTCTGGCCTTCCTGACCACTGAGCTTGATGTAGTATTTTAGCAAGCTACGCTACCTTGTTAGTGTTAAATCGCTTACTCAGCCGGAACGATTCCTCGCACCTCCCCATGAAAAACATACTAGCACTTTGCCTTTCCTGCTGGTTAGCTCTTCCTGCGAGTGCTCAAGCGCCACGTGCGGACGAGCCACTCGCCATGAAGCGGGCGAAAGCAGGACCTGAGTCACCGGCTACCGCGGTCACTATCAGCGGGGAAATCACAGGCCAAACAGTAGCTGAAGACTCCCTTTTCTTTGTCAGGGGTGCCATTGACAAGAAGTATTACGATGTCCCTATTCCCCCCGCCAGAATTATGGCGAATACCTTCCAAGTGAAAGCGATGGTGAGCTACCCACAGATGTGGCGGCTACTACTCAAGAGTGATAGAGGAAGGAGAATTTACCGACGGGGCGAGTATTTCATTGATGCGTCAACCAGCACCCTGACCGCCGACTACCTGGCTGAGGAGTGCAACCAGGTCAATGGGGCGACGGCGACGGAATATCGCACCACGTTTATTCCCTTCTTTTATGCGGCTGGGGCGGCTCATGATTGTCACCAGCCGGGGTTTGATGAGCTAGCCTGGGACAACGCTACCCGCTTCGACAGCACCTTGTATCGGTACGTACAAGCTAACCCCAGTTCTTACGTCGCCCTCTGGAGCCTAATCGAGCGGTTCAGTAAGTTTGGCCATACCCAGTTACGCGAACGCACCTTAGTGGGCTTCTCTCGGAACGTCAAAGCTTCCAAACCTTGGCAATTACTGCACGCCGATATGCGCGCCGTCTTGATAAAGCAAGGAGCCACTTTTCCGTCCTTCAGCCTCCAAGGGGTTGCGCAACCTGAGCAGCCCCTACGGCTGCCCAAAGCACAATACACGCTAGTAGACTTTTGGTTCAGCCGCTGCCGGCCTTGTATCGAGTCCTTCCCCGCTTTAAAGAAGCTGTATGCCGCCTACCAGCCAAAGGGCTTTGAAATTGTCAGCATCGCGACTGACCAGACGCAATATGTCCCGCTGTGGCAGAAGCGCATCAAAGAGTATGGTCTGCCTTGGGCTCAATACCTAGACGAAAATGCCGTTGTCGCGACTAAATCAGCCGTCTCTTCTTTCCCCACTACCTTCCTGCTGGACCGCACCGGGAAAGTGTTATTGCGAGATATTACGCCGGAGGAGTTAGAGAAATTTCTAGCGGCGAGGCTAGGAAAATGAGCTATTTGGCTTAGCCCGCTTGCGTAAGGACATAACTACCCCCGTTTTAGTCTTATAACATTTAGTAAACGGTGGTTTATAGTACGTAAAACGATAAGCCTTAGGACTTACGCAGTTGAAAAGCTAAATCATTGATTTCCAGTGGTAAGAAGAGTTTTGCCTTGCTACCTAAATTATTGATAATCAGATTACATGGCGTTTGAAATGCATAAGTCCTAGCCTATAGCATTAAAGAAATGACCATTTACAGCACGTAAAAGCCGGAAACGGATTTGGCTGCCGAGCGCCAACCATTCGCCGGTCTGCTTAATGATGTTCACCGCTGCTGGAAAAGCTCCGCGCCAGAATTTACTTTAATCCGGCCCGCGCCGCGCTTACTGGCCGCCGGCCGCCGCCCGGCCGCCGACGGATGGTTTGCTTTGCCCGGCGGCCAACGACTTGTAAATCACGTCTTGGATGCGGGTGCGGATGTTGTACTGGCGCAGCTTGTTGTTGCCCGCGTCGGGGTACACGCGGTTGGAGAGGAAGATGTAGAGGATCTGGTTGTCGGGGTCCATCCATACGCAGGTGCCGGTGAAGCCGGTGTGGCCGAAGGTGCTGGCCGGCGAGAGGTTGCTGGTGGGGCCCTGGGCCTTGCTGGGGTCGCCGTGGTCCCAGCCCAGGCCGCGCTTGTTGCCGGCCACTTGGGGCCGGGCAAACTCCGACACCACCGGCGACTGGAAGTAGCGGGTGCCGCCGTAGTTGCCGTTTTGCAGGTTCATCTGCATCAGCACGGCTAGGTCGTTGGCGGTGGCAAACAGGCCGGCATGGCCGCCGATGCCGCCCACCAGGGCCGCCATTTGGTCGTGTACCGTTCCCTGCAATTGCTCGTGGCGGTAGTAGGTGTCGTTTTCGGTGGGCGCGATGCAGCTTTTGGGAAAGCGCGTGAGCGGGTTGTACGTCAGGCTGCCCAGGCCCAGCGGCCGGTAAAAGCTGGCCTGCAAAAAGGTCTCCAGCGGCTGCTGCAACAGCTTTTCACTCAGCCGCTTCATAATGAGAAAGCTGAGGTCGGAATACTCCACCGGGTAGTGGCCGCGCACCTTGGGCAGCAGCGTCGAGCGCAGCGTCCAGGCCCACACCGAGTCGTCGGC
>JAABUN010008757.1_pt1 | contig 10206 bp, 11 predicted proteins | sample 5559311 | NCBI WGS metagenome assembly JAABUN01 (sample SAMN10711877, study PRJNA513370) | rock metagenome | isolation source: Antarctica rocks | place: Antarctica: Victoria Land, Siegfried Peak sud
CTGGCGTAGAAGCGCGCCAGGCGCACCAGCTGGTTACCCAGGTCGGCCAGCGCGTCACCGGTGGCGCGCACCGGGACGGCGTCGGTGGCCTGCTCCCCCCACGCCTCGGCCGCCAGCTCGAAGCCGTTGGCCCAGTGCCGGTAGATCGTGGCCTTGCTCACCTCGCAGCGGCGCGCGACCTCGTCCACGGTGAAGCCGGCGTAGCCGCGCTCCTGAAGTAGGGCGGTCGCGGCGGCCACCACGGCCGCGCGCGAGGCCAGGCTGACCGGACGGCCCCGCCGACGCGCCGGGGCGCCCCCACCCTCGTCATCGCTCATCCCCGCACGTTACCGAACGCCCCGTTCGCCAAAGCAGGGCGGGCTTGCTATCCTGAACGAAGCGTTCATCAAAGAGGTGCGCGACCACGGGAGGACGTCAGCGATGGCACAGGCACTGCGGGTGGGCATGATCGGCGTCAACGCGGAGCGGGGCTGGGCGCGCGAGGGCCACGTGCCCGCCGTGCAGGCCCTGGAGGGTCTGGACCTGGTGGCGGTGGCCACCCGCCACCAGGACAGCGCCGACGCCGCGGCGTCGGCCACCGGCGCCGCGCGCGCCTACGGCGATCCCGCCGACCTGATCGCCGATCCGGGCGTGGACGTGGTCACCGTGGCCGCCTCGGTGCCGGCCCACCGCGACCTGGTCCTGGCAGCACTGGCGGCGGGCAAGCACGTGCTCACCGAGTGGCCGGTGGGGATCGACGCCGAGCAGAGCGACGAGATCGCCGCGGCGGCCGCCGCCAGCGGGCTTCACACCGCCGTGGGGCTGCAGGCCCGCGTCAACCCCGCTGCGGTCGCCGCCCGGGACGCGATCGCCTCGGGGCGCCTGGGCCGGGTGCTCACCGCCACCGTGCTGTCCACCACCGCCGGCTTCGGCCCCGTGGTCACGCAGGACCTCCTGTACCTGGAGGATCCCGCCACGGGGATGAACCTGACCACCATCCAGCACGCCCACACCCTGGACCTGGCCGTCGAGCTGGTCGGGCCGCTGACCTCCGTGGCGGCGCTGTCCACCATCCAGTTCCCGCAGCTGACCGTGGCCGGGCGCACCGAGCCCTACCGGCGCACCGTGGCCGACCACGTGCTCGTCCACGCCCGCCTGGCCGACGGCGGGGCCCTGACGATTCAGGTCGCCGGCGGGTACCCGCCCGAGCGCTGCCCCTTCCACCTCGAGGTCGTCGGCACCGGTGGACGCCTGGTGCTGCGCGGAGGCGGCCCGCGCGGATTCCAGGCCGGGGTGCTCGCCCTGGAGGTCGACGGGCAGGCGGTCGAGGTCGACCCCGGCCAGAGCGCGGGCCTGCCCGACCCGGTCGTCAACGTCGCCCACCTCTACGCCGCGCTGCGCGACGACGTGGCCACGGGCTCGACCACCGCGCCGAGCTTTGCCCACGCCGCCCGCCTGGCGCACCTGGTCGACGACGCGCTCGCCTCTGCCGCCGACAGACGCACCCGCGCGGTGCAGGACGCCTGACCCCTCGGCGGGGGGAACGGTCTGCCCCGGCTCCAGCCGGCTCGTGGGTCAGACGTTCCCAGCACACCCCCGAACAGCTCACCGCCGTCGCAGCCGAACTCAACGGCCGACCCCGCAAGGCCCTCGGCTGGGCCAAACCAGCCGAAGCAATAAACCGCCTCCTGCAAGACTCCAACCCGTCCGTCGTTGCCACGGCCACTTGAATCCGCCGACCCCTTCCGCGACGTCGCTGCACGCTCGCTCTTCAGAGACGACGACCCAGGCGCCCTGCAGGCCCGTACCCAGCCCGACGGTTACCGCCCGCCCGTCAGGCGCTACCCGAGCGGGCATTAGGACCGCCTAGCCCGCCAACCGCGTACCGAAAACGCCAAGATGATAGCTCGTCGACATGGTCGGTTTCGACACGGCTTTCGGTACGCCGGACGCCGGTGTGTCGCCGTTCCGCAGCCGCCGTGTCGTTAACGATCGTTAGCAAGCAAGTGGGCCGCTCCCTGGCATGGCTGCGGGAGCGGCAATCACGGTCGGCCGTGCGGTAGAGGAACCGCTATCGGACGGCACCCTGCCTCGGGGCCGAGGCGCCCAGCCGTGCCACGCTGCCTGCGTGGACTCGTCACCTCCGCGCGTGGACCTAGAGCTCGAAACGTCCCGTTTGCGCCTCCGCCGGTGGACGGCCTCAGATACGTCCTGGCACAGGTACCTCGTGGAGGAGCGGGGCGGGGGGCTTCCGTCTGCGGAGGAAGATGCGGTGGTCATCGCAGGCCTCCTCGACAGCGCGCGCGCCCATGGCGTCGCGCCGTCCGTCGTCGTCCGGAAGCACGACGACGCAGTGCTCGGTTACTGCGGCCTCATCGTCGGGCGCTCGAGCATCGCGGAGCCCGAGCTCGCCTTTGAGTTGTTCGCTCGAGACCACGGTCAGGGGTACGCAACAGAAGCTGCAGCGGCGGTCGTCCAGGCAGCTCAACGGACGGGTCGTGCTCGGCTCTGGGCAACAGTGCGGACGTGGAATGCCCCCTCGTTTCGCGTGCTCCAAAAGCTCGGGTTCCGACGAGAGCACAGCGTGTGGGACGACCGTGGAGAGCTGGTCTGGAACTCCCTAGACCTCGCCAGCCAGTGACACGGTCGCCGGGGTGTCCCGACGGGGGAACACCCATGGTGCTGTGCTTCCTGTGACATCGCCCGGCTCCAGGAAGCCGCTGGTGGTGCTCATGTGCGGGGTGGCTGGTTCGGGCAAGACGACCTATGCCCAAGGTTTAGAGGCCCAGGGGTACACGCGCCTGTCCGTCGACGAGGAGATCTAGCTCCGGTTCGGGCGCTACGGCGTCGACTACAGCCCCGGCGGGTACGCTCGCCTGTCGCAGGACGCCGGGGACGTCGTGCGCCGGCGCCTGGTGGACGTGGTCGGGCAGGGTTGCGATGTTGTGGTCGACCTGAGTTTCTGGCGACGTGCGAGCCGGGATCGGTACAAGCAGCTCGTCGAGACCGCCGGCGGCCGCTGGCGGCTGCTGTACCTGCAGTCCGGTACGACTTACAGGACAACCAGTGGCGGTACCGAGCCCACTGTCCCGATAACAATCGTTGCGGTATGAGGGCGGCTGGTGGCCTGGGCCGAGCCGGCTGCGGCCAGCCGGGCATGGCTGGAAGGCGGGGTGGGTCACTGCTCTACGGGCCCGTAACGACGGTGGGGTGGCCGACGCGATAACGGTGCTGGGCGCTGCCTGGGTGCTGGCTTCGTGACGGTGACCGGTGGCGGCGAGGCGGTCCAGGCGGCGATCTCCATGGTGTTAAGAGGTGCGGGGTGCAGGGGGTCGGTCGCTGCGTTCGCCATCGATGGGCCCGGCGCTGTGCTCGTGGACGCCGACCTACCCGCGGTGTCGGCGTCCGTCGTGAAGGTGTCGATCGCGCTCGAGGTGCTGACCGCGTTCACCGACGGCCGACTGGACCCGCGGGCGGTGGTCGAGCTCCCGGCGTACAACCGCACGCCCGGGCCGACCGGGCTGTCGGCGTCGCCTACCGACGCGCGCGCGACCCTGGAGGAGCTGGTAGCGCCGATGCTGACCATCAGCGACAACGAGGCGGCCGACGTCCTGTTGCGCCGGGTCGGCATCGACGCGGTCAACACCCGATCGTCGGCGCTCGGACTGGCCGACAGCCTCATCGTCTCGGATCTCCGGACGATGATCGCGTCACTCGCGCACGACACCGGATTCCCCGACTGGGCGGCGATGACCGCGTGGACCGGCAGGGACCAGACGCCCGATGATCTGACTGGCTTCCTCGGGCAGCTGGTCGCGGCCCGGGCGCTGGACCCCGCTGCGGCGACGCGGACGACCGCCGCCGACACGGCGCAACTGCTGCGCCTGGTCTGTCGGGCCGAAGCCGGACCCGGGGTGGTCTGCTCGCAGCTGCGAGCACTGCTTGCCGGGCAGGCCAGCCGCGCTCGGATCGCATCCGGCTTCCCGCCCGACGTCCGCATCGCGGCAAAGAGCGGATCTCTGATGGGCGTCGTGCGCAACGAGGCCGGGATCGTGACCGACCCGGACGGGCGGTCCTGGGCGGTCCCCGTGTTCACCCGAGCGGACCGCCCATACGAACGGGGAGCCGACATCGACGCCGCGATCGGCGAGGTCGCCGCGCGGGCCGTCACCTTCCTGCGAGCGACGACCTGATCTCTGCTCAGACGGCCGCGAACCAATCGGCGGCGGGCCACCGCGAACGGGCGGCCGCAGCTCTGGGGAACCGGGGGCCACTCCGTCCGTCCGACGTACCGTCCCGGAGGTGTATCAACGGACCACGGCCGACCAGCTCCGTCGAGCCTGGGGGTTGGCCGAGGACTACCGGGTCGACGCGGTGCTGGCCTCGGGTGCCTGGGATCTGCTCGGCGACTCCCAGCACCGCCCCCACCTGGTCCAGTCCCTTGTCGACCTCGGACTGGGCGACCTCGCCAACAGCGGCGGCCCCAGCTCGTTGCACCGGCTGACCCAGCCTCAGTTTGGTCACGCCAGCGAATTCGTACACGAAGGTCGGCGTGTCTGGTTCGTCCCCGTGATGGGCACCGCCGTCATGTCCCAGTACCTGCACGCGGCGTGCCTGCTCGGCGCCCGACGGATCGTCCTGGTCGGAACTGTCGGCGGGCTCGCCCCCTCACTCCATACCGCCGACATGGTCGTGCCCGACCGGTCCGACGGCACTCACTCCGCCTGGATGTACCACCGCAACGACGACCCCGCGACACGTCCGGACCCTGCGATGGCCGAATCCCTGGTCCGCCGGCTCCGCGCAGCACTGCTCACCGGAGCAACCATCGCGCAAGGCCCGACCACCACCTGCGAAACGATCCTCGCCGAGACCGCTCGAGACGTTCAGCAGTGGTCCGCCGCCGGCTACCTCGGCGTCGAGATGGAAGCCGCGGTCACCTTCGCGATCGGCCGCCACTTCGACATCCCCGCCGCAGCCGCCCTGTACGTCGCCGACACCCTCCTCACCGAAGTCGGCTTCCTCGACCCCGCCTACGCAGACTCCAAGGCCGCGCGGTCCCACGCCCGACAGGTCCAGTACGACGTAGGCCTCGCCGAACTGCTCCAGCTGCCCTGACCGTCAGCGGCGGCGAGGACATCGGCGCGACGGTCCCCTGTCGGCTCTCGCCACACCGGAACACGTCGTTTGGAGAGCTTCGGCTCGGGAATCCCGTCCGCTCGTCTCGGCTCTTCCTTCGTCGGCCGTGGATCACTGGTCTTCATCGACCCGCCGCCTGCTGTCGGTTTTCCCTCCCTGCAGCGCCGTCTGGGTGGGGTGACTCGAGTCGGACGTGGAGCAGGTCCTCGGTTGCCTCGTAACCGAGCTGGTCGTAGAACCGGCGAGCCGCGACGTTGTGGCCGAAGACCGAGGGGGCGCCGACCGCGACGCCGCAAGGTGCCACCGGACGACCCACTGCACCTCCGTACCGAAAGCCGTACCAACCAACGCGCTCCCGATCGCAACAGAATGAACGACACGACTTTTGGGACGCCCAACTTCGTGCCCCAAGCCGACGTGTCGGAACCGATCGAAGCTGGGACGACGGGACGCGTTGCCGACGATCGGCAGCGCGGCGCTCGATATTTCTCCGACCGGCGCCACAAAGCGGTCAGACGTCGACTGAGACCGAGCGACGATGCTGCAGGCCGGCGCCGCGCCCACTCGTGCACCTACGCGCCCGAGAGCCCGGGGAGGGACCACCAGGAAACCGCAGTTACCCGAGGCGCCGTAGCGCTGTCTCGACAGCGACCTCGACCCGGGAAGTCATGCCGGAGACATCGACGGGACGGCGCCCAGCGACCTGACGACGGATCCACTTCGACCCGCTGTCGTCGTAGTGCAGCAGGGCGTACAGGTCCCACCACGGATCGAGAGTCACCCCGGCGATCGACTCATAGAGCGACCGGAGCTGTTCGGACCACTCGGGCGAGTAGAGCGCCGCCAGGTATCGCCGACAGTGCCCGACGTCAATCGCGCGCGCGCCCCGATGGATGGAGTTCCAGTCGGTCAGTCCAGTGATCCTCCCGCGCGACCACAACATATTGACAGGCAGGAGATCGCAGTGCAGAAAGACGGCAGTGTCCCGTGGCGGCGGCGCCGCCATGAGACCAAACGCCGCCTTCCACACAGCCGGATTCTGTGCGTCGACCGGCACCTGGAAACCGCCTAGAGGAGCGATCCAAGAATCCGTCCAAGGTCTGAAGACCTTCGCGGGGAGATCGAGGGAATGCAGCAAGACAGCAATCTCCGCGATCCTCGTCATCCACGACCGAGGTTCCGCCGGATTGAGGTGGACATGTCCCTGCAACCGTGTCATCAGCAACGACGGTGCGCCCCCCGTCGAAGCACCAGCGACATCAGTAGCCACGATGCTCGGGACCGGGAGCCCGCTTCCCGCGACCACACCAAGGTTGGCGATCTCCTCCTCCAAGCTTGCCTGAAGGTCAAACCCGCCCGGGTACTGCCGCAGAACGACAAACGTTCGCACTCCACGTCGCTCGACAGTCAGCCGGTTCACGGCGGAACAGACGCCACCGGTCAATCGGCGATGGCCAACGATGCGACTGCCCGGACCCATCGACGCCGCAACCCAGGCAAGAGTCTCCGGGGAAGGCCGACGCTGCCTGAACCCGCCATCTCTCCAATCGCCGTCGGTCATGAGCGCGAGCATAATCGTGAGGGGCGTGCGGCGACAGGAATTCCCTGACCCGCCAGCGGAAGCGACCCGGCTGCTGGATGGCCGTCCCCATTTGGCACGGGTCGCGATTGGGCAGGCCGGTGAGGTGGACTACCTGACCACCTGAAGGACAACGACTTCGTCGGACGGGCGAGCCCGCCCTCATCAAGAGGACAATCCGTGCGCCGACACCGCTACCCGGGTTCGGCCCGTCCCGCCGTGTGGGGCTCTGAGCAGTGTCAAGCTGCTCGCCTCCCGGAAAAAGCCAGCCAGGGGATGCACCAGATGGGCAGGTCGGTGGTCACACCAGTGCGGGCCGAGGACGGTGGACGGGACACGTGCTTGGAACAGCTGTCCGGGCACTACGCCGCCGGCCGCCTCCCGCTCACAGAGCTCCACCGCGTCCGGGACCGGGCCTTGCGGGCCCACACCGTCACCGACGTGGCAGAGCTGCTCGACGACCTTCCCGGTCCCCGCACTCATCGGCTCCCCCGGGGCTCGCACTAGATCCGCTCGCTCGCACGCTGGGTCCCCGTTCGTACCGCCGTGACCGTGCTGCTCCTCCTAGGAGGCGGTGGCGTCGCCGGTTGACGCAGGTCGTGATCGGTCCGGTTCATGGTCGACGGTTGCTCTGTGGACAAGGACTCGCGCCGCTCGGCGATCGCCTCGAGCACCTGGAGGCCTAGCACGTTCGTCGACACACAGGCTGTCGGCCTGCGCAGGGTCACGGTCCTGTGCGCTCACTCGTCCGCGAAGGTGGAGTGCCACGGTGAACCGATATGCATCGATCGCCTCGCGCCGAGTTGACGACCGTGATCGGCGGAGGCTGCCGGCACCGGCGCCTGGCTCCCCGAGAGCCGGCGCTGTCTTCGCCGTCGTCCGTGGCGCCACGGACGACGGAGTTGCGTACCGCAACCCCCAACGGCGAGCTTGTTCGGGCACTGACACTCAGCCACCAAGAGTTTCGGTACGACCCTCACCGGCCCACAAGCTCGTGCCGTTAACGATCGTCTCGGCACGATCATCACGGGTTTTCTTCGTACGCTCGGACCGTGTCCGATCTCGAGTTCATCGCCGCCCTCGTCAAGGCCCTGGCCTGGCCGGTCGTTGTCGTCGTCGTCGTTCTGCTGTTCCGTCGACAGCTCGCGAAGCTCCTCGGCCAGCCACTGCGGAGCCTTCGAGCCGGCCCGCTCGAGGCCAACTGGGACCTTCAGGCCGCAGAGCTCCGAACCGAGCTGGCCGACTCGACCAGCCCCGGCCCGGACGGTTCATCTGGTGCGACGACCGACCTCGCGCCGCTCGCCGCAACAGCACCCGTTGCCGCGGTGCTCCAAGCGTTCAGCCGGATCGAGGACCGACTCCACGAGCTCCTCGCCGACGAACCGGGCCGCGGGTCCGCCTTGCAGCTAGCGCGCCGCGCGTCCGATCTTCGTCTGATCAGTCCAGAAGCGGTCAGGGCGGTCGAGGGTGCCGCCGTCCTCCGCAACCTTGTCGCCCACGGCGGACCAACCGATCTCGACGAGCCCCGGGCCCGGGACTACCTCGCACTGGTTGACGCTGTGCTTTTCGCCCTTCACAGTCCCCCTCGAGTCGCACAGGGGTGATCGGACCCGCCCGCGCACCTGTCCCACCGGAGTACGTCAGCTGGGACACACGCGTGCAGGAGGCGGTTCATCGCTTCGGCTGGTTTCGTCCACCCGAGCTTCTTACGGGGTCGGCCGTTAATTTCGGCAGCGACAGCCGTGAGCTCTTCGGGGGTGTGGTGGGACAGGTCGCCGCCCTGCGGAAAGCACTGGCAGAGCAGGCCGTTGGTGCTCTCGTTGCTGCCGCGCTGGGAGCCGGCACCGGCTAATTGGCGAGATGGTGCTCAATGTACCAAGCCACCCGTCCAATGCTTCTGGTGCATCTTGGAAATACTGCGCAGGTTGCCGCGCACTACCTTGAGCTCGGTCGTGGAGGGCACCTCGTCGTCATGGCTACCAGGGTTAAGGATTCTGGAAAAGTTCGTCCAGTTCCCTTTCTCCGTAGATGTGAGGGCGTGGCCTTTGACCAGGGGGACAAGGTCGCCCAGCACCTTCGCCTCGTGCTCGACGTAGTCGACGGTCGTCGGTACGCCCTCGGCCGTCCGTGCGGTGGCAACGATCTGCTTGGCTAGGCGCTCGGCGGCACTACGGTAGGTATTGCAGGCGCTGCGGCGTCCCTTCGTGGTGGGGGCATTGAGGCTGTCCTCCGCCTCGAGCATCAGCTGGTCGAACATGTCTGAGGTCTGAGTCGGCTCGGTGCCAGCGACATGGTCGCCGAGCGTGAGTTCGAACGTCCGTCGGTCCCGGTCCGCGTGCTGCGCGGCGGCCCAGTCCGCCAGCTTGCTGTCGTGTGTCGTCAGGATCACCTGTGTCCCGGCGTCCAGCAGACCTTGCAGGGTGTTCTGCACGAAAGTGAGCCTGTGGTCTCCGTCACTGCCGGGGATGGGGTCGTCGAGGACCACGAGGGGTGTACCGAGCAACTCCGCGCGGGCCAGGAACGTGGACAGACCAAGAGCGTTGAGCTGCGAATCGCTGAAGACGCCGAGGGCGTGACGCTCGACCGGGGCGGCGGCGGGATCGGTACGCAGCGAGGCCTTGAGGCTGACGAAGGTCGCGCCGCCAGCACGGCGCTGAACGCCGCCGAAGCCGACGAGCTCATCAGGTCGAATAGTTAGCCACCACCTAGTGTCGCGTGTATGAAGTGACCTTCTGGTGTGACGGTTTCGAGTGGGCGATGATGTGATCGGCGCTCTTGGTCCAGGTGAAGGGGTGGGCGCGGTCGTTCCAGCCGTCGATGTAGGCCCCGATCGCTGCTTCGAGGTCTTTGACGCTATGGAATGTGCCGCGGCGGATGGCCTGGCGGGTGATGATCCCGAAGAAGATCTCGACCATGTTCAGCCAGGACCCGCTGGTCGGGGTGAAGTGCAGGGTGATCCGCGGATTCTTAGCGAGCCAGGCCTTGACGTTGGGGTGCTTGTGGGTGGCGTAGTTGTCGCAGACCACGTGCAACGGGACCTGCGGGTAGGCCCGGGCGACGGCCTTGAGGAAGTGCAGGAACTCGGTGTTCGTGTGCTTGGCGTAGCAGCGGTCGGTCACCTTCCCGGTCGCGATCTCCAACGCAGCGAACAGGCTCGTTGTCCCGTTGCGCTTGTAGTCCGATGTCTGTTTCTCCGGGATCCCGGGCCGGAGGGGGAGGATCGGCGCGGTCCGGTCCAGCGCCTGGATCTGGGTCTTCTCGTCCACACAGAGCACGACCGCCCTGTCTGGGGGGTCCACGTAGAGCCCGACCACGTCGCGGATCTTCGCTTCCAGCTCCGGGTCGGTGGAGAACTTGAACGTCTCCGCCTTCCATGGCTGCAGGCCCCACCGCCGCCAGATCCGGGCGACAGTGGCGAAACTGACCCCCAGATGGTCAGCGAGCAACCGCGCCGACCAATGGGTCACTCCCAAACGCGGCGGCGGCGGATCCAACGTCGCCGCTATCAC
>JAABUN010008758.1_pt1 | contig 10206 bp, 10 predicted proteins | sample 5559311 | NCBI WGS metagenome assembly JAABUN01 (sample SAMN10711877, study PRJNA513370) | rock metagenome | isolation source: Antarctica rocks | place: Antarctica: Victoria Land, Siegfried Peak sud
GTTTGATGGAAGTGCAGGATTACCTCACGGTCTGGAATTACATTTACGACCCGCTCATGCTCGGCATGAACAAGGACATGTATGACGAGCTGAGCGATGCCGACAAGGAGTTGGTGCAGCGCGCCGCTGCTGAAGCGAACGAACTGCAGAAGGAGACCAACCGCGAGCGCGGCGAGGAACAGCTGGCTGAAATGAAGTCGGAGATGACCGTCGCTGAACTGACGGAGGACCAAACCGCCGTCTTCCGCGAGGCAATGGCCCCCATCTACGACAAGTACGAGTCGATCTGGACACCCGATCTCACTGAAGCAGTGAAGCCGCAGTAACGGTGAGAACTGACCCTTCGACTTTCGATCGCGCTCTAACCTCACTCGAAAACGCGCTCATTGTGGTGACCTTCGCGGTCCTGACGATTCTGGCCTTCGCGAACGTCGTCAGTCGTTACGCCCTTCATGCGTCACTCTCATGGAGCAACGAGCTCGTGGTGGGTCTGGCGGTGTACCTGATCATGATCGGCACGTCGGCCGCCATCCGCCTCCATGCGCACCCCGCGTTCACGATCCTGCAGGATATCGCTCGGCCTGGCGTGCGCAGACTGATCGTCCTCGCGGTAGCGGTCGCGATGTTCGCCTTCCTGGCGATCTTCCTGTGGCTCGGTTGGGACATGGTGACGAGCCAACTCGAGCGGGGCCGCACCACTGCGGCGCTCGGCCTGCCGCAGTGGCTCCTGTCGCTCGCACTGCCCCTCGGTGCCATCCTCAGCATGATCCGCGTGGCGCAAATGGCCATCACCACCATTCGACACAACGAGCAGAGCTCAACCCAGCTCCTGCCGGGAGGGTAGCCGCCATGCTTGAGCTTGTTCTCTTCGGATCATTCCTGCTCCTCCTGTTCATCGGTGTTCCCGTCGCGTTCTCGATGGGCATCTCCTCCGTCGTGACCATCTTGTACATGCAGGGGGTCAACGCGCTTTTCCCCGCCTCCGGGATCATGTACGCCTCGATGTCCTCGGAAACCCTCCTGGCCATCCCGTTCTTCATCTTGGCTGGCGTCATTATGGAATTGACGGGCATCTCCGCTCGGTTGATCGAGCTTGCCGACGCCTGCGTCGGGCATCGCAAGAGCGGCATCGCGCTAACGACGATCCTCGCCGCCCTCGTCTTCTCGTCGATCTCCGGATCAGGCCCGGCGACGGTCGCGGCACTGGGCGGCATCCTCATCCCCGCCCTCGCAAAGCATGGCTATAAGAAGCGACATGCTGCAGCACTCGTTGCAAGCGCTGGCGAGATGGGTATTGTCATCCCGCCCAGCATCGCCTTCATCGTCTTCGCCGTGGTGGCCAGTGATTACGAGCGGATTTCCATTGGACGGCTCTTCGCTGCAGGGGTCATTCCCGGATTGCTGTTGGGCCTCGCGTTCTACCTGGTTGCCTCTTTTCTGCCGAGGGAGATGAACCAGGCCATGACGAACGCCAAGCTTCACACAGCACATGCATTCGGCCGGTCGAGCAGAGGCTCGACTGGCAGCACGGTTGTATCTCCGCCAGGACAGTACCCGTCCGCCGCCGGCGGTACATCGCAACAACTCGAAACCACCGCACACGGGATGCCAGCCCACAGCGCTCCCGCCACCATGACGTTGGCAGACGTTCCGCACGATACAACCATTGAGGTGCGCACGACTCGGGCACCCGCCTCCGTCATAGGAAAAGCATTCTTGCGGGCAATTCCCGGACTCATGATGCCCATCATCATCCTCGGAGGCATCTACGGTGGCATCTTCACTCCCACCGAATCGGCCGCGGTCGCTGCTGTCTATGCGCTCGTCATTGGCTTGTTCGTCATGAGGGACCTGAAGCTGCGGGATGTGTACAGGATTTTCTCCACCGCGGGTGTGCAGGCCGCTCGCATCATGTTCATCATCGCCACAGCAACGCTCTTCGCTTACGTGATCACCAAATATCAGATCGCGGAGGCCGTCGCCGACGGCCTCCTCTCGATCACCACCAACACCGTGATCATCATTCTCCTCATCAATCTGGTGCTCCTGATCGCGGGCATGTTCCTTGACGCCATCTCCGCCTTCTACCTCTTCATCCCGCTCTTCGTGCCAGTACTTCTGGAACTGGGGATGGATATGACCACCATCGGAGTCTTCATGACGGTGAACCTCGCGTTAGGGCTCGTGACGCCGCCCGTCGGCATTGATCTGTTCGTCGCGGCCGGCATTGCCAAGATTCCGTTCGGTGAAGCTGTCAGAGGAATCTGGCCGTTCTTCCTGGCCGGCCTGAGCGTCCTGATGCTGATCACGTTCGTCCCGGCGATCAGTAACTTCCTGCCCGATTTACTCGGCCTCTGAGGCCCTCTGATTCAGGAGACACCATGACCAAGCACCCCCTTTCAGGACGCAGCGCGATCATCACCGGCGGAGCGCGCGGCATCGGCCAGGCGATCGCGCTCCGGCTCGCTGAACAGGGCGCCAACATCTGCATCGCAGACGTCATCGACGCGTCGGACACGGCCGAGGACATTATGCAACACTCGGGCACCGACAGTAAGGCCATCTCGGCCAAGGTCGACGTCCGCAACCGGGACGAGGTGGTGGCCTGCGTGCAGACCGTGGTCGACACGTTCGGCAGCCTTGACATTGTCGTTAATAACGCCGGTACTTGTGCTCGGATCGACCTCGAGTCCATGGACGACGACTCCTGGACACGGGATATCGAGACGAACCTCCGCGGAACCTTCCTCTTCACGCAGGCCGCGATCTACCCTCACATGAAGAACCAGGGGAGCGGCCGCATTGTCAACATCAGTTCGATTAGCGGCATAATGGGCGGCCCCTTCACATCGGGCGACGGCGCGGGACGATCAGGTCCCGCCTATGCCGCCTCCAAAGGCGGAGTCATCGCCTTCACCAAATGGGTCGCGAAGGAAGTGGGAATCCTGGGTATCACCTGCAACACCGTCGCTCCGGGGCCGATCGCCACACCGATGACCGACAGCATGAACTACTCCTTCGACAGTCAAGCAATCAAGCGGATGGGCACGCCGAACGAGATCGCGGCCGCCGTCGCCTACCTAGCATCGCCGGATGCTGCCTTCGTCACAGGGGACACCCTAAAGGTGTGTGGAGGAGCCGCAATCGGCTAACACCATCACTCGCTTTGCAATGCCTGGTAATACCAAATATGAAGAGGTCGGTCCAAACCCTCGGACCAGTCTCACGCAATTGCTCCTCACCCCGAGCAAGAAATGAGTCGCCGTGCTGACACTTGTCCACCCGGGCCCCTTGACGGAGCCGCGTCTGATCTCCTTCGAGACGGCGATGTCCTCGGTAGTCGTGCGCCTGAAACCCGCAGAACCGCTTGTCGACCAGCTTTTCGATGCATTGCATTCCCTCGGCGCACGCAACGGCGTAGCGGAACTTTCGGGCGGAATGCTCTCAACCATCAGCTACTGCGTGCCGGCCGACGGCACCGATAAGAGGTCGGTTAGCTACAGCCCGACCAGAACTGCGGACCACTCCGAGCTGGTCCTCGGTGCCGCGACCCTGGGAACCCGAGACGGAATGCCGTTCGTCCACAGTCACTGTGTCTGGCTGACCGCCGAGGGTCTGTTGCAAGGGGGACATCTGTGGTCGGAGACGCGGATAGGGCAGCGGCCTCCGGTAGTCGTCGTGCATGCACTGCATGACGTCGACCTTGTGAGCGCCATGGACCCCGAAACTCTTATGCCCGTGTTCACCCCCCATCTAGTAAAGGACCGCAGCATGTCGCCCACAAGTGCGGAGAACTCTTTTCGTTCCCGCTCGGTCATCGCCCGGGTCTGTCCCAACGAGGACATCACGACTGCCGTAAAGGACCTTTGCGCATCCACTGGTATCCGTCAGGCCGCGATCAGGGGTGGGATTGGCAGCTTGATCGGAGCGACCTTCGCGGGCCGGGCTGACATGGCTTCCGTGAGGGTCGCCGGTCCCGGCACCGAGGTCGCCACACTCGTAGGGCACCTCACCACGGACTCCGCCGGCAACGTCGACCTCACACTCACCTGCACCCTCGTTGACAAGTTCGGCCAGGTCCACGCGGGCACTCTCGTGCCGGGCGAGAACCCCGTCGCGGTCACCTACGAGCTCCTCATCCAGGAAATTGCCCCCACCCCTTTGCCCGCGACAATGCCCTACCCAGAAAAGAGGCCCACGCATGAATGTCCTACTCACTAGCGATTTCCTCGGCGACGAGGGAGAAGCCGAACTGACCGAGTGGCTCGTTGAGGACGGTGATCAGGTGACCGAAGGACAACCCATCGCCGAACTGGAGACGTCGAAGACCACCAATGAAATCACGGCGCCCCGTGCCGGAACAATTTCCCTGAGCGCCCAAGAGGGCGACGTCGTCAACGTCGATGAGAGCATCGCCACAATCTCCTAGGAGCACCACATGACAACCTATGACCCGCAGCAGCAAGGCATCGCAGGCCTCCGCCTTATGGCATCCATTCGCGAATTCGAGAGCAAGATGCCGGAACTCTCGGAGGAGGGACTGATCCGGGGGTCGACCCACCCCTCCGTGGGCATGGAAGCGGTTGCCGTCGGTGTGTCCCTGGCGCTCGGTCCGGAAGACTCTATCGCCAGCAACCACCGTGGCCACGCTCACTGCCTCGCCCGTGGTTCGGATCCCGGGCGCACGATGGCGGAGATACTCGGACGCCAAGACGGCTACGGCCAGGGCAAGGGCGGCTCGATGCACATCGGTGTTAAGGAACTGGGCATTCTTGGCACAAACGGCATCGTCGGCGCGGGAATCGGACTCGCAACTGGGGCAGCTCTGGCAGCGAAGATGCAGAAGAAGAATGCCGTGTCGGTCGCGTACTTCGGCGATGGAGCCTCCAACCAAGGCGTCCTCGCGGAAGCGCTGAACCTGGCGGCCATCTGGAGCCTGCCTGTGCTCTTCGTCTGCGAGAACAACCACTACGCGCAATCGGCGTCAATCGAGCAGATGGTCGCCCAGCCAGACCTCTCGCAGCGGGGGGTCGCCTACGGCGTTCACTCCGTCAACGTCGACGGTATGAACCTCGAGGAGGTGTACGGTGCTGCGGCGGATGCCGTGGAGCGAGGTCGCAGGGGCGACGGGCCGACTCTGATCGTCGCGGACACATACCGCTATCTCGGCCATATGGCAGGGGACACGGAGATCTACCGCAAACCCGACGAAGTCCAGCGATGGCGTGACAAGGACCCGATCGCCCGGCTGGTGGCAGCGCTCACGGACGCGGGCGTGCTCACACAGCGACTTTGGCTGGACCTGCAGGCGGAAGTGTCGAAAGAGATGGATGCAGCCGAGCAGTTCGCGCGGAACTCGCCCTTCCCCCACCCATCAACGGCAACAACGGACGTATACGAGGAGATCCCGGCATGACAACGGTCAAGACACTCAGCACCTGGCGTGCGCTGAACGCCGCACTGCACGACATCCTCGAGGACACCCCTTCAGCCTTCGTCATGGGCGAGGACATCACGACCTGGGGTACGGGAGGCGGCATATACGGGGTGACCAAGAAACTGGTGACCGACTTCGGCCCGGAGCGTGTCCGGGACACGCCCATCAGCGAGGAAGTTATGATCTCCGCCGCTGTCGGCGCTGCCATGCAGGGCTCCCGCCCGATTCTGGAGATCATGTACTCCGACTTCAGTTTCCTCGGGTTCGACGGCATCATCAATCAAGCGGCGAAGGCTCGCTACATGTTCGGCGGACAGTTTGACGTGCCGTTCGTTCTGCGAACCAATGGCGGATCCGGGATCGGCAAAGCTGGCCAACATTCACAGTCCCTGGAGACCCTCTTCGCCCATATCCCCGGGCTAGAAGTCGTCGTGCCAGGAACGCCCGGAGACGCCTACGGCCTTCTCAGGTCGGCCGTCGCCAGCAACAACCCGACAATTTTCCTGGAACACAAGAACCTCTACTACGACAAGGGTCCGGTCTCGTTCGAAGCCATCCCCTTCGGGCAGGCCCGCGTCGCGCGCCAGGGGACCGACGCAACCATCGTGGCGACCCAGCAGATGCTCACGCGGTCCCTCATCGCCGCCGATATCCTCCAAGAGCGGCATAGCATCAGTGTTGAGATCATCGACCCACGCACGCTGTATCCATTCGACATGGACACGGTCATCACCTCGGTCAAGAAGACACGGCACCTGTTGGTCGCTCATGAGGCAGTTCGGGACTACGGCTGGGGGGCGGAGTTCGTGGCATCCGTCGTCGAAACTGCCTGGAACGACCTCGACGCTCCACCGAAGCGCCTAGGAGGTAGCAGGAGCCCCATTCCCTACAGCGAAAATCTCGAGAATGCGGTTATCCCCGCAGTAGACGACATCATTCAAAGCGTTCGCGCACTCCGGGGCGCCGCGGTGAAAGTGTGATCACGACAGCGCGCTGGTTCCGGTCCTTCGCCGATTCGTGTTGCGCGCTGGAAGAGACAAGCCCGTGACGAAGCGGATGGCAGGAAAGACAGTCATCATCTTCGGGGGAGGATCAGGAGAAGGGGAGGTCAACAACGGGCTGGCCGCGGCCCTGACTTATGCGCGGGAAGCAGCGAACGTGTTCATCGTCGACGCCTCAGAAGCCGCCGTTGCCCATACCCTCCAGCGGCTGAACTCCGAACACACCGAAAGCATGTGCCGAGGAACTGTTGCCAACGTTGCCAACAGTGAATCTGTGCAGGCCGCTGTAGCGATGTGTGTCGACCTGCTTGGTCCTCCGAATGTCCTACATAACAATGTCGGAATCGCTCGGATGGGGGGACCGATAGAGATGTCATTGGAGGAGTGGCAGTTCGTAATGGACGTCAACCTGACCGGCGCATTCCTAACGACGAAGCATGTCCTGCCACTGTTGTTGGCGGAAGGAGGAGGAGCAATCGTCAACATCGCGTCGATAGGCGGACTACGGTATCTGGGCTACAACTACCCAAGCTACTCTGCGAGCAAGGCAGGCCTCATCCAATTCACGCTCAACATCGCCCTCGAATACGCAGACCAGGGCGTCAGGGCAAATTCTGTCGCTCCTGGTTTCATCGAGACGCCCATGATGTACAAGCAGATATCCGGCAACTACGAATCGGTGGAAGCCATGATCGCCGCAAGGAACAGGCTGAGCCCCACAGGAAAGATGGGAGACTCCTTTGACGTCGCGCATGCAGCCCTCTTCCTCGCCTCGGACGAGGCAAAATACATCAACGGAGTTTGCCTTCCTGTGGACGGGGGACTGTCCGCAACCGTCACCCACTAAACTCAGCACCCGTTCAGTACTGGAGCTGGATGACGCTTGCGTCCGCAATGTCAGCTAATTCCCAATCAGCTTGATTCAACCTCACCTGGAGGTCGATCGGTCGTACGTCACAACTTCATCGTATTCCAGCATTCTGACTAACCCGTGACATAGGTGAGCACCGAGTGAGAACACTCCAGGTGAGCCCCGGGTATGAGCGGTGATCCATCCCCTCCGACACCGCGTCAAATCTCCGCAGTGGCGCTGCAAAGGTGCATAGCGGTTAAGTGCGGCCATCGTAGTCGCATCACTGTAAACCAGCTGGCACCGACAAAGTGAAGCTTGCTGCGGGCGTCGGCAAACCCAGCCTCCCTGCCGTAGCTCCAAGCATTAACAGGTTCCATTGATCTTTTGACCAACGACCCCTTCTCAGGAGCTCATTCAGAACCGCCGATAATTTATCTTATGTCAACTAGTAGTCTGCGTATCTCATCTGATGAATCATTTGGGCCCTCTCTCGCGGACTTCCGCGCCAGGCGTTCGAGGCCTTTTACGCCGCAGCCTTCCGGGGTTTTGTCCGAGTCCAATCGACGTTCCCAGCCATGACTGGGCGGGCCGAGCTTGAGCGCTGGGTGTCAGAAGGAACGCCCTGACCTGCGGATTTGCCTAAATGATGCACTTGATGAATCATTGATTCAGATTTGGAGCAGGTTCGAGAGGCGGAATGGCAGTCGATGGATCAGGGCGGGTGCATCTTTTGGGTTCCGTCCAACTGCTTCATCCCGAACAGCAGACCTTCGATCAGATGCTGGATGGCTGGCGCAACCAGCAGCTCTCGCGCAACCTGAAGTTCGACACGATTGACCAGCGCATCCGTTACGTCCGCAGGTTCATGGATCATGTGAATGAATTTCCGTGGCATTGGACGCCGGCCCAGGTCGAGGAGTATTTCGGGGATCTGCGCTCGATCCGACACTTGAGTCACTCGACTGAGTCACTCGACGTTGCGCGCGCACCAGTCTGCGTTGCGTCACTTCACGTCATACGTCGCCAACCCCGATTACGGCTGGGACCGGGTCTGCGAACAGCGCTTTGGCACCCATCCGGCCCAGGTCTTCTACGAGTGGAACACCGCGCCGCACGTGCAGGAATTCGAAGGCTGGCCATCCAAGCGCCCCTTCACTAAAGAGGAGCTCCAGAAGCTCTTCGACCGCGCCGACGACGAGGTTGAACTCATCGAGGCCACCGGCAAGAAGGGCTGGCAGGCGGCCTACCGCGACGCGGTCATGCTCAAAATGGCCTACTCCTACGGGCTGCGGTTCAATGAGCTGCGGCACCTGCAGACTGTGGATTTCGCAACCAACCCGCACGCGCGTAAGTTCGGAAAATTCGGGGTCTGCAAGGTCCGGTTCGGCAAGTCCCGCAAAGCGTCACCGCCTAAGCCTTGATCCACCGATCTGCCTGGGTGGATGATCTGAATCCGGGTTCGGCGGTTTTTTCGGGCTGTAGGCGTGGCGGGGTGCGGGGCCTCGCTGCCTTTTGATGTTCCACTGGTGGTCCTGGTTGCGCCGTGTGGCTGGGTTGATGGGGGTTCAGGCGCGTTGCGGCGGCGGGTAGAGGTGCTCGAAGAGGGCTTGCCATGGTGTTTGCCAAGGCCAGTCTTCGGGGAGATGAAGCCGGATTTTCCGGGCGCTGGTGGCGATGCGGGCTGGGACGTGGATGAGTTTGCGGCGGATCGTGCCGGTGCGGGCCTTGCTGAAGGGGCCTGAGGCGAGGATGCCGGCGGCGCGGGTGAGGTTATAGGCCATGACCGCGGTTACGAGCCAGGCCGAGTTCGCCGCGAAAACACCGGAGGGCATGTGGGCCAGGGCGCTGTCCTTCAGATCTGCGTTGACCTGCTCAATCTGAGCGTGTTTGCGGTGGGTTTTGTCCGCAGCGACGGTGTCCAGAACATGTGCGTCCACGGTGGTGAAGAACGCGTGGTGCCGGTGTGTTTCGAACAAGGTGGGTTGTCCGTTACTGGCTTTCTGGTTGAGTTCCGGGACGCGGCGCACGACGAGGCGGCCGGTGATCTGCTCGGTCTTTTTGCGGGAGGAGAACGCAGTGAACGGGGTTTCGGCGACCTCGGCCCGGGACACCCAGGTGTTGGTGGTTTCGTCGAAGACCGCGTCGGTGTAGTCGATCGTTGTCCATGCCGTCTCAGGGATCCCGGCGATGGCCCGTTTGACGGCCGGGTCCATGCGCACGGTCACCGAGACCTCCGCCCCGCCGGCCAGGGCGGCGGAAACCGCGGCATGGCCGTAGAAGGCCGAATCGAACCGGCAGAGCACCGGCCCGCGGCTCTGCCCGCCGGCCTGGAGGCGTTTGAGGGTGGACAGGGCATCGGTGATCAGGCGTTTGGCTCCGCGGGCAGAGTTCGCCGCGCCCTTGCGCAACCGCTGGGCGGCGATGACCGGGGCGGTGTTCTTGGTGGAGACGGTGGCCAGCAGGGCGTTCAGCCCGCGGACCCCGGAGTACCCGTAGCCGGAGCCCTGCTTGGCGTAGCCGTGGACCTCGATGATCGTGTCGTCAACATCGACGAACACGAAGTCCTCCGCCCCGGGGGTGCCGAGGAGCGGTGCCCGGGTCCCCAGGTTGGCCAGGAAACGGGAGGCGACAGCGTCCAGTTGGCGCACATGCCCGAACGTGAAGGCCCGCAGGAACGAGCCCAGGGTGGAGGGCGCGTAGCAGGCGGTGAAGAGCCGCTTCATCCCGCCGTGGCGCAACAACGCCATATCATCAATCGAGTCTGCGCCGGCGACCATCCCGCCGACCAGGGAAGCGACCTTCAGCCCGGCGTTCGCGCCCTTATCCGTCGGCACCGTCAGCCAATCCTGGGCGAGCTCGTGCAGCCCCGCGTCCCGGGCCAGTGTCATGACCGGGAGCAGCCCGGCCGACGCCAC
>JAABUN010008759.1_pt1 | contig 10205 bp, 10 predicted proteins | sample 5559311 | NCBI WGS metagenome assembly JAABUN01 (sample SAMN10711877, study PRJNA513370) | rock metagenome | isolation source: Antarctica rocks | place: Antarctica: Victoria Land, Siegfried Peak sud
AGACCTGCTGATGTTCATCGAACAAGGACCCTTCCGCCGCAGCCCCGAGGAGCTGCAGAACGACTGGTAGGGCTGCCCCGCTAGCCCTCCGGGCTGTCCGATAGACGGTCGGCTACTGGGTGCGTCCCGCACGACGGTCGGCTACTGGGTGCGTCCCGCACGACGGTCGGCTACTGGGTGCGTCCCGCACGACGGTCGGCTACTGCGTGCGTCCCGCACGACGGTCGGCTACTGCGTGCGTCCCGCACGACGGTCGGCTCGCGTGCGTCCCGCACGGGGGTCGGCTGCGGACAGCCGTTGAGCCTGACGCGACGCTCGTGACTTGGTCGCTTGATCAGTGCCGGAACTTGCACGGAAGGCAGGATTGGCGCTGGGTCTCCCCATCAATATCGGCAGCCTGGCTGACCGCTCTGCCTCTGAATTTGTTGCCCTACGGAAGCAGGTCGCTCATCTGTCGGCGCGCCTTCATGGCGTGAATCACGAGTTCGTTTCCGCTGTCGAACACGAGCACCACTGTCTCTAGGAGACGGCCTTGGGTGTCGAACCCAAGCCGCAGCTGCCGGGCGGGACTCTCCTCATCGAGGTCCTCGATCCACACCGCCCAGGTGGCGGCCCGGATCGCATCCTCCGCGCGTACCCCGTGTTTGAGGGCAGATTGGTGGACCTTCACGCGGCAGATGCAGCCAGGGCCTCGCGGATGACCTCTGAGCGGGACTTGTTCTCACGGGCTGCCCGAGCGTCGATGACGGCAAGCTCCGCCGAGGTCAGACGCAGCGTGACGATCTGCGACGGCTCCACCCCTCGCCCAGGTCTACCGCGTCCACGCTTCTTCAGCGCCGTAACGTCATAGCCGGCTTCCGCCTCGGCCGCCCAAGCAGCAATCTGCTCCTCTGTGACGGGTACCCCGTTAATCGTCTCGTCTGCGCTCATAAAAATAGTGTAATACGAAATTACGCGTCCGCGACCCCGGTAGCCGGTTGGCTTGAGAGACGCCGTGTCCGTGGGCCCGCCCTGAGGCTTACGGCCCAGGCTCGTCGCCGATCTGCCCGACTGCTCGGCAAGAGATTGCCTGAATCCTCGTGTCAGTTACTCGGAGGCCGATCCAAGACCAAAGTGGTACCCGGCGTCGTGCCCGGCCAAAACCGGGCACCCAACCAACGTCGTATACAGAGGCAACACCCGAGCGCTGGGCCCGGTCAACGGCCCAACCAGCCTTGGCAGCCCGCCGATCGGGCAATGAAGCTCGACACCTCCCGTGGGTAGATCGCGCTGCACATACGGTAGAGGTCCGGTGCGCTGAACCCAGACCGTACGCACCCGCCCGGCCAACGCCGACACCGGCACCCGCTCCACGTACGTCTGGGCGCGATCCGCGCGACGAGACTAAGGTCACTCGCAGCCCAAAAGGCCGCGCAACAAAATTGTCGGCTTCTTAGTCAGCGCAATAAACGGTGACGACCGGCGATCGACGCCTACACCGCCGCTTACTCCCTCCCGATCCTCCCTCCCTATCCTCCCTCCCTCCACCGCTGCTCCGCCAGATGCCCTGCCTTTTCTCCCGAGCAGGTTCTCGCCCAACTTGTCTATTTCTTCTCGATTGGCGCTCGCTGATGGCCGTCCTCTCACGAGACACCGTCCGTCGCACGAGGTAACCGAACATGCGAACAGCCTGGTTTGAGGAAACCGACGAGAAAGCGATAACGGTCGGTCTCGCCCCACTTGTCACTCCCCTTGTCAGCGGCATCTCGCCGACGTCAGATCGCACGAGAACCTACGCTCGGCGCCCTCGTGCTTCTGCTGGGGGGTCGGCCACGATCGCCGCGCCTCATGGCACCTGGCCCAGTACCGGTCCGGCCGGGCGGCACGGGTTCGTCAAGCCAGGGCTAGTCCGCGCGCACGGAGCACGGCGGTGGACGAGCTGGGACGACATCGACCTCGACACCGACGACTTCCCCGCCCTCGGTACCGAGCGGGATCAGATCCACCTGGTAAGGCTGGGACGGTCGGTCGAGCCGTGAGCCGGCTGATGAGTCCACGCCACGTCGTCGACCACGCCGTGGCGTGGTTCACCCGTCGTTCTCGGAGGACTGGTCGCCGCGTAGCCGGCTGTACATCACCAGGTCGTGCCACCGCCCATCCCGAAACTGTGCGTGCCGGAGGACGCCTTCGCGTTGGAAGCCCGCCTTCTCCAGAGCACGCTGCTCCGCGAGGTTCTCGACGTCGGTGCTCGCCTCGAGACGTTCGATGAGCGTGTTGGCGAACAGGTACTCCGCGATGGCAAGTTGGGCCGCAGTGCCCAGACCTCGACCGCGGTACGCCGCAAGCAGCGCGATCCCGATGTTGAGGGCTCGCGCGGTGCTGGATGGACCGTGCTGCACGGCGAACCAGCCCACCGTCCCGGCCACCGCACCCGTTTCGTCCTCAACGATCAGGGAGCCGGAAGCGTCGCTGATCATGCCGTCGGCGGAAAAGCGTCGCTCGAGACTGTTGGTGGCCGTGAAGCCGAAGAACCCGAACTGATCGTCGTGCGCGGAGCTCATCCGGAGCTTCGGCAGATCATCGGCACGAACGGGTCGTAAGCGAACTTGGATCACGACTGCAGACGTTATAGGACTGCTACAGCCGGCCTGGCCCGCGTTGGCTCAGCAGGGCGAGGCCAGTGCCGCAAGCCGAGAGGACGTTGCCGTGACCAAGCAATCCCAGGTTGTTGACGGTGGCCGCGATTGGACTGGTCGCCCTGTCTCAGGTCTTCGAGCTGCTCGATCATGTTCGCCTGTTCAATGTGATCCTGCTTGTCATTGCCCTCTCCCTGGCGCTCGGTCCTCGTAGCGTCGCGTCGGGCGAAGTGACCATCCCCCTGTCGGGAGGGGCTATTCCGACAAGGAAGCGACTTCAGGATGCGTCAGGACCGGGAGTACGCCACGGCGAGAGCACACCACAGCAGGGCCGCGGGCACCCGACTCGCCAGCCCACTGAGACTTCCGATTGATCGGCAGGTTAACCATCCGAGTCACGGCGCCGACCTCGGCGGCAAGTGCCCTCAACGAGGACCGCTCCTCGCGGCTCCAGAAGCCAACGTCGAGGACAACGCTACTGATCTTGAACTCCTCAGCCGGCGACGGCACACTCGTTTCGGCCCATCGGTACTGAACCGTTCGCTGGGCGCATGAGGCAAAGTGGACGACATGGACATGTCCGACCTGCTGACTCTGGTGCTCGTGCTGCTCGGCGTCCTTTCTGTGCTCGGGGTAGCCGTCATCGGGTTCGTCATGTGGCGATACCGGATCCCACCGCGCGGGCTGATCGCCATGATCGGGTCTCTGGTCTACCTGGCGAGCCCGGTCGACGTACTGCCTGAGGTGATGCTTGGACCGATCGGCCTGCTAGACGATGCTGGCGCAGCCACCGCCGCTGCGGTCTTTGTCTACAAGCTCGTGGCGGTCAAGAGGCGACTCGAGGATGCGGGCGTGAAAGGTCGGCGGAGGCCAGATCTTCCGGAGTGACCACGGTCTGAGACCTGGCCCATGAAGAATGCATTTCGCACGGTAACAGCTACTCCTGCCTCTACCCTTCACTGCTAGAGGGGCACCGCATGCTCGAGCTTACCGGGATCGCCGACCTTATCGAAGACGCCGTCCGCTAGGTGTTTCCCGACACCGACCTGCCCCTCAACCACGACGCCCGGAACACAGCACTCGACATCCTGATCAGCAGACCGGAGGTCGACCATGTCGTCGAGCGGCTCGGCCGCGCGACCTGACCTACTATCACCCACACCCCGGCATGGCCTACAGCGCCAACGACGAGCTGGGCCTTCTCATGTGCCACTGGATCGACCAGCACGCCGACCGCTTTTTCACTGGCGCACCGACGTCTTAGCTCCGGCTGATACGACCTTCACAAGCAGTATTTTTCCTGGTCAGAAGGATATTCGTCCCTACGGCGCGTAGTTGCAACCGTCAGCATTGGTTGATCTAGGCTTGGCGCCCCCAGCAGGATTCGAACCTGCGACACAAGGTTTAGGAAACCTTTGCTCTATCCCCTGAGCTATGGGGGCCAGCCACACAGGTTAGCCGCAGGGACCCCGGGCGGGCGAACGCACGAGTCGGCGGTGGGAGCATGTGCACCATGCCGAAGCCTGTCCTGCTGGACGTCGACACGGGGACCGACGACGCCCTGGCCCTGCTCTACGCCGTGGCCCACCCGGACCTCGACCTCATCGGGGTCAGCTGCGTGGCCGGCAACTCCGGGCTGGCCCACGTCGTCCTCAACACGATGAAGGTGCTCGACGCTGCGGGCGCCCCGGATCTCCCGGTCGCCGCCGGAGCAAGCAGGCCACTGCTGGAGCGCGGCCGGCCCGAGGGGGCCTTCCATGGCGCGGACGGTCTCGGCGGGATCCAGCTGCCGGAGACCCGGCGTACGGTGTCACAGCTCTCCGCCGTAGAGATGCTTCGGCAGCAGATCCTGGGCTCGCCCGACCCGGTGACCCTGGTGGCTCTCGCGCCGCAGACCAATCTCGCCATGCTGCTTACCTTGCACCCGGACGTCGCCGACAACCTGGAGCGGATCGTCTTCATGGGTGGATCGGCCAGCACCGGCAACGTGACCGCGGTGGCCGAGTTCAACGTCTGGCAGGATCCGGAGGCCGCGGCCTGCACGATCGAGTCCGGCATCCCGACCGCGATGTACGGGCTGGACGTCTTCACCCGACTCGTGGTCGACAAGCCCACTGCGGACCGATTCCAGGAGGCCGGGCATCCGGCGACACGGCTGGCCGGCAAATTGCTGCATCGACGCGGCAGCCGCGCCGCCGGGGTGGTGCAGGACTATATGGGTCTCATCGGTGATGCCGGCGCCCTGGTCATGCTGACCAACCCTGAGCTGTTCACGGTCCGCCCGCACCCCGTACGGGTCAACCTCAGCGGACTGGGCCGCGGTCAGACCATCGTCGACCGGCGGCCCTACGCCCAGGATGCGCAAGCCCTGGCCTCGGATCCGTGGCCCACCCTCGACGTTGCGTTGGACCTCGATGTGGACGGCGCCGCCGCGGCCTTCGTCAGCGCCATCGACTCCTACCGCTGAGCTCAGTGCTCGGAGTGCTGTTCCTTGAGCTTGGCGACCTCGGCGTGGACCTCGACCATGTCGAGACCCTTGACCGCGTCGATGACCTCTTTGAGGGCCGGGCCGGGCAGCGCGCCGGCCTGGTTGAAGACCATCACGCCTTCCCGGAAGGCCATCAGGGTCGGGATACCCTCGATGCCGAGCTGGCCGGATAGGGCCTGGTTGGCGTCGGTGTCGAGCTTGGCGAAGGTGATCCCCTCGTACTGCTCGGAGGTCTTCTCATAGATCGGGCCGAAGCGCTTGCACGGGCCACACCACTCGGCCCAGAAGTCCACCAGCACGATGTCGTTGTCGGTGATGGTGTCCTCGAAGTTGTTGGCACTGATGTCGATCGTGGCCATGGGGACTGATCCTCCTGAGTTCGTCGGCCGCCGTGTTCGGGAGCCACTGCCCATAACGACTACCTCTGGCCGGCTATTCCGACCTACTTGATGGCCACGACCCGGCGCATCGGGATCGTCACCTCGACCTGCTCGCGCTTGGTCAGCAGGTCCTCCAGATACTCGATCGCCCGCTCCACCCGTGACCAGCGGGTGTTGGGCAGATAGAGCGCCGTCATCATCAGCTCGGCGTCGGCCCGGTTCCGGATGGCGAAGCGATAACGCTCTCGCTGGTCCTCCACCCGCTGCAGTCCGTACGACCGCAGGGTCCTGGTGAACCCGGCCAGCTCGACCGGCCCGGGGAACTGGGGTCGGGTCCGGATCCGTCCACTGATCCGGGTGAGCACGCCGATGTCGCGGGGGCCGAGCGGTCGTAGCGCCGGAGCGATAGCGGCCAGCACTCCGCCGGGTCGGAGCACCCGGGCGATCTCTTGCAGCAGCTCGGCCAGGGGCGTGACCACCACCAGACCCATCGAGCTGGTGACCACGTCCACCGACCCGTCCCGGAAGGGCAGCTTGAGGGCGTCGCCCTGCACCCAGGGCCCGGGGCCGCGTTCGGCGGCCAGCTTCAGCTCGTGCTCGGACAGATCGAGCCCGACGACCGTACGACCGGGCTGGGCCAGCTCACGTGACATCGGCCCGGAGCCACTGGCCAGGTCGACCACGATCATCGCGTCGGCGGACACGGCCCGGGCCAGCCAGCGGTACGGTGTGTGGTCGACTGAGAGCGACCGGGAGAGCACGGCCTCAGAGATGCCGGCCCGTTCCCGGTGGAACTTGGCCAGATAATTCGGCCAGTTGACCTCGTCGCTCACGTCACCGCCCCGGAAAGGGTGCACCACTCAGCGCACCGGCAACATCATGTCCGATGTCGTGCAGCAGCTGACCCGGGCCCAAGGGTTTGCCCGCCACTGCCGAAACCAGGGCCGACAGGCCGGGTAGGGCCTCGTCCTCGGGCGCATGGCTGACCAGCACCGGGGCCAGCAGCGGGTTCGATCCGTCGTTCCAGGGCAACGTGAGCTTCTCCCAGGTACGCAGCCAGGCTTCGGAGATCTCGCGCACCGAGGGCACCCCGAAGAAGTGCCCGACCGGGGCGTGGTGGCGCAGTCCGACGAGCGGCGACTCGAGGTAGATCCGGGCCAGCCGGACCCGGGCGTCCAGGTCCCGGCGGTGCTCGAGCGGCAGATCGGTGACGAAGGCGCAGGGCAGCGAGCAGGTTGGCCCGACGTCGGGGCGCTCCCCCGCCTGGACGCTGACGTGGTTCATCGCGCAGACCCCGAGGGCATCGCCCTGCTTGGAGTGGAAGCGGTCGAGGTAGGTGGTGAAACCCGCCTGGTCGCCCTCGGCCGCGTGCAGGGCTCGTCTGGCCGTGGCCCGCAGCGCCCGGGGGTGGGCACACGTCGGGTCGTCGGTGCCCCAGCGGCTGCCGCCGACGAACTCGGCCAGGCGCATCGGGTCGCCGGCGTGGCCCAGGGTGCTCTCCCAGGCCAGCTGCATCAGATACTCCCCGATCAGGTGCGCACTGACCACGACCCCGAGCGGTTCCCGGCGCCGCGCCCGGACCTCCAGCACCTCGAGCATCAGCTCGTAGAGCGGGACCAGCGAGGCGAGGGCCCCGCGGTCGTGCTCGAGCGGGTCCCTCGGGAACGACGCATCCACCAAGCGGGACCCCCAGGGCTCGTCGAAACCGTGCGCGATGCTGGCGAAGTCCTCGGCGTCCAGATCCAGCACCCGGCGGGCGGCGGTCGTCAGCGCCCGGGCCCGGCGGAGCTGGTCGGGCGGCAGGAGCTCGCCCAGTGAACCGTCCAGCAGGGCAGTCACCGCGTCGTACCAGTGACCGTCCACCAGGGTGCGCAGAGCCGAGCCGGTCAGCTCGTCGGGATGCTGCCCGTCGTCAGCGCCCACGTCGAGCTGGTCAGACCCGGGAGACGAAGAGATGGGTGGACGCCAGCCGGTCGATCTCGCAGCCGGGTGAGCCGACCGCGGTCAGCCGTACGCCGAGTCCGCCGACCTCGGCACTCACCTCCGCGCCCGGCTGGATGCCGGCCTCACGCAGGGTGCCCATCATCTCCACGTCCTTCTGGATCTCCTCGCTCATCCGCTCGATCACGACCTGGATGGGCGCCATCTCGTCCTTCACCACGTCCTGCAGCTGCTCGTTACCTTCGCGGAACGGAGCCAGCGCACCAGCCACGCCGAGCTCGGCCAGACCCGGAATGGGGTTGCCGTAGGGCGAGGAGGTGGGTGAGTCGAGCAGGGTGACGAGCTTGCGCTCCACGTCCTCGGAGATGACATGCTCCCAACGACAGGCCTCGTCGTGCACCTTCTCCCAGTCCAGCCCGATCACGTCGATCAGCAGCCGTTCAGCGAGCCGGTGCTTGCGCATCACCCGGGTCGCCCGCATCCGGCCCTCGTCGGTGAGCTCGAGGTGGCGGTCGCCCTGCACTCTCACCAGCTGGTCACGCTCCATCCGCGCCACGGTCTGCGACACCGTCGGACCGCTTTGGTGCAATCTCTCGGCGATCCGGGCCCGAAGAGGGACGATGCCTTCTTCTTCGAGCTCATAGATCGTCCGCAGATACATCTCCGTCGTATCGATCAGGTCGCTCACGGTGCCATCCTCCCCTACTCACGGCCGGTCGCCCTGACAGCTGGTCGACAGGTCAGCCGGTCGACAGGTCAGCCGGTCGACAGGTGGGCAGGGCGGCGCCACCAGACCCGAGGCAAGATTAGACGATGGTTGCCGATTCCAGTCCCACGCTCTGGTGGGTCCGACGCGACTTCCGGCTGGCCGACAACCCGGCCCTCGGGGCCGCCGTAGAGGCTGGTGCGGCCGTGCTGCCGCTCTTCGTGCTGGACCCGGCGCTGCTGCGCTCGGCCGGTTCCGCGCGTCGGGCCTGGCTGATGGCCGCGCTGCACACCCTGGACGCCGACCTGCGCGCCGGGGACGGGCCGGGGCTGAGCGTCGTACGAGGTCGGCCCGAGCAGGTTGTGGCCCAGGTCGCCCAGGCCGCCGGCGCCGCTCAGGTCCACATCAGCGCGGACTTCGCTCCCTACGGCCGGGCCCGCGACGAGCGGGTGGAGGCCGCGCTGCGCCCGGTCGGGATCGGGCTGCACGCGACCGGGTCCCCGTACGCGGTGGCGCCCGGCAGTCTGCGCAACCGGACGGGGACGCCGTACCAGGTGTTCACCCCCTTCCATCGCGCCTGGCTGGAGCGTGGGGTGCGCGGGCCGGCGCCGACCGTACGGGCGGAAGCGGTGGCCTGGCTGGCCGCTGGCCGGCGCGAGGAGCTGCCGGCCGCGGACCCGGAGCTCATCCTGCAGGCCGGCGAGACCGTAGCCGCTCGAGCCTGGCGTGCCTGGGTGGAGCGCGACACGGGGGGCGCCACCGACTACGCCCAGCTGAACAACTTCCCCGGCCGGGACGCCACCTCTCACCTGTCCAAGCCGCTGCGCTGGGGCCACCTGCACCCGCGTACGGTGCTGGCCGACCTGGCTACGGTGCGGTCCACCGGAGCGCTGGCCGTGGCCCGACAGGTGGCCTGGCGCGACTTCCACGCCGACGTGCTGTTCCACCGTCCCGACGCGGTGACCGAACCGATCCGGCCCGAGTTCAAGCGGATGACGGACGAGGACCCGGACACCGACCCGCTGGCCGCCGAGCACCTGCGCGCCTGGCAGCAGGGCCGGACCGGATACCCCCTGGTCGACGCGGGGATGCGGCAGCTGGCGGGGGAGAACTGGATGCACAACCGCGTACGCCTGGTCGTCGCCTCGTTCCTGATCAAGGACCTGCACATCGGCTGGTGGCACGGGGCGGACTGGTTCATGGCGCAGCTGCACGACGGCGACATCGCGCAGAACCAGCTGAACTGGCAGTGGGTGGCCGGCTGCGGAACCGACGCCGCACCCTACTTCCGGATCTTCAACCCCACGGGCCAGGCGGAGAAGTTCGACGCCGACGGGGCCTACATCCGGCGCTACGTGCCCGAGCTGGCCGATGTCGCGCTAGAGCACCTGCACGAGCCGTGGGCCGCGCCCGGGGGTCCGCCCGCCGGCTATCCCGCCCCGATCGTCGAGCACGCCGCGGAGCGCCTCGAGTCACTCGAGCGCTACGCCGCCATCCGCAGCTGAACCGACCCCGGTAGCACGACCACGGTCACTGGCTCTCGCAGGCGATCCCGTCGTTGTCCCGGTCGAGGTCGTGCTCGCCCGGCTGCTTCGGAGCCCCGTCGTTGTAGCTGTAGAGCGCGTCGTGCCTGAAGAAGCTGGTGACCGGTTGGCCGGAGGTCTAGTCCTGGGCGTTGGTCCGACCTACCCCGTGCGGATAGTCCCGCCGCAGGGCGGTGCAGTCCTCGTAGGACTTGAGCTGGACCGGCTTCCTCACCTGGATGGTGACCTTCTCCGTTTCCGGGTGTGATCCCGGTGGCTGTGTACGTCGCCTTCCCGCCGGTGATCTTCACGTCGGGCTTCAAGACCTTGCTGCCCTCATGCACCTTGGCGGCGCGGACTCGGGGACTTTTTCGGGTCGATCGGCCGCCGTCGGATCTCCGGGCCGGGAACTGGCAGCCAAAAGGCGTTGACCCGGCTCAGAACCGCGCCTATTTTGGTGGGACACGGAGAGGAGGTGGTCCAAAGAATGAATGACTTTGGGACATGTGAGGTGTCGGCCAGCTAGCCGCACGCGCTGACTGTGTGTCACTG
>JAABUN010008760.1_pt1 | contig 10205 bp, 8 predicted proteins | sample 5559311 | NCBI WGS metagenome assembly JAABUN01 (sample SAMN10711877, study PRJNA513370) | rock metagenome | isolation source: Antarctica rocks | place: Antarctica: Victoria Land, Siegfried Peak sud
CATTTTGCTATGAAAACTAAAATTTACCAGGCAGCACTCAAAGCTGCTTACGAAGAACTTAAAAACTTATCCACACCTAAAGCTGCATAAATGATTTTTATAACATTACGGTGCGTAAGGTGAGTTATTTAAATTACTTTATATTGCTGTTGCTGTCGTTTCAACTACCAAAGTACGTTTTTAATAAGCAGGGCTGCGTTTGCCACCTACACCTGAAACACACCAACCTTAAAATCAGGTATTACCGGATTATGATTTGCTGCTGCAATTCCTTCTGAAATTACAAGGCGGGTATCTGCGGGATCAATTATTCCATCAACCCAAAGGCGTGCTGCAGCATAATAGGGAGTGGTTTGTTTTTCGTACTGCGCCTTAAGGTCGTTCAATAATTTTTGTTCATCTTCAGGCGAAACCTGCTTTCCTTTTGCCTTCATGCCGGCAACCTGTATTTGCAACATTGTTTTGGCGGCCTGTCCGCCACCCATTACAGCTATTTTAGCGCTTGGCCATGCATAAATAAAGCGGGGATCATAAGCCTTGCCGCACATAGCATAATTACCAGCGCCAAAACTATTGCCCACCACTATTGTAATTTTTGGAACAACTGAATTTGCAACCGCATTAACCATTTTTGCCCCGTCTTTTATTATGCCTGCATGCTCGCTCCGGCTGCCAACCATAAAACCTGTTACATCGTGCAGAAAAACCAACGGTATTTTCTTTTGATTGCAATTCATTATAAAGCGTGCAGCTTTATCGGCGCTGTCGTTATAAATAACGCCGCCCATTTGTAGTTCGCCTTTCTTATTTTTGGTGGTTAATCTTTGATTGGCAACAATACCAACAGCCCAACCATCAATACGTGCATACCCGCATAAAATAGTTTTACCGTAATCCTGTTTAAATTGTTCGAACTCGCTGTTGTCAACCACCCTTTCAATTATTTCAAGCATATCGTAAGGCTTTACATTTCCTACGGGAAGTATTCCATACAATTCTTCAGGGTTCTTTTTTGGTTCAACAGGTGTAACGCGATCAAATCCTGCAACAGGCCTATGCCCTAATTTACTAATAATCTTTTTTATTTGATCAAGACATTCTTCTTCCGTTGAAAATTTATAGTCTGCTATTCCGCTGATCTCTGTATGCGTTGAAGCTCCGCCCAATGTTTCTGCATCTACATCTTCTCCAACTGCAGCTTTAACTAAGTAGGGGCCGGCAAGGTAGATGCTTCCGTTTCCTTCAACCATTAAAGTTTCATCGCTCATAATAGGAAGATATGCACCACCGGCTACACATGCACCCATTACTGCAGCTATTTGTGTAATACCCATTGCACTCATGCGGGCATTGTTTCTAAAAATTCTTCCAAAGTGTTCTTTATCAGGAAAAATCTCGTCCTGCAAGGGTAAAAAAACTCCGGCGCTATCAACGAGGTAGATTACGGGTAAATTGTTTTCCATTGCAATTTCCTGCATACGCAAATTCTTCTTTCCCGTAATGGGAAACCAGGCGCCTGCCTTAACCGTTTGATCGTTTGCTACAATTACACATTGTCGTCCGCTTACGTAGCCAACACCTGCGACAGTACCACCTGCAGGGCAGCCTCCCTGCTCTTCATACATTTCCAATCCGGCAAAAGCTCCTATTTCAATAAAGGGAGCTTGTTGGTCAACTAAATAATCAATCCGTTGCCTTGCAGTTAGTTTATTTTTTTCTTTTTGCTTTTCAATTGCCTTTTTCCCGCCGCCTAATTTTATCTTTTCATAGTATTGACTTATCTGGCTCACGGCCAGTTTCATTGCATCTTCATTTTTATCGAACTCCAAATTCATATATTGTTCCTTGAAAAACAAAGATAGGGGAGTAGTGCCTTAAACAGGCTTTATACAATTGTATAGCAATTGATTATTGTATAAGCTACGTAAGAAGTTGAGGAATTATTATCTGCCCGGGTATAATGTACGGCATACTCTTGCTTGTGAAAAAGCATTTGATTGTAGGCATCTGAATGAGTACTAATTGCTGCCATTCGTCCAGGTTATATAAAGTAATATAGAGTAAACGGGATGATAAATAACATGAAGCCCGACCTTGTTACTTTCTTGTTTGATTATTCATTAAAAACTGCCTAATTTCTTTCCATTTTTTATCTCTGCATACAAGTGCTGCACCAGTCCATCGGCTAAACCAATCTTAGGAACAAATATTTCCTCAGTATCAGCCCAACGCATTACATTAATATAGATCTGTAAAGCCGGAACAATTACATCAGCACGGTCTTCCCGAAACTTATACAAGTGAATACGTTCCGTTAAAGTTACGCTTGAAAATTCTTTATAATAATCCTTAAGTAAGTCGAGTGGGAGAGATTTGCCTTCTTTTTTCTTACTTAAAGAAAAAACTTTATTAATGTTTCCGCCGGTACCAATGGCCGCAATTTTTTTATGGCCTTTTATTTTTGATCTTATAAAATCTTTCATCTCATTCCACAAATCCTCTTTAACCTGGTTCTTTAATAACCGGATTGTTCCAATATTGAAGGATTGTTTAAAAACAAGTTTTCCATCGCTAAAAAAAGTAAGTTCGGTACTGCCGCCTCCCACATCAATATATAAATAACTAAGGTTGGTATCCATATTTTCGGCCACGTGATTTTCGTAAATAACAGAGGCCTCGAGGTCGCCGCTTATTATTTCGATTGCAATGCCGGTTTCCTGTTTTACTTTTTCAATAATTTCCTTATTGTTTTTTGCATCACGCATGGCGCTTGTAGCACAGGCTATTAAGTGTTGAACTTCGTACACTTTCATAAGGTGGCTATATGCCTTCATCCCCTCAATTATCATTGCTGTGCGATGCGGGGATATTACTCCTTTTTCAAACACATCAAAGCCCAGCCGCAGTGGTATCCTTAATAAATTTAGCTTAATAAATTCTGGCTTGCCATCGTAATTTTCATTAACATCTGTTATCAGTAGCCGGGCAGCATTACTTCCTATATCAATAGCTGCTAATATCATAAGGTGTTAGTTTAGGAGTGTATAATTCTTATTACACTTGTGGTTCTTTTATGCCGGGTTTCTAATTTGTTCTATTATGCGTGTACTTGAGAAACCTTCAACAATTGGGTTAATTACAACACGGCCTCCATTAGCAATTACTTCTTTAGCGCCTTCAATTTGTTCTATCGTATAATCGCCGCCTTTCACCATTACATCGGGCATAATTGCTTTCACCAGGTTTAACGGGTTATCTTCTTCAAATATCACAACAGCATCAACAATTGCAAAACTTGCTAATAATAAAGCCCTGCTATTTTGATTATTAACCGGCCTTTCATTGCCTTTTAATCTTTTTGTGCTTGCATCGCTGTTGAGGCCAACAATTAAAATGTCTCCTTCGCTGGCCGCCTGGCTTAAAGAACCAATATGGCCCTGGTGTAAAATATCAAAACAACCATTGGTGAACGATATTGATTTACCTGAAAATCTCCATCGTGCAATACTTTTCAATAAGTCCCCAAGCATAAAAATCTTATTGGGAATTATGTCTGTTCTTCTCATCAACTTGTTTTGTTTTATTAAAGTAGGGCAGGAGCATAAGGGATATAAAACCTATGAATATGATGATAATAAACTGGGCAAACCATTGTAAGGTTCCGTTGGCAAAACCAAGCTCGAAAGGGACGCCGTTTTTCTCAAGTACCCGTGCCATTAGAAAGGCATAAGCGCCAATACCACCGGGAGTAAGTATCATGCCTATGCTGGCAAAAGCAAGTGCGGAGACAGCTACTTCAAGCGGTAATCCTGTTGTACCTGCAGTTGCGGAAAAACCTATCCATGTGCCTAAAAGGTACATGGCCCATATTCCTAATGATGTAAATATGAAACCCCATTTCTGTTTTAAAAATTTTACGCTTATTATTCCAAGTCCAATACCTTCTACAAATTTTACCACCACATTAATAAGCTTAACATGTAAAAACCGGCGCAGAATAAATCGTATTAAACCAAAAGCTATTACTATAATTAAAATAATTATAAGAACCCTGGTTATTGAAAAATGCCCGCTTTTATCTTTGAATAATTGTTTCAGCAGGTTTATTCCATACTCGCCTATAACATCAAACTGAAAGGCAAATGCTAATAAGAACACAAGCGCTAAACATAAAACATCAAATGCACGTTCTGCCACAATCGTTCCCATTAATTTTTCTACGGGTACTTTTTCGTATTTGGCAAGAATGGTACACTTTAAAACTTCGCCCAGGCGGGGCACTGCAAGGTTGGCTAAGTACCCTATCATTACAGCAAAAAAGGTATTAGCGAAAGTGGGATTATAATGTAAAGGCTGCATCAGCATTTTCCATCGTAGGGCGCGCAGAACATGACTGGTAAATAATATGAAGAATACCGGAACGATCAGCCCGTATTTTGCTGTTGCAAAGGCAGCTTTAAATTCATTCCATTTGTTATCTGGTATCTGGTGTAAACTCCACCACACCAGAAACACCCCTAATCCTAAAAACAAAAGATATTTAAATATATTGAGGAACCATTTCTTCATGTTATTATAATACTCGGCAATATAGGTTAAACATAAGAACCATTGATGACTGGATGTAAACAAAAAGATTTGTGCAGTCAACATCATATTGTCAATTAATCGTACTTCACCTATAAATGCAGCCATTAGTGCAACCACTTTTTTTGCATTGCCTGCATCAGCAACAGGTTGAAGCGTATCAGCATAAACAATGGAAACATAATCAACTTTAGTGAAGCCATGCTTTAACAGATAATCATGTGCATAGTTTTCTAATTCGTTTGCAGAAGCAGGGTTATAATGGTCTTTAATATGTGTAAGCATGGTAAATATGCCTGTTGCTTTTTCTTTCTCTTGGGGGCTTAATCGCATGTTGCGGCTGCTCATTGCTAATCCTGACGGTTCGCGTAATGTGTTTGCTGTAATCACTTTAACCGGAAGTTGTAATTGATTGATAAGACGCTTAATTACTAAACATTGCTGATAATCTTTTTGCCCTAAAAACAAGTAATCCGGTGCTACAATACTTAATAGCTTATGAACCACCTGGCAAACTCCCTTAAAATGTCCCGGCCTGTATTTTCCCTCCAAAATATTTTCGAGTCGGCCAAGATCATAATTTACAGAGGTGGTTACGCCTTCAGGATAAATTTCTTTTACCGGCGGAAGAAATAAAACATCACATCCGCATCTTGCAAGCAAAAGAATATCGGTGTTGATTGAAACAGGATATTTCTCAAAATCTTTTGGATCGTTAAATTGTGTAGGGTTTATAAATATGCTGCAAACTGTAACATCGCATTGATTTTTTGATGCTTTAATAAGCGAAGTATGACCGGTATGTAAAGCGCCCATAGTAGGCACGTATCCAATTTTCCTGCCTTTTTTCTTTTGATCTCTAATATATTTCTTTAGCGCTTCTGCTTTTTTAAATAGTATCATTAGTGTTGTGGTATTCAAAAAAAGTCTTAACTCTACTCTTGTCCCAATAATTTATTAGCTTTGCCAACCCTTTTTTTAAAGGGTTAATTCTAAAAATTTATTGGAATAATGTCAACAAAGAAAAGAATTTTATTTATTGCCAACGAAATGTCGCCTTATATAGAGTTGACGGAATTCGCAGAGGTAGTGAACAAACTGGCAATTAAAAGTAACGACGGGGGTTATGAAGTTAGATGCATTATGCCACGTTTTGGAACAATTAACGAAAGAAGACACCGCTTACATGAAGTTGTTCGCCTTTCAGGAATAAATGTTAGTGTTGACAATGATGATTATCCTCTTCAAATTAAAGTAGCTTCATTACCAAACGCTCGTTTACAAGTTTATTTTCTGGACAATGAAGATTTTTTTAAAAGAAAATTTGTGTTTAACGATGAAGAAGAAAAATGGTATGACGATAATGCCTTACGCACCATTTTCTTTTGCAAAGGAGCTTTGGAAACTGTAAAAAAATTCGGATGGCCTCCCGATATTATCCACTGCAGCGGCTGGATGACCGGGTTAATACCCATGTATTTGAAAACGGTTTATAAAAAGGAACCTGTATTTGCAAGCAGTAAAGTAATTTATACTATTGGCAGCACCACATTTATAGAAAACCTTGACAGTGACTTTGCCAAAAAAGCACTTATACATGTAAGCCTTAAAGAAAAAGATGTAGAGCTTTTTAAAGAGGGAACCAATTTAGCGCTGCAAAAGGGCGGCGCTTTTTATGCTGATGCAATAACTTTCGGCGCCGAAAATATTGAGAAGAAATTACTTGATGAATTCTCTAAGGTGAAAGGAAAGAAGGTAGTTCCCTTTAAAGGCAGCGATAGTGATTTAACAGAGTATTTGGAATTGTATAACGACCTTGCGAGCAAGTAATTTCACCCTCTGTATTCTAATCTATATCAAGCGGATGCGTAAGCTTTATGTGATAGCTATTGCTATTTTTTCCTTTTTGACTGCCTGTACTAAAATTGACACAACGACCATTGGAAGCGGCTTGATTCCACTTATAGATCGGGTAAATACTTATGATACTCTGCTGGATGTAGAAACCACTAATTTTTTAGACGAAAATGTGCTTCGCGTTTATAAAACAGACGATCATGTTATAGGCGCTATTACTAACGATCCGTTATTTGGAACCACAACCGCTTCGGCTTATTTTCAATTGAAACCTCCTACTTATCCCTTTTCTTTTCCCGGTAAAAAGGCAGATTTAATAGCGGATAGTGCTGTTTTGGTTTTAAGTTATAAAGGAGTGTTTGGTGATACTACAATTCCTCAAACGTGGAGAGTTTATGAAATTGACAAAAGCCGCGAATTTAAATACGATAGTGCATATCCGGTAACAACTAATATCGGTGTTGGCAAACTGTTAGGATCAGCAGTAAATCTTGATATTCGTTCATTTAATGATCCCATACGGTATCGTTTCGATAGTTCAATCAATCAAATTCGAATAAGACTTCAGCCTGATTTTGCTAATCGTTTAATAAAGGACTACGACTCATCTTCAACAGGCTCTACAATCAACGCTTACCAGAACGATTCCGTCTTCAGGAAAGAATTTGCAGGCTTTGCAGTTGTACCACAGGGAAACGGAAATGCACTTGTACAAATAAACCTGGCAGATACAAATACCAAGCTTTCTTTGTATTACAGTTATAAAGCAACAGATGCATCTACAACAAGGGATACTTCAGTTGCTAATTTTAGATTTAGCTCCGGCTCTGCAGGCATAGCTGCATCCGCTAATGCAAATGAGGTGATTCGAGACCGAAGAAATTCAGTTGTTGCAGGTTATATAGATAAAAATAACAGTGACGAGGTATTCATACAAACTACACCGGGCACGAATGCTACAATTAAAATTCCTGGCTTAAGCCGGTTTCCCAATGCTATAATTCACAGGGCTGAACTTATAGCTGAGCAAGATCCTCTTAATGCAGTTGATGCGCTGTTTTTCCCTCCGCGTTTTTTATTATTAAGCGCTTATGATACTGTAAAGAAGTATAAAATAAATGTACCTAACGATTTTGTTTATACCCCTAATGAAGGTCCGAATATTGAAACCTTTGGAGGACTGCTTACAAATAAAAGCATTCCTTCGGTAGGCATCACAGGTTCATATACTTTTAATTTAACACGTTATGTTCAGGGCATTGTTACAAGAAAAGACAGCAGTTATACATTGCGCTTGTCAGCCCCTGTAAACGACTCATTAAAATATACACCACCTTATCCTTTTCAGTCTTTAGGTTCAACTATGTTATACCTCTCTCCGGGAGTAGCAAATAATACAGCTATTGGCCGGGTTAGGTTAGGAAATAATACACGTGTTCGTATGCGGCTTAGGATTATTTATTCTAAGATTTAGCATTTAATTGCTGAAACCATATCTTTGCGCGCATCTTAAAAAAACTATATTTTTTATGCCTTATTTATTTACTTCGGAAAGTGTTTCTGAAGGACATCCAGACAAAGTTGCTGATCAGATTAGTGACGCTTTAATTGATAATTTTCTCGCCTTCGATCCCGATAGCAAAGTAGCCTGCGAAACTTTAGTAACTACCGGCCAGGTTATACTTGCAGGCGAGGTAAAAAGTAAAGCTTACTTAGATGTACAGGAGATTGCACGTGGTGTAATTCGTAAAATCGGTTATACAAAAAGCGAATACATGTTCGAAGCAAATAGCTGTGGTATTTTGTCTGCTATTCACGAACAATCTTCGGATATAAACCAGGGTGTTGACAAGAAAAACCGGGAAGAACAAGGCGCTGGGGACCAGGGAATGATGTTTGGCTATGCAACCAACGAAACAGAAGATTACATGCCTTTGGCGTTGGATCTTGCACATAAAGTTTTAATTGAATTAGCGGCACTTAGAAGAGAGAACAACGAGATAAAATATCTTCGTCCTGATGCTAAGAGCCAGGTTACACTTGAATACGATGATAACAACCAGCCAATAAGAATTGATGCCATTGTTGTTTCTACACAACACGATGATTTTGATGAAGAGGGCAAAATGCTTGAGAAAATTAAGAACGACATTATTAATATTTTGATTCCTCGTGTAAAAGCAAAAGACCAGAAATACGAACGTCTTTTTAACGACCAGATCAAATACCACATCAACCCAACAGGCAAGTTTGTAATTGGCGGGCCACACGGAGATACAGGCTTAACAGGTCGCAAAATTATTGTAGATACTTATGGCGGCAAAGGTGCGCATGGCGGCGGCGCTTTCAGTGGAAAAGATCCTTCTAAGGTTGATCGCAGCGCTGCGTATGCGACACGACATATTGCTAAAAACCTTGTTGCTGCAGGTATATGTAACGAAGTATTGGTTCAGGTTTCGTATGCAATTGGGGTTGCACAACCAACCAGTATTAACGTAAATACTTATGGCACTTCCAAAGTAAAAATGACTGATGGCGAGATAGCCAAAAAAGTGGAAGGTATTTTTGATATGCGTCCTTACTTTATTGAAGAACGCCTGAAATTACGAACACCAATGTATAGCGAAACTGCAGCTTATGGTCACATGGGCCGTCAGCCCGAAGTGAAAACAAAAGAGTTTTTTATGCCAGGTGGTGAAAAGAAAACTATCGAAGTTGAATTATTTACATGGGAGAAACTCGATTATATAGATAAAGTTCAAAATGCATTCGGCATCAATTAAAAAGAAAAAATAAAATCACTGCCTCCTCAATTTTGGGGAGGTTTTTTATTTAGGAAATGAACGAGAATTACAACCCCTGGACTATTTTAGAACAGAAAGAAATCTACGACAACCCGTGGATAAAAGTAACAGAATATGACGTGCTAAATCCTTCGGGCGGTAAAGGCATTTATGGCAAAGTTCATTTTAAAAACCTGGCAATTGGCATAATACCGTTGGATGAAAATTTGAATACTTACCTCGTTGGTTAATACCGCTTCACAATAAACCAATATAGCTGGGAAATACCCGAAGGCGGTGGTGTCATAGGCATTGATGTTTTGGAATCTGCAAAAAGAGAATTGAAAGAAGAAACAGGTATGGTAGCAAATGAATGGACAAAGCTTATGAACATTCATCTGTCGAATTCTGTAAGTGATGAGCCTGGAAGTATTTATTTAGCGAGAGGATTAACACAGGAAGAAGCTATGCCTGAAGAAACAGAACAACTTGTTGTAAAGAAAATTCCATTTGCGGAAGCTTATAAAATGGTTGAAGAAGAAATTATTACCGACTCACTTGCAGTAACAGCTATATTGAAAGTAAAAGTTTTGTTGCTGGAAGGGAGGATAAAATAAGTACAATTAAGATCACGAAATCTCAATTCAAAAGCAAATATCTTTTTAACTAAATTTGTACAACTGTGCCCAACTGTACTATTGCTTAATAAATTCAGGTTTTTCTTTTACAGTAATGAAAACAATGAGGCGGTTCATATACATGTAATAAAGGGCAGCACAAATGGTAAAATATGGTTAGATCCTTCTATTGAAATAGCCTATGTAGTGCCTGTCCGAAAACGCTTCAAAAGCAGGTTCTTCGCTATAGGATTTTGAATAATGGAATTTTTTGAGACTGTAAAATGAACTGTGTCAGAAGTTAAAATCTTAACTTCAAAACACAGATAATGGAAAAGAAAAACAATCCCCTCGACCTTGA
>JAABUN010008761.1_pt1 | contig 10205 bp, 8 predicted proteins | sample 5559311 | NCBI WGS metagenome assembly JAABUN01 (sample SAMN10711877, study PRJNA513370) | rock metagenome | isolation source: Antarctica rocks | place: Antarctica: Victoria Land, Siegfried Peak sud
CCAACGAGATACCCGACAGCACGACGGTCGCCGCACCGGTCACCGAGCTGCCGGCGACGTCCTTGGTGGGCTTGGACTTGGTGTCGGTGAAGTAGCCGGTCAGCCACAGGATGACGGTGGCGAGCAAGATGCCGATGATCACCGCGACGATGGCGATCACCGCGGGGTTACCTGGCTGTCCGGTGAAGCCCAGCCCGTCGAAGGAGGTGGGCAGATAGACGAATGCGGCCACCGCGCACAGCACGGCCGAGATCCCGGCCGAGATGTAGAAGCTGCGGTTGATGGTGGCCAGGCCCGATTCGCCGGTGCGTGGCTTGGTGATATAGACGCCGATGATAGCGGTCAGCACGCCGATGGCGGGCACGATCAGCGGGAAGATCAGACCCTTGGAACCGAACGCCGCGGAACCCAGGATCAGGCTGGCCACCAGGGTGACGGCGTAGCTCTCGAACAGGTCGGCCGCCATCCCGGCGCAGTCGCCGACGTTGTCGCCGACGTTGTCGGCGATGGTGGCGGCGTTGCGGGGATCGTCCTCCGGGATGCCCTGCTCGACCTTGCCGACCAGGTCGGCGCCGACGTCAGCGGCCTTGGTGAAAATGCCGCCGCCGACCCGCATGAACATGGCCAGCATGGCGGCCCCGAAACCGAAGCCCTCCAAGACTTTCGGCGCTTCACCGACGTAGACCAGCACCACGACGGCGGCGCCCAGCAGACCGAGGCCGGTGGTGGACAGGCCGACGGCGCCGCCGGTGCGGAAGGCGACCCGCATCGCGCGGTCGCGGCCCTCGGCTCCGCCCTCGTTGGCGGCAGCGGCGACCCGGACGTTCGCCCTGGTGGCCAACCACATCCCGAGGTAGCCGATGCTGGCGGAGAAGCCGGCGCCCACCAGGAAGAAGATGCTCCGGCCGACCCGCTCCCCCGCCGAATCGGCGGGCAACGCGAACAGCAGGGCGAACACCACGACCACGAAGACGATCAGGGTCTTGAACTGCCGGGTCAGATAGGCGGCGGCGCCTTCCTGCACGGCCGCCGAGATCTCCTGCATCTTCGGCGTGCCCTGACCGGCGGCCAGCACCCCGGCGCGCAGCACGAAGGCGATCGCCAGGGCGACCAGCGCGACCAGCGCGACGATCACCACGATGGTCTTGTCGCCGCCGCTCAACGTCACTCCGTCAGCCGCGCTCAAGCTGCTGGTGGCCAATTCCAAGGTGGGCCGGATCATGGGCTCTCCTACCGTTCGGGTGCTCGCTGGCTTGTTTCAGCGCGCGGGCGCTCGAACCGCGGTAGGCGGACCGGCGCTGGTCGACACATGAACGCACGCCGGATCCGACCGGCGTGCTGGCGATCACCCTAAGCCACCGCGGCTGACGGGGCCGCCATCGGATGGTTCGTTTCACATTCCGTGGGTTGCGGTCCTGGCAGCGGCGTACCGCTGCCGGACTTCCCGGCCGACGGCCATATCGGCCTCGGTCGGCTCCGGGAGGCGGGTCGATGGCACCTCCCAGGCCGCGAGTTCTCCGGCTGCCATGCCCATTGCTCCGGCCGCCTGGCGGGCCGCCCCGATCGCGACGTACTCCGCGGGCGCCGGCACCGACACCGGCAGACCGAACAGCGAAGCCACGCTCGCCTGGACCGCCCGGGATGCGGCCGCGCCACCGATCATCAACAGGCGGCCGGCATGGAACCCGGTGGCGGTGAGCGCATCCAGGCCGTCCGCCAGCCCGCAGAGCATGCCTTCGACGGCGGCCCTGGCGATGTTCGCGGGCGTCATCGCGGCCCTGGTCAGGCCGAACAGCGAACCGGTCGCACCCGGCAGGTTCGGTGTGCGCTCACCGTCCATGTACGGCAGCAGGGTGAGGCCGCCGGCGCCAGGAGGTGCCTGAAGCGCCAGCGCGTCCAGGTCGGTCAGATCGACGCCCAGCATGGTGGCGGTGGCCGTCAGCACCCTGGCGGCGTTCAGCGTGCAAACCAGCGGCAGGAATCCGCCGGCAGCGTCGGCGAACCCGGCGACCGCGCCTGTGGGATCCGCGGTGGGCTCGTCTGCGACTCCGAAGACGGTGCCGCTGGTGCCCAGCGACAGCACCACATCGCCGGGTCCGGTACCCAGGCCGAGGGCCGCCGCCATGTTGTCTCCGGTGCCGGGTCCGATGACGATCCGGTCGGCTCGGCCCGATGCTGCCGACGCTGACGGCGAAGCAGCGGCGATGATCGCGGGCGGGACGGTGCCGACAGTTGCTGCCGGGTCCGCCACCCGCGGGAGCTGTGGCCGGTGGCCGAGCGCCCGTTCGGCCAGATCCAGCCGGTACTCGTCGTTGGCGGCCGAGAAGTAACCGGTTCCTGAGGCGTCGCCGCGGTCGGTGGTGGGCGGCTCGATGGCGCCGGCCAGCCGCCACGTCAGCCAGTCGTGCGGTAGCAGTACCTGCGCGGTGCGCGCTGCGTTGTCCGGTTCGCACCTGGCCAGCCAGCGCAGTTTGCTGACGGTGAAGCTGGCGCCCGGCACGCTTCCGGTGGCCGCCGCCCATTCCGCCGCACCCAGCTCAGCGACCAGATCGTCGGCGTCCGGCGCCGATCGCAGGTCGTTCCACAGCAGCGCATCCCTGACCACCGTGCCGGATTCGTCCAGCGCCACCATCCCGTGCTGCTGACCGGCCACCGAGATCGCATCTGCGTGCTCCAGCAGACCCGCGGACGCCTGCTGCAAGGCGGCCCACCAGGCGTCCGGATGCACCTCGGTACCGGCCGGGTGGTCGACCCTGCCCTGCCCGAGCACCTCCCCTGTGCCGGCATCGCACAGCACCACCTTGCAGGACTGGGTGGACGAGTCCACCCCGATAACCCTTCTGCCCGTCATCCCGGCATCCTCCCACCCCCGGCGAGCATCAACTTCGGCTGCGCGGATGCAATTGTCGACTTGCTCAGGTGTCACAGACGGGCCGAAGTGGATCCTCGCCGCGAGGAGGATCCTCGCCGCCCGAAGTGGATCCTCGCGGGTGGCGGACAGGACAATGGTGTAGTGACGGACTCGGCGGACCTGCTGGCGGTGCTGCGGCGCGCAGTGCCGGCGTGGCAGCAGCCGATCACTCATGTCGAACATCTCCCGGCCAAACCCGGAAGGACCGCCGGGTGGCCGGACTGGGTGCCCGGACAACTCCGGACGGCGCTGGCCGCCAAGGGGATCGACCTTCCATGGCAACACCAGGCCGAGGCCGCCTCGTTCGCGCACGAAGGGCGGCACGTGGTGATCGCGACGGGAACCGCCTCCGGTAAGTCACTGGCATTCCAGTTGCCGGCGTTGGCCACCCTGCTGACCGATCCGAAAGCTTGCGCACTGTACTTGTCGCCGACCAAGGCCCTGGCGGCAGATCAATTCTCCTCCATCGCATCGTTGAGCCTGCCGGGCATCCGGCCGGCGATCTACGACGGCGACACCCCGCTGGAGGAGCGTGACTGGGTGCGCGAACACGCGCGGTTCATCCTGACCAATCCCGACATGGTGCACCGCGGAATGTTGTCCGGCCACCAGCGCTGGGCAAGGGTGCTGCGGCGGCTGGCCATCGTGGTGATCGACGAGTGTCACGCCTATCGCGGCGTGTTCGGATCCCATGTTTCCCTGGTGATCCGGCGGCTCCGGCGGATCGCCCGGCGCTACGGGTCGGACCCGGTGTTCGTGCTGGCATCCGCGACGGTGGCCGACCCGGCGGCGGCAGCGGCGCGGCTGATCGGCGCCACTGTGGTCGGAGTGACGGACGATGCGGCGCCGCGCGCCGGCCGGCGGTTCGTGTTGTGGCAGCCGCCGTTACTGCGTGACGACGACACTGCATCGGTCGGCGACGGCGAGAACGGTGCCCCGGTGCGACGTTCCGCTCCCACCGAAACGGCAAGGATGCTTGCGGACCTGGTCGGCGCCGGCGCCAGGACACTCGCTTTCGTCAGGTCGAGGCAGGGCGCCGAACAGGTGTCGATCAAGGCGCAGCGGAGGCTGGAAAACTCGGAACCCGCTCTGGCGCAGCGGGTCTCGGCCTATCGCGGTGGCTACCTGCCTGAAGACCGGCGCGCGCTGGAGAAAGCACTCGGCAGTGGCGAGCTGCTGGGAGTCGCCTCGACGAACGCCCTGGAACTCGGCATCGACATCTCCGGGCTGGACGCCGCCCTGCTGGCCGGTTATCCCGGTACCTTGGCCTCGGTATGGCAGCAGGCCGGTCGGGCCGGTAGAGGCGGCCCCGATGCGCCCGAGGCGTTGGTCGTCTTCGTCGCCCGCGACGATCCGCTGGACACCTACCTGGTGCACCACCCCGAGGCGGTGTTCGGAGCACCGGTGGAGGCAGCCGTCACCGATCCCCAGAATCCGTACATCCTCGGGCCGCACCTGCGGTGCGCGGCGGCCGAACTGCGACTCACCGAGGACGAGCTGCCGTTGTTCGGTGATCCGGTCCGGGTGCGCGCGGTACTCGGCGATCTGGTGCGGGACAAGCTGTTACGGGTCAGGGCCCAGGGTTGGTATCACGTCCAGCCGGGCCATCCGTCCGTCGATGTCGACCTGCGCGGCGGTGGCGGCAGCCAGGTGGCGATCGTGGAATCGGCGACCGGCAGGGTGCTGGGCACCGTCGACAGCGCCCGGGCGCCGGCCGGGGTGCATCCCGGCGCAGTTCACCTGCACCGCGGTGATAGCTATGTGGTGGACGACCTGGATCTGGTGAACGGCGTAGCACTCGTCACCGCCGACCGTCCCGAATGGACGACCAGCGCTCGGACCATTTCCACCGTAGAGATCACCGGACACGATGCGGTACAACAGCTTCCGGGCGGTGTGACGCTGTCGCTCGGCCCGGTGCAAGTCACTGAGCAGGTGGTCGGCTATCTGCGGCGCCGCCCCGACGGGGAGCTGATCGACATGGTGGAGCTGGACATGCCGCCGCAGGTGCTCCGTACCAGGGCCGTCTGCTACACCATCGACGCCGACCGGCTGGAAGCTGTGGGCATCGGTGACACCGCGGCGGCCGGAGCACTGCACGCCGCCGAGCATGCTGCCATCGGACTGCTGCCGTTGTTCGCCGGATGCGACCGCTGGGACATCGGCGGTCTGTCCACCCAGCTGCATCCCGACACCGGTCGCCCAACGGTGATCGTCTACGACGGTTTTGCTGGCGGAGCCGGGTTCGCCGATCGCGGATATGCGGTGATGACCCAGTGGCTGACGGCGGTCAGACAGACCGTTGCCTGCTGCGAATGCCGATCCGGCTGCCCGTCCTGTGTGCAGTCGCCGAAGTGCGGCAACGGCAATCACCCGTTGTTCAAGGACGGTGCGGTCGTGGTGCTCGACATTGTGCTCAGCGCGATGGCGTCGGCCGCCGCCGGCAACGCCGTTCCGGCCGGGTCACGAGTGTGACAGCGGACCGGCCCGGCCGCGGCCGATGGCTGACGCACCGATCGGGCCGACGTTCACCGCTATCCGCACCGTCACCCGCAGGTCCAGATCGAGGACCTCGCAGGTCTGTATCGATGCCCCATTGGCGGACGCGATCCGGCCGGCCCGACCGCAGGCGGCGTCACGCCCGTCGAGCACCTCCGCTGCGCCGGCCAGCGCCGCCAGGTCCGCAGCGGCCTCCGCGCGGTGCCGGGCGATGCTGGCGCCGGCGATCTGAAGACCGACCACCATTACCACCAGCAGCCCGGCAGCGCCGACGGCCGCCAGTACCGTCGCGCTGCCTCGATCGACCTGACGGCGCGTCACCGAACATCACCCGGGGACCGGAACGGACGGGTCCTCGGTGGCCGCGATCGCCGTGGCGGTCAGTCGGACAGCCGGGAGCAATCCGCCGGCCACGGTGGCCGTCACCGTCGCGGTGACGGTGTCCCCGTCGGTGTGCAGGCTCAGGTGGGCACCGGCCGGCCCGATGGATGCCACGACCGCCGCGGACTGGGCGTCGTCGCCGCGAGCTGCCAGCCGGGCAGCCTCCCGGGCGGCGTCCACACAACGGATCTGCGCGATGGCGCACCCGATCCCGGCCATACACACTGCGAGGACCACCACCACGACGGACAGCGCGATCGCCGCCTCGACGGTGACGGAACCGCTGTCGTCCGGCCGGGACCGGGCGCCCTTCACACCACGCCCAGCGCGCGAGTGATCAGGCTGGTCAGCCCGTTCAGGATCGATTCCCCGGTGACGATGCGATACAGCACCGCCGCCAGAGCAGCCGCGACCAAGGTGCCGACCGCGTACTCGACGGTCGTCATCCCCGAATCGGCGATGCCTGACCGTGCCCGCACTACCCGGCCGAAAGCGATGGCACGCCGCCGCACTCGCTGCTGGATGCCTTGGCTCACAGGGCTTTCCTCCTTCCAACAATCGGCGGCGCCGGATGCTCCGCCTGGTGCACTCACCGTGCACCGGGATTCCTGCCTGGTCCAGCTGATGCGCCTCGGATGTGGACAATCACCGACCGGTGGACAACTTGCCGGTCCGTCACGCCTGAGCAGCGCTTCGGATACCGGCGACGTCAGCCCCGGTCCAGCGATTGCTGCATTCCAGCGCTCCATCCACCACAGCGCTCCATCCACCACAGCGCTCCATCCACCACAGCGCTCGAGTCACCACAGACTCGAGTCACCACAGTCGCAATGTGCCGAGCAGACCGACCACGGCCGGAGCGAGCCCCAGGCACAGGAACGCCGGCAGGAAACAGGCACCGAGCGGAGCCGTCATCATCACCCCGGCACGGCCGGCTGCCCCCGCCGCCGCATCGGAGTTCTGACGCCGCAACAGTTCTGCCTGTTCGGTGAAAGCAGCAGCCAAGGTGGAGCCACCGGTGGCCGACCGACAGGCGGCGGCAGCGATCGAAGCGAGGTCGGGATGGGCGGCGGCGCTCACCCAGGCAGCTGCCGGATCTGCCCCGACCGCCAGCAACGCCGCCACTTCCTCGAGGACGGCGACCGGATGCCGCAGGGCCGCCGATGACCCCGGTGCCCGCCGGCCCGGCTGGTTGCCGCAGGCGTGCGTGACCGCGCTCATCGCCGATGCCACCGGAAGCCCTGACCGCAAGCATGCAGCCAGCAGTTCCAGCCGGCCGGCCAGTTCACGGCGTCGATCGCGCAGTTGGGTCGCCGTCGGCCTGGCGGTGCGCCGGCCGAGGAACCAGGTCAGCAGCACCGCAGCCGACACTCCCGCCCACCAGTGACCGGGCGACACCAGTGTGGTGGCCAGGGCGATTCCGGCCGCCGGCCCGAGTTTGCGGAGTATTGGCCGCGTCGTTGAGGTCGCGCCTTCGAATCCCGACGCTGAACCGTTCCACGCATGGCCCGAACCCGATCCGCCGACCGATCCCGTCGGGTTGACCGACCCCGATGGCAGCGCTGCCGCGGAAGACCCGGCCGAGCGGCGCGGCGGCCGGGCCAGACCGGATGCGGCGGCTCCACCTGCTCGTCCGGCCAGCGCGGACGGCCTTTCCGGCCACATCAGCACGCCGAGCGCCACCAACAGCAGATCGATCACCGGCAGTGTCATGACCGGCATGTCATTGCCGCACGATCCGAGCCGACCAGAGCAGGCCGGCACAGCACAAGGCGGTCCCGGCCGGCAGCAGCAGACCTCCGGGCGGCGGTCCGAGCAGAATTCGCAACGGATCGGCGCCCATCCCGGCCCCGAGCGCCAGCCCGAACAGCGGCAAGGCGGCCAGCACGTAACCGGAGAAGCGGGGCCCGGCCACCTGCGCGGCGCGCAGACCGGCCGCCTGCACCCGATCTGCAGCATCGATGGCGACCGCTTCCACCAAACTCGCCCAGGGAACCCCGTGCCGCGTCGACAGTCTCAGCCCGGCCCGCAGCTGCTCCGAAACCAGGCCGGTTGGCCCAGTTCTGGTCGGGAGCACCCGATCCACTCCGAGCCGGGCGGCTGCCACCAGGTCGGTCAGCAGCTCCGCGGCCGGACCGGAGGTCGCCGCTGCGGCCGAAGCGGCAGCGGCGACCGGGGGGGCGCCGCTGCGCAGATCCCTGGCGAGCATCCGCAGGGCGGCCAGCAGGTCGTTCCACTCCACGGCCCGCCCGCGCTCGCCCAGGAAATCCCGGGCGAGGTGGACGGCGGTTGCGGCGAACATGCCTGCCGAAATTGCCGGCAACGGCCCGGCAATCGGTACCGTCAGCAATCCCGACGCCAGCCCGCACACCGCGGTCCCGGGTAGCCGGAAGGCGCGTGCGACCAACCGGTGCAGTTGCGAAGGCACAGTGCGGGGACGCCGATCCGGCCAGATCAGCAGTGCCGCCGCGAGTGCGCAGAGGGCTAGCACCGACGCACTAAAATCAGCGTCGAGCGACGCCGGCGGCCTCACCACGGCGGCTGCTGTCCCCTGGACAGCATGAGTTCCCGCAGCAGATCACCACCCGGTTGTACCGGTATTCCTTCCAGCACCGCCGGCACCGGCCGCACCCGCCCGTCCGAACGGCGCCGCAGCACCCCGACCTCGGAAACCCGTCGCGATCCGCCGTCGCGTCGCAGGTGCAGCACCACCTGGATGGCACCCGGCAGTTGCGACTGCACCGCTTCCCGTGAGACGCCACCGGTGGCCGCCAACGCCTCCATCCTGGCCGGGACATCCAGCACCGTGTTGGCGTGGACGGTGCCCGCTCCACCGTCATGACCTGTGTTGAGGGCGGCGAGCAGATCGACCACCTCGGCGCCGCGAACCTCGCCGACGACTATCCGGTCCGGGCGCATCCGCAATGCCTGGCGGACCAGATCGCGCAGATCGACAGCGCCCGCACCCTCGACGTTGGGCGGTCGGGCGACCAGTCGCACGACATGCGGATGCGGCGGCCGCAGCTCCTCGGCGTCCTCGACCGTGACGATGCGTTCGCCGACCGGCACTTCGGCCAGCATCGCGGACAACAAGGTGGTCTTGCCGGAGCCGGTGCCGCCGGACACCAGGAACGCCAGCCTGGCCCTGATGATGCCGCGCAGCAATTCCGCGCACAGACCCGGTAGCGCACCGGTCGCTGCCAGTTGCCCCAGACTGTGCCGGACAGGCCGCAGCACCCGCAACGACAGACAACTACCGGACGATGCGACCGGTGCGAGCACCGCATGCAGTCGGGTGCCGTCGGCGAGCCGGGCGTCAACGTAGGGATGCGCCTCGTCCAGTCGGCGGCCGGCCGCAGTGGCCAGCCGCCGCGCGAGCCGCTGCACGGCCGCGTCGTCGACGAAGCGGACACCTGTTGCTTCCCAACCGTTTCCGCGGTCCACCCGGACGTCGGCCGGACCGTTCACCACCACGTCGGTGGTTCCGGGGTCGGCCAACAGAGGTGCGAGCGGCCCTGCTCCCACCAGCTCCCGCTGCAGCAGATGCAGCAGTCTCAGCATCTCCGCATCACTCACCAGGGCCGTCTGTTCCTCCCGTACAGCCCGGGCCAACGCGGCCGGTGTCGGTTCCGCCCGCTCGTCGGCCAACCGCGTCTGCACCCGCTCCACCAGACCCTCCGGCAGGGCGCTGACCGGTCCGCCGAGATCAACCGTTCCTGCGTCCGTTGCCGCCGCCGGGGCCTCCATCCTCGAGGCCGTCATGCGGAAACCTCGTCGACCGATCCGAGTACCGCGCGGGCGGCCCTGCCCAGAGGGGAGCGCGGGTCGGAACCCGGCGCCCGGCCCAGCTCCAGGTCCTTGATCAACCTGGCCTGCGGCCGCATGTAGGCGAGCGTCGGTACCCCCAGCACGTCGGATATGTCGTCCGGTCCCAGCCCTCCCGGGGATGGTCCTCGAATCACCAGGCCGATCCGTGCGCCGAGGTCGGTCAGTCGGGCCACCTGGCGTTGCGCCGCGAAACACCCGCGGACGTCGGCCGGCACCACCAGCACCGTCAGATCGGCGACCTCGGCCATCCGATCGCCCGCCGGGGTCGGGACCCTCGGCAGATCCACTACCGTGACGTCACCGGCCCGCCGGGCGGAATCCACCACCACTTCGACGACGGCGACCGGTACATCGAACGCGGAGGAACGCTCGAATCCCAGTACCGGTATCCGCCCGCGGGCGACGGCGATCCCCGGCAGCGCCCGGTGCAGGGTTTCCGGGGCCAACCGGCCGGCCGGCGCCGACAGATCGGACCACCGAACGCCATCGTGGGATTCGACGCCGAGAATGACGTCGAGTCCAGGACCCCAGCGATCGCAGTCGGCCAGCAGCACCCGCCGCTCCGATCGATGCGCCGCCACCGCGA
>JAABUN010008763.1_pt1 | contig 10201 bp, 10 predicted proteins | sample 5559311 | NCBI WGS metagenome assembly JAABUN01 (sample SAMN10711877, study PRJNA513370) | rock metagenome | isolation source: Antarctica rocks | place: Antarctica: Victoria Land, Siegfried Peak sud
ACCATGGCGGCAGGGATGATCGTGCCCGCCATGACCTGGAACGGTGAGGCTGGTGTCTGCAGCCGGCCGGAGGCGTAGATCTTGGTGTCGGTAGCGGTGTTCAGTAACGCCGACTTGCGATCCTGGCTGCTCTGGCTGGCGGGCTCGTCCTGCCGCGTGGTCTCGGCGGAGCCGGGTAGTGGCGCGAACGGGTTGGGCGGGGTGGTCGATCCGGTGACCGCCGGCTCGGGCGCGGATTGGTCGACGCTCTTCTGGCGCACCTGCACGAACAGCGCCCCGCGCCGGGCCGCTTCAGCTTCCTGCCGGAGGCGCTCACGCTCGGCGACTGCGACCTGCCCTTCCGGGGTCGGCCCGGCAGGCGTGGGCGTCGCCGTCACGGGCGCGCCCTGCTCCTGCTGAGCGCGAAGGAACGGCCGGCCGAGGTCGCCCGGCAGCGGAGGCCCGAGCGGCGGTACGCCAGCGGGCAGCGTGGGCCTGGGAAGGCTGCCATAGTCGCCGGGCAAGGTGCGTAGACCTTCGGCGATCGGTTTCCGGTCGGTCGAATAGAGCTCCCGGGGCGGCGTGCCACCGCCGTGCTGGACGCCTAGCGCCCAGATGGCGAGGCCGCCGACGGTCAGCGCCGAGACCGAGCCAAGCAGGATCAGCGCGCGGCGCGACAGGCGCGTCACAGGGCGCGGCTTGGCGCGGAGCGCCAGCGCCTCGGGCACGACCTTCGGTTGCGGCGGTATGTTCGGTGGGATCGGCGGCGCTCCGGCCGGGGGGCCGTTCGGCGGCGGGCTCATGAGCCAAAGGTCCCGCGTCGGCGACCGTCGGTGCGCTCGATCCGTACCACCTGCTGGCTCTCGCCGCCGAGCCGCAGCTCGGCCGCGCCGAACAGGCGGTCGACCACATAGTAGGGCACACGCGAGCGGTAGTTGACGAGCTGGCTTTCGCCGGTCGGCCCGATCACGAACAGCGGCGGCAGTTCGCCTTGCGCGATGCCGGCCGGGAACTGGATGTAGACCTTCTCGCCGTCGTCGAACGCGCGCACGGGCCGCCACGGCGGACTGTCGCCTGTGATGGCGTAGCGGAAGTGCAGCCGCTCGAGCGGGATGCCGTCCGCCACGGGCGCGGCGCCATCGGCACGGCGGTTCTGGTTCTGGAGCGCGAGCAGCCGGTCCTGCGGATAGTCCCAGGACACCGAGGCCATCCAGGTCAGCTCGGTCGCGGTCAGCTCGAGGAGGTAGGTCCGGCGGTCGGTGTTGACGACGAGGTTGGTGTGGAGATCCGGCTGCGTCGGCTTGACCAGGATGTGGACGCGGGCGGTCGCGCCCGTGCCCGACGAGGTGTCGCCGATGACCCAACGCACCGTGTCGCCGGCCGAGACGGAGACGAGCTGTTCGCCCTCCTGGAGCGCGACGTCGGTCACCTTCCCGGGCGAGACGTAGACCTGGTAGAGCGCGCCCGCCGCGTAAGGCCAGACCTGGGTCGCGTTGACGTAGCCGTAGCGCGAGGGCTGCACGCGCGCGGCGCGATTGGCGAGCGAGACCCGCCTCCGCGGGTCGGCGGGCTCGGGGGCGCTAACGCCACTGTGGAGCGGTGGCTTGAGCTGGCCGGGCAGCGGCAACGGCGTCGGGACCTGGACGATCTCGACGGGCTTCGGCGGATCGACCAGCGCGACGGGCGCGGCGGCGGGCCCGTCGAGGCTGATCTCCGGCGGCGGTGTGCGATGCGCGCAGGCGGCGAGCGCCAGGACCGATGCGGTCAGGCTCAGGACACGAGATGTCTGGATCAGGGTCATGCGCGCTCTCCTCATGACGGCCCGAGCTCCCGGCTCCAGTTCAGGCCGTTGACGTAGATGCCGAGCGGGTTCTTGCGCAGCTGCGCCTCGTTGCCGGGCGGCTGCAGCACGATCGACAGGATGGCGGTCCAGCGGTCGGTGGCGGCAAGCGCGCCGTTCTCGTAGCGGCGCTCGATCCAGCGCACCTGGAACGAACCGGGCGAAGCGCGCACCACGCTGACGATCTCGACCGCGACCGACTGCTTGCCGACCTTGCCGAACGGGTCGTTGACCTGGGCGTATTCGTTGAGCACCGCCGCGCCGCGGTCGGTGGCGTAGTCGTAGGCTTCAAGCCAGTTCTGGCGGACCACGATCGGGTCGAGCGGCAGCGAGCGGACGTCGTTGATGAACCGCGCGAGGTGGTTGGCGATTTGCGCGTCGCTCGGCTTGTAGCTCTCAGCCGCCGCGCCGACCGCGCGGACGTCACCCTGCTTGTCGACCTCGACCACATAGGGAGTGATCGAAGAATGGCCGGCCTGCCACAGCAGCCCCGAGCCCATCAGGACCGACAGGCCGAGCGAGCCGAACGCCATCAGCCGCCAGTTGCGCGCCTGGGCGCGCGAGGAGCCGAGGCGCTCGTCCCAGACCTGGCCAGCGCGCTGGTAGGCGGTTTCCGGCTCGGGTGTGTCCGAGTAACGGACGCCGGGTCGTTTGAAGCGCATCGATCAGATCTCCTCGCCCGGGTTGAGGTTCGGCGACGGGCCCGAGCCGCCGCTGTCGCCCGAGCGGAGCGCATGGGCTGCCGTCTCTACGCCGCGCCGCACGCCGTCGCCGCTGCGAAGGTTCCTGGCCCAGCGCGGCGCGGCCCCGGCACCGCCAGCGTCGGCCTCGTCAGCGCGTCCGCTTGCCTTCCCGGCCGAATCGCCGGTCCAGACACGCCGGGCGGCGGAGCGAACGCTGACGCCGGCCGCGCTCGCGCCGGCACGGGCCATGCTCGCCATACCCGCGCCCGCACGTCCCAAGCCTGACGCGCCGGAACCGGCTGCGCCCTCTGCGTAGGCGGCACGGACATCCCCTGCGAGCGAGGTGGCCGCGCGCATGCTGCCCATGGCGGTGCCGCCGGCAAGCCGGCCCGCAGCGGCGGCGCCGATGCCGCCTGCGGCGAGAAGCCCGACGCCGGCAGCGGTCGCGCCGACGGCGGAGCCAGCGCCGAGCTGCGGCGCGCCGGAGACGAGGCCGTTGGCGATGCCGGGGCCGAAGATGCCCAGGCCCAAAAGCGCGATCGCGCCGAGCACGATGGCGAGCGCCTCGGAGATGTCGGGGTCGGTTCCAGCGGTCGACTGGAACTGGCTGAACAGGCCGGTGCCGATGCCGACGATGACGGCGAGCACCAGCACCTTGATTCCGCTCGCGACCACGTTGCCGAGCACTTTCTCGGCGAGGAACGAGGTCTTGCCCCAGAGCGCGAAGGGCACGAGCACGAAGCCCGCGAGCGTGGTCAGCTTGAACTCGAGCACGCTGACGAAGAGCTGCACCGCCAGCACGAAGAAGCTGATGATGACGATGATCCAGGCGATGAACAGGACCGCGATGGTGTCGATGTTGGTGAACACCGACGGGAAGCCCGCAAGCTTGCCGATCTCGGTCAGCATCGGCTGCGCGGCTTGGACGCCAACCTGGGCGAGGCGGCCGGGCTGGAGCAGTTGGTCGGCCCCGAGCGATGCGCCCGACGCCTTCAATCCGAGCCCGGCAAAGGACTTGAAGATGACGCCCGCGAGGAAGTTCCAGTTGCCGATGATGAAGGCGAAGGCACCGACGTAGAGGATCTTCTTGATCAGGCGCGGCATCACCTCTTCGCCGCCCATCGCCCAGAACAGGCCAGCGAGCGTGATGTCGATCGCAACCAGCGTCGTTGACAGATAGGCGATCTCAGGCTGCAGCAGGCCGAAGCCGCTGTCGATGTAGCGCGAGAAGGTGTCGAGGAAGCGGTCGATGACCGAGAGGTCGTTCACGGCCGCCCGCTCGCAGAATGCACGCGCGAAGGCCGGGCGTGTGTCTGCGGCTTCGTCGTAGGCGCGCTCGACGCGGGCAGTGCCGCCGCCGTGTGGCTCGGGAACGGGTCGACCCGGCGCGGGGTGTAGGGCACGCCTTGGCCGCGGAAGCGGAGCCGGATCGCCTGCGCCGCTTCGCGGCACAGCGTCTCGGTCGCCCAGAGCGCGTTCGTCTTGCAGCCGCGCTGCACCTCGTCGAGGCGCTTGGGGTTGGCAACCAGGCTCGCGGCGTCCTCGGCCCGCGCTTCGCGGACGGCACCGCCGAGCGCGACGCCGATGGCGAGGCCGGCGACCAGCTGCACGCGATATCGCTTCAGCCGCAATGCGGGGAGCACGCCACTCATTGCGGGTACACCTGGACCGGCGCGGGCGTGTAGGTGACACCGGAGCCTTGGAAGCGAGTGCGGTTGGCGCGACCCTGCTCGTCCGCCTCCAGCATCCGCAGCTGCTCGGACGCCGTCGCGCGGTCCTGCGCCATGTGCAGCTGCTGCGACTGCATAGTCTGCTTGGCCATCAGTGCGAGAAGTTGGTTGGTGGCCTGGGTCGCTTGGAGGATCCCGACCGCGCCCTGGCTGGAGCCGACGATCTGGCCGAGCGTCGCCTGGTCGGCGGTAATCGAATCGTTGATCTGCGCCTGCATCGTGAGCGTGGTCTGGAGCGCGGCGCGCGAGTTCGACCACTGGGTCCGCGCGTCGGCGAGCGTTTGGTCTGCGGACGTGCCCGCGCCGTAGCCGTTCGGGTATTGCCGGCGGAACTGCTGGTCGAGCTGGGTCACCTGCATGGTCAGGCCCTGGGCTCGGGCGATGAGCTGCTGCGTGCGCTGGATGTCGGCCTGCAGCGTCGCAAGCGGCGAGGTCGCGAGGCTGGCCATGTTCTTGCCCTGATTGACGAGCGACTGACCCTGGTTGAGGATCATCGTCGCCTCGTTCTGAAGGCTGTGAATCTGGTTGTTGATCTGCTGAAGCGTGCGCGCCGCGGTCAGCACATTCTGGCTGAAGTTGGACGGGTCGAACACCGTCCACTGCGCCGACGCGGGCGCGGCGACGCCCAACGCAAGCCCTGCGGACAACAGGAGCGCCGCGGCAATCCCGCGCGCGCTATTCCTCTTCTCGGTCATCTTAACGTCTCCTCATCTGGTTTTACGAAGGTCGGGAGCAGCTCGGCCGCCCAGTCGAGCCCGCGCGCGCGAAGCCAGGTCGTGGCGAAGTCGGCCGGCCAGGCGGCGAGCGCGGTGTCGATCATCGCGTGATCGCGCGGGCTCGATGCCGCGACGAAGGCGAGCGCGACGGGTCCGAGCCCGAGGTCGAACAGCCGGTTCCCCCGGGCGCTCTGGACGTAATAGTCGCGCTTGGGCGTAGCGCGGGCGATCATCTCGATCTGGCGCGCGTTGAGCCCGAACCCCTCGTAGATCGGCCGCAGCTGCGGCTCGACCGCCTGCGGGCTCGGCAGGAAAATCCGCGTCGGACAGCTCTCGACGATGGCCGGCGCGATTGTCGACCGCTGGATGTCGGCGAGCGACTGGGTGGCGAACACCACGCCGACGTTCTTCTTGCGCAGCGTCTTCAACCACTCGCGAATGCGGCTTGCGAACACCGGGTCGTCGAGGAACACCCAGGCTTCGTCGAGGACGAGCAGCGTCGGGCGGCCGTCGAACTGTGCTTCCAGCCGGTGGAACAGGTACGTTAGGACTGGGAGCACCACGCTCTTGGCGTGGAGGAGGTCCTCCATCTCGAACGCCTGGATGTCGCCAAGCGTCAGGTCCTCATGGTCGGCGTCGAGCAGCCGGCCGAACGGGCCGTCGAGCGTGTAGGGTTGGAGTGCCTGGCGCAGCTTATTTGATTGAAGCAGCGTGGCGAGGCCGGACAGCGTCCGCTCCTCGACCGGCGCCGAGCCGAGTGAGCCCAGCGCCGACCAGACGGCATCCTTCACCTCAGGAGTGACTTCGATCCGCTCATGCCCGAGCAGCGCCTGCACCCATTCCGCCGCCCAGGCGCGCGCGGCAGCGTCGTCGACACCACGAAGCGGCTGAAACGTCAGCCCGCCTTCGAGGCCGAGGTCATGGAACTGCCCGCCCAAGCCAAGCATGGCAGCGCGCACCGAACGGCCTTTGTCGAAGACGTAGATCCGGCTTCCCGCATATTTGCGGAACTGCAGGATCAGGGTCGCGAGCAGCACCGACTTGCCTGCTCCGGTCGGGCCGACGACGAGCGCGTGGCCGACATCGCCGACATGGGTGGTGAGCCGAAACGGGGTCGCGCCCTCGGTGCGAGTGATCAGCAGCGGCGGGCCATCGAGGTGCTCGTTACGCTCGGGTCCGGCCCAGACGGCCGAGAGCGGCATGAGGTGGGCGAGGTTCAGCGTCGAGACGATTGGCTGTCGGACGTTGGCGTAGACATGGCCGGGGATCGACGACAGCCAGGCTTCGACGGCGTTCAGCGTCTCAGGGCTGGTGGTGAACCCGCGTCCCTGGATGACGCGCTCGACGGCTTTCAGCCGCTCGGAAGCGAACCGCTCGTCCTCGTCCCAGACTACGACGGTGGCGGTCAGATAGCCGAACGCGACCTGATCGGAGCCCAGCGTCTGCAGCGCGTCGTCGGCGTCGACCGCCTTGTTGGCGGCGTCGCTGTCGACGAGCGGGCTCTCCTGTTGAAATATCGTCTCGCGTAGCAGGGCGACGATGCCCTTGCGCTTGGCGAACCACTGCCGGCGCAAGCGCGACAGCTCCTTCTCGCCGTCGGCCTTGTCGAGGAACAGGAAGCGCGTGGTCCAGCGGTAGGGAAAGCCGAGCCGGTTGAGGTCGTCGAGCAGCCCGGGCCAGGTCGAGGCCGGAAAGCCGCGCACGGTCAGCACGCGCAAGTGCAACGCGCCGAGCATCGGTTCAAGCCCGCCCGTCAGCGGTTCGTCCGCGAGCAACGCGTCGAGATAGGCGGGGATCTCCGGGACGGCGACTGAATGCCGACGGGTGGAGACGGTCCCGTGCAAGTAGGTGAGCGTCTCGACGTCATCGAGCCAGGCGAGTTCGGGCAGGAAGCCGTCGAGCAGTGCGCTGACCCGGTCGCTGGCCTCGACAAAGGCCGAAAGCTGCTCGCGCCAATCGACCGCGGGACGGTCTGGTGCGTCGAGCATAAGCGCACCGGCGCGGGCGCGACCCTCGGGCACGGGCAGGTAGACGAGGGTGAGGTGGTACGCGCTCTCGAACAGCTCCCCGACCTCATCGAAGTCGGCGCGGCGCTCCTGATCGACAAGCCAGGACAGGGCGTCGGGGAAGGTCGAGGCGGGGTAGGGCGCGGCCTGGCGGCGGTCGGCCTCGACGAACAGCGCCCAGCCGGTGCCAAGGCGGCGCAGCGCATTGTTCAGCCGCGCCGTCACGGCGACCAGCTCGCTTTCCGTAGAGGACTCGAGATCGGGGCCGCGGAACCGGGCGGTGCGCTGGAAGGAGCCGTCCTTGTTGAGGACCACACCCGGCGCGACCAGCCCGGCCCAAGGGAGCCAGTCGGCGAGGCTGGCGGAGCGGCGGCGATATTCGGCGAGGTTCAGCATGTCACGCGTCCAGGAAGCCGCGATGTTTGATGTGGCGGGCGAACACCTGCGGGAACTGCGGTTCGACCCGCGCCGCCCACACGGCCAGGGCATGCCCGACGATCCAGATGCCGAGGCCGGCGAACCAGAGCTGCAGGCCGATGCCGACGGCCGCCGCGAGCGTGCCGACCGAGATGGCGACCGTGCGCGGCGCGCCGCCCATCATCATCGGCTCGGTCAGCGAACGATGTAGCGGCACCTCGTAGCCGTCGGGGAGCGAGGCCCGGCTCACGAGATCAGCGCCCCGCCGCCGAATGAGAAGAACGACAGGAAGAAGGATGAGGCCGCAAAGGCGATCGACAGGCCGAAGATGATCTGGATCAGCTTGCGGAAGCCGCCCGAGCTGTCGCCAAAGGCCAGCGTCAGGCCCGTGGTAATGATGATGATCACCGCTATGATCTTGGCGACGGGTCCCTCGACCGAGTCGAGCACCTTCTGCAGCGGCGCTTCCCACGGCATCTGCGAGCCCGCCGCATAGGCAGGCGCAGACAGAAGGCCGCAAAGGAGGAAGGCCGCCGTCCCGGCGATCCGGGTACGTGCATTTGCGTAAAGGCGTGAAAGCGTCATTGGGCATCTCCGGTCTGGTGAGGGTCGGTGGCGGTGAGGAGTTCGAGGCGGTAGCCATCGGGGCCGAGGCCGGTGACGCGGGCGATCTCCCGCACGCGCCGATTGGTGCCGCGGCCAGCGATAAAGGCGACCACGTCGACAGCCTCGGCGATGAGCTGCCGGGGCACGGTCACGACGGCTTCCTGGATCAGCTGCTCGAGACGATTGAGCGCCCCAGCCGCCGAGCCGGCGTGGACGGTCGCGATGCCGCCGGGATGGCCGGTGCACCAAGCCTTTAGGAGGTCGAGCGCCTCGGGGCCGCGAACCTCGCCGACGACGATCCGGTCGGGGCGAAGGCGCAGGGTGGAGCGGACGAGCTCGGCCATCGAGGCGACGCCGGGCTTGGTGCGGAGCGCCACCTGGTCGTCGGCGAGACACTGGAGCTCGCGCGTATCCTCCAGAATGAGCACGCGATCGCCGGTCCGCGCCACCTCGTCGAGCAGCGCGTTGGCGAGCGTGGTCTTGCCGGTCGAGGTGCCGCCCGCGATGACGATGTTAAGCCGGTCGCGCACGGCCTGCGCCAGATAGGCAGCCTGCGCGGGCGTGAGAATGCGGTCGGCGACGTAGCGATCGAGCGTGTAAACGAGACTCGCGCGCTTGCGGATCGCGAAGGTCGGCGCCGGTACGACCGGCGGGATGAGTCCCTCGAACCGCTCGCCCGTCTCGGGCAGCTCGGCCGAAACGATCGGATAGTCCTTGTTGACCTCGACCCGAACGTGGGCGGCGACGAGGCGGATGATGCGGTCGCCGTCCTCCCTGGACAGCGTCAGGCCGGTCGGCGCGCGACCGGTGCTTAGCCGATCGACCCAAAGCGTGCCGTCGGGATTGAGCAGCACCTCGACGACGTCGGGGTCTTCCAGCGCCGCCGCGATCGCCGCGCCCATGGCGCTGCGCAGCATCCGAATCTGGCGCGATGTGACCGAGGCGACGATGGGGATGGGCTGGGCGGCGATCATGACGCTGTTCCATTGCCGCGTGGGTTTCGGCTTTTGAGGGAGGTTTCCTCCCCGCCGCCTTCCTCCTCTCCGTCCAGGCCGAAGAACCGGCTCTGGTCGGGGAAGATCTCCTCGTGCACTTCTTTGACGAGGCTCCGCCCCTTCTGGAGATGACGGGCAAGCTGGTCGACGAACTGCTGGAAGCGCTCGCGCCCTTGCGCGCGGGCGGCGTCCTGATGCGCGGCCGGGATAGGGGCGTTGACGGTCAGCGTGTAGCGGACGAACAGCGCGACGGTCTCGATCAGGATCGTCTGGTCGCGTTCAAGTCGGTCGAACTGACGGGTCAGCTTGTCGAGCCGCTTGGCGATCGCCGCCTCGCGCCGGTCGCCGCCGTCCGGCGACAGGTAGGACGACAGCGCCGCCGCCACGATCGCCGACTTGGAAACACCCTTCATCCCGGCGAGCTGCGCCAGGCGCCGGCCGTGGTCAGGTTCCAGGAAAATGTTGAGGCGGGCGCGGCTCACAGCGCGATCCCGTCATCAGGATCGAGCGCGGCATTGCGCGCGGCGCGGGAGAGCTGGCGGTCGCCGGCGCGAACGGCGCGTGCATGCTCGGTCTCGATCTCGACGTCATCGTCGTCGAGCAGCGAGGCGACATCACGATGCGGCTCCTCCTCAGCCGGCGCCGCCTGCGGCATGGTCATGTCGAGTTCGGGCTGGCGACGCAGCCCACCCTCGTCCTCGTCCACCACCACCGCCGCAGCGCGCTTCGCCGCCTCGGCCGCGACCTCGTCAAACGCGCCCGACCAATCGTCACCGCGGGCCGCCGGCTTGTCGGCATAGCCATCGGCCGATAGCGCAGGTGCGGGCAGCACGCGCGGCTTGAAGTTCGGGTCGGAATAGAAGCGTAACTTCTTGGCGCGGACAGGCGGGTGGCCCGAGACCATGACGACTTCGTCGTCGGGCGGGAGCTGCATCACCTCGCCGGGGGTGAGGAGCTGGCGCGCGGTTTCTTGGCGGCTCACCATGAGGTGGCCGAGCCAAGGCGAAAGCCGGTGCCCGGCATAGTTGCGCTGAGCGCGCAGCTCGGTCGCGGTGCCGAGCGCGTCGGAGATCCGCTTGGCGGTCCGTTCGTCGTTGGACGCGAAGGCGATCCGGACGTGGCAGTTGTCCAGGATCGAGTTGTTCGGCCCGTAGGCCTTCTCGATCTGGTTCAGCGACTGGGCGATCAGGAACGAGCGCAGGCCGTAGCCCGCCATGAAGGCCAATGCC
>JAABUN010008764.1_pt1 | contig 10196 bp, 10 predicted proteins | sample 5559311 | NCBI WGS metagenome assembly JAABUN01 (sample SAMN10711877, study PRJNA513370) | rock metagenome | isolation source: Antarctica rocks | place: Antarctica: Victoria Land, Siegfried Peak sud
CGGGTGAACGCGTACTGGGTGTCGGTGTCGATGTTCATCTTCACCACGCCGTAGTCCAGGGCCGCGCGAATCTCCGCCAGGGTCGAGCCGGAGCCACCGTGGAAGACCAGGTCGAACGGGTTCTGCTGGCCGATCTTCGCGCCGACCTGCTCCTGGATGTCCTTGAGGACCTCGGGACGCAGCTTCACCGAACCGGGCTTGTAGACCCCGTGCACGTTGCCGAAGGTCAGGGCGGTGATGTATCGGCCCTTCTCGCCGGTCCCGAGCACCTCGATGGTCCGCATCCCGTCCTCGACGGTCGTGTAGAGCTTGTCGTTGACCTCGTGGCTCACGCCGTCCTCCTCACCACCGACCACACCGACCTCGATCTCGAGGATGATGTTGGCCGCGTGGGTGAGCGCGAGCAGCTCGTCGGCGATCGAGAGGTTCTCCTCCACCGGAACGGCTGACCCGTCCCACATGTGCGACTGGAACAGCGGCAGGCCGCCATTCCTGACCCGCTCCGTGGACATGGCGAGCAGCGGGCGGACGAACGAGTCGAGATTGTTCTTCGGGCAGTGGTCGGTGTGCAGCGCGATGTTCACCGGGTAGTTCTTGGCCACCTCAGCCGCGAAGGCCGCGAGGGCAGCGGCACCGGTGACCTTGTCCTTGATGGTGGGGCCGGACGCATACTCGCCACCGCCGGTCGAGACCTGGATGATGCCGTCGGAGCCAGCCTCGGTGAAGCCCTGTAGCGCCGCGTTGATGGTCTGCGAGGAACTGATGTTGATGGCCGGGTAGGCGAACGAGCCCTTCTTGGCGGCGTCCAGCATCTCGGCGTAGACCTCGGGAGTTGCGATGGGCATTCGGTGGTTCCTTTCGGGCCTGGCCTGACGTCGTCGTCGCCTGCGTACGCGGGGCGGCTTCCGCAAGTGTGTCATCAAAGACGCCGCAACGGGGAAGCACTCGGGCCGAGGCTCAGTTGTCCAGGGCGGCCAGATCGACGCCGTGCCGACCGCCGGAGAAAGCGCGGGTCGTGCTGTCCAGGGTTGCGGGATAGACCTCGATCTGGTCGAGCCCGACGTCGGCCTGCCGGTCGTCGCGTAGTCGCAGACGCAGCGCCGGCCCCCGGCCGATACCGGCCTTGGCCACCTTGATCGAGGCGACGTCGGACCAGCCGGCACTGAGGTCGGCGACCTGGATCCCGGCCCGCCCGATCCGTACGGCGGTGCCCTGCCCGATCAGGGCCAGCTCCTTCCGGGCTCGGACGAACAAGAACACCACGACCGCCAGCCACCCGAGGGAGATCCCCAGGGCCAGGCCGTAGACGGCCACGAAGCCAGCGCCCTGCAGCTCGCCGCGGCGCCAGAGGTAGATCGCGACGAGCACGACCACGGTGATGATCAGACTGATTACCCGAGACCGCACCTGCTGCCGGCGTTTGGCCACCTTGGCCGTGACCTGGCCCGGGTCGTAGGCGAGATCCAGCTCTGCTACGGGTTGGGTCGTCATCGCTCAGTTCTCCCGGGCACCGCGCGGGGTGATGGCCATGTGGATCCGATACCGGTCCGCCCTGTACCACGACGTGGACAGCTCCATCACCCGGTCGCCGGCGTAGGTGACCCGCTCCTGCACCAGCAACGGGGCCCGTTTGGCGATCCCGAGCACGCGCGCCTGGTGCGCGTCGGCTGACTCGGCCCGTACGGTCTGCTCGCCGCTGGTCACCACCACCCCGTACTCGCTGGCGAAGACGTCGTAGAGGGCACCGAGCTCGCGTTGCAGCAGACCCGGGAAGAGCATCGAGGGATAGTGGCCGACCTCGTAGGCCATCGGGGTCCCGTCGGCCGTCCGAAGCCGTTCGACCCGGACCACCGGGCGACCGGGACGGATCCGCAGCGCGTACGACACGTCGTCGTCCGCCGCCTCCTCGGCGGCCGACAGCACCACCGTCGCCGGTTGCAGACCCCGGTCCCGCATCTCACGGGAGAACGAGGTGAGGTGCAGCCGGGAGTCGACCTGGGGTCCAGTGACGTAGGTGCCCTTGCCGTGCACCCGCTCCAGCACACCGGCATCCACCAGGTCGGCGATGGCCTGCCGGACGGTCACCCGGCTGACACCCAATCGGACGACCAGAGCCCGCTCGGAAGGAATGGCGTCACCGGGATGCAGCTCGGAGTCGATCAGCTTCTCCAGGATCGCGCGGACCTGGGCCCGCTTGGTGGTGGAGGAGGCCTGCGGACGATCGAATCGATAGGTCGTGAAGTCGCCGCGGACGAAGTCTTGCTCCAACGGTGCTCCTCAGACGGCTCGGGCGGGTCGGCTACGACGAGACCACTGCCTCAGCGTAGGACTGGTGTGCGATGCCTCACACGTCAGGGTGGCGCGAGGCCGCCAGATCGGGCCTCGGGGCCCAGCGCACGGCCCAGTGATACATCGCGATCGCCGCCGCCGCGCCGGCGTTGATGGAGCGGGTCGAGCCGTACTGGCTGATCGCCACCAGCTGGGAGCAGATCGCGACCATCTCCTGCGTCAACCCGGGACCCTCGGAGCCGAAGACCAGGCAGGCCCGCTCGGGCAGCTCGGTCTGCTCCAGGGGCACGGACCCGTCCAGGTTGTCGACCCCCACTGCGACGTAACCGTGTGCGGTGAGCCAGCCGGCGAAATCGGTCACGTCAGCGTGGTGGTCGACGTGCAGATAGCGGTCGGTCACCATCGCCCCCCGACGGTTCCACCGGCGGCGTCCGATGATGTGCACCCCCGCGACGTTGAACGCGTTGGCCGTGCGCACCATGGAGCCGATGTTGAAGTCGTGCTCCCAGTTCTGGATGGCGATCCGCAGCGGATGCCGCCGCGAGTCCAGATCCGTGACGATCGCGTCCACGGTCCAGTACCGGTAGCGGTCGACGACGTTGCGTCGGTCACCCTCGGCCAGCAGCTGCGGATCGTAGCGGAGGTCCGCCGGCCAGGGCTGCGGGTGCGGCCCGACCCCGTACGCGAGCGCCCCGGCCATCTCGTCCTCGCTCAGGTGTTTCACAAGCTCCGACGGTAGCGTCTGGTCCGTGATCCCACTGGTCGACGCCCTGTTCCTGACGCCGATGTTGCTGCCATCCTGGCTGGACCCTGAAGTCCTGATCCGGGCCTTCGGGCCGTACGCGCTGTGGGGCGTGGCCTTCATCATCTTCGCCGAGTGCGGATTGTTCGCCATCCTGCCGGGTGACTCGCTGCTGTTCACCGTCGGTCTGTTCGTCGCCATCGGCGCCATCAATCACAGCATGGTGTTCGTCTGCACCGCGCTCACCCTGGCCGCCATCGCCGGGAACATCAGTGGCTACTGGATCGGCCGGCTGATCGGTCCACCGCTGTTCAAGCCGCGTGCCGGGCTGATCGGCAAGATCCTGAACCCCAAGTACGTGGGCCAGACGCGCATCTTCTTCGACCGCTACGGCAATCGGGCCCTGATCCTGGCCCGGTTCGTGCCGATCGTCCGCACCTTCGTGACCCTGGTCGCCGGCGTGAGCCGGATGAGCTTCAAGCACTTCATCGGCTACACCGCCATCGGCGGTGTCCTCTGGGCGGTCGGAGTGACCACCCTGGGTTACTTCCTGGGCAACATCGGCTTCATCAAGAACAACATCGACGTGGTGCTGCTGCTGATCGTGGTGGTCTCACTGATCCCGATGGGGGTCGAGTTCCTGCTCCACCGCCGACGGGTCAAGAGGGAAGCAGCCGCGGTGTGACCCTCAGCTGACCTCGAGATCAGCCAGCGCAGCCCGGGCCGGGGCCAGGAACTGCGGCGACGTGTCCGGCACCGAGGCGTAGAAGAGACCGGCCTCGCCCGCGCCGGTGTCGACGACCACCAGGATCATCGTCTCTCCCGTCGTCTTGATGTCAGGCAGCCGGAACCGCAGCTGGGACTCGATGGTCCAGGCCCGATGACCGTCCACCGTGATCGCGGTGTTGCGCCGGTCCTCCCGCTGCACTTCGGCGTTGCCGTAGAACCGCGCCACCACGCAGTCGGCAACGACCTCTGCACCCTGCTCTGGACCGAAGAACCCGTCCCCAGCCGTCAATCGGGCGATCAACACCGCCGCGACCCAGGTCGTACGACCATCAGCGCTCTTCTCCACGATGGCGTCCTGATTCTGCACGTCGCGACCGAACGGCACCCGCACGTCCCATTTGGGTGCGGTGAACGGCGCCCCGAGGCGGGGGTAGGACAACTTGCCGCTGGACACCCGGTCCCCGGTCCGGGGCGGCGGAGAAGCGGGCGGACTGACGGCGTCCGGGCAGGTGGTGGCACGGGACGAGGGCCCCGGTACCGGCGTGTCCACGGCAGTGTCACCGCCCGCACTGCGGATGGCAATCACGGCTACGACCACGATGACCACCAACAGGGCCGCGGCGCCGACGAACCAGCCGACGGCCGTGCGGCGCTCGACCGGAAGGTGGGACGTCCCCCCGCCGGGGCCTGGACCGCGCACCGGGCGGGGCGTCCCAGGTGACGGGCTGGCCGGGTTCGTCCCGGTGGCCGCCGACCAGGTGGTGCCGTCCCAGAACCGGTAGAGATCAGGCTGCCCCCCCGGATCGGGATACCAGCCGGAAGGAGCGCTCACCAGGTGAGTTTAGGCGGGCCCTTCGACCAGGTCAGGAAGCGCTGGAGCCGGTGAGGACCCAGCAGGGCGTCGAGATCCGCATCGGTGGGCACCCACGACCCGGCGGCGACATTGGCGTGGATCGGCCCAGCATTCGCAGGTGACGGGGGGCGTCAGCGCTGCTGCGGGTTCTGGGGCGGGGCACTCTCCGGGGGCTGGGAGCCGCCCGGCTGATTCGGCTGCTGGTACTGGGGCGGCTGGTACTCCTGCGGGTTGGGCAGCGACTGGGTCGATCCGCCGAACGGCACGGGCGGCGCGGCCTGCTGGGGGGGGAGCTGTTCCTGCTGCTGGTCGCCACGGTAGGCGATCTCGCCGAAGCTCACGTTGGGTGCCTGCCGGACCGACGGGTCGGTGACCTCGAAGTAGGTGGCCTTCTCGAACTTGAAGGCGTTGGCGATGACGTTGCTCGGGACCGACTCGACCTTGGTGTTGTAGACCCGCACGTTGGCGTTGTAGAAGCGCCGGCCGGCCGCGATCCGGTCCTCGGTCTCGGTCAGCTGCTTCTGCAGCTCGAGGAAGTTCTGGTTGCTCTTCAGGTCAGGGTAGGCCTCGACGCTGACGATCAGGTTGTGCACGGCACCGGTCAGCGCCTGCTCGACGTCGGAGCGCTGCTGGCTGGGCAGCGAGCCGTCGGACTGGGCGATCTGTTGGGCCTGGCTCCGCAGCCGGGTGATGTCGTCCAACGTGTTGCGCTCGTGGGCGGCGTACGCGCGCACGGTCTCCACCAGGTTGGGGATCAGCTCATAGCGGCGGTTCAGCTCGACATCGATCTGGCGCCATGACTCCTGGATCATGTTCCGTGACTTCACGAAGCCGTTGTAGGAACCCATCCCGATCAAGGCGATGATGACGACGATCACCAAGATGATGATGATGACGGTGATGGCGGAACTCACTGGATCTCCTTAGCCTCTGGTCTGGCCCCCGGGTTGCAGGCGCTCCTCAGGGTAGTGGAGCCCGGGGCTCCCCGAGGTGTGGGCGTCAGGTCAGTCCGAGATCGCGCGCCGAGACCGCGAACCGGTACGCCAGGCCCTGGCTCTCGATCCGCTCCCGGGCGCCGGTGTTCCGGTCGACGATCACGGCGACGCCGACGACCTCGGCCCCGGCTTCCCGCAGCGCCTCGACCGCGGTCAGCACCGAACCGCCGGTGGTGTTGGTGTCCTCCACCGCCAGCACCCGCCGACCCTCGACCGGTGCGCCCTCGATCCGACGCTGCAGCCCGTGGGCCTTCTCGGTCTTGCGCACCACGAAGGCGTCCAGCCGCTCCCCGGACGCGGCGGCCGCGTGCAGCATCGACGTGGCCACCGGGTCGGCCCCGAGGGTCAGACCTCCGACGGCCTCGAAGTCCCAGTCCGACACCAGGTCCCGCATCACCCGCCCGATCACCGGTGCCGTCGCACCGTCGAGAGTCACCCGCCGCATGTCGACGTAGTAGTCCGCCGTCCTGCCCGAGGACAGGGTCACCTCGCCGTGCACCACGGCGAGCGACTTGATCCGCTCGATCAGGATCGCGGTGTCGTCCACAACGGGCAGGTCAGTCACAGCAGAACTCTAGCCAGCGCGATCCACGGCGGAGCCGAGCGGAGCCGGGTGCTACTTGTTCGTGGTGCTCTCGAGGTGACCGAAGCCGATGGAGCGATCCGGCGAACGGAAGAGGTCCTGGCAGGTGGTCAGGGTGATCAACGCCTGGGAGGGCTTGGCGTCCGGCTGCCCGGGCACGGGGTCGATCACCCAGGTGTCGCTGTCCTGGACGGTGAGCTGGCGCGGAGGCTCGTCGAGGACGTAGGTGTAGATCGCGTCCCGGGTCTCCACCACGACGGCGTCACCCGTGTTCAGCTCCATCAACCGGGCGAACGGCTGGCCGTGGGTGACCCGGTGACCGGCGACCGCGAAATTGCCGATCTGACCGGGTTGGGCCGTCGAGGAATAGTGCCCGACACCCTCGGAGAGGACGTCCAGGCCCGTGCCGGCCAGGACCGGGATCTCGTACGCACTACCGAAAGCAGGTATCCGGAGCAACGCGATCGGAGCACCGGCGACCGGGTCCTCGGCCTGCTGCTCAGGCCGTTTCCGCGGATCCGGCTGCCTCTCGCTGTCCCACCTGGTCCGCAGCTGTTCGCGTTGGGTCTCGAACGCTTTCTCCGAGACCACATTGGTCCCGACGTACTGATAACCGACCCAGCCGAGACACGCAAGGCCCACAACGAGCAGCACGACCCCGACCACCGTGAACGGCGACGTGCTCCTCCTGGCCTTCGTACGGCGCCCGCTTCCCCCCGAGCTGCCCCCGCCGGCGCGCGTCGAACCGAGGGTCACCGGTCCGTGCTTCAGGGAACTGCTCACGCCGGACATTCTGCCCTGCCCAGGCCGGATCCGTGCTCCGATCGAGCCCTCAGGCCTTGGGGGCGCTGAGCTCGAGCGCGATGTTGTCCGGGTCACGGAACTCGAGGATGTAAGCCACGCCGATGTCCTTGACCCCGCCGTGGGCGATCCCGCGCTCGTCCAGCATCGTGGCCGCGGTGATCAGATCCGATTGCGAGTCGACGGCGAAGCTGACGTGGTCCAGCCCTGTCCGGTCCTCCACGAAGGCATCACCGCCGACCGGTCGCAGGCCAAGCAGGGAGTCGCCCAGCTTGTAGATGACCCCGCCGTACAGGAATGACAGCTGCTCGCGGGCCTCTGCATCAGCGTCAGCCGGCAGTTCGAAGGCGACGGGGAGGCCGAAGACGTCGTCGTAGAAAGCACGCGAGCGGGCGATGTCGGTCACGGTGAGGCGGACGTGCGCGTACGCAGTCGTAGGAATTGGCATGCCCACATCCTGCCTGGCTGACCCGCCCCCGCCAGAGCTGGGTCAGCCTGACGCGCTAGCGGAACGGGTCCGGAGTGAGGGTGTACTTGGTGGAGAGATACTCGGCAATGCCCTCCAGCCCGCCCTCGCGGCCGACACCGGACTGCTTCACCCCGCCGAACGGGGCCGCGGCGTTGGAGACCACACCGACGTTCAGGCCCATCATCCCGGTCTGCAACGACTCGATCAGACGCTGACCTCGGGCCAGGTCACGGGTGAAGGCATAGCTGACCAACCCGTACTCGGTGTCGTTGGCGATCTCCACGGCCTCCGTTTCGTCGCCGAAGGTCACGATGCTGAGCACCGGGCCGAAGATCTCCTCCCGCATGATGTCGCTGCCCGGGGTGACCCCCGTGATCACCGTGGGTTCGTAGAAGGTGCCCGGTCCGTCGACCGGGTGGCCGCCGGTCAGCACCTGAGCGCCGCGGCGGACGGCGTCGGTGACCAGGGCGTCGGCTTTGCTGACCGCGGCGGCGTTGATCAGCGGTCCGATCTGGACGCCCGGCTCAGTCCCCCGGCCGACCGACATGGCCTCGACCCGCTCGCTGACCCGGGCGGCGAACTCGTCGGCCACTCGCTCGTGCACGATGAAACGGTTCGCAGCCGTACAGGCCTGGCCGACATTGCGGAACTTGGCGAGCAGGGCGCCCTCGACCGCGGCGTCCAGATCCGCGTCGTCGAAGACCAGGAAGGGCGCGTTGCCGCCCAGTTCCATCGACGTACGCAACACCCCTCCGGCGGCCTGCTGGAGCAGGAGTCGGCCCACCGGGGTCGAACCGGTGAAGCTGAGCTTGCGCAACCGGGGGTCGGCGATGATCGGACCAGACACGTCTGCCGCGGTCGAGGTGGTCACCACGTTGACCACCCCGGCGGGCAGCCCGGCCTCGACCAGCAGGGACACCACGTACATCGTGGTCAACGGGGTCAGCTCGGCCGGCTTGACCACCACGGTGCAGCCGGCAGCCAGGGCCGGCGAAATCTTCCGGGTGGCCATGGCCAGCGGGAAGTTCCAGGGCGTGATCAGGTAGCAGGGACCGACCGGGTGCTGGGACACGATCATCCGCCCGGTGCCCTCGGGGTTGACCCCGTAGCGACCGGAGACCCGGACCGCCTCCTCGGAGAACCAGCGCAGGAACTCCCCGCCGTAGGTCACCTCACCCCCGGCCTCAGCCAGCGGCTTGCCCATCTCGATGCTCATCAGCAGGGCGATCTCGTCGCGGTGCTGCTCGACCAGGTCGAAGGTGCGTCGCAACAGCTCCGCTCGCTCCCGAGGCGGTGTGCGGGCCCACGCCGGCCCGGCATCGACGGCGGCGTCCAGCGCTGCGGCGCCGTCCGCGATCCCGCCGTCAGCGATGGTCTTGACGACCTGCCCCGTGGCCGGGTCCAGCACGTCCAGGGTCTGACCGGACGCCGCTGGTCGCCAGCTACCGGCGATGAACAACCCGTCGGGCACCGCCTCCAACAGCGCTGCTTCGGATGCGTTCGACATGCCTGCCCCCTCGCTCGACCGCAGTGACCTCCCGGCCGTCACCGAGCCTATCCGCGCATTAGGGTGGCGGCTATGCCGTCGTCGTGGAAGGCCGAGCGGGTCCGGTCGGCGTCGACGACCATCTTCGCGGAGATGTCGGCCCTGGCCGTGAGCACCCGGTCGGTCAACCTGGGCCAGGGCTTCCCGGACACCGACGGTCCGGCCTTCATGCTGGAGGAAGCGCGGTCCGCCATCTCCGCCGGCGTCAACCAGTACCCGCCCGGCCGGGGTATCACTGCGTTGCGGCAGGCCATCTCGGACCACGCCGCCAGGCACTACGGGTTGAACTACGACCCGGACACCGAGGTGCTGGTCACGACCGGAGCGACCGAAGCGCTGGCGGCGGCGGTGCTGGCCTTCGTGGACCCCGGGGACGAGGTCATCGCCCTCGAACCGTTCTACGACTCGTACGCCGCCTCGATCGAGCTGGCCGGCGGGATCAGGGTCGGGGTGGGCCTGTTCGGGCCGGACTTCTCACTCGACCATGCCGAGCTGGCCGCCGCCTTCACCCCGCGCACCAAGATCCTGCTGATCAACTCCCCGCACAACCCGACCGGGGTCGTGCTGACCCGGGAGGATCTGACGGAGATCGCCAGGCTGGCGGTCCAGCACGACGTCCTGGTGATCTGTGACGAGGTGTATGAGCATCTGGTCTTCGACGAGAACCGGCACCTGCCCCTGGCGGGGTTTCCGGGGATGCGGGAGCGGACCGTACGCATCTCGTCCTCGGGAAAGACCTTCTCCGCCACCGGCTGGAAGATCGGCTGGGCCATGAGCACCCCGGAACTCATCTCGGAGATCACCGCCGTCAAGCAGTTCCTCACCTTCGTCTCCGGTGCACCGTTCCAGCCGGCCGTGGCCCGGGCTTTGGCCGAGGGCGACGCCTGGGTGCAGGAAGCCCGGTTGGGTCTGCAGGACAAACGGGACCGGCTGGCCGCGGGACTCAGCTCGGTGGGGTTGCGCCCGGTGATCCCGCAGGGGACGTTCTTCATGACCACGGACGTCACCGAGCTCGGGTATCCCGACGGGGTCTCGTTCTGCCGGGAGCTGCCGAAGAGGTGCGGTGTGGTCGCCATCCCCCACCAGGTCTTCTACGACCGGGTGGCGGCCGGTCGGCCCTACGTCCGGTGGGCGTTCTGCAAGCGGGACGAGGTTCTCGACGAGGCCGTACGCCGCCTGGCCCGACTCC
>JAABUN010008765.1_pt1 | contig 10196 bp, 10 predicted proteins | sample 5559311 | NCBI WGS metagenome assembly JAABUN01 (sample SAMN10711877, study PRJNA513370) | rock metagenome | isolation source: Antarctica rocks | place: Antarctica: Victoria Land, Siegfried Peak sud
GTACTTCTACGACGTGCTGCTCGGAAGACTCGACGAGAGGGACTACAAAGTGCGGGGGTAAAATCCGCTCAAAGTGTCACCGATGTACCCGGTCTAAACTGTCACCTATCTACCCGGCCCCTACAGTTTGGTTGTTTTAACCGCATCCGTTCGCTTTATTCGTTTCTGCTACCGCCGCTATTGACCGCCTTGACATTGTAGAAATACGCCGTGCCGTTGGTCAGGCCGGTGTTGGTGTAGGAGATCGTGGTGACGCCGGTGGCGATGGCGGTGGTGCTTTGGCCGCCAGTCCGTCGTGCCCCGATAGATGTTGTAGCTGGCGGCGCCGCTGCTGGCTTTCCAGGACAATGTGACTCGAGCGTCACCGGACGTGGCCGTCAAATTGGTTGGTACCGCAGGAACTGCCGGAGGTGTCGTGGTGTTGCCGCCGGGACGCCAGCGAAACATCACAACTTTGGCGAAGCGGTTATCTTCACGGAAGATCAGGTATTCGCCGTTGGAGCGCTTATAGGCGCTTACGCCATCGAGCATATCGATGTCTCCGATATTGCCCAGGACTTCGGCTCCCGGCTGGATATCGCCGACAAAGGCCCCGGTCGTTGCGTTGTAAACATAGGTGGAGACCGGGTTGAACGCCTGCTGGAAGAAAACGACGAACACATAGTCACCGGCGACGGTGAAGGAATTTGGGCCATACAGGCCGGGCTGACCCCATTTGAAGTTGGGCCAGTTGGTCAGATCGTATGGCAACTCTACTTCCCAGGATGCAGTGCGGTTGCCGCCGCTCCATTTGGGGTAGCAGGCCAATACCCGTCCCGCCTTGCTGTGCTCGGTGCCCTGAAGGCCTTTAGCGGCGGTGTAGCCCGAGACATACATCCTGTCCGTCTCCCACTGGTACCTATAGCGCATAATTTCCGTGAAGGACGAAAGGGGTACCGAATCGACGCGCGTCGCATCGCTATACATCGGGAAGCCGTTGCCGTCCAAACCCAGCATCGGCCATTTGCTGATTTTGTTGCCCGTCACGCCATACAGATTTCCATTATTGTCGGGCCACGTTGGGGTATACCCTATCGTCGCCGGAGCATACTCGGCGGCATCGAAAGCGCCGTTACCATTGGTGTCCCGCCATATGTAGCCCCCGGACGCGGGCTGGTTCGGAGGCCACTTGGTCCAGGTCGTGTCGATGCGACCGGTGGAGAACATGCCGGCCGGCACAGCCACCTCGCCGTTAAAGCGATAGACGGTCGTGAGATATCCTGATCCGCTGACATACATGAACTTGCCGCCGAGGAAGTTACGGATTTGCGGAGCCAACGCGCTGTGGGCGGGGCTGTTCCCCCCCGCCTTAGGCCCCTTAACCTGATTCCAGTGGAGGCGTGGGTCCTGGGGATAGGCGTCCAGATCCATGGTGTAGCCTTTAAGCGTCCATTGCCGGCCCGCCGGCTTACTGTAATCCATAACGTAGTGTTCCTGGACGCCATAGATATCAAGGCCATCGGTGGTGGCGTCGACATCGGCGCAGTCAACGAAATTCAGACCGTATATTTCCCATATCAATGCCCCGCCCGGCGTAAAACTGCGGGCTATGGATCGGAGCGCGTTGTTGCCAGAAAGGCCTGCCTGCTTTCGGGTTTAGAAATCTGTGCTTGCGAACGAAGCCGCAAGCAAGCAAGTGTCTAACTCGAACAACGCGGTCCGATCCATAGCCAAACTGCGGATATAGCCTCCCGGTTCTTGGCCGGAGGTGATGTAAATATTGCCCAAACGATCCTCGCCGCAACCGGTCAGACCCATGAACTTGGTAGGGGTGACCAACCCGGGCGTGCCGGAGCCTATGCCGCCGAGATCGCCGAAGTTGTGGTCGAATACCGGCTTCGCGCCTGAGACATTGTAATAACGAACGACGTGCCGCCCGACACCGTCGTCGGTCACCATCAGTTGGCCGTTTGCGGCCTTTCCCATCGATGTGGGTTTGACGCAATCGGTGATGTAGGTCGCGCCATTTTTTCGGATGGTGGTTCCGAATATGGTGTAATTGGCGCCGCCCACCGACACGACCTGATCAGGGCCATGAGCGATACCGTGATCTACATTGCCGATAACGTCTCCATCCTTGTACTCTTGGAATTTGCGACCGCCCTCATCCCAATCGCTGGTGGTCCAAATGGTGCCGTCGGGCTGCACCTCGACCCCCTGGAAGAAATTTTGCACCCACTTGTCACCACCGCGGAAGGTGTTGCCAAGCCAACTGGTTTGGACGGTGCCCGGGGCCAAAGGCGCTCTTCCTCCTCCGGGAGGAGGAGCCGTCTGGCCGTGGCCGCTGTATAGCGTGGTCAATAGCAACAGACCCAGAAGTGTGGCAAACGTCCCTTTCAAGGACTTGCGGAGGTTGCGTCTCATGGCGTCGCCTTTTCGGGACCGTTCTGCGTTGCCGCGCTGCTCCTACCGCAGAGGGTAGGAGAGGTCAGGCCAAACCGTCGCCTCTCGGTACGCGAAAACCTCGAACTTGCGCCCGAACGACCCGCTTCACCGACGCGGCCAGGAAAGCCAGCCGGGAACCCTGCATGGGCGGCTGCCGCGTTCGGTGCAAGCGATTGTTGGGCCGCAGGGCTGCGTGACGTAACCGGTTGCGCTCAGCCTTGAGGCGGTTGGTCGCGTACCTCGGCGCGCTCGTCGGGGTGAATAATCACCCATTTGCCTTTGCCATGCGCAGAGCCGAAGTAGAACGTCCAATCCCCGCCAGGGGCGGCTCCGGAAAGTACACCCGCCCCAAGGCAGTAGTAGCCGGAAGCGTTGTTGCCCAAAGCCTGCTCCGCCACGCTCAACGCCCGCGTGAGGCTTAACTTGGGCTTCCACTTCGGCTTCCACATTCCCCCGGCTGCAAAGACAATGACGCCCAACAAAACCAGGACGGCGAGTGAAGCAGCGACCTTTTTCATTCGGGTTCTCCTCTCGTTGGTTCGCTTATCAAGCCGAATGGTTCGTCGGCGGCCCAACATCTGATTATGCCGCAGCCGCGCGGCATAGCACGAACGCTTACGCCGACTCAAGGCAAAGAGCATGATTCGCCCGGCGGTGGCCGGAATTCCGCGCAAAGAATCGGACGGCGCGTCAGACCGAAGCCATTGCGAGCGGCAGGAAGTCGGCGGGCGGCGCGGGCGCGGCTTCGAGATGGGCGGCGAGTTGGGCGGGAGTCAGGGCGAGTTCGCCGGTTGCGTCGCCGTTTTCGGAAGCGTTGGTCAGGCGGACGGGGACGATCTGGCCCCGGAGCGCGCGCGGGGCGGCGAAGCGGACGGTGATGTAGTTGGGCGTGTGGCCGCTGACCATCCCGGCCTCGCCCTCGCCGCCCTCCACGAGGACGGGCAGGGTTTGGCCGATGGTGCGTTCGGTGAAGGCGCGGTTGGTCGCGTCCACGACGATTTGCAGTTCGGCGTGGCGACGTTTCTTTTCCACGTCGGGCACGTCGTCAGGCAGGGTTTCCCCTTGCGTGCGGGGGCGGGGCGAGTAGCGGAACACGTGCGTTTTTTGAAAGGAGACGGTTTGGGCGAAGCGCAGCGTGTTCTCGTGTTCTTGCCGCGTCTCGCCGGGGTAGCCGACGATCAGGTCGGTGGTGATCGCCAGGTTCGGCACGCGCGCGCGCAGACGGCGGGCGAGGTCAACAAAAAACGCGGCGTCGTAGGGGCGGTTCATGCGCGCGAGCACGGCGTCGTCGCCACTTTGGCAACTCAGGTGCAGGTGCGGGCACAGGTTCGGGTGGGCGGCAAAGGCGTTTATCAGGTCGTCCGTCACCTCGATGGGCTGGATCGAGGACAGGCGCACGCGCGCGACGCCCGGCTGGTCAGCGACGGCGAGCAGCAGGTCGGCAAGGTTCGGCCCGCCGCTGCCGGTTTCCTCGTTGTACGCGCCCACGCAGATGCCGGTCACGACGATCTCGCGCACGCCGCTTTCGCCCAGCCGTCGCGCCTCGTCCACGACCTCATCAAACGGGCGGGACGCGAGCATCTTGCGCGTGTAGGGGATGGAGCAGAAGCCGCAAAAATGCTCGCAGCCGTCCTGCACCTTGAGCGTCGCCCGCGTGCGCGCGCCGCCGCGCGCGGCGGGCAGAACGCTGGCGGGCGAGGACGAGTAGGAAAGCACGTCGGGCCGAGCGCGGACGACGTGACCGAACGTGTCCATCTTTTCGTGGTTGGGCACGAGCAGCGTCGCGCCCTCGACCGCCTCGTTTGCGTCGAGCGTCATCTGCGCGTGGCAGCCGGTCATCACGACAACGGCGTCGGGGTTGGTGCGGCCTGCCTTGCGGGCGAGGTAACGGCTCTTTTTGTCGGCCGCGCTTGTGACGCTGCACGAGTTGATGACGTAAACGTCGGCGGGCGCGTCGAAGTCGGCGAGCGTGAAGCCGGCCCGCGCGAAGTCTTCGGCGATCTTTTCGGTTTCGTACTGGTTGACCTTGCAGCCCAGCGTGGTCAGCGCGGCGACCGGCATAAATTCAAACAAGCCTTTCCAAAAAGGAAGCAACGGACGGCAAAACCGAATCGCCGCGTACCTTCAATAGCGAAACCAGGCTTCGTCGTCTTGAACGTGAAGCAGGAACTCTTTTATCGCTGCGCCGCCGTCCACCGGCACGAGGCGCAGGTCAAGGTCCGCGATCTTATCGTAGGCCTCTGCCCAGTCATCGTCTGCGGCCGTATCAAGAAGGCGCAACTCCGTGTCGAAAAGCGGCTTGAACGGGGCAAAATCGGTCGTCGGCTCGAACTTACAGTTGACCCACGGCATGTCGCATTCATAGGGTTTGAGCGTACCGAGCACCTGCTCACCTTGTTTCAACTCCAGGTTTGCCCACATGACCTGCTCCTATCCACCGTCCCGTGCGTCTCTGGCTGTGGTCCCACCGGATTTTACCGCACGATAAAATGAGGGTCGTGAACGCCACCCCCACCGTCCGAAACGCCGATGATCCGGCCGCCATCGCCGAAGCCGCCGAACTGATTCGCGCCGGGCGGCTCGTCGCATTCCCGACCGAAACCGTGTATGGCCTGGGGGCGAACGCGCTTGACCCGGCTGCCGTCGCGCGCGTCTTCGAGGCCAAAGGCCGCCCGGCCACCAACCCACTGATCGTTCATGTGGCGAACGTTGAGGCCGCGCGTGAACTAGCCGCCGACTGGCCCCCCGTCGCCGACCGGCTGGCCGAACGTTTCTGGCCCGGCCCGCTGACGCTTGTGGTCGAAAAAAACGCGCGCGTGCCGGACATCGTGACGGCGAATGGCCCGACCGTCGGCGTGCGCGTGCCCGCGCACCGCGCCGCGCTCGCTCTGCTGAAAGCGGCCGGCGTGCCGATTGCCGCCCCGTCCGCGAACCGCTCCGAGGAAGTTTCGCCGACGACTGCCCAGCACGTCGTTGACTCGCTCGGCGACCGTGTGGACCTGATCCTCGACGGCGGCCCGAGCAACGTGGGCATCGAATCCACGGTTTTGGATGTGACGCAAACGCCGCCGCGCCTGCTCCGTCCCGGCATGGTCAGCGAGACGATGCTGCGCGCCGTCGTGAGCGAACTGGCGGCCGATAACAAGGGTTCCACGGCTGGTGCGTCTCGCTCGCCGGGCCAGCACGCGCGCCATTACGCCCCCCGAAAGCCTTTGCTGGTGTTTGAGGAGCCGGTGTACATCGCCGCGCCGGGCGACGCCTTTTTGCAACTTCCCCGCGACGCGGATGCAGCGGGGGCGATGTTGTATGCCGAACTACGACGACTGGACGCGGACCCGAACGTTCATCGCATCCTGGCCGTGTTGTGGGAGAAAGAAGGGCCGAAGTGGACGGCCATTCACGACCGGCTGCGGCGGGCGGCGGTCCCGAAGGACGATGCGAGTTGACGACACACGATTGGACGAACGGCGTGGTCGTGGTCGGGGGCGGGGCGGCGGGCATGATCGCCGCTTGGCGGGCGGCGACGCAGGGCGTGCCGACGCTGCTGCTGGAAAAGAAGGGCAGGCTGGGGACGAAAATTCTGATCTCCGGCGGCGGCAAGTGCAACGTGACCCACGACGGCCCGATGGAAGAAATCCGCCAAAAGTTCCGGCCGAACGAGGCCCGGTTTCTGCGCCCGTCGTTCTACAAGTTCACCAACGAGGCGTTCGTGCAAATGCTGACCGGCAAGGGCATGGAGGTCTACACCCGGCCCGACGGCCGTATTTTTCCCGTCGCACCCTTCGACGCCAAAGATGTCGTCGCCGTGCTCGAAGGGCATTTGCGCGACGCGGGCGTGACCATCTGGCTTGGCGCGGCCGTGGCGACCCTTGACACGGACGGCGAGGGTTCCATTGGCGGCGTGACGCTTGCAAGCGGCGACAAAGTTTTGACCAAACGCCTCATCGTTGCGGTCGGCGGGTCGTCGTATCCGGCCACGGGGACGACCGGCGACGGCTGGCCGTGGATGAAGCAACTCGGCCATTCGCTCGTGCCCATCCGGGCCGCGCTCGCGCCGCTGTATCTCGATCCGACCCCGCCCGCCGAATGGAGCGGCGTCGCCCTGCGCGATGTCGTTCTCAAGGCACGCCGCCCCGGCCCCGATGAAAATACGCCTGGCAAGGAGATCATGCGCTGGCGCGGCGACCTGCTGTGGACGCACAAAGGGGTGAGCGGCCCGACGGCTTTGGGCGTGTCGCGCGAAGTGGCCGAGACCATCCCCGAAGCGAGCCGCGTCGAGGCGGACATGCTGCCCGACGAACCATTCGAGGTGCTTTCCGCCCGCATCCTCGAACATTGCCGCGTGTTCCCCAAACGGGCGGTCGGCGATTTCGTCGAATCCGTCGTGCCGCAGCGTTTGGCCGGGCCGGTTCTTTCAGCCGCAAACGTGGACGGGCAGACGAAGGGCGCGTACCTGGGACAGAAGGAGCGCAATCGGCTCGTCACTACTCTCAAGGGCTGGCCGCTCGGCCGTGTGCGTCACGTTCCGCTGGAGCGCGGCGAGGTCGTGGCGGGCGGCGTCAACCTGGACGAAGTAGATTCGGGCACGATGCGCTCGCGCAAGGTGCCCGGCCTGTACCTGTGCGGCGAGGTGCTCGACATCGCCGGGCCGGTCGGCGGTTACAACCTTCAGGCCGCGTGGTCCACGGGCTTCGTCGCGGGCGACACGGCCGCCGCCGACATGTCGCCCGTGGCGCGGGTACAATGACGGCCATGAGGAAGAAAACGACGATCCTGTTTTCGTTCGCGGTCTCGGTTCTGCTGGGCTTGTCGGGGAGCGCGTTTGCCGCGCAGTCGGGCGACATTTCGCTGGCGGGCAAGGTCGTGATGCGGCTGCGGGTCGGGGCGGGCGGATTGTCGCTGGAAGAGCGCGCCGCGCTGGTCCAGGCACGCCTAATTGATCTGCTCAGCGTCACCGACCTGAGTTCGAGCGACATTGGGGTCCGCCCGACCCGCTACGGCCCGACCATCTACGTGCGCGGCCGGAAGTTTTTGACCGTGGACAAGGAAACCGCGACCGCGTCGGGGACGACGCCCGACCTGCTGGCCGCGTCCTGGGCCAAGCGACTCGCGCAGGTTTTGCCGAGCGTCAACGTGCGCCTGGGCAGCACGTCGGCGGCGGCGGTTGGGGCGAGTCTGCCCTTTGGCGGCGGCCGGGCGAGCGGAGCCGGCGCGCCGCCCGCCGTCACCAACTCGCTGATGAACGCGGCCTCGAACACGCCCGTTCTTTCCACGTTCGTTAAGGCAATCACGGCCGCCGGGCTGGTCCCGGCGCTCAAGGGCGCCGGGCCGCTCACCCTGCTCGCGCCCACCAACGATGCGTTCGCCAAACTGCCCAAGGGCACGCGCGACGGGCTGCTGAAACCCGAAAACAAAGCCCAACTCGCGGCTCTGCTCCAGTATCACGTCGTGCCCGGCCGGTTTACCGCGCAGGACATCGTCAGCAAAGCGAAGGCGGCTCCGCTCAGCGCGCCGACCGTGGCTGGCCCGCCGGTCACGCTCAGCGTCCGGGGCAAAAGCGTGCGCGTCAACAAAACCGCCACGGTAACGCGGACCGACATCCCGGCCGGCAACGGCGTCATTCACCTGATAAACGCCGTGCTCGCGCCACCGACCACGACCCCGCGAAAGGGAAAAGCCGTGACCACATCGTCCGGACTACAATACGAAGACATCGTCGAGGGAACCGGGGCAAGCCCCACGGCCGGTAAAACCGTTTCCGTCCACTACACGGGCACGCTTACGGACGGGACCAAGTTCGACTCGTCGCGCGACCGGAACCAGCCGTTCAAGTTCACCATCGGCGTCGGCCAGGTCATCAAGGGCTGGGACGAGGGCGTGCTGAGCATGAAGGTCGGCGGCCGGCGCAAACTCACCGTCCCGCCCGACCTGGGCTACGGCGCGCGCGGGGCCGGCGGCGTCATCCCGCCCAACGCGACGCTCGTCTTCGACGTGGAACTTCTGGGCGTTCAGTAGAAATCGCGCCGCCCTCACCCCCTTTTCCCGCGATGGATGAGGGGGGTGAGGACGCAACTTTACAAGGAATTCGGAGGATTATGTACACGCGATCAACTCGCCGCCGGCCACTCGCCCTCGTAGGCGCGGCCACGGCCTTCTTTCTCGTTCCCTCGTTCGTCCTTTTCAGTGCCGGCTGTGGGGGGGGCGGCTCGTCGTCATCGCTTTCCACGCCGGTCACGCTGGACATCAACTGGGCGGCCCGCACGCGGGCGGTCAGCGCCCCCGCGTCCGCGCTGTCCGTTGTCGTCAGCCTGAGCGCGCCGAGCACTCTGCCTTCCGAAACGCCGGTGACGCTGCCGCCGGTCAACCGCGCCGATGACCCGGCCGCGTACTCGCAAAAATACGTTTCACCCATTCCGGCCGGCCGTGTCGGGCAGGCGCGCACGCTGAACGTAACGTTTTTCGCGGAAAAGGACGGCAAGGGAAGCATCGTCGCCACGGCTTCGCGCGCGCTGACCGTTCCCATCGGCGGCGATCTGGGCGACGTGGATACGGTCGGGACCATCGCGTCCGTGAGCGTGCCGGAGGGCCAAAGCGTCGCCGTCGGTCAAAGCGCGCAGTTGACCTTCAGCGCGCTCGACGGCATCGGCAACGCGTTGGCCGTTTCGCCCGGCTCGGCCCGCTTCGTTGTGGGCGAGGGCGTGGTCGCGCCCGGCTTCACTCTTTCGCCGGACGGAAACATTGTCGGTCAGGCCATTAGTTCGTCGGTCGTGACGGTGAGCGTGGACGACAAAACCAGCGCGCTCATTCCGGTCAGCGTGACCATCGGGCCGCTCGTGACCTCCGCGTCGGGCTTGCAGTACCAGGAAATGGCGCTCGGCACGGGCGCGGCCCCGCAGGCCGGGCAGACCGCGAGCGTGCGCTACGTCGGCAAGTTGACCGACGGGACCGTTTTCGATCAGGGCAGTTTCTCGTTCAAACTCAGCGCGAACCAGGTCATCCCCGGCTTTGATGAGGGCGTTCTGAGCATCAAGGCGGGCGGCAAACGCCGCCTGATCATCCCGCCTGCCCTCGGCTACGGCAACAACCCGCCGCGCGGCTCCAAAATCCCGCCCGGCGCGACGCTGATCTTTGACGTGGAACTGGTGAGCGTTCAATGAAGTTTCTTTTCATCACGCGTCCGGCCGCCCTGCTGCCGGTTTTCGCTGCCGTGCTGCTAATCGCCCTTGCCGGCTGCGGCCCCAAGGAAACCGCTGAAACGGATACGGCCGCCGCTCCGCCGCCCCCCGCCAGCACGCCCGCGACGCCCGCGGAAAACACGACGCCGCCCGGTCCGGAAAAAACGGCCGGAGCGGGCAAGGTCGTCACGACCGGCACCGGCCTCAAGTACGAGGAGGTCAAGGTCGGGACGGGCGCGCTCGCCCAGGCCGGCAAAACCGTCAAGGTTCACTACACGGGAACGCTCGCCGACGGCACCAAGTTCGACTCGTCGCGCGACCGAGGAGAACCCATCGCGTTTCCGCTCGGCGGGGGGCAGGTCATTCCCGGCTGGGACGAGGGCATCGCGGGCATGAAGGTGGGCGGCCAGCGCAAACTGACCATCCCCGCCAAACTTGCCTACGGTGACAACCCGCCGCCCGGCGCCCCGATCCCGCCCGGCGCGACGCTTCTGTTCGACGTGGAACTGATGGACGTGAGCGACGGGGCGGGCGGCTCGCAGCCCGGCGGAATGTAGGAGCCAGCCCCCACCCCCTTCCCCTCCCCCGCGACGGGAG
>JAABUN010008766.1_pt1 | contig 10196 bp, 10 predicted proteins | sample 5559311 | NCBI WGS metagenome assembly JAABUN01 (sample SAMN10711877, study PRJNA513370) | rock metagenome | isolation source: Antarctica rocks | place: Antarctica: Victoria Land, Siegfried Peak sud
AGAAGACGTCCTCGAGGGTGATCCGGCGCGCCTGGCGGCGGGCCAGGGCCTCGGTCTTGAGCCGGTTCGCACGCTCGCCCGCGAGCTGGCGCGCGCGGCGGTCGTTCTCGACGACCTGCACCCGCTCCCCGGCCTCGCAGACGCCGTCGAAGCCGAGCACCTCGACCGGGTCGCCGGGGCCGGCGGACTCGATCCGGGTGCCGGTGAAGTCGTGCATCGCCCGCACCCGGCCCCAGCGCGAGCCGGCGACCGCCGCGTCGCCGACCTCGAGGGTGCCGCGCTGGACGAGAACGGTGACGACGGGGCCGCGGCCCGGATCGAGGTGGGACTCGATCACGGTGCCGGAGGCGGCGACGCTGGGATTGGCCTTCAGATCCTCGAGCTCGGTCACCAGGAGGATCATGTGCAGGAGGTTGTCGAGGCCCTCCTGGGTCTTCGCCGAGACGTCGCAATAGACGGTGTCACCGCCCCAGTCCTCGGGCTGCAGTCCCATGTTCGCGAGCTCGCCGCGGACCTTGTCGGGCGCCGCGTCGGGCCGGTCGATCTTGTTGACGGCGATCATCATCGGCACCTCGGCGGCCTTGGCGTGGTCGATCGCCTCGACCGTCTGCGGCATCACGCCGTCATCGGCGGCCACGACGATGATCGCGACGTCGGTGACCTTCGCGCCGCGGGCTCGCATCGCGGTGAACGCCTGGTGGCCGGGGGTGTCGAGGAAGGTGATCGTGCGGTCCTCGGAATGGACCTGGTAGGCGCCGATGTGCTGGGTGATCCCCCCCGCCTCCCCGGCGGTGACCTCGGTCGTGCGGATCGCGTCGAGCAGCGACGTCTTGCCGTGGTCGACGTGGCCCATGACGGTGACGACCGGGGGTCGGATCACGAGATCGGCCTCGTCGTCGTCGAACGTCGGCTCCTCCTCCACCTCCTCGCCGGCGTGGACGATCTCGACCTTCTGCTCGAACTCCTCGGCGAGCATCTCGACCGTCTCGTCGGTGAGCGTCTGGGTCAAGGTCGCCATCTCGCCCTGCTGCATCAGCTTCTTGATCACCTCGGCGGGGCTGACGCCGAAGGTCTCGGCGACCTCGCGGACCGTCGCGCCGGAGTTGACGTTGAGGATCCGCTCCTCGGTGTCCATCGGCTTCAGGTCGGGCGACTCGTCGAAGGCCGGGCGGCGGCGGCGGCCACGGCGCCGCGGCGGGCGCTGGGGCGGCCCCTGGGACATGTGGTCGCGGCGGGCGGCCTGCGAGTCGATGACCACCCGGCGGCGCTTCTTGCCGGCGGCGCCACCCGCGTCGCCGCCCGGCGCGGCCGGACGGCGCGGGGCGCCATTGCCGGATCGGGCCCCAGCCCCGGCGCCCGCCGCAACGGGCTTCTTCTTCGGCAGCGCGCCGGCCGCGGCCAGCGCCTTCAGCGCGGCGGCCTGCTCGACGCTCGAGGACGCCGTCTTCGCCTCCACCCCTGCCTTGTGCAGGGCCGAGAGCACACGATCGCTCTCGAGCCCCAGCGCCTTCGCGATCTCGTGGACTCTCTGCTTGGCCATCCCGTCCTCCGCTAGGCCGCCGGCTCGGGCTCGTCGACGCCGGCCTCAGGGGAGATGATGTCGGTGCCCTCGCTCTCGGCCTGATCGGGGAGATCCTGCTCGGGCGCGGTGGGCTCGGCCGGCTCATCCGCTTCGGCCGGCTCGTCGATCGAGGGATCGGGGGCCGCGACCGGCTCGGCATCCGGCTCGTCGACGGCATCGTCGACCGCGTCGGCGTCATCCGCGGGCGCGGGAGCATCGGCGGTGTCGGGCCCGGGAGCATCGCTGGCGTCGGGCTTGGGGGCCTCCGCTTCGGCCTCGGACCCCGCTTCGACGGCCTCTGCCTCCACGCCGGCCTCCTTGAAGGCTGCCTCGGCCCGGGCGACGATCGCGGCCGCGTCGCCGTTGGAGGAGTCGCCCCCGGCCAGCGTCGCGATCTCGTCCTCACTCAGCGAGCTGAGCACGGTGACCTGGTTGGTGGAGAACGGCGCCAGCGCCTGATGCTGGGGCAGGCCGCAGTAGCGGGTGCCCTGCAGGGCGGCGTTCGGGCAGCGACGGCCGGCGGAGAGGACCGCCGAGCAGCGCCCGTCGAAGGCCTCCTCCTCGCCCTCGTCGAAGCCCTCCTCCTCGCCGCGCTCGGCGAACTCGCTCTCGCCGACGATGTCGACGCGCCAGCCGGTCAGCTTTGCGGCCAAGCGGGCGTTCTGGCCCTCGCGGCCGATCGCGAGCGAGAGCTGCTCGTCGGGCACGATCACGGTCGCCTGGCGGGCCTCGTCGTCGACCAGCACCTCGCGCACCCTCGCGGGTGAGAGCGCCTTGGCGACGAAGCGGGCGGGCTCCTCGTTGTAGGGGATGATGTCGATCTTCTCGCCGCGCAGCTCCGAGACGACCATGCGCACGCGGGAGCCGCGGGGGCCGACGCAGGCGCCGACCGGGTCGATGCCGTCGGCGTGGGAGACGACGGCGATCTTCGAGCGGAAGCCGGGCTCGCGGGCGACGCCCACGACCTCGACGAGCTCGTCGGCGATCTCGGGGACCTCGAGCGCGAAGAGCTTCTTGATCAGCTCCGGGCTCTTGCGGGAGACGACGACGCTCGGACCCTTGCCCTCGGCCGAGACATCGGTGATCACGGCCTTGACCCGCATCCCGTGGTCGTAGCGCTCCGAGTAGATCTGCTCGGAGCGAGGCAGCAGGGCCTCGACCCGGTCACGAAGCTGGACGAGCGTGTAACGGTTGTCGGACTGCTGGATGATCCCCGTGATCAGCTCGCCGACGCGATCCTGGAACTCCTCGTACATCATCATCCGCTCGGCCTCGCGAATGCGCTGCAGGACGACCTGCTTGGCGGTCTGAGCGGCGATCCGGCCGAAGTTGTCCGGGGTGACGTCGCGCGACTCGATCTGGTCCTCGTAGGGCGCGAGGATCTCGGGGTCGAGGTCCGGCTCCTCGGGCTCCTTCAGCTCGCCGGTGGCAGGATCGATCTCGGGCTCCTGCTGCTCGGCTACCTCGGCCAGGAGCTTCTCCTCGAGCTCCGCCGGGAGGATCAGCTCGAAGACGCGGAAGTCGGCGGTCTCGCGGTCGAGGTCCACGCGGGCGTACCTCGCCGAGCCCGGCGACTTCTTGTACGCCGAGAGCAGGGCTTCCTCGAGGGCCGACATCAGGATCTCGGAGTCCAGTCCCTTCTCCTGCTCGAGGACCTTGATCGCATCAACGATCTCGCGACTCACGAGCTCACCTCCAACGGTTCTGGGACAAGGTTCGAGCGATGGACCCGCTCCGCCTCAGGGGCTCCCTCCACCTCGACGCGGATCGCCTCCGCGCCGGCGCCGCTCAGGCGCCCGGTGAAGTTCCGCCGTCCGGCGATCGGCTCGTCGGTCTGCACCTTGACCCTGCGGCCTACGAACCGCTCGAAGTGCTCGGGCTTGGTCAGCGGACGATCGAGGCCGGGAGAGGAAACCTCGAGCGAGTAGTCGGAGAGCAGCTCGCGGAGCTGGCCGGTCACCCGCTCGCAGAGGTCGAGGCCGACCCCGTCGGGGTGATCGATGAACAGGCGCAGGGTCTCGGGGCCCGCGTGCTCGAGGGCGATCAGCTCGACCCGGGGATCGAGGGTCTCGATTCGGTTCTCGATCGTCTGTTGCAGCTCGCTCATCTCGGTTTCTGCTCGGTTTCGCTGGTTCGAGGCCGAAAAAAAGGCGGGCCGACGGCCCACCTCTCGCGACGAATCGACGACGAATGAAGGTGAGGGCTCAGTATAGCCAGCGACCCACGGCGTTCAAGGGCGCGGATCGGCCTCGATCAGAAGCGTCACGGGCCCGTCGTTGACCAACTCCACGGCCATGTGGGCGCCGAAGCTCCCCCGCGCCGCGCCGAGCAGCTCGCAGACCTCCTCGTAGCGGACCCGCGCCTGCTCGGCCGGCGCCGCGCCGACGAAGCTGGGTCGATTTCCCCTGCTCAGGTCCGCCATCAGCGTGAACTGGCTGACGCAGAGCACCTCGCGCCGGCCGAGGGGCTCGTTCATCCGACGGGCCTCGTCCTCGAAGATCCGCAGGCTGCCGACCTTGCGGGCGATGCGCTCGGATTCAGCCGCCGTGTCCCCGACCCCGACCCCGAGCAAGACCAGCATCCCCGCGCCGATTTCGGCGATCGTGGCGCCCTCGACCGCTACCGACGCCGAGGAGACTCGCTGGACCAGGGCCCTCATGCCGCCGCGTTCGCGAGCTCAGCCGGAGGCGAGCCGCCGGCGATAGGCCCTGTAGTCGCTGCGGTCCGGACGCAGGTTTGCCGCGATCGCCAGGTGGCGGCGCGCCTGCTCGGAGCGTCCCGTGAGCTGCAGCGAGCGGCCCAGGCAGAAGTGGGCGAAGTCGTTGGTCGGGTAGCGCTCGACGACGGCTTCGAACTCGGCGGCGGCCTCACCGAAGCGCCGCGAGCGAAACAGCGCCCGCCCCAGCGCCTCGCGCACCGAGGACTTCTCCGGCTCGCGGGCGGCGACCTTGGCCAGCGGTACCGCCGCCGCGGCGAAGTCTCCACGTTCGAGCAGCTCGATGCCGCGCTGGTAGAGCTCGTAGGAGGACTCGCCCTGCGGCATCGGGGGGATCTCCGCAGCCATGGGGAGAGTGTAGGCGGGCGGAAATCGCTACTTCGAGGGCTCTCTGAGGCCGCGAAGCGCCGCGACCCGGTCCAGGATCGCCTCGGCAATAGCCCGCTTCGACCCTCGGGGAACCGCCACAACGGAGTCGCTATCGACGATGGCCACCTCGTTTTCGGCGGAGTCGAAGCCGATCGAGGCGTCGGAGACGTCGTTGACGACGATCGCGTCCAGATCCTTGCGGGCGAGCTTCCCTCGCGCGCGCTCGATCGGATCGCCGCCATGCTCGGCTGCGAAGCCGACCAGGACCTGGCCGTCGCGGCGGCCGGCGGCGAGGGCGGCGAGGACGTCCCCGGTGGGCTCGAGGCGAAGTTCGATCTCGCCCTCGCCCTCACGGGCGATCTTGGCGGCGCTCGCCGCGGCCGGGCGGAAGTCGGCGACCGCGGCCGCCATCAGCAGCACGTCGGCTCGTTCGAAGGCGCGGCTCGCCTCAGCGGCGAGCTCGGCGGCGCTCCCGACCTCGATCACGTCCACCCCGGGGGGCGGCGGGACGGTCAGGTTGGCGGCGATCAGCGTCACCGAGGCGCCGCGCTCGGCCGCGGCCGCGGCGAGAGCGACGCCCATGCGCCCGCTGGAGCGGTTGCCGATGAAGCGCACGGGGTCGATCGCCTCCCGCGTTCCACCCGCCGTGACGAGGACCTGGCACCCCTCCCATCCGCCTCTTGGCGAGCCGCCTCCGCCGAGCAGCTCCTCGAGCGCGACGAGGATCGCCGCCGGCTCCGCCATTCGCCCCCTGCCGCGCTCGCCTCGGGAGGCGAGCGCCCCCTCCTCCGGCTCGAGGACCTCTACGCCGCGGGCCCTGAGCGTCGCGACGTTGGATCGCGTGGCCTCCGACTCCCACATCCGCCCGTTCATGGCCGGAGCGATGAGCTTCGGAGCCGTCGCGGCGAGGAAGGATGTCGTCAGCAGCGAGTCGCAGGCACCGGCGGCCAGCTTGGCGATCGTGTTGGCGGAGGCCGGGGCGACGACGAGCGCATCGGCGCCCTCGGCGAGGGCCAGGTGCGAGATCGGGGCGTGATCGGGAGCGGGCTCGCCGGGATAGGCGCCCCGGGCGGGGTCCGGCTCGAACTCGTCCGTGAGAACCGGAGCCCCGACGATCCCCTCGAAGGTGGCGGCGCCGATGAAGCGCTTGGCGGTCGGCGTCATCACGACTCGCACGCCGTGGCCCGCGAGCGTGGCGAGGCGAGCGAGCTCGACCGCCTTGTAGGCGGCGATCCCGCCACTGACGCCGATCAGGATCCTCGCCACGGCGCAGACCTCCCTCCGCCTCGGCGGCCGGGTGAGTCCCCCCTAGCGGCGGTACTCGTGGTTGATCTTGCCCGCAGCGAGCTCCTCGAGCGCGATCGTCAGGTAGTTGTCGCTCGCGGTCTCCACCATCGGCGGCGTGTGCTCCTCGTAGGTGCCCTCGCCGAGGGCGCGGTAATAGCTGTTGAGCTGCCGCGCGCGCTTCGCGGCGATGACGACCGCCGCGTAGTGGGAGTCGGTGCGGGCCATGAGCTTGTCGATTCGGGGCTTGACCATGCCTGCGAGTCTAGGGCACCGGGCGGCCGTCGCCCTCCTCCGCGGCGGCGCGTACGATCGATGCCAGCTCCACGGCGGCCCGCTCGACCTCGTCGTTGACCACCGTATGCGGGAACTCCGCCTGCGCCATGAGTTCCTCCTCCGCCACCCGCAGGCGGGCTTCGATCACCGCCGGGCCATCGGTCGCGCGGCCCTCAAGGCGCCGCCGCAGGTCACTCGGGTCGGGTGGGGCGACGAAGATCTGGACCGCCTCCGGCATGCTCGCCCGCACCTGCCGCGCCCCCTGGACCTCGATCTCTAGCACCACCGGCGCGCCGCGAGAAGTCCGCTCCTCGACCTCCGATCGCAGGGTGCCGTAGCGGTTGCCGCTGTAGGTCGCGTGCTCGAGGAAGTCGCCGGCGGCCACGCGCGCTTCGAACTCCGCGGGGTCGAGGAAGTGGTACTCGCGTCCATCGCGCTCCCCGGCGCGGGGCTCGCGGGTGGTGGCCGAGGTTGAGAGCTCGAGCTCGGGAACCTGACGGCAGAGGGTGCCGATCAACGTGCCCTTCCCCACCCCAGAGGGCCCCGTGATCACGAACACCGCCGACAAGACGGGTGGATTCTTACTGGGCTAGCGGCGACGCAGGAGGGCGACGAGTTCCGCGCGCTGGCGCACTGAGAGCCCGCCGATCGTCTTCGACGGGGAGATCCTGCACCCGTTGAGAATTCGGTTCACCTTGACGCGCCCGTACTTGGGCACGGCGAGCATCACGTCGAAGACCTTCGCGGAGCCCAGATACTCCGGCGGATTGAGCAGAAGCTGCTCGATCTGGATCTTGCCGGCCTTCAGATCGCGCTTGAGCTGAGCTCGCCGGGTCCGAATCTCGTTGGCCGCCTCGAGCGCCCGCATTCGCTGGTCGTGGCTGCGCGCCGGAACTGCTGTGCTGCTCGTCGGACTCGGGCTCATCGGGCGCGGCGATCATATACACGGCCCCCCGGCCCGCAACCCCGCGAGGGGCGATTTCCGGGATATTCAGCTCGACCTAAAGTGGAGGTGGAGACCGAGGTCCCGGGGGGACCGCCGAATTTGCGGCCGAGCGGTCCGGCCGAGCGACTAGGCAGCCGCCTTTGGCGATTCCCCGAGCTCCTCGCGGATCCGCTCCCCCGCGCGAGGATCTCGGAAGCTCGCGGTCCCCACCGCGACCGCCACGGCCCCGGCCTCGAGGAGGTCGCGAGCATGTGCCCCGCGCTCGACGCCGCCCATCCCAACGACCGGGATCGAGACCTCCCTCGCGACGTCGGCGACCTGCCGGAGGGCGATCGTCCGGACCGCCGGCCCCGAGAGCCCGCCGGCGCCGGCCCCCAACCACGGCCGGCCGCCAGGGGCGAGAGGCATCGCCTTCAGCGTGTTGATCAGCGCGACGGCGTCGGCGCCCCCACGCTCCGCGGCCGCCGCCACCGGGGACGGATCGGCGACGTTCGGCGTCAGCTTCACGATCAGCGGCTTCGGCGTCAGCGGCCGGAGCGCGGCGAGCAGCGCCTCGGTCTCGCTCGGCTGCTCCCCCACGATCAACCCGGAGTGCACGTTGGGGCAGGAGACATTGAGCTCGATCGCGCTGACCTCATCGCGCCCGGCAACCGCTTCGACCAGCTCGGTGAAACCCTCGGCGCTCGTCGCCATCACCGAGACGATCAGCGGGACGCCCAGCTCGGCCAGCTCCGGCAGGTCGAGATCGAGAAATCCCATCGCGCCCTTGTTGGGGAGCCCGATCGAGTTGACCATCCCCGCCGGCTCCTCCCAGAGCCGCGGCGGTGGGTTGCCCGCCCGCCCCTGCGGGGTGATCGTCTTGGAGACGTAGGCGCTGAACGGGAAGCTCTCGAGCACCGCGTCGCCGAAGGCGCGGCGCGCGGCGATCGCATCGAAGGTGCCGGAGGCGTTGATGATGGGGTGGGCGAGGTGAAGGCCGCAAAGGTCGACGGTGCCGGCGAGGGAAGTCAAGTCGCGGCGCTCCACAGCAGACCGCGAACAGCAGACAGCTCTTGCGACCGGTGCTGTCTGCTGTCTGCTGTCTGCTGTCTGCTCTTCATCGGTGCCCGCTGCCCATCACGAGCGCCGTCTCCAGCTCGCCGGCTCTGACCACCGGCCCGTCGACGCAGAGGCGCATGTAGCCGCCGGCCCGCAGCGGCATCGCGCAGCCGAAGCAGGCGCCGAAGCCGCACGCCATCGGCGACTCGAGCGCCAGCTCCGCCTCCACTTCCCGGGTCGCGCAGAGCAGGCGGACCGCCTCGAGCATCGCCGGCGGCCCGCAGGCGTAGACGGCTGCGCTGCGCGCCGCGTCCCCCTCGAGCATCACCGCCAGGAGGTCAGTCACGTAGCCGCGGTGTCCGGCGTGGCCGTCCTCGCTCGCCAGGCGGACCTCCGAGCAGCGGAAGAGCTCGAGGCCCCCCGAGTGCTCGCGGTCCCGAAAGCCCAGCAGGGAACGCTCAGGGATGCCGAGCTCGGCCAGCCTCCGCCGCCAGAGCGCCAGCGGGGCGAGGCCGATGCCCCCGCCGACCAGGATGGCCCCGGCGGCGTCGGGGTTGAGCTCGCGGGGGGGCGAGAAAGCTCGGCCGAGCGGGCCCGTGAGCAACAGCCCGTCGCCGGGCGCGAGGCGCGCGAGCTCCGCGGTTCCCGGCCCCACGTCCTCGAGCAGGAACGAGAGCCTGACGCCGGCCTCGGCCTCGCTCGCCTCGGCCACCGAGAAGGCACGCGGGAGAAACGGCCTCTCGCCACCCCCTCCCCAGCCATGCTCGCTCGCCAGCATGTAGAACTGCCCGGCTGCCGGCAGGGGCCCCTCACGGTCGAGCGCCGACACGATCCGGTAGCCGCCCGTCGGCTCATTGGCGAGGACCTCGACCCGCCGCCGCCCGAACGGAGCGAGCACCCGATCGACCCCACCCGCCGCTGCTGTCCGCTGTCCGCTGTCTGCTCGTGCGGGCAAGCGGTTACGCGCTCTCGCTCACCGGCCGCATCGCGCTCCCATGCAACTCCTGCAGGCTCCGCACCCCCCCACCACCGACGAGCTGGGCCCCGATCGCGCGCGCGGCGGCCGAGGCGCCGGTCATCGTCGTCAGGCAGGGGATCCCGCGCCGGGTGGCGGCGCTGCGGATCTCGTAGCCGTCGACTCGCGCGCCCGAGCCGGTCGGGGTGTTGATCACCATGTCGACCTCCCCGCGCTCGATGTAGTCGACGACGTTGGGGGACCCCTCCTGGATCTTGTTGATCCGGGTGACCGGCACGCCCATCCGCGAGATCGCCTGGGCGGTGCCGCCGGTGGCGACGATGCGGAAGCCGAGGTCGCAGAAGCGGGTGGCGAGCTGGGTGGCGGCCGCCTTGTCGGCGTCGGTCACCGTGATGAAGACCGTGCCGGAGGCGGGCAGCCCGACTCCCGCCGCGGCCTGGGCCTTGCCGAAGGCGGTGGGGAAGTCCTCCGCCACGCCCATCACCTCCCCCGTGCTCTTCATCTCCGGCCCGAGCATTGTGTCGGCCCCGGAGAAGCGCGAGAAGGGCATCACCGCCTCCTTCACCGAGACGTGGCCCTCGGGCATCGCCGGCACCTGCTGGTCGGCCAGGGGCTCGCCCAGCATCAGGCGGCAGGCGATCTTGGCGATCGGCGCGCCGATCGCCTTCGAGACGAACGGGACGGTCCGCGAGGCGCGGGGGTTGGCCTCGATCACGTAGAGCTCGCCGCGAGCGACCGCGTATTGGATGTTGATCAGCCCGATCACGCCGAGCTCGAGCGCGATCCGCCGCGTCGTCTCCTCGATCTGGTGCAGCATCTCCTCCCCCAGGCTCATCGGCGGCAGCACGCAGGCGGAGTCCCCGGAGTGGACCCCGGCCTCCTCGACGTGCTGCATCACGCCGGCAAGGGTGCAGTCGACCCCATCGCAGAGGGCATCGACGTCGACCTCGATCGCGTCTTCGAGGAAGCGGTCGAGCAGGAGCGGGTGCTCGGGGCTCGCCTTCACGTGCTTTTCCAGGTAGGTCCCGAG
>JAABUN010008768.1_pt1 | contig 10194 bp, 10 predicted proteins | sample 5559311 | NCBI WGS metagenome assembly JAABUN01 (sample SAMN10711877, study PRJNA513370) | rock metagenome | isolation source: Antarctica rocks | place: Antarctica: Victoria Land, Siegfried Peak sud
CGACGGGACGACCGGCGGTGGTCCTCAACCGTCGAGCCGATGGCTCTCACGGCGGCTCGGCGCGTGCAGGGGAGACGGACGTGGATCTCTACGGGGCGCTGTTGGCGGTGAACGAGTTGCTCGGACCGTGGGGTGGACACCGCAAGGCCGCCGGGGTCAGCGTGCCGACCGGCAACTTCGAGGCATTTGTCGCCGGATTGAACAAAGCCATTCGGGAACAGGCCAAAGCGAACCCGGATGTTTTTGTACCGGCCCTGGATATTGATGCAGAAGTGAAGCTAGGGATCGTTCGTAACGGTTTCCTAGATTGGCACGAGAAACTCGCGCCGTTTGGCAGTGGAAACTATCGTCCCGTGTTCGCGAGCGAGGGATTGAAGGTTCAAAGTTCCCGGAAGCTCTGGGAGGGTATGAACCTCGCAAGGTTGAGCGACGGTGAGGGAGAGGTTGCGGCGCGTATGTCGGGACCGAAGGATAGTCTGCCGGACGGGAGTTTCGAGGCCGCCTACACGGTCAGTCGGAGCGCGTATTCCGGGGAGGCCGAGTTGGAGGTTTTGGATTGGCGATGAACGCGATAGGCGTCGATGTTGGCGGAACCAAGATCTCCGCAGGCGTAGTAACCCCACAGGGGGAGCTTCTAAACGAGGTCCGCTACTCGTCGAAAGGCTCGACCGAAGAGCTGCTCGACAACATCGCCCGCGCCGTGCGCGAGGTCAGGGAAGGGTACGAAGTATCCGCAGCTTGCCTGGCGGTTCCGGGACTAATTATGGCCGACGAGAACAAAGTTATATTTTCGCCTAACTTGCCGAATATAGAGGGCGTGCCGTTAAAGGAAGAGTTGGGTGGACGCTTCGATCTCCCGGTTACCGTCGAGAACGATGCGAATGCTGCGGCTTGGGGGGAATTCAGGTTTGGGGCGGGGAGCGAAGTGGATCACCTCGTATTCGTCACGCTTGGAACGGGGGTTGGGGGAGGTGTGATCTCGCACGGTATCCTGATGCGTGGAGTTCAGGGCGCGGGCGGCGAGTTGGGCCACATGACGATCCATGCGACCGGACCCCGCTGCGGTTGTGGCAACCGGGGCTGCCTCGAATCACTGGCTTCTGGAACCGCGATAACCCGCCGCGCTCGCGAAGTAGCCGCTGAACGTCCGGACTCGGCCCTCGGAAAGATTGCGAGAGAACGCGAGTTGATCGGCGAGGACGTAACCAGGCTGGCCGAAGAAGGCGACGAAGCCGCTCTCTCGGTGCTGGAAGAGGCCGGGTTGTGGCTCGGCATCGGGCTGGCCGGGTTCGTCAATATCTTCAATCCCGAGGTCGTCGCCGTGGGTGGTGGCGCGGCGAAGGCCGGAGAGCTTATCCTGGATCGCGCCCGGAAAGAGATGTACCTGCGAGCCCGATCCCCGTCCCGCGACCTTGTCGAGATCAAATCCGCCACCCTCGGCGCGGAATCCGGCGTTATTGGGGCCGCCGCCCTCGCCCGTGACCCAAAGACCGGCGAGTACGTCCTGGGCTCCTGAGTGCCGCTCTTCGTAGTCCCAACCCCGATAGGCAACCTGGAGGACATCACCCTTCGTGCTCTGCGAACACTGCGCGAATCCGACGCTGTAGCCTGTGAAGATACCCGCCGCACCGGACGCCTACTGTCCCACTACGACATCAAGAAAAAGATGATCTCCCTGCACGAACACAATGAAGAGAGACTAGCCCCGGAGCTAGCCGAACGAGCCCGAAACGAGAACCTCGCACTCGTCACCGATGCGGGAACGCCGCTGGTCTCGGACCCCGGCTATCGACTCGTGCGGGCCTGTGTAGAGGCTGAAGTGGATATCGAAGTCCTACCCGGACCTTCGGCCCTGACGACCGCTCTGGTCGCTTCGGGACTTCCATCGGACATCGTTGTCTTCATTGGTTTCCCGCCGCGCAAGGGCCGTGAGCGGACCCGGCTATTGGAGCGAATCGCGGATGAAAGCTCCACGTTCGTGCTGTTCGAGTCGCCGCACCGGGTCGCCAAGACGCTGTCGGAGTTGCCATCGGAGTCGCCGGTCGCCGTGTGTCGGGAGTTGACGAAATTGCACGAGGAGGTCTTTCGTGGAACGGTTGCGGAGGCTGCGGAGCATTTCGCCGGGGATGTGAAAGGTGAGATCGTGCTGGTAGTTCGTGGAGGCGTGACCGCTGAGCCAGAGAGTTTCGAGGCGGTCGTAGAGCGGGCTCGGGGATACGTGGCTGAAGGTGAAAGTCTGTCGCGGGCTGCGGGTCGGGCGGCTAGAGACTCGGCCTGGCGGCGCGGCGAGGTCTACGACCGGCTTGTGTAGGTGTGTAGGATCTGCCCCTGTCGCCGGGTGGCGGGGACCTTTATACTGGCGTTGCACATTTGCTCTTGGGGAGAGGGGTTGGCGATATGTTGGTCGATTCACATACGCACTTGGTGCGGCTGAAGGTATCGCCGGAGGAGGCGATGAAGGAAGCTGCGGACGCCGGTGTCGGGGCGGTGGTGAATGTCGGGACGACCGTGGAGGATTCGCAGCGGGGCGCGGAACTCGCCGCGGTTCTACCGAACGTTTACTCCTCGGCGGGCATCCATCCGCACAACGCCGGGACTCATACGGCTTCGGATCTTGAAGCCCTGGCGGATCTTTCGGAGTCTCCGGGGGTCGTCGCGCTTGGGGAAGTTGGGCTGGACTACTATCGGGGGGATTGGCCGCAGGAGGTACAGGCGGCGTTGTTCGAGGATGCGATCTCGCTGGCAAACGATACCCGGCTGCCGATGATCATCCACTCCCGGCAGGCTTTCGCCGATACGATGGCGGCACTCGGTCGTGCTCGCGTACCGGTCGTGCTGCACTGCTTCGAGGGCGGAGACCGTGAGATCCGAGAAGTCCGCGAACGCGGTTACTACGTGGGTCTGGCCGGAAACATCACGTACAAAAACTCCGAGACCGCCCGTATGCTGCGCCTGCTGGAGCCCGACCGCATCATGGTGGAGACGGACGCGCCATACCTTAGCCCGCAACCGTTGCGTGGCAAGCCAAACTATCCTAAAAACGTCGTACACACCGCTACATTTGTCGCCGAGCGGCTCGGAATGGACGACGAGGAGTTTGCGACGCTAACCACCCGAAACGCCCGCAACTTCTACGCCCTGCCGTTGGAAGTGTAAGCTAGCGGCTTGAGCTTCCCCGCCCGCCCCAAAAAACGCCTCGGCCAGCACTTCCTCACTGACCCGAACACCGCCCGCATCGTAGCCCGCGGCGTCGAGAAGGACGACGTGGTTCTTGAGATCGGCCCCGGACGCGGGTTTCTCACTACCTTTCTGGCCCAAGAAGCCCGGTTGGTCCATGCGGTCGAATTGGATCCCGACGTACTTCCAGACCTTCGCCACTCAATCCGCAGCTTCGACAACGTCCAAGTACACGAAGCCGACGCCCGAAGCTTCGACTACGCGAGCCTGAAACCTCCACCAAACAAGCTGACCGCAAACCTTCCATACAACGTAGCCTCGCCGCTCGTTCTTGCGCTGCTCGAAGAAGTCCAATCCCTTCAGACTCTACGTTTCATGGTGCAGTTGGAGGTTGCCCGGCGGATGGCTGCTGTGCGGGGTTCCAAGGATTACGCTGGGTATGCTGTGCTCGCTCAGCTTCTTGCGGAGGTGAAGATCGAGCACAAAGTCTCGCCTATGGTCTTTGACCCACCGCCTCGGGTACACTCGGCTATCGTGCAGATGAAACGTCATACGGACCGACCAAAGGACTACGACCGCGTCAAGGCGCTGGTAATCGGCGCGTTCCGCAATCGTCGGAAACGCCTCGTCAACAACCTACCAGAATCCGTCCGGCACGAAGCCCCCCAAGTCCTTACGTTGCTGGGACACAGCCCAGATGCCCGAGCCGAAGAGCTTTCACCGCAAGACTTTGTGGCGCTGTACAAAGAAATATCCTGGGCGATCTAATGCGCTTAAAAGCCTTCGCGAAAGTAAATTACGCCCTCGACGTGCTCGGACTCATAGACGATGGCTACCACGACATCCGAACCGTGATGCAGAGCATATCCCTGGCCGATGAGATCGAGGTGGAAGCCGCCGAAAGCGGCTTCCACCTGGCCGTGGAACCCGCCGAAACCGATGTCGGACCAAAAGAGAAAAACACTGTCTACGCCGCCTGGAAAGAACTTGCGGAAGAAGCAGGAAGATATCTTCCTGTACGAGTCCACCTTTACAAGAAGATACCGTCCGGTGCCGGGCTCGGCGGAGGTTCGGCGGATGCGGCGGCGATACTCGTGGCTCTTAATGAATTGTTCGACCTCGGCTTCGACGAGGAAAGACTGCGAGCTGTCGGACTCCGAGTCGGGGCGGACGTACCGTTCTGTGTGTCGGGTGGAACCGCGCTCGGCGAGGGCGTCGGCGAGTTGCTCACGCCGCTCTCCGCAGCCCCGGATCATCGCCTGGTCGTAGCCCGGCCAACGGAGTCGGCCAACACCGCCGAAGTCTACCGAGCCTACGATAGTCGTCCCGCTCAGAGCGTCTTCTACTCGGATTCTGTCGTGGAGTCGATAGAAGCCGGGGACGTCGTCGCACTCGGTGCTGGGGTTGGAAATGCTCTCTCGGCCGTCACCCGCGAGATCGTACCGGCGGTTCGGAGATTAGAAGAGTCGCTGTTGGATGTGGGTTCCCTCGGCGCGTCCATGAGCGGAACAGGAACTGCTGTCTACGGCATCTTCACGGATGAAGGTGCCGCTACCGCCGCGATGCGCTCGCTGTACGCACCGTTTATCGGGGTTTTCGAGCCCGTGACCCGGGGGGTCGAGGTTCTTTGAGTGCGTGGGCTGTCGGTAGCTCTTAGCTTCGGTATAATCGCGGCGGCGCGAATGTTAGGATGTTTTGTAATGTTTGCGTGGCTGTCTCTGGGGCGTAGCCAAGTGGCAAGGCACCGGGTTTTGGTCCCGGCATCGCAGGTTCGATCCCTGCCGCCCCAGCCAGTGAGCGAACGTCGGCGAAGAGTCTAGAAGGAGCGTCCAACTCATGTTGGAGAAGGAAGCGACAGAGATCTTCGCGGTGGTGCTGGCTGCTGGCAAGGGTACCCGCATGAAGTCGAACCGGGCGAAGGTTCTACACACCCTCTGCGGTGTCCCAATGGTGAATTACGCTATCCAGGCGATACGGCCACTAGTCCCAGAACGAACATTGGTCGTCGTCGGGCATCAAGCTTCAGAGGTCAAAGCGGTACTGCCGGAAGATGCCGAGCCGGTCCTTCAAGTCGAACAACTCGGCACGGGCGACGCGGTTCGTGTGGCGATGGAGAGCATCGACGCGGAGGGGGGCACGCTGCTGGTCGTGAACGGGGATGGGCCGCTTATCTCGGATCGGACGCTGGGCGAGCTGGTGGAGCGGCACCGATCGGCGGGGGTTGGCGCGACGGTGTTGGTGGCGGAGTTGCCAGACCCGAGCGGTCTTGGACGGGTCGCGGAGGACGGTGGAGTGGTACGCATCGTCGAGGAGCGCGACGCCACCGAAACTGAACGGGGTATTCGGCTGGTCAATCTCGGTTTGTATGCGTTCGAGCTATCGGAGATCCGGGACGCTCTGGCGCGGCTGAAGACTGACAATAGTCAGGGCGAGTTGTATCTGACGGATGCGTTGGAGATCATCGGTCGGCGGAGTCGGGCGGTTACTTATCGTCTGAAGGATCTAGAGGAGGCAAACCTCGTCAACGACCGGGCGCATCTCGCGCGGGCCGAGGAAATATTGCGACGGCGCATTTTGGATGCCCACATGCGGAATGGTGTGACGGTGCGGGATCCCGCAAGCACCCATATCGAGGCGACGGTGGAGATCGGGCAGGATACTGTCGTTCTGTCCGGCACGTTCTTGCGCGGCAACACGACGATAGGCTCTGACTGCGTGATCGGCCCTTCATCCGACCTCCTGGATACTACAGTCGAGGACGGCGCTCTAGTCGAGCATTCCGTGGGACGAGGCGCGACGGTCGGGCCAGAGGCGAGTGTTGGACCGTATGCGTATCTGCGTCCCGGAACGGTGCTTGGTCGCGGGTCGAAAGTCGGGGCGTATTGCGAGGTCAAGAACACGACGGTTGGGGACGGTAGCAAGATTCCGCACCTCTCGTATATCGGGGATGCGGAGATCGGCGAGGGCGCGAATCTTGGCGCCGGGACGATCACAGCCAATTACGACGGCGTGAACAAGAGCCGCACGGTCATAGAAGACGGCGTATTCACCGGGGTGAACTCCAACTTGATCGCCCCGGTCACAATAGGATCGAACGCCTATCTCGGCGCCGGAAGCGTTGTCAATAAGGACATCCCACCAGGCAAGCTAGCGGTCGGAGCCCCGGCCCGCGTAATTCGAGACTCGCCTAACAAGAAGACATCAGATACCACCGAGACGGAGGGTTAGCCAGGCTTATGCACAACGGTCACATGACGAATACGAGCGAGAAGCGCCTGATGCTGTTCTCCGGGGAAGGGTATCCGCCGCTGGCGGAGCGTATCGCCGACCAACTCGACGTGGACGTGGGTCGGGTGGAACTTCTCCGGTTCCCGAGCGGCGAGATGTATTCCCGTTACCTGGAAAGTGTCCGGGGCGCGGACGTTTTTATCGTGCAGTGTCTCAAGGAGCCCGTCAACCGCAACCTCATGCAGCTTATGGTCATGATCGACGCGGCCAAACGTGCCTCCGCTAAGCGTATAACGGCGGTTTTGCCGTACTACGCTTACTCGCGTCAGGACCGTAAGACGAAACCGCGAGAGCCGATCACGGCTCGTCTGGTCGCGAATATGTTGGAGGCCGCCGGAGCTGAACGGGTGATGACGATGGACCTGCATCAGGGGCAGGTCGAAGGGTTCTTCGCTTTCCCAGTGGATCACCTGACGGCGATGCACACTTTCGTGGACCACTTCCGAAGCGAAGGCTTCCTGAACGCCGAAGACGCAGTAGTCGTCGCGCCGGACACGGGCGAGGCTAAGGTGGCGAATCGGCTCGCGGACCATCTCGGGGTTCCGTGGGCCATCTTGAACAAGCGTCGCAGCGGGCCGGGAGAGTCCGAGGTTACACACGTAATAGGTGATGTGGAAGGGCGACGGGCGATCATGATAGACGACCTCATAGACACCGCTGGAACTCTTTGCAATGCTGCTGAGGTACTGTTGCAGAAGGGGGCCACGGAGGTCTATGCGGCTGGAACTCACGCGGTGTTTTCGGGGCCGGCGTACCGGAGGATCGAGGATTCCGTGATAAAAGAGGTCGTGGTGACAGACACGCTTCCCTTGAAGGAAGGGGAGCCGCAGTCTAAGATACGAGCGCTTACAATCGCCCCGTTGCTCGCGAGTACCATCAAGAACGTCTTTTTGGACGATTCGGTCAGCGAGGTCTTCATGGGCGAAAACCAACTTTTCTAGTATTTAGCGGAACTTTAGGAGATAGCAGTGGCGAATATTGATTTGCAGGCCAAAAAGCGCGACGGACGAGGCAAGAACGACTCGCGACGACTGAGGCACGAGGGGATGGCGCCAGCGGTCCTTTACGGCGACAGTACGGGCTCCGAGGGGAGCACGGCGATCATCATCCCGGCGAAGACGGTTGACTACACGCTCTCGCATATCGGGGATAACGCGCTCTACGACATCGACCTCGGCGAGGGTACGGCCACGGCTCGCATCGTGGATGTGCAGCGCAATCCAGTCAGCGGCATCCTGACGCACGTGGACTTCGCGCCCGTGAACATGCGCGAGCGCATCGAGATCACCGTCCCGATCTCCGTTGTCGGCGACGCGCCGGGTGTGGACGAAGAAGGTGGCGTTTTGCAGCAGGTCGCCTACGAAGTGCAGGTCGAGAGCTTGCCAGGAGATATTCCGCAGGAGATCGAGGTGGACGTTTCCTCGCTGGCTCTGAACGAAAACCTGACACTCGGGGATCTCACGCTTCCAAACGGTGTCGAGCTACTCTCCGAGGCCGAGGAAGTCGCGGTGACGATCACTCAGCCGACCGAGATCACGGACGAGGAGATGGAGGAAGCCGGTATCGTCGAGGATCCAACCGACGAGGAGGAGGCCGCCGAGAGTGAGGAAGCCGCCGACGCGGGCGACGAACCCCAAGAAGAGGAAGACGGGAATTAGACTAGCCCGCTCTTTCTTCGAAAGACGCAAAGATGACAGCGACGGGGGACCTACCGGGTCCCCCGTAGTCGTGGGTCTCGGGAATCCAGGCCGCTCCTACGAACGTACCCGCCACAATATCGGATATCTCGTAGCCGACGAGTTGGCGAAACGCCACAACGGAACCTGGCGCAAAAAGAAGAAAGCCGAAGCCGCTCCAATAACCTTTGGCCCCAAAAACGTAACGCTCTTAAAGCCAACCACGTTCATGAACAACTCCGGCGCGGCACTAGTGGAGCACCGAACCGAAAACCTCTTCGTAGTCCACGACGACCTCGACCTCGAAGCCGGTGTGGTGCGAGTGAAGTCCGGTGGGGGAGCGGGCGGCCACAACGGGTTGCGCTCAATAATCCAGAACAAGGGCAACGAGTTCGTGAGAGTTCGTATTGGCATCGGACGTCCGCCGATCGGCGTGACGGTAACGGATTACGTGCTTGGCCGGATGGACTCCGCCGTCAAGGATGCCATTCCGACTGCCGCCGACGCAGTGGAATTTGTGCTGGAGAACGGTGCGGAGGCCGCGATGAATCGCTTCAACGTTCGTTCCTGAAACGTTTAGTTGTTGTCGGAGTTCTCCGGATCTCCCTGATTGGAAGTGTATCGGGGCCATTTCAAGATTTTCGCACCTCGAACTAAGGTGTAATCAGTAGGGAAAACGCACCGCAATCCGTTGAAGTTTAGGAGAGAAAATCAGTGAGGTGTCCGAGTACCGATTCCGTGGCATCTTCTTGAGCGAGGTGGGCGCATTCGGGGATGGTTTCAAACCGGGATCCCGGAATTGCCGAGTGGAGCTTCTCACCTATCTCCACAGGTATCCAGCGGTCTTCTTCGCCCCATAGGATGAGCACCGGACGCTCTATTTGTCTGTAGAATGGTTCAGCTTCGTCGGTATAGCGCTGGTCATTCTGCTCTATCTGACGGTAGAAGGCGGCCTGGCCCTCTTCTCCAAGCCAGGGTTCTATGTAAGGAGCCAGCTCCTCGTCGCCCATCGGTCGGTAGGTAGCGTCTCTGATGTAGGCAGCCAGCATTGCTTGGTGCATGTAGCCGGGAATCTGTCGAAATACCCCCGGATAATCCTTCACTAGCTGGTAGAAAGGTGAACCCCAGGGTGCCACGGAGACTGCATCCACTAAAGCTATGCGCGAGAAGTCACACCGTTCCAGAACGTGCGCCCGTAAGGTCGTTGCCCCGCCGAAGTCGTGGCCGACGATCATTGGGCTTTCTAATTGCCAATGATCCAGCAGATGGGCTAGCAATTTGCCCTGCGATGCCAGAGAAACGTCCTGCCCCTCACGCTTGCTCGAATCTCCATAGCCTAGAAGGTCGAAGACGTACACCTTGTAACTCTTTGCCAACTCTGGGGCGATTTTGCGCCAGACGTAAGAAGAAAACGGCGTACCATGTACCAGAACGACTGGTGGTCCGTCTCCGAAAACTTCGTAGGCTACACGGTCGCCACGATACTTGAAGGACTGACTTAGGCTCCACTCTGCTAGGTTTGTCATCTTCTACCTCCAAGACTGTACTCTAGAAGTCACCGACAATCCTTGTTTTTAGGGATTCGCTAAGGCTAGACTATCTCTATACGCCTCCGACTTCCGGTAGACGCCGGAGCAAGTTGCCGAGCATTTCGATGCCGCCTTGATCGAGTATGCGATCTTCTTCAATGATCTCCACTGCTTCGGGGATTGTTACGCGCTCGCGGAGCTTTTGAGCAGTTACACTGGCGCATAGGACGGCGCCTACGCGGTCCAGGACCGTGTCTATTTCTTCAGGGGAGTCGTCCACGTTGATGGGGACAAAGTTCAGGTGGTCGAGACCCGCTCCTTCGACGGAACGTGACATATTGTCCATGCATGTCTCGCCCCAACCCACTATCCCGACCGGGGTGTCGGCTGGAAGCTCGGTCAGCCTCTGTAAGCTCTCCAAATTCGCTTCGGCTAGCAGAGCGACCGTTTCAAGGCCGTGAGGCTCCACGATCTCCTGTACTTCGTGGACGTGGAAGAAGGTGGTTGCGGCTATGCGCCAGGCT
>JAABUN010008770.1_pt1 | contig 10190 bp, 9 predicted proteins | sample 5559311 | NCBI WGS metagenome assembly JAABUN01 (sample SAMN10711877, study PRJNA513370) | rock metagenome | isolation source: Antarctica rocks | place: Antarctica: Victoria Land, Siegfried Peak sud
ACCAGGGCAACGGTGCTGAAGCGGCTGCGAAGCCGCGGGCTGATCCACGGCATCGGCCGGGACCTGTGGGCGGCGAAGCAGATCGACCGATGCGTCGCCGCACTGGCCCGGCCGGAGATGGCGGTCGGCATCCCCACCGACGACATCGGCATCGGCGCCGTCGTGGAGACCATCGCCGACCGGATCGGCCTTCCGTTGATCCGTTCGCGAGGGCGGGCCTCGCAACGACTGATGCGCAACCTGATCGTCCAGATCCGCCACATCCGGTGACGAGCGGTTCGAGCGGTCAGCGGGGGATGATCGGCTGTCGAAATGGACGCCACTGGTAGATACCCGGCAACGCGGTGAACGGCCGGCAGCCCGACGCGATGTGGGACGGCTACCCGGGTCGGCAGACAGACCGGGGACGGGAGGCAAATCGGGAACGGCAAGGTGAACAGCGGATGAATCCGCGCAGGGGCGCCCGGTGGTGCGGCCGCGCCGGCCGGGCAGGCGGTCAATCGTGGTGATCCGCCGACCTACGATGAGGCGGTGCCGTGGGTCGGATACCTGGCCGCCGCGCTCGGCGGTGTGTTGCTGGGCTGGTTGCTCGCCGCGGTACTCATCCGGCGGGCCGACCGGCCCCGTTCGGAGAGCGGTCAGAACGCCGCAGCGCTGGCCGCCGAGGTGGTGGCCAGGTCGGAGATCGGATACGTGGTCACCGACCGCGTCGGGAACGTGCTGCTCGCCAACCAGCGGGCCAGGGACCTGCGGGTGATCCGGGCCGGGATGCCGGAGAAGCGGGTGGCGGAGGCGATCTCCCGTACCGCGGTGTCCGGCGAACCGGTGGACGCCGATCTCGGCCACCCGGAATCTTCCGCCGACCGGGCCGACGACGATGCCGCGCCGTCGGTGATCCACGCCGTGGCCGAGCCATTGGGTGACGAACTGATACTGGTGACCGGTGTCGACGAGTCGGCCGCCCGCCGGGTGGAGACCATTCGGCGGGACTTCGTCGCCAACGTCTCGCACGAACTGAAGACGCCGGTCGGCGCCATCGCGCTGCTCGCCGAGGCGGTGCTGGACGGCGCAGACGACGTGGATGCGGTCCGGCATTTCGCCGGCAAGATGCTCACCGAGTCGACCCGGCTGGGAGCGCTGGTGAGCGAGCTGATCGCGCTGTCCCGATTGCAGGGCGGACTGCCGCTACAGGATCTGGCGGTGGTCCAGGTGGATGCCGTGGTGTCCGAGGCGGTGGCCCGGCTGGCCACCGTCGCCGAGCGGGCGAACATCACCGTGGTGAGCGATGCGCCGTCCGAAATGCTGGTCCGCGGCGATCGCACCCTGCTGGTGACGGCGCTGACCAACCTCATCGCCAATGCCATCGCCTATTCGCCGCACCACACCACCGTCTCGGTGACCCGGGCCGCGCACCCCGATCCGGCCGGCACCGCCGGGTTCGCGGACATCGCCGTCACCGATCGTGGGCACGGCATCGCGCCCGAGTATCAGACCAGGGTTTTCGAGCGTTTCTTCCGCATCGACCCGGCCCGCTCCCGGGCCACCGGCGGCACCGGGCTGGGGCTGGCCATCGTGAAGCACGTGGCCGCCAACCACGGCGGTCAGGCGCTGCTCTGGAGCCGGCTCGGCACCGGGTCGACATTCACCCTGCGGCTGCCGCGGATCGAACAGATCGCGACTGCTGATGCTGTGCCCGGCCGGTCGGCCAAGCTCACTGCCGACATGGCGGCCGGCCATGGCGTCCACAGTCCGAACGGGCACCCGCAGAACGGCCACCACCATCGCACCGGCCATGCCGGCGACGCTCACCCCGCGGCGGTACAGACCGAAGGAGCACTGTGACCCGAGTGTTGATCGTCGAGGACGAGGAGTCGATGGCCGAGCCGTTGGCCTTCCTGCTGCGCAAGGAGGGTTTCACCACGGCGATGGTGACGACGGGTCCGGCGGCGCTCACCGAGTTCGATCGCAACGGCGCGGACATCGTGCTGCTGGACCTGATGCTGCCGGGGATGAGTGGCACCGAGGTGTGCCGGCAGTTGCGGGCCAGGGCAGCAGTGCCGGTGATCATGGTGACGGCCCGGGACGCGGAGATCGACAAGGTGGTGGGTCTCGAACTCGGCGCCGACGACTACGTCACCAAGCCGTACAGCTCCCGGGAGCTGATCGCGCGGATCCGGGCCGTGCTGCGACGCGGCAACGACCCGGAGGATTCACAGGACGGCGTGCTGCAGGCCGGCCCGGTCCGGATGGACGTCGAACGGCACGTGGTGAACGTCGGTGGACAGGAGATCGCCCTGCCCCTCAAGGAGTTCGACCTGCTGGAGTACTTGATGCGGAACGCCGGCCGGGTCCTGACCCGCGGCCAGCTGATCGACCGAGTGTGGGGCGGCGACTACGTGGGCGACACCAAGACCCTCGACGTGCATATCAAGCGGATCCGGGCCAAGATCGAGCCCGATCCGGCTGCGCCGCGGTACCTGATCACCGTCCGCGGATTGGGGTACAAGCTGGAGTCCTGAGCGGCCTTTCGAGCGCCGGTTAGGGTTGCCGGATGCGACTCGGTGTGCTGGAAGTGGGCTCGAACACCGTGCAGTTGCTGGTCGTCGACGCGCGTCCGGGTGGTCATCCGGCGCCGCAGCTGTCGCAAGAGTCGGCGTTCGAGTTGGCCGGGCAACTGGACGCCGACGGCGCGTTGACCGAGCATGGATACGAATTCCTGCTGGAGACGGTGGGAGAATCGGCGATCGCTGCGGCCAGACTCGGCTGCGAAGAGTTGCTCGCTTTCGCCACGTCGGGCTTGCGGGACGCCACCAATGCCGCCGAGGTCCTCGCGTCGATCCGCCGGCTGACCGGCGTCGATCTGCAGGTGCGGACCGGGATCGCGAAGGCGCGGCTGACCTTCATGTCTGTTCGCCGCTGGTACGGCTGGTGTGCGGGCAACCTGCTGATGCTGGACATCGGCGACGGCTCGCTGGAGATTGCCGCCGGCCCGGATCAGGAGCCCGCGATGCTGCTGTCGTTGCCGCTCGGCGCCGGCCGGCTGCACCGGCAGGTCGCAAGCGACCCGGCGGCTGCGCGCGAGATCGCGGCACTCAAGAACGCGTTGCCCGGCAAGCTGTCCGCGGTCAGCGAGAAGGTCAGGGCGGCAGGTCCGTTCGATCAGGCAGTGGCGACGTCGACGACGTTCAGGACGCTGGCCAGGTTGACCGGAACGGCACCGCCCAGCGCGGGTCCGGAGTCGCGGGCGCTGACCGCTGCTGATCTGCGCCGGGTGCCGGCGTTGCTGCAGGGCATGAGTTCCACCGACATTGCGCGTTTGGAAGGCGTTTCGGGGATAAGGACGCCGCGGCTGGTCGCCGGAGCGCTGATCGCCGAGGCCGCCCTCGGCGCGCTCGAGCTGGAGCAGCTGGCGATCTGCCCGTGGGCGCTGCGTGAGGGCATCATCCTGCGGCGCCTGGATCAGCTGGCAGTCGCCTGATGACCGGTGCGGATGATGCCGCCGCATTGCCGGGGTATGCGGGGTATCCCGCGAAGCCGGTGAGCGGGCCGGGAATCCCGGTCACTCTGTCGACGGCGTCGGCTTTTCCGGAGTCGACGCAGACCTCGTTCGCGATGGCCGCCGAGCACGGCTACGACGGCATGGAGTTGATGGTGCTGGCTGATCCGGTGAGCCAGGACGCGGATGCCCTGCTGCAGTTGACGGATCGGTACCAATTGCCGATCACGTCGGTGCATTCACCGTGTCTGCTGATCACGGCGCGGGTGTGGTCCACCGATCCGCTGGTGAAGCTGTCGCGATCGTTGCAGCTGGCCGAAAGGGTGGGCGCTTCGGTGGTGGTGGTGCATCCGCCGTTCGTCTGGCAACGAGCCGCTGCGGGCGACTTCGCGGCGTCGATCGCCGAGTTGCAGTCCAGGACCACGGTGAAGATCGCGGTGGAGAACATGTTTCCGGTGGCGGTCGGCCGCGGACGGATCACCGTCAACACGTATCGACCACACTGGAATCCGCTTCCGTCGAGATATCGGTACTACACCCTGGATCTCTCCCACACCGCCACGTCGGGGAGCGATGCGCTGCAGATGGCCGACCGGATGGGAGACGGGCTCGTCCATGTGCACCTCGCCGACGGGTTGGGGTCCACCAAGGATGAGCATCTGGTTCCAGGACGCGGCAGCCAGCCGTGCGCGGAGTTGCTGGAACGGCTGGTGCGCAACGGTTTCGGTGGCGCGGTGTGCGTGGAGATCAGCACCCGCGGCAAGTCGAGGGCTCACCGTGACGCCGACATCGCCCAGTCGCTCACCTTCGCCCGGCTGGCACTGGAACCCGGATGACCGCGCGACGTCTGAGGTTGGCCGAAGCGCGACACGTCGTCGTGCGAGCGAGTTGCCAACGTGGCTCACTGTTCCCACCTCGTCGAGACCTGCGACGGCTTACAACACCACGTGTTCCATCGATCGATGGTGGCTACAGCGGTGTCAGAATGGTGGCGGTTCGTGGACCGGTGGTGGGTCGACGATGTTCCAGTTGTCCAGGGCTCCTCGTCGTGCCTGCCACGCGGCGAGCGGGTCGGGCGGGGTCCGCCATCGGGTTGCCGGTCGGGTCTTGGTGCGTCCCAGTGGTGTTGTCCAGTGATAGCTGCCGTCGGCCAGTCGGGTGAGGCGCATGCCGCCGCCGTCTTTGCCGCGATGGTGGTGTTGACACAGCGCTTTCAGGTTCTCGGTGCTGGTCTGTCCGCCCTGCTGGTAGGGGATGCGATGGTCGATCTGACTGCGGTCCGCCGGCATTCGGCAGCCGGGCGCGACACATGTCCGGTGGCGGGGCGATGATGTGTTCGGCCAGCCAGCCGGGCGGTTGGTAGTCGCTGACCGAGGCTTCCAGGAGTTCGCTGGAGTGCGGTTCACACACCATCCGCCGTAGTTCGGCGTCGCCCAGCAGCGTCCAGGCCTGGCCGGAGGTGATCGGGCCGTAGTCGGACAGCTCGCACACCTCGTTGCCGCCGGCCGTCGCGGTGATCGGCATCGTCACTTCAATGGTGGTTCGCGCCGAGCTGCCGCCCGGGAGCCGGGTCAGTGCGAATACCCCTGGATGATCGGTGCCGGCGCTCTACGGACAACGATCCGAGCGGGCGTGGACCAGACCCGCTGCCTGCTCCCCCCTGCCCTTGCTCATGGCCCGATCCCGGCAGCCGATAGTCGGTTGAATACCCGTGCCTGGAAGCGACAGAGTGTCGCCATGGCGATCCGCATCCAGTGCTTGTGTGTTGACTCCGCCGACCCGGCGGCGCTCGCGGCGTTCTGGGAGAGTGTGCTCGGCTGGCGCCGAACTCATGACGACGAGGACGAAGTGGCGATCGAGCCGCCCGCGGGCAGCCGCGAAGACGGCGTGGTGCCCGATCTGCTGTTCGTGCGCGTACCGGAGGACAAGTCCGGCAAGAACCGGCTGCACCTCGACCTGCGTCCCGGCGACCAGGAGTCCGAGGTCGAGCGGGTTCTCGGACTTGGTGCAAGGGCGGGTTACCGTCGGGCAGGCCGACGACGTGAATTGGGTCGTGCTCGCCGACCCCGAAGGCAACGAGTTCTGCATTCTGCGCGCCCTGAACGACGACGAGCGGACCGAGTGGGCTGCGGGCTACGAGGCGTTTCAGCCGTCGACCTCGACCACCCCGTCGGGCTGACCCGAGGCGAGTCTGCCCGGCTCAGTTAGAACCCAGGCCATGACCAACCCTATTGCCGGCGCGCAGCCGGAGGACGACTTGATCGGGCACACCGCTGGCCGATCCACATTCGCCCGCTGCGGGCGTCGCGCGACTTCCGGCTGATCTGGTCGTCCGTGCAATTTCACCGCCAGCGGCTGGTTCAGCGGCCGGCGATGACGACGATCAGCCGGGCGACCTCGGCGGCGAGCACCTGCCTGGCGACACCGAGGTACGTGCGCGGATCCACCGCCGCCGGATCGGCAGTGAGCTGCTCGCGCAGTGCAGCGGTGAACACCTTGTTCAGGTGCGTCGATACGTTGATCTTCGTCAGGCCGGCGCGCACACCTGCCCGGATGACGTCGTCCGGCACTCCGGAGGAGCCGTGCAGCACCAGCGGAACCGGGACCACAGCAGCGATCTGGGCGATCCGGCCGAGATCCAGCGCGGCGGTGCGCTCGGTCATCGCGTGTGATGATCCGACCGCGATGGCCAGCGCATCCACGGCGGTCCCGGCGACGAATTCCGCTGCCTGGACCGGATCGGTCTTGACGCCGGGGGCGTGAGCGCCGTCCTTGCCGCCGACCGCACCCAGCTCGGCCTCCACCCACACCCCTGCGGTGTGCGCTCGACGCGTCACATCGGCGGTCATGGCGACGTTCTCCGCGTGGTCGAGGGCGGAGCCGTCGTACATGATCGAGGTGAAACCCAACTCGATCGCCTCGTCGATCAACGCCGCATCCGTGGCGTGGTCCAGATGGACGACCACCGGAACCGTTGCCCGGCGGGCGATCGCAAGAGTGGCGAGTCCGATCGGGGCCAGCCCGCCGTGGTAGCAGGCGGCGTTCTGGGAAATTTGCAGTACCGCCGGCGATCCGGCGGTCTCCGCCCCGGCGACCAGCGCCTCGGCGTGTTCCATCCCGACTACATTGAAGGCGCCGACGCCGCTGCGCTGTCTGCGGGCATCCAGCAGCAGATCGCTACCGACGAGCGGCATCTACGGCTCCAGGATGATCGAGCGGCTGAGGTTCCGCGGTGAATCCGGATCGTAGCCACGGTGCAGAGCCACCTCGACCGCGAGCCGCTGGACCCGCACCAGGTCGGCCATCGGATCGAGCTGGGCGTGCTCGAGGGCGGCACCGGTGGCCTCGATCTCCGCAGCCAGGCCGGCCGGAACGTCGCCCAGAATCCAGACCAGGGAATGTTTGTCGGCCACCGCGATCGGGCCGTGCCGGTAGTCGAATGCCGGATACGACTCGGCCCAGGCGATCGCCGCCTCCCGCATCTTCAGAGCCGCTTCGTGGGCCAGGCCGACCGCCGGTCCGTGGCCGAGGAAGGTGAACTGCACCTTCTGCTGCCAGCCCGCGGGTAGCGGACGCTCCAAGGCGACCCGGCAATCGGCGATCACCGGTACCAGATCCTCGCCCAACCCGGCACGCAGGACCGAAAGCGTGGTCGTCGCGAAACGCGTTTGCACCACCGACTTCTCATCGGCGAACGGCAGCAGCACCGCATGGTCGGCGGCGCGCGCACCCGGCGAATCGGCGTCACCGACGACGATCAACGTCCGCTGCTCGCCCGGCAGTCCGGTCAGCAGATCCAGCACCTCGGTGGTGGTCCCGGAGCGGGTGATGGCCATCACCAGGTCGTACCGCCGGCCGGCTGGGAACTCCGATGCGGCAAAGGCATCCGTTTCACCCAGACCGGCTTGCTCCCGGTAGCAGGCGTAGGCCTGCGCGACGAACCAGCTGGTGCCGCAGCCGACAACGGCGACCCGTTCCTGCCGCTGTGGCAGCGCGGCCGCGTGGTTGGCGGCGACGTCGGCGGCGCGCGACCACATCCCGGGCTGGCTGGCGATCTCCGCGAGCACATGCTGCGCGCGAGTGCCGGGGGGCTCGGTCTGCGGACGGGTCATTCTCGCTCCTGCTCTGCGCGCTCGAGTCTGCTCATACTATCGGGGAACCGAGCAGGAATCGTCAGCCGGGGGAGTGCTCCGGGAGGGCAAGCGGCGGAGCCGAGTCCAGCGACGCGGCGAGCAGTGATCGGGCGGTCCACCGCATCAGCTCCGTGGCGTCGGCTCGGGAGAGGCGGGCGATGTCCGTCAGCCATACCAGCGCCTCGATGCCGACAGCGCTGCGAATCGCCAGCACGAGCTGATGCAGCACGGGCTCGGTCAGCCGATCGCGCAGCGGCTCCAGCGCTTCGGTGAACCAGCCGATGGCCCGGCCCTGACGCAGGGGCAGCGCACCCCGGGCCGCCGGGTCGACCTCGAGCGAGAGCCGCAGCATGGTTCGCTGCTGTGCCTCGGTGTCCAGGATCAGTCCGAGGAAGGTATCGACCACCGCGTCCAGGCGCGCCGTCGGGTCTTCCGAAGCGTCGGCGTCCAGCAGGGAGCGAGCAACTGTCTCCGGGTGCGCAGCCATCAGCAGTGCGTGCTGACTGGGGAAGTACCGATAGGCCTGGGTGCGCGAGATCGCCGCCGCTGCCGCTGCGTCCTCGACGGTCGGGGCCAGCCCCTGGGCGACCAGCTCCCTGGCTGCCGAGACCAGCGCTTCGCGGGTCCTGCGCTTCTGCGCGGAACGGCCACTGTCTTCGTAGGGGGTTGACATATCCGTAATGGTACCGCAATCTCATTGTAGGACGGCAGTACCATAACGATCCACCCGACCCGGGAGAAGGCGCCATGAGTGCAGCAACGATTCCCCGCCCGCTGGTCCGCGAGGCAGCCACTGCCGAGCGCAGTTGGTTCTACGGCGGTGGGGTCTTCAGCTGGCTGGCAAAGGCGGAAGACACCGGTGGCGCGTTTCTGCTCTGGGAGGACCGGATGGTGCGCGGCAAGGTCACGCCGCTGCACACCCATCCCACCGAAGAGACGATGTACGTCATCGAGGGCGAGATCCTGATGCATCTGGATGGTGAGGAGTATCCGGTCACCGCGGGCGGCCTGGCACTCGCCCCGCGTGGCGTGCCGCACGCCTTCACCGTGGTGTCCGAGACCGCCAGGATGCTGACCCTGCACACGCCGGGCACCAGTCAGGCGTTCTATCTGGGAGCCAGCCACCCGCTGGCGGCCGGCGAAGACTCCGGTGTGGTGGACTTCGACCGGGTCGCGGCGTCGGCTCGGGAGAACGGCGGCATCGAGATCCTCGGGCCTCCCCCGTTCGCGTAGTGAGCGGCTCGACGGCGGCAGCTACTTGACTGCGCCGGCCGTCAGCCCGCCGATCAGGCGCTTCTCGATGAAGCCGAACAGGATCACCACCGGGACGATGGCAACGGTCGCAACGGTGAAGACGTACTGCCAATCGGAGGTGTAGAAGCCGAAAAACTTCGGCAGCGAGACGGTCAGCGGCTGCAAGTTGTTGTCCTGCACCAGGACCGACGCGGCGGCGTACTCGTTCCACGAGTTCACGAAGACGAAAACCACTGCCGTCACCACGCCGGGCCAGACCAGCGGGAGCGAGATCCTGAACATCACCTGCAGTCTGCCGGCGCCGTCGACGACGGCTGCCTCGTCGACCTCCTTGGGCACCGAGGCGAAGAAGGCCTGCATGATCCAGATGGCAAATGCCAGGTTGAAGGCCGCGTTCACCAGGATCAGCGCCACCCATGATTGGTGCCCGGTCCAGGCCAGGAACTCCTTGAACAGGCCGATGGCCAGCACCGTCGGCTGCAGCATCTGGGTGATCAGTACCAGGAACAGGAACGCGACCCGGCCCGGGAACCGGAACCGGGCAAGGTAATACGCGGCCGGCGTGGCGACCAGCAGCACCAGCAGAGTGGCGCCGAACGAGATCACCATCGTGGCCAGCAGCCCGTTGAACGGCTTGACCTGGGAGGACCAGACGTCGACGTAGTTGTTGAAATGCGGCCCGGACGGAAGACCGAACGGCGGTGGCACCCTGGTGATCTCGGGCTGCGTCTTCAGCGAACCCAGCAGCATCAACAGGTACGGGGCGACGAACACCGCGACGACCAGGACGGCACCGATGGCGATGCCGATCGGATTCGGCCGGCGGGCGCGTCCCACCGGCTTGCGGCGTCCCCGCGACTCGGTCAGCACCAGTGGTCCGTGCGCCGGTGTCGACGTGCTGAGCGGAACAGCCATGGTCACTGCTCCTTCGTCGGACGGACGAGGGCGATGTAGATCGCGATGATCACCAGGCAGAACCCGAAGTTGATCACCGAGAGTGCGGACGACACACCAGGTCCGAGCGAGTTCTTGTACAGGAAGACCAGCGGAGTGGTGGTCAGCCCGGTGTTGTAACCCGCGGTGGTGTTCAGGATCTGCAGGATCGGCAGCGAATTGAACACGTTGATGATGTTGATCAGCGCCGCCACCGCGATCGCCGGTCGCAGGATCGGCAGGACGATCCGGCGGTAGCTCTGGCCGGCATCGGCGCCGTCCACGTGCGCGGCCTCCAGCACGTCACCCGGGACTGCCTGAAGGCCGGCCAGCAAGGTGTAGGTGGTGAATGGCAGCGACACGAAGATCGCCAC
>JAABUN010008771.1_pt1 | contig 10189 bp, 13 predicted proteins | sample 5559311 | NCBI WGS metagenome assembly JAABUN01 (sample SAMN10711877, study PRJNA513370) | rock metagenome | isolation source: Antarctica rocks | place: Antarctica: Victoria Land, Siegfried Peak sud
CCCAACGGCTTCGGTCCTGCGACCTGCGAGGGGCGGGCCAGCGCCGGATGGCAGCACAGCAGCAACCCGGTCAATGAGTCGTCCCGCTGACGAACGTCGGAGATGGTCACCTGAGCGAGCGGATCGTAGACCCGGGTCCGCCGCCCCAACTCGACCTCCCGGCCGATTCGGGCCTGCTCGCTCCGCCACCCGTCGACCAGCCGACGGGAGGCGACCCTGATCAGCCATCCCTTCGGATAATCCGGCACCCCCTCACTCGGCCACTGCCGGGTCGCCGCCGCGAGTGCCTCCTGCGCCGCGTTCTCGGCGGCAGATCGCCGCGCCTCAGAGAAGTTCTTCCAGGACATCGCCGAATCAGCGGTCTGCTTCGCGAACGACACCGGAGGCACCCTCCTCCTTGGCGTGCGTACCAAGGCCACCAGGTTCACCACCAGGCTCGACAGGAAGATCGTGATCTCGCTGGAGGGCAGACCGTTGTCCCGCATCACCGAGTTGGTGATGGTGCCTTAGATGCTGATGGGGGAGAAGCCACCGGCCTGCGCGCCGTGCACCACGAACATGCCCATCATCAGCGCGCTGATGCCGTAGCGGGCGGCAAAACCGAGGGCGATGGGACCGACGATGGCGCAGGCGGCGGGGCTCGCCGCACCGATGGCCGTGATCGCGGCGGTGACCGCGAACATCACCCACGGGATGAGCGCCACCCGGCCTCCGACCACCCGGATGGCGCTGCGGACGATCAGGTCCACGTGCCGTTGAAGCGGGCGATGGCGAACAGGTAGGTGACCCCGATCAGGGTCAGCACCAGGTCGGCGCTGATGCCACCCAGGATCTCCGGCTCGCTCAGTCCCAGCGAGAACAGCCCCACCAGCCAGGCCGCGACGTACGCCAGCGCGCCCATGTTGATCGGCAGCACGGTGCCCAGCACGAAGAGGGCGGCGAGCGCGATGATAGCGACCCATTCCGGTCCCATGGAGACTCCTTCCGCAGCAGTGCGGTGTTAGCAGTGCGGGGTTGCTGGTCGTCGCCCGACCAGATCCGTCCGATAGTCCGGGTCAGTGGCCTAGCCAATAGCAGACCAGACCACCTGTCAATAGTCTGGGGCGGTGTCCGACCGCTCACTACCCCGACCGCCGACCCGTACGCGGCTCTACGAGCAGGTCGCCGAGCAGATCGCGGTGTGGATCCGGGAGAACGGACTCGGTCGAGGCAGCCGGCTGCCCCCCGAACGCGAGCTGGCCGCTCGACTCGGGGTCAGCCGCGCCACCCTCAGCCAGGCGCTCGTCGCGCTCGAGGTGGTGGGGGTCGTCGAGGTTCGACACGGCGACGGGACGCAGCTGACCGGCCAGGGCCTCGAGCGGCTTTCCGAGGCCATCCGGGCCCACGCCGACCGGATGCCCGAGATCATCGAGGCCCGAGACGCCCTGGAGACGAAGCTGGCGGCGCTGGCGGCCGCCCGGCGCAGCGAGACCGACCTCGTCAGCATCCAGGCCGCGCTCGAGGCGATGGCGAGGGACATGGACGACGGTGGGCGGGGTGTGGAGGGGGACGAGCGGTTCCACGCCGCGGTGACCGTCGCTGCGCACTCCAACCTCTTGGCGCAGATGATGGACACGATCCAGGAGCTGGTACGAGAGACTCGGATCGAGTCGCTCTCCCAACCCGGCCGTCCGCGGGTCTCCCTGGCCGGGCATCAGCGCATCGCGGACGCCATCGCGGCCGGTGACCCCGACGCCGCGGCCACGGCCATGCACGACCACGTGCTGATGGTCAGCGACGTCGCCCTGATGCGCGGCCCAGCGCGGCGCAAGTCGGATGACCGGGGCTGAGCACCTGGCGGTCCTCGGCGCTGGACTCGTGGCCGGGATCCTCACCTCCACCGTCGGGGTGGCCTCGCTGGTCAGCTTCCCGGTGCTGCTGGCCGTCGGTCTGCCGCCGGTGGTCGCCAACGTCTCCAACACCGTCGGACTGATCCCGGCCGGACTGAGCGGGTCGTTCGGCTACCGCGCGGAGCTCCGCGAGCACCCCCGTGCCACCCGGAGCGTGGTGGTCTGCTGCGCCGTCGGAGCCGTCGGCGGTGCCGGGCTGCTGCTCACCTTGGCCTCGGAGTCGTTCGAGGCGGTGGTGCCGTGGCTGATCCTGTTCAGCTGCCTGCTGGTTGGCGTTCAACCGTGGGTCTCGGCCTGGCTGAAGCGCCACCAGTCCGCCGACCAAGCCCCGCCTCGTACGACGCTGTCGCCGGTGACTGCCTTCTTCGCCGTGCTGACCGGGGTCTACGCCGGCTATTTCGGCGCCGGCAGCGGAGTGCTGATGGTCGCCGTGCTCGGACTGGGCACCGACATCGACCTCCGGGTGGTGAACGGCATCAAGACCCTGGCGGTGATGACCGGCAACCTCGTCGCCGGAGCGATCTTCGTGGTGGTGGCCGAGGTCGAGTGGACGGCCGTGCTGCTGCTCGCGAGCGGTTCGCTGGTGGGTGGCTACGTCGGGGCCCGGGTCGGCCGACGGCTGCCCCCGAGGTTGTTCCGGGCTCTCGTGGTGGTCGCCGGTGTGGTCGCGGCGGTCGCGCTGTTCTAATCGAGGTCTCGTCAGCGGGTGCACCGCAACCACGGCCGGCGGGTATCTCGAGGCGCAGATGATGGGCGCTCCCAGAGTCGAGTGGTGTCACTCTTGATACCGTCAACCCATGACCATGACCCTGCGTCTCACCGACGACGAGTCCAAGGCTCTGCGCAGTCGGGCGGAGCTGGAATCACGCTCCATGCAGGAGGTCGCCCGACAGGCGGTGCGCGAGTACATCGAAAACCACAGCCGCGCCGATCTGCTCGACGGTGTCCTCGACGAAGAGTTGCCGCGTTACGCCGAAGCGTTGGAGCGGCTCGGGCAGTGATCTACCTGAACCTGCCCGAGCTGCTGCACATCACCGAGCGCGTTCTCGGTCCTGAGTTCGTGGTGCGGGACTACGGCCTGCTGGAGTCAGCGTTGGCCAGGCCGCGGACCACGGTGTTCGGCGAGGACGCCTATCCCCGCATCGAGGACAAGGCCGCCGCGCTGCTGCACTCGGTCGCCCGACATCACGGTCTGGTGGATGGCAACAGGCGTTTGGCGCTCGCGGCGACGCTCGGCTTCCTCGGAGTGAACGGCCGTCGAATCACGCTCAGCAACGACGAGGCCTACGACCTGGTGATTGCCGTAGCCGCGGGTGAACTCGACGAGGTGGCAGCCATCAGCGTCAAGCTCTCCGTGGGCATCGAGACCCGCTGAGCGACGCTGGCCGGGCCACCCGCCAAGACCACCCTCCGGGGTGAACGCCGCCAGGTCCCGGCGGTGATCAGCGCCGCGCCCAGTCCCAGCCGTAGTTGTCGGCCATCTTGCGGATGGCGTTGGACGGGTGCGCGCTGAGGTGGGGCCGCTCCCCGAGCCGCGCGCTGAACGCGGCCGTCATCCAGGCGGGTGACGAGTTCGCGATGCTGGTGATGGTGATGGTGATGGGTGACGACCTACCGCCAGCCGCATGCGGGTCAGCCTCTCACCGAGCCAGTTGAGTAGGGTCCAGAAACCCACCACGGCCGAGAGTCCGCTGACCTCTGAGCTCCCGCCCGGACCCTGCGCAGACTGACCGGACTTGACGCCGCCCGCTGGCATCTTTAGTTGGTCGTACCTCGTTGGGTTGCGTAGTACTTGGTCCCTCGCCGTTGGCCCGCCACCGTGAGTTTCCCGGCTTGAACGAGTTGACGAAGATGAAAGAGTGCCTCATCGCGGTCAACACCCAACAGGCGCCGAACGTCCTCGTTGGCGATCCCACGCTCTCTAGCAGCCGCGAGAATAATCGACCTCGCTTCAGCGGGCCGCAGGCGATGTTGAGCAGGGCCGACGACCGACCGGGCGAGGTGATACCGCATGCCTGAACGTTCGCCTGTTGTTTCCAGTAGCCCGACATTCACGAGATGCCGGAGGCTCTTGCGGGCACTGAGAACGTCAGTGCTGAGAATTTCGCGGGCTCGTCCGTTCGTCAGGGTCTCGCCACGGGCCGCGTGCACCAGCAGCATCCGATCTGCACCACTCAATCCCGACCGCCGGTCAATCTCAGACACCCACGCCCGCTCCTGGGCTGACATCGGCCCCGAAAGCGGCAGCGTCACTCGGACCGACTCGCCTTCCTCGGCAAACTGCGGTGGGTCCAGCAGCGCGGCCGCCATCGAGTCTTCGATGACGTCAATACCGCGCCCGGCGTCCTCGGCCAAGTGCAGTTTGCGCAAGGTGTCGATCACAGTCGGGTTGCGCGCAGCTTGGGCCAGGCGGAGGGTGGCGACGGTAACGGGCTCCGGAAGCCGGCCCGGCGACCGAACTTCGATACGACCTGGACGAAGGTCCACCTGGATGCTGACCCGGTCGATCTCGTACGAACGATGCGCTACCGCATTCGCGATCACCTCCCGGATGACCACCTCCGGCAGTTTCGGCACTTCGTGACGGTGCACACCGGAAACCACCATGTCGGTCCCCAGCTCATCCATGATGAAGCGGGTTGCTTCGGCGATCTGGTGATGCAGTGGGCCGCCCACCTGAACCCGGCGGTCGTAATTGATGGACTCGTCGGGATAACGACGGACGTCGATGTGCATCTTGGCTAAACCCAGCGACCGGCCCGGATTGGTGAGCAGCAGCGCTCCGGCGAAGGTCAGCGCTCCGGACCGGGCAAGCAGGCCACGCTCGATCAGTCGGTCGTCGAGTAACTCAAGACCACCAAGAGGCCACCCATGGGCTGTAGCCAAGTCGGCTAGGAAAGTGCCGTCAACGTCCGAGCGCTGCACGTCGCATTCGGTCGACTCGAATCGCCGATGCGCCCGCGCAGTCATGAAGGACCACAGATCTTCGCCCATCAGCGCGGGGTTGGCAGCACCACGACGTTGGAGAACGCGCCCGTTGCTGGTCTGCGCGAAGCCTTCCTGGCGTCGCTGGACGATCACGGCGACAATAGGCACCTCGTCAACTCGCACCTGCTTCACCTGGTAGCGACCAAGATCGCGAGCGTTGCGAGCGGCCGCGTGGATGGCGTCATCGGTCCCCTGATCAAGCGTGCGGCCGACGATCGTCCTGTCATCCTTGACGCCGATCAGGATCAGCCCGCCCTCGGCATTACTGAACGCCACCATGGCGTCTTGAACCTTCTCCGCGCTCACCCCGGTTTTGAGTTCGACGCCATCGGTCTCACGGGTGATGAGCTCAGCAAACTCCCCCGCGCTCAACTGGTCCTGGACGTCTCGCACGGGCTCATCATAGACAGGTTATGGCAAACTTGCATGCGCTCTTCGGGTGCGTGTGTAAGTTTGCCATATCGAGTAAGCAGTCCACGTTATAGACGAGACACTGGCGGCTTCCCCTGCTTGATCAGCCACCACCCCGGCATGGCAAGCTGACCGCCTCGGGTCGGACGTGGAGGTCAGATGGAACGCGGTCTGTACGAGCAGCTGGTCACCGAGGCCCTGCAGGATCGGCTGGCCGTGCTTGATCTCGACCGGGCTCAGACTAGGCCGATCGATGTGGCTGACCAGGCCCATGTCCTGTCCCGACACGTTGAGTCCGCCGTTCAGCGCGTCCTGAGAGCAACCACCGATCCGCAGCGCCGCCTGACTATCGTCAACGCCGTCCTCGGCACGCTGGAGGATGCGGCTGACGAGGTGGCCGATCCGGCCAGGCAGCTGCTGTCGGTGCTCAGCCCGGCGCAACCGGGCGTGACCTCGTACGAGGACGTCCGGCCGGCGACGCCGCTCGCCGAGGCTGCCCTGCTGACCAATACTCGCGGCGAACCCAGTCTGGGCTCCGAGTTGCGGGCTGAGCTCGACACCAGCGACGAGGTGGATCTGCTCTGCGCCTTCGTCAAGTGGTACGGGCTGCGTCTGCTCGAGCCGGAGCTGCACCGCCTCCGGGCCCGCGGGACCCCGCTCCGGGTCATCACCACGACCTACATGGGCGCCACCGACCCGGATGCGCTGGACCGGCTGGTGAGTGACTTCGGCGCAGAGGTCAAGATCCAGTACGATGCCCAGCGGACCCGGCTGCACGCCAAAGCCTGGATGTTCCGGCGGGCGACCACGTACGACACCGCGTACGTTGGCTCGTCCAACCTGTCCCGGGCGGCCCTGCTGGACGGCGTGGAGTGGAACGTACGGCTGTCCCGAGTCGGCACGCCGGCGCTGCTCGACAAGTTCCGGGCCACCTTCGACACCTACTGGAACGACGCCAGCTTCGAGTCCTACGATCCGGCCCGGGACCGAGACCGGCTGGACGACGCTTTGGCGGAGGCCTCCGGTCGGACCACCTCGGGGCGGGTGACCATCTCGCTCTCGGGGCTCGAAGTCCGCGCGTTCACCTATCAACAGAACATGCTGGATGCGTTAAACGTGGAGCGCCAGGTCCACGATCGACACCGCAACCTGATTGTCGCCGCGACCGGAACGGGCAAGACCGTCATCGCAGCGCTGGACTATCGCGGGCTGACCGAGGCGGCGGGCGAACGGCTCTCGCTGCTCTTCGTGGCCCACCGGCGGGAGATTCTCGAACAGTCCCTCCGTACCTACCGCGAGGTACTCAACGACGCAAACTTCGGCGAGCTGTACGTCGGCGGGGCCCGACCGGAGCGTTGGCAGCACGTCTTCGCCAGCGTGCAGTCCCTGACCGCGTACGGCGTGACCGGTCTGGACCCGACCGCGTACGAGGTCGTGGTGATCGACGAGTTCCATCACGCCGAGGCGATGACCTACCGGCGGCTGATCAACCACCTGCAGCCGCGTGAGCTGCTGGGGCTCACCGCCACGCCCGAACGCACGGACGGGCTCGACGTTCGCAGCTTCTTCGACGGCCGTACCGCCGCGGAACTCCGGCTGTGGGACGCACTCGGAGCCGACCTGTTGTGCCCGTTCCACTACTTCGCCGTGGCGGACGGAACGGACCTGCGCCGGGTCACCTGGTCGCGTGGCCGCTACGACGACGCCGAGCTGGCGGGTCTCTACACCGGCAACCGAGCCCGGGCCGCGATCGTGCTGGCCCAGCTGCAGGACCTCGTGCTCAACCTCGCCGACATGCGGGCCCTCGGCTTCTGCGTCAGCGTGGCCCACGCCGAGTTCATGGCCCAGACCTTCCGGGAGGCGGGCGTACGCGCGCTGGCGGTCAGCGGGTCCACGCCGGCCGCCGAGCGGGCCCAGGCGCTGCAGGATCTCCGCGATCGCCAGGTCAACGCCCTATTCGCGGCCGACCTGTTCAACGAGGGCCTGGACCTGCCCGAGGTTGACACGGTGCTGTTCCTGCGGCCCACCGAGAGCGCGACCCTGTTCCTGCAGCAGCTGGGTCGCGGGCTCCGGCGGACCCGCGACAAGGCCGTGCTCACCGTCTTGGACTTCGTTGGGCACCACCGCAAGGAGTTCCGCTTCGATGCTCGGCTGCGGGCGCTGACCGGGGCCACGCGACGCGGTCTGGAGCGGGACATCGAACGCGGCTTCCCGTTTCTGCCCTCGGGGTGCCAGATCATCATGGACCGCCAGGCCCAGCAGATCGTGCTGGAGAACATCCGCAACCAGGTCGGGCGTTGGCCCCAGGTCGTCTCCGAGCTGCGGTCGTACGGGGACCAGGACTTGCCCACCTTCTTGCGCGAGTCCGGACTCGAGCTGTCCGACGTGGTGCGCAACGGTCACTCCTGGACCGAGCTGCGCCGCTCAGCGGGGTTGCCCACCCGTTCGGGGTCGGGGCTGGAAGCCGGGCTGCTCAAGCGGGTCCGCGCGTTCACCCACGTCGACGACCCGGAGCGAGCCGACACCTACCGCCGGCTGCTGACCGACGATGCCCCCGCGTACGGCAACCTGACCTTCGCCGAGCAGCGGCTGGCCCGGATGCTGTTCTTCTCGCTGTGGCCGGGCGGTGGCGGACACGGGTCGATTGATGCGGGTCTAGCGGCTTTGCGACGCGAAGAGGCCGTACGCGACGAGCTCGCGGCGGTGATCGACCTGGCCTTCGACCGGGCACCCCACGTCACCGTCGGCCTGTCGGGATCACTCCGCCAGGTGCCCCTGCGGATCCATGGGCGCTATCAGCGGGAGGAAGTACTGCTCGCGCTGGACTACTCCAACTTGGACCGGAAGCCGAACTCTTTCCGTGAAGGCGTGCTCTACGTCCCTGACCTCGACGTCGACGCGTTCTTCGTGACGCTGCAGAAGTCCGAGGCGGACTACTCCCCCACCACCCTCTACCGGGACTACCCGATCAGCCCGACCCTGTTCCACTGGGAATCGCAGTCGGGCACCTCGGTGGCCTCACCCACCGGCCAGCGCTATCTGAACGGCACCAGCACCAAGCTGCTCTTCGTACGCCAGCACAAGGCCGACGAGTTCGGGACCAGCCCGTACCTGTTCGCCGGGCCAGCACGATACGTCCAGCACACCGGCGAGCGACCCATCGCGATCACCTGGAAGCTGGACCAGCCGCTGCCCAACGACTTCTTCGCCGCAGCGGCGGTGGCCAGCTGAGTCTGCCCCTCTGTGAGGCTGTCTCGCCGAACCGCTGCACCCGCCTCATGCGCTGCAACATCTACCGCAACATGTAAAGTGCATGCATGCCCATTGCCCTCCAGATCCGAGACGTCCCCATCGAGGTCCGCGACGCGATCGCGGAACAGGCTCGCCGCGAGGGTCAGTCGGTGCAGGCCTACCTCCTGAGACTGGTGGAGCGTGAGGCGCGGCTGTTACAGAACGCGGAGGCCTTCGAGCGGACCAGCGATATTCGGGTGATGATCCCGCCGGAACTTGACCCAGTTGACGTCATCCGGGAAGGACGGGACTCCGGATTTGATGCCGATCGCACCGGCCATCGGTGATCGTCCTCGACGCGAGCTCCTGGGTGCTGGCGCTTATCGATCGTGGCCCCGTCGGCACCGCGGCCAGGGATGTTCTGGCTGCCGACGGGGACTGGATGGCTCCCGCGCACACTCCCATCGAGGTGTTGCGCACCATCAGGCGCTACGAGACCACCGGGGTGATCAGCACTGAGGCAGCGGACCGGTTGGCGGCCGAGGTGGTCCGGGCTGAGGTCCGACTCGTCCTCCCGGACGGCGCTCTGCTGACCTACGTGTGGCGGAACCGGCACAACGTCAGCCCGTACGACGCGCCCTACCTCGGACTGGCCGCTCGCCATGGTGTCGCGCTGGTGACGAACGATGTGCGACTCGCGCGTGCGGCGCAGGCCCTCGAGGTGGCCGCAGTGGTTCCTGGCGCCGGCCAGTGAACCGGACACGGACCAGGACCTGCCTACCTTCTTGCGCGAGCCCGGGCTCGAGCTGTCCGACGTGGTGCGGAACGGGCATTCCTGGAGCGAGCTGCGGTGCGAAGCGGGGCTACCCACCCGATCCGGTTCCGCCCTCGAAGCCGGCCGGCTCAAGCGCGTACGGGCGTTCACCCACGTCGACGACGCCGATACATACCGGGGGCTGCTGGCCGACGACGCCCCGGCGTACTCAATCTGACCTTTGACGAACAGCGTTTGGCCCGGATGCTGTTCTTCTTGCTGTGGCCTAGCGGTGGTGGGCACGAGTCGATTGACGCGGGGCTGATGACTCTGCGGCGGGAGGAAGCCGTACGCGACGAGCTCGAAGCGGTGATCAATCTGGCCTTCGACCAGGCTCCGCACGTCACCGTCGGTCTGTCGGGAGCGCTCCGGCACGTGCCGCTGCAGCACTTTCCTCCCGCTGGTAACGCCCACGGACCCCGGCACCAGCACCAAGCTGCTCTTCGTACGCCAGCACAAGGCCGACGAGTTTGGGACCAGCCCGTACCTATTCGCCGGTCCGGCCCGCTACGTCCAGCACACCGGGGAGCGGCCGATCGCGATCACCTGGAAGCTCGACCGGCCGCTGCCGAACGACTTCTTCGCGGCAGCGACGGTGGCGAGCTGAGTCGGGCTGCCGGCCGGAACCGCACAGTGCTCAGATTCGGCAATCCCGAGTTCTCAAATGTCGCAATCTAAGGTCCTCAAATTTGGCAACTTCAGGCTTGCTGACGAGCCTGCCGGCCAACTCTAAGGGCTTGCCGATGATCAACACGCTCAGTTTCTGGGCGGTTTGAGGGTGTAGTTCCATTCTGGGTGCCAGTCGTGGCGGTGGAGTGCGCCGGTGTCGTGCATGGCTTGCATCGTGGCGTCGGGG